>Ga0209023_10000071_pt1 | contig 175224 bp, 151 predicted proteins | sample LakOneMetagenome_FD_187468 | JGI IMG/M metagenome (GOLD analysis project Ga0209023, IMG submission 187468) | Freshwater and sediment microbial communities from Lake Erie, Canada (SPAdes) (version 2) | ecosystem: Environmental > Aquatic > Freshwater > Lentic | place: Lake Erie, Canada...
TTCGCTATAATCGAAGGCTGTACAGAATTCTGTTACGCAGACACTAATGTTTAGCAGACGCTAATGTTTGCAAACGCAACTTGACCCGATCTAGGAAATTCCATGGCAAATACCGCACAAGCGCGCAAACGCGCTCGTCAAGCAGTTAAGCAAAACGCTCACAATTCGTCGCAGCGTTCGACCCTGCGCACCGCAATCAAAGCTGTTCGCAAGGCCATCCAGGCTGGCGACAAAGCGGCTGCAACCACGATCTTCCAGGCATCCGTGTCGAAGATCGACAGCATCGCTGACAAGAAAATCATCCACAAGAACAAGGCAGCTCGCCACAAGAGCCGTCTGGCTGCAGCTCTGAAAGCACTGGCTGCTTAATGAGCCCGGTGTGAGCGGCGGACTGGTTCCGCCGAGCAGCTTGTGAATGGTAAAAAACCCGCCTGACCTGGTCACGGCGGGTTTTTTCGCTTGGCGCGCGCCTTACTTGGCTGCTTGCAAGCCTTCGATGGTCGTGCCCGGCTTGATATTCTTTTGCTTGAACCAGCCCAGGTTCATTTCCAGCGCGTAGCGCACCGGTTTCTTCGAGCAATGGCTCTCGAGCGTCTGGGGCTGCATGTCTTCGATGTTGACGATCTTGCCGTCGTCGTCGATGAAGGCGACCGACAGCGGCAGCAGCGTGTTTTTCATCCACATGCACTGGGTGCTGGCCTGGTCGAAGATAAACACCATCCCGTTATTGCTGTCCATTTTTTCGCGGAACATCAGCCCTTGCTGACGCTGCGGATTGTTGGCGGCCACTTCCGCCTTGATCAGATGCATGCCGGCAGTCAGCTTGGTGCTGCCGAAGCTCGCTTGCTGGGCCGACGCGCTGCCGGCGGCCAGCAGGAAGAGGGCGGCCGAGGATGTTGCCAATAATTTTTTCATAAGTCTGCAGTCCGGTTGATGAAGCTGGCATTCTAACGCGCCCGGCGCCGGCCGCGTTGACGCCGCGTTCAGGGACGGCGCACGCCGTCGGCCGCCACTTCCATCGATTCGCCCGGCATGAGCGGGTGGGTGGCCAGCGAGAACGGGCCGATACTGCTGCGCACCAGGCGCAGCGTGGGCAGGCCGACCGCGGCCGTCATGCGCCGCACCTGGCGGTTTTTGCCTTCCTGCAGCGTGATCGCGATCCAGCCGGTGGGCTTGTCGGCCCGCACCCGGATCGGCGGGTTGCGCGGCCACAGCCAGGCCGGTTCGGCGATCTGCACCGCATGGCAGGGCTTGGTGACAAAGTCGCCCAGGTCGAGCGGCGCCTGCAGGCGCGCCAGCGCGTCGGCGTCGGGCATGCCGTCCACCTGCACCAGATAGGTCTTCGCTTCCTTGTGGTCGGGATGGGCGATCGCGTGCTGCAGCTTGCCGTCGTCGGTGAGCAGCATCAAGCCTTCGCTGTCGGCGTCGAGCCGCCCGGCCGGGTACACGTTCGGGGTCTTGACGTAGTCGGCCAGGCATTCGCGTCCGTCCTGGGGCGAGAACTGGCACAGCACTTGAAATGGTTTGTTGAACAGGATGAGAGGCATATTAAAACGGTCACGGAAAATGTTAAGCTTGCGGTCACATTGCTGGTGCCGCAAAGTCATAGCGCCCAGTATGATACTGGTGCATAATAAGAAACGCGGGTCTTGTGTCTTATAGAAGACTCCTCGTTTTTCGTCAAAATTTTAGTTTGCAGACCACGCCTGACAGACGCCACGTCCACTTCGGAGATCACGATGTATCAACATATCAAAGTACCTGCTGACGGCCAGAAAATCACCGTCAATGCCGATTTTTCGCTGAATGTACCAGATAATCCAGTCATTCCCTATATCGAAGGCGACGGCACTGGCGTGGACATCAGCCCGGTCATGATCAAGGTGGTCGACGCGGCGGTGGCCAAGGCCTACGGCGGCAAGCGCAAGATCAGCTGGATGGAAATTTTCGCCGGCGAAAAATCGACCACCGTGTACGGCCCGGACGTGTGGCTGCCGGAAGAAACGCTGACCGTGCTCAAGGACTACGTGGTGTCGATCAAGGGCCCCCTGACCACGCCGGTTGGCGGCGGTATCCGTTCGCTCAACGTGGCGCTGCGCCAGCAGCTCGACCTGTACGTGTGCCTGCGCCCGGTGCGCTACTTCACCGGCGTGCCGTCGCCGGTCAAAGAGCCTGAGAAGACCGACATGGTCATCTTCCGCGAGAACTCGGAAGACATCTACGCCGGCATCGAATACCAGCAGGGTTCCGAAGGCGCCAAGAAATTGATGGATTTCCTGATCAAGGAAATGGGCGTGACCAAGATCCGCTTCCCGAACACCTCGGGCCTGGGCATCAAGCCGGTGTCGATCGAAGGCACCGAGCGCCTGGTGCGCAAGGCGATCCAGTACGCGATCGACAACGACAAGCCGTCGGTGACCATTGTCCACAAGGGCAACATCATGAAGTACACCGAAGGCGGCTTCCGCGACTGGGCGTACGCGCTGGCGCAGAAGGAATTCGGCGCCGAGCTGATCGATGGCGGCCCATGGTGCAAGTTCAAGAATCCGAAGACCGGGCGCGATATCGTCGTCAAGGATTCGATCGCCGACGCCTTCCTGCAGCAGATCCTGCTGCGTCCGGCCGAGTACAGCGTCATCGCGACCCTGAACCTGAACGGCGACTACATCTCCGACGCGCTGGCGGCCCAGGTGGGCGGCATCGGCATCGCGCCGGGCGCCAACCTGTCCGATTCGGTGGCCATGTTCGAAGCGACCCACGGCACCGCGCCTAAATACGCAGGCAAGGATTATGTGAACCCCGGTTCGCTGATCCTGTCGGCTGAAATGATGCTGCGCCACATGGGCTGGCTGGAAGCGGCCGACCTGATCATCTCGTCGATGCAGAAATCGATCGCCAGCAAGAAGGTCACGTACGACTTCGCGCGCCTGATGGAGAACGCGACCCAGGTCTCGTGCTCGGGCTTTGGCGACGTGATGATCGAACAGATGTAAGACGCCGTTCGCGGCATTGAAAGCCCTGTACTTGCGAGAGTGCAGGGCTTTTTTTCATGAAGGTCGTATGGATAAATTGATTTTTGTTGTGGTGCTGTTCATCATGGGGCTCGCCTGCCTGGGCAACGCGGCCGTGAATGGATCGCTTGGGTGGCTGGCTGGCGCCATCGCCTTCTTTGTTGTCGGCGTCTACGCCAAGCGCCTGCTGGTACGCGAAATGACGGAGCCCGACGAAGAGCCTGACGAGGGCGCCTCGATGGGCTTCGTGCTCAAGGCCTGCGCCGTGATGCTGGTGGCGATGGCGGCGCTGGCCTGGTTCTTCTCTCGCTAAACGCGCTCGGCTCAGCGCTGCGGCGCCTTGCCGCCGCAGGCCTGGCGCGCGCCATGCTCCGGCTTCATGCAGTAGGGCGCTTCGCCGCCGCAGGCCGCGGCGCTGCCGTCGCCTGAGGCCGCGCAGTAGGGCGCCAGCGCGCCGCAGGCGACTGCCTTGCCGTTGGCCGAGCTCTTGCAGTAGCTGGCCTTGGCGCCGCACGCCACGGCGCTGCCATCGTTGGCGTCCTGGCAGTAGCTGGCCTCGGCGCCGCAGGCCACCGCCGTGCCGCCGGGCGCGGTCTGGCAATGCGCGACCTTGCCGCCGCAGGCAACCGCGCTGCCGTCATAGGAATGCTCGCAATAGGCGGCTTGTCCGCCGCAGGCCACGGCCTTGCCGGACGATGCGGTCTGGCAGTGCGCCGCCGCGCCGCCGCACGCCATGGCGCTGCCGTCGCCCGATTGCAGGCAGTAGCTGGCCTCGGCGCCGCAGCGCACCGACTTGCCGTCGGGCGAAGCGATGCAGGCGGAGGGCGGCAGTGGCGCGGCGGGTGCCGCTGGCGCTGGAGGCGCTGTGGTGGCGCACGCGCTCAAGACTGCGGCGCAGACGAGTGCAAACAGAAATGGAAAGATGGTGCGTGCCTGATGCTGATGCTGATGCTGATGCTGATGCATTGTTGCCTTTAAAGTTCATGCCCGCATCGTGCGGGCCATGTCGCCGATTTTACCGTCGACTGCGTATGCTGCGCGGGTATTTTGCGCGCCGCTCAAACCACGCTCGGGCGCAAAATATCGAAGACCGGTGCGACGCCAGCTCGCTCGAAACGGTCCAGCAAGGCTTCCACGCTGTCGCTGCGCACCAGCGCCAGTTCGCGCGCGCTGATCGGCATGACGTTGAGCAGCTCTTGCGCGCGTGTGCAGGTACGAACGCGCTTGTCGTCCATGTTTGCGGGCAGCGCGAACAGCACGGCCGACATCGCGCTGTTGGACGCAAACTTCTCGCCGAGATCGAGTGTGTGCCCGAAGCCGACCAGCCTGCGCTGTTCGAGCACGTCGCGCGCAATCATCTGCAGAATCGCACTCGGAACGTCGTCCTTGCCAGCGGGCCCACCACCGACGAGCGTGTCGCTCACGGACATCAGCTCGACGCGCGGCGCCCACATGCCGTTCGGATCGTCGGGCATTGGATAGTCGGACATGCCGGCTGTGATAGACACACTCTGGTCGTGCGCCACGTGCAGAAGGCTTTTCCAGAAGCTGCGCTTTTGCGGCGCGAAGGTGCAGACCGCGACCTGCCAGTCCTCGTCGGGACCTCGCACCACGACGGGCGCGCGGCCGAACACGGCGGCGTACTTGGCCACGCTGTTCATGCGCACGGCTCTTGCAGGATCAGGCTTGTCGTCATGGGAGGAGCGTTTCAGGAGCAGGGTATGGACGTAAAAAAACCCCGCCTTGCGACGGGGTTTTTCACATTCGGGTAGCTTAAGCAGCCTGGATGTTGGAAGCTTGCTTGCCTTTAGGGCCTTGCGTGACTTCGAATTGAACTTTTTGACCTTCTTTGAGGGTCTTGAAACCGTTCATGTTGATTGCGGAGAAGTGCGCGAACAGATCCTCGCCGCCGTCATCTGGAGTGATGAAGCCAAAGCCTTTGGAATCATTGAACCACTTAACTGTACCTGTTGCCATAAAAGAACTTTCAAAATAGAACCAATCACACGAGCTATAAAAGCAAGAAGCTTCTGCCCCCTCCTCAGCCTGCTCACTTCTTCATTAACAATGTACATAAGTACAAGTCAATATCCGCATTGTTGGTTGAAAAAAAATCCAAGTCAAGCGGTTTTATACGGGATTTGTGAATTTCTCCACAGACTGCGAAAAAGCAACTCTTGATTTCCCGCTTCCGGACGCCATCTGCGCATCTGAACGAAAACGCGTAAGATGGAAAACAAATGTAAATGCCCTGATATTTACGTAATGCATCAACATTGAAAGCATTAGAATAAGCGTATGGCAACCAAGCAAGATACAGAGCAATTGCTGGAGCGGCAGGTGGTCAAGCCCCCGCCGCTATACCAGGTAGCACTACTCAACGATGATTACACGCCCATGGAATTTGTGGTGGCGGTCATTCAGGAGTACTTCAACAAGGATCGCGAGACGGCGACGCAAATTATGCTTTCCGTTCATCGCCACGGCAAAGGAGTGTGTGGCGTGTTTTCTAAAGATATAGCGTGTACCAAAGTGGAGTTTGTATTAACGCATGCGCGCAAGGCGGGGCATCCCCTGCAGTGCGTGATGGAGGAAGTATGATTGCGCAGGAACTGGAAGTCTCCCTACACATGGCCTTTGTCGAAGCCCGGCAAGCACGGCATGAATTCATCACCGTTGAGCATTTGCTGCTGGCGCTTCTGGACAATCCATCGGCCGCGGAAGTCCTGCGCGCTTGTGCTGTCAACATCGAAGACCTGCGTAAAACGCTGACCAATTTTATCGGCGATAACACCCCGACCGTGCCTGGCACGGGCGAAGTCGACACCCAGCCGACGCTCGGTTTCCAGCGCGTGATTCAGCGTGCGATCATGCACGTGCAATCGGCCTCGAACGGCAAGAAGGAAGTCACCGGCGCCAATGTGCTGGTGGCCATCTTCGGCGAGAAAGATTCGCACGCGGTGTACTACCTGCACCAGCAGGGCGTGACCCGTCTGGACGTGGTCAACTTCATTTCGCACGGCGTGCGCAAAGACCAGCAGATCGATTCGCAAAAAACCTCCGAAGGCGTGGAAGAAGCGCAGGTCGAAGGCCAGGCCAAAGAGTCGCCGCTCGACCAGTTCACGCAAAACCTGAACAAGGCCGCGGCCGAAGGCAAGATCGATCCGCTGATCGGGCGCGAGGACGAAGTCGACCGCGTCATTCAAATCCTGTGCCGCCGCCGCAAGAACAATCCGTTGCTCGTCGGTGAAGCCGGCGTGGGCAAGACCGCCATCGCCGAAGGCCTGGCCTGGCGCATCACGCAGGAAGACGTGCCCGAGATCCTGCAGAACGCCGTCGTCTATTCGCTCGACATGGGCGCGCTGCTGGCCGGTACCAAATACCGCGGCGACTTCGAACAGCGCCTCAAGGCGGTCCTCAAGCAATTGAAGGAAACCCCGCACGGCATTCTGTTCATCGACGAGATCCACACCATCATCGGCGCCGGTTCGGCGTCCGGCGGCACGCTCGACGCATCGAACCTGCTCAAACCCGCGCTCGCCAACGGCCAGCTCAAGTGCATCGGTGCGACCACCTACACCGAGTTCCGCGGCGTGTTCGAGAAAGACCATGCACTGTCGCGCCGCTTCCAGAAAGTGGACGTCAACGAGCCGACCGTCGAGCAGACCGTGCAGATCCTGCGCGGCCTCAAGTCGCGTTTCGAAGAGCACCATGGCGTGAAGTATTCGTCGTCGGCCCTGTCGACTGCCGCTGAACTGGCCGCGCGCTTCATCAACGACCGTCACTTGCCCGACAAGGCGATCGACGTGATCGACGAAGCGGGCGCCGCCCAGCGCATCCTGCCCAAATCGAAGCAGAAGAAAACCATCGGCAAGGCCGAGATCGAGGACATCATCGCCAAGATCGCGCGCATCCCGCCGCAAACGGTCAACCAGGACGACCGCAGCAAGCTGCAAACCATCGACCGCGACCTGCGCAACGTCGTGTTCGGCCAGGAGCCTGCCATCGATGCGCTGTCGTCGGCGATCAAGATGGCGCGCGCCGGTCTGGGCAAGACCGACAAGCCGATCGGCTCCTTCCTGTTCTCCGGTCCGACCGGGGTGGGCAAGACCGAGGTGGCCAAGCAGCTCGCCTTCATCCTCGGCATCGAGCTGATTCGCTTCGATATGTCCGAGTACATGGAGCGCCATGCGGTCAGCCGCCTGATCGGCGCGCCGCCGGGTTACGTTGGTTTCGACCAGGGCGGTCTGCTGACCGAAGCGATCACCAAGAAGCCGCACGCGGTGCTGCTGCTCGACGAGATCGAGAAGGCGCATCCGGATATCTTCAATATCCTGCTGCAGGTGATGGACCACGGCACGCTGACCGACAACAACGGCCGCAAGGCGGACTTCCGCAACGTGATCATCATCATGACCACCAATGCCGGCGCCGAGAGCCTGACCAAGCGGTCGATGGGCTTCACGGACTCCAAAGCGGCGGGCGACGAGATGGCCGACATCAAGCGCATGTTCACGCCGGAGTTCCGCAACCGTATCGACGCGACCATCAGCTTCCGCGCGCTGGACGAAGAGATCATCCTGCGCGTGGTCGACAAGTTCCTCATGCAGCTCGAAGAGCAGCTGCACGAGAAGAAGGTCGAAGCCATCTTCACCGAGTCGCTGCGTAAGTTCCTGGCCAAGAAAGGGTTCGACCCGCTCATGGGCGCGCGCCCCATGTCGCGCCTGATCCAGGACATGATCCGCAAGGCGCTGGCCGACGAGCTGCTGTTCGGCCGCCTGGTCAACGGCGGCAAGGTCACGGTCGATCTGGACGAGAAGGACAACGTCACGCTCGACTTCCCGGAGTCGGACGGCACATCGCCGCCGGCGGCGCCGCAGGAAACCGTCGAGATCGAGTGATCGCAGATCGACAGTACGTCAAGCCCGCTGCAAAGCGGGCTTTTTTTTCGTCAAGCCGCTGGCGCAAACGTTTTACCCACCGCGCGTAGATCGGTTGATATTTATCAAAGTGAGTGAGAGTTGGTTAGATTGTAATGGCAATCACGGCGTCGACATTGACCGATGCCGGCCATTTCATTTGACCGGGATCAACCCATGGGCCCTCACGCCACCTCTTCGCACACCCCTGTGCGGCGCATTCCCTGCGGCGACCGCACCAGCGCCGCCATCGGCGGTGGCTACTATCCGCGTTCCATGCCGGCGCCCAACGGCGCCCGCGTCTACCGCGTGCGCAAGCTGTGCGGGGCAGGCGAATTCGCCACCGTCACCCAGGCGCTGGCCCAGTGGAGTGCCGACAAGCGCATCATCACCGGCCACCGCGCCGCCGTTATCGAAATCGCCGACAGCGGCACCTACCACGAAGCGCCGCAGCTGACGCTCGGGCCCGGCGAGCGGCTGGTCCTGCGCGCGGCCGACATGACGCGGCCGGTGCTGCGCATGTTCGAGTATCACAGCGGCGATCACGAACGCATCGCCGTGCTCGGTGGCAGCGGCAGCCGGCTGACCATCGAAGGATTGCTGATCGCCGGCGGCCCGCTGGTACTCGAAGGCGAGTGCCACACGGCGCCCTGCCAGGTCACGCTGCGCCATTGCACCCTGGTTCCGGGCTGGGAAACCGAGCCGCAGCACGCGCCGCCGTGGCGCCCCGAGCCGAGCCTTGTCTGCGACGCGGCCGCCGTCGTGCTGCGCATCGACCATTGCATTGCCGGCGCCTTGCAGTGTGCGGGGCAGGGCAGCGAGCTGTACATCGCCGACAGCATCGTCGATGGCGGGCATGCGGCCGCATTGGCGCTATCGGACGAGCAGCACGGCGCGGCGATGGTGTGCGCGACGATCGAGCGCAGCACCGTCGTCGGCGTGGTCCAGGTGGAGCGGCTAACGCTGGCCGAAAACGCGATCTTCATGGGGCCTTTGATGGTCGGCACGCGTGCGACGGGGCAGGTGCGCCATTGCTACATGCCCGCGGGGTCGCTCACGCCGCCGCGCGAGCACTGTCAACCGGACCTGGCGCGTGCGGCCGGCGGCCCATGGCGCGAGTGGCAGCGCCTGCAGCCGCGTCATCGCAGCCTGCGCTACGGCGACAGGGAATACGGCAAGCTGGCGCCGGACTGCGCCTGGGAGATTGCCTGTGGCGCCGACGATGGCGCCGAGATGGGGGCATGGCACGATCTGCACCGTTCGCCCCTGCTGCTCGCGCGCGAGGCATCGGTGCCGCGCCCGGGCCGGTTCATGCAGCAGGCCACGTCCGCAAACGGGGGGGCGCGTCAAGGCCGGGCCATTGTCAGCCAATGCGGCGACATGTATATCGCTTGAACGCGGTCCCGTCTCAGCTCAGCGTCAGGCTGTGCACGGCGCAGGTGGCGGCATCGATGTCGAGCAGTCGGCCGGCCCGGTCGAACAGCAACAGATGGTTGCCGTGGGCGGCCAGGCGCGGATGGTCCGCCTGTTCCAGGCGCAGGTCCGCGATCACCGTATTGAGCTGGCGGTCTGCGACCAGGCAGCGGAAATTGCCGTCGGTGGTCAACATTTGTACGAGCAGCCAGCCATCTTTGATCTCGACCAGCGGCGGCGCGTCGATCGCGCCCAGCGCCACGTGCAGCGTGGTGCCGGTCGGCCGCGTCACGCGCAGTTCGGCCCCCGATGCCGCGCGCCCGAGCCGCAACTGCAACGGTGCCTGGCTCGACGCATGCGCCAGCAGTTGTGCCACGTCCTGATCCGGACGCGGATAAACATCGCGCTGGCACAGGCGCCGTTCCGGCAGGGTGTAGCGCCATTGCTCGATCTCGCCGCCGGCGGCGATCAGAATGGTCTGGCTGGTGCCGTCGTCCTGGAAATCGCATACCTTGCCGTTCAAATCGGCGACCTGCCACACGACCGCCAGCCGGTCGCTGGTGGTGTCGATGGCCACGATGCGGTTATCGATTACCGCATTCCATGTCACGCCGTCGTATTGGCCGGCCCAGGTGTCGAACGGGTGGGAAATCCAGTCCGACACTTTGCTCGCCGCCAGGTCGATGCGGCTGATGCGGACCACGTCGCCGCGCCTGGCCAGCGCCAGCGCCCGTTCACCGTTATGCGACAAAACCAGATGATGGGCCGGCAGCGGAAAATGCACGACATGCTTGCCCTGTGCGGTGACCCGCAGCACGCCGCTCTCGCCCAGGGCCAGCAGATAGTGGCCGCTGGGCAGGCGGCGCGCATCGTGAATCTGCAGCAGGGCGCGTTCGCCGCCCTCGATTTTCAGCGGCGTGCCCAGTGAACTCATCGTCTGGGTGGCGGCAGACGCCGCGTAGGCGATCGGCGGCAAGTCGCTTTCGAGCACGCCGGCGTCGGCGATGCGCATCAGGCGATTCACGCCGTTGCGGTCGATCTGATTGGCGCCCGCGCTGCGCTCGGCGATCACATGGCGCAGCAGTTCGGCGGCCAGGCGCCGCGTGGCGACCGATTGGACCGGCAGCGCAGCAAGTTCGCGGCACAACGCCATGCGCACGCGCACACCGTCCGCTTCCGGCGCCGCGAGCAGGGAGCCGATCAGCGCGGCGCTGTCGGCCAGCGCCTCGGGCATGAGGGCCAGCTTGCGCACCAGGGCGCGTGCACCCGGTTCATCGCCATTGCGTTCGGCTTCCAGCAGCCAGGCCAGGGCCTGCTGGCGCTGGCCGGCCAGCGGCCAGATCGCGTCTGCCGCTTCGGCAAAATCGCCGCGCGCGGCCAGCCACGCGCCCCATTCCATGCGCAGCGGAGCGGCCAGTTCGTGCTGCGCCAGTTCGAGCTTGCGCACGGCATCGGCAAAGGCGCCGGTCAGGCGGGCGATGCGGACCGCGCGCACGCTGTCGCCGGCCAGGAACCACAGCCGCAGCGCCACTTCCGGCGCCAGCTGCAACTTGTCGGCCAGTTGCGCGGCCTGCTTGAAGCGCTTGCTCCGCTCCAGATAGTCGACCGCTTCTACCGGCGCTTGCAGCAGCTCGGCCAGCACGAAGGTGGCTTCGTCGATCCGGCCTTCGCGTTCCAGTCGCTCGAATAATTTGCGGTAGGTCTGGCGCAAGTAATTGTTGACGTCCGGACCGAGCGCGATGGCGGGCGTTGTGCCGCCGGGCGCGCTGATGTCCAGGCTCGAACGGCGCGTCGGCGCCCCCAGCGCCTGGCGCATGGAGTCGCTCTTGCCGTCGATCGGAATCGCGTGGCGCAGGGCCTCGTCGATATCGCCGCGTTCGAACATGTCGACCATCTTGCGCAGGTAGGCGGCCTGTCGCCAGCCGAGCGCTTTCGACAGGTTCGTCATCTGGGCCAGGCGCGTCGCGGCCCCGTACAGCATCTGCTTCCATTTCGGGTCTGGCCCGGCCTTGGCGCTGCCACCGCCGCCGCTGCCGCTGCCATTGCCATTGGCGTTGCCCGCGCCGTTGCCACCGAGGGCGCGCCGCAGCAGCATTGCCAGCAAGCCGGCACCGGCTGCCGCCGCCACTCCGGCGCCGGCCATCACGGCCAGGCCTGCCTGTGCGCTGGCGCCAAGGCCGCTCTTGTTCGTGGCAGCCGCGCGCTCGCGCAGAAATTGGGCGCGCTGCGCGCTCGGCGGCGGAATCACGTCGTCGAGAATCTCGCGCAAGGACTTCGCTTCTTCCGGCGCGTCCAAGGCCACGCTGACCTTCGAGACGGGAATCGCCAGCGGCTGGCGGATCACGATGGCGCTGGTATCGATCCAGCTCGCCGGGTCGATCCGCTCCGACTCGCCCAAGCTGCAGGGAAGGGCGTGCGCGCCGCGTACCAGACAGCAGCCGCCGGCGGGAATGGCCGACTGTTCGTCGGCCGCCAGCGGTGCGCTCGATAAAACCCGGCCGCTGCGGCACAGGGCCAGGCCGTCGAGCGTGGCGCAATCGGCAAAGCGCGCGCTGGCCAGCGTCAGCAGATAGCCGCCGCCGGCGTGGTGCAGCGTGGCGCCGATCTGCCAGTGCGCCAGGATGCGGCGCCGCGCTTCCTGCTCGCCGATCAGCGGCAGGTCGAACCAGATCGCGTGGATGTCGCGCATGCCGTCGTACAACGGGCGCCGGATATTATTCGTCATTGTCGTCCTCATCCTGATCGCCGTTGTTCTCGGCCACGATTTCCAGGTAAGGCCTGTCCTCGTCGATGCCCTGCACCGACAGCCGGTGGCTGTGTGCTCCGATCCATGCGACATTGCCGCTGCGCGGGCAAACGCTGACCTGCGCGATGTCTTCGGCCGAGTGCACCAGCACCCGCACGGCGCCGGCGCAACGCAATTCGATGATGCGCTTTCGGGGCGTGAGCACCACCAAGCCGTGTGTGACCGATCCCTTGCGGCTGACGGCGACGCCGATGACTTTGGCGGCATCTTCGATGACGATCCTGTGCATGGCGTCGGGCACGCCGACCTGCCATTCGGTGGCGCTGTGGCGCAGGGCCAGCAAGCCGACCGGCGCATGCGCCCAGCTTCCCGCGGTGGCGCCGAACAGCACTTCGCTGCCTTTGTAGGGCAGGGTAGCGACGCGGGTGTCCCCGACGCTGCGACGGTAGATGTCGGTTCCCTGATCGGTCGCCACGGCGTACAGCAAATGGTGCTCCGTTTGCCCGGCGCCGATGACATTGCGTGCGATCGTCGCAAATTCGATGACGCCGTTGGTCGCGGTGCCGGCCTGCTGTGTGCTGCTTCTGCTCCAGGCCACGAGATTGCGGTCGCGGTCGAGCGCGACCACCTCGTTGTGGGTGACGCGCGGGGCGCTTCGGTTGGCCTGCGTATAGCGCTTGAGGAAGTAGACGGGGAGCCAGCGTGCGCCCTGGGGCGGGGCCCGGAACTGTTCCGGTTCCGGACGCGTCACGACGGCGTATTTCGAGGCGAACGCTTCGCCGGGAAAACCCTTGAAGCGCAGGGTCTCGCCGTCGCTCACCAGATAGCCGAGGCTCTTGCCGAAGATGCCGGCGCCGAGGACGCCGCCTTTGTGCGGTGCCGCGTGGCGCCGTTCGGCGCCTTGTTTGGACTTGAACGAGGTCGGAACCGGGTAGACAAAGATGCTGCCGTCGAGCTGCGAAACGGCCACCATCGAACTGGTGAAGGCAAAGCACGGCGCCCGCAGAAGCGACGGCCGTCCACTCTTCTTGGCGGTCGTGACGCAGCCCGCCAGGGGCTCGAATGGCGTGCGCAGCAAGCGGATCGCCAATGCCGGCGCAGGCAAATCCAGCGTGACCGGGCGGCTGGCCAGATGCATGCGCACCACGACGTCGAGTTTTTCGGCCAGCAGCTGACGTCCGATCGTCACTTGCCCGCGCACGGCGGCCGGCGCTTGCATGCCGTGCGCACCAATGATCCATACGTCGTCATTGCTCTTGTCGATGAGTGCGTCCCATGCGGCCAGATGGCTTGCGTTGGCGGCGTCGAGCGAGCGCGCCTTGAGCAGCGCCGTGATGCCGTGGCGCCCGCAATCATTGTGCAATGCCGGCGGTCGTTGCAAGATGCCCCATTCGAAGGCGGCGCCGGCTTCCTGCGCGCGTCGCGCCAGCAGAATGAACAGGGCCAGGTGCAGCAGGCGCGGCTCGCCCAGCTGCAGCGGGCCGGCGTCAAACAGCACCAGGCAGCGGCGCGAGCGCTGGCGCGCCGCCGGTTCGGGCCCGGCGAACATCAGTTCACCGCTGGCCGCGCGGCGGATGAATTCGTCCGGTTCCGCATCGGCATACGCCCACTCGGAGATGAGCAGGCGCTCGTACGGGCCGCGCTGGACGATGCTGCCCACGCCTTCGGGCAGGGCGTCGGCGCGGGCCGGGGCGCTGCGCAGAGGGCCGATTTGCGGATGCAGGCGCAGCAGGAAGCGCCCGAGCGGTTCGCTCAGGTCTTCCGGGAACAGCGACAGCCATGGGCGCCATGGTTCGAGCAGGACCGGCAGCTGCTTCATGCGCATTGCTCCGCCAGCCACCCGAGCAGGGCGGGCGTGAGGCTGCGTGCGCCCGCCAGCGGCAGGAACATCTCGGGCGCGGGCCACAGCAGCAGCGGGCCGTCGCCGGCGCGCGCGCTGGCGCTGCGCCGCACCAGGTCCACCGGCAGCAGCGGCGCCATGTTGGTGGGCAGCCACAGCGTTTGCACGGTCGGATCGGGGGCGCAGTAGCGCGCGCCGTTCACCCATGGCAGCTCGTCGGCGCTGCCCAGCACGACCAGCATGTCGCGCGTGGCCAGCATGGACAGGCGCGACAGCGCGGGCGCGTCGAGCGTGGACAGGCGTGTCAGCAAACGGCGCGTGACCGGGCCCGCGGCCACCATGCCCGCTGGCGCCAGTGCTTCGCTACGATGGATCCAGCGCAGTACCTGCATCAGTCACCGCTGACCAGGAGGACCAGGCGCGCGCGGCGCACCGCCAGTTCGGGCGGCATGTTCACGTTGTCGAAATTGGCATCGATCTCGCGCAGGACGGCTTCGGCTTGCTGTCGCGCGTCAGGTGATTCGGGCAGTTCGAGTACCCGCGTCGCCGTCTCGGCCAGACGCGCGACGCGCGCCAGCGGCTGCTGGACGGCCTCTTCGACCACGGCGTGCAGCAGCGGGTGGCGGGCTTCGGCCAGCAGGTCGCGCAACGCTTCGCGCGCGTTCTGCTGCCCCCCGCTGGTCGGGATGGCGTAGACCAGCGGCCACAGGTCGGCGCGGCCGGCGGTGGTGCGCCCGGCCAGGACGGTGGCGGCGGCGATCAGATGCTGGGCCTTGACGATGCGGCGGTCGGACAGCTGCACATTGGCCTGGCGCAGCAGGCGGATCGCCTGGGCCAGGTCGCCCCGGATCAGGCTCATGTCGACGCCCGGCACCGCGCGGTTGAGCAGGTCCAGGCTGGCCAGGTCGGCGCGCGCCGACACGCTGGCCTGACCCACGGCCCAGCCGCCGGCCAGCAGCTCTTCGAGCTTGTTGTCAGGGACCGCGTCGACGAACACGTGCAGCAGGAAGCGGTCGGCGAAGGCGGCCAGTCCCTCGTCTTCGGGCAGGCCGTTGGCCGCGGCGACGCACACGCGCAGCGGGCAGCGGATGCGGGTATGGCCGCGCCGGAACTGGCGTTCATTGAGCACACCGAGCAGGGTGTTGAGGATGGCGGTCGACCCTAGGAACACTTCGTCGAGGAAGGCGATATCGGCTTCGGGCAGCATGCCGCTGACATCGGTTTCGACCAGGCCTTCGCGCAGCTTGCTCAGGTTGACGGGGCCGAACAGTTCGGACGGTTCGGTGAACCGGCCCAGCAGATATTCGAAGTAATTGCCGCCCAGGCTCTGCGCCACCCGGCGCACCACGGCGCTTTTGGCCGTGCCGGGAGGACCAACCACGAGCAGATGTTCTTGCGCCACGGCCGCGAGAATCAGCAATTCGGCCAGGTGTTCGCGGTCGATCAGGCCGGCGGTGGCTTCGCGGATGGCGTCGCGCAAGCGGGCGGCGGCTTCATGGATGGATTGAGACATGGCAACAAATGATCTGAGGGAATGGAAGATGCCATTCTATCAAATAAAAGTTGCACACTTATAAATATTTACAGGCGGGATGCGCGGCATCCCGCCCGCCGGTCAGATCGCGGCCAGCGCGCGCACCAGGTCCTGGCGCAAATCGTCGACGTGTTCCACGCCCACCGACAGCCGGATCAGGCCATCGGTAATGCCCAGCAGCGCGCGCTGCGCCGGCGGGATCGTGGCATGCGTCATGAGGGCCGGATGCTCGATCAGGCTCTCGACCCCGCCCAGGCTTTCGGCCAGTGTGAACACTTTGCAGCGTTCCAGGAAGCGGCGCGCGCCGGCCAGGTCGGTATCGAGCTGGATCGAGATGATGCCGCCGAAGCCGTTCATCTGGCGCTTGGCCAGCGCGTGCTGCGGATGCGATTCCAGGCCCGGGTAGAACACCTTGGCCACCTTGGGCTCACGCTCGAGCCAGTGCGCCAGCTCCAGCGCGCTGGCGCAGTGGCGCTCCAGGCGCAGGGCCAGCGTCTTGATGCCGCGCAGGACCAGGAAGCTGTCGAACGGGCCCTGGATCGCGCCCACCGAGTTTTGCAGGAAGCCGATCTTTTCGGCCAGTTCCAGCTGGTGCGGCGCGGTGCCGGCGACGGCCACGCCACCGATGATGTCCGAGTGGCCGTTCATGTACTTGGTGGTCGAGTGGACCACGACGTCGATCCCGAATTCCAAAGGACGCTGCACGATCGGGCTGGCGAAGGTGTTGTCGCACACGCTGATGATGCCGCGCTCGCGGCAGATCTTGGCAATGGCGGCCAGGTCGGCCAGCTTGAGCATTGGGTTGGTCGGCGTTTCGATCCAGACCATTTTGGTCTCGGGACGGATGGCCGCCAGCAGGGCTTCCGGATTCGTCAGGTCGACGTAGGTGAATTCATGGCCCGCGCTGCGGCGGCGCACGCGCTCGAACAGGCGGTAGGTGCCGCCGTACATGTCGTCGCCGGCGATGATGTGCGAGCCGCTGTCGGCCAGTTCCAGCACGGTCGAAATGGCGGCCAGGCCGGACGCGAAGGCAAAGGCCTGCGAGCCGCTTTCCAGGTCGGCCACGCAGCGCTCGAGCGCCCAGCGGGTCGGGTTGTGCGAACGGCCGTAGTCCAGGCCCTTGTGCACGCCCGGGCTCTCCTGCACGAAGGTGGAGGTGGCGTAGATCGGCGGCATGACGGCGCCGGTGCTGGGGTCGGGCGACTGGCCCCCGTGGATGACGCGGGTGGCGATGTGCTGTTTGGTTGTGGAGTCGGTCACGATACAGTCCTGCGCAAATGGTTGAGAAGGTCGAAACGCGTGATCAGGCCATAGAAGCGCTGCTCGTCGCTGATCACCGCCGTCAGGCCATGATCGAGCGTTTCGCGCAGCTGCGCCATGGTCGCCGATGGCGCCAGGGTTTGCAGCTGGGCGGTCATGGTGCTGCCGACCAGGCTCTGGAACTTGGCCGGGTCGTTGGCGACGTGCAGCAGCAAGTCCGATTCGTCGATGATACCAGCCAGGCGGCCGTTGTCGATCACGGGCAGCTGGGCCAGGTCGGCGCTGCGCATGCGGTTAAAGGCCGTCATCAAGGTGTCCGACGGCGCCACCGAGACCACGTCGCCCTCGTCGAAGCGGCGCCCGATCAGGTCGCGCAGGTCGCCCAGCTTGGGGCGCACCAGCAAGCCCTGGTCGGCCATCCAGCCATTGCTGTAGACCTTGGTCAGGTAGCGGGTGCCGGTGTCGCACACGAAGGTCACCACGTTCTTGGGCGTGGTCTGCTCGCGGCAGTAGCGCAGGGCCGTGGCCAGCAAGGTGCCGGACGAGGAGCCGGCCAAAATGCCTTCTTCGGATAGCAAGAGGCGCGCCGTGTTGAAGCTTTCGTTGTCGTCAATGGTGTAGGCTTTTTTCACGCGCGACAGGTCGGCGATGGCGGGGATGAAGTCCTCGCCGATGCCTTCCACCGCCCACGAGCCGGCGTCATCGCGCAGCACGCCCGTGTTGATGTAGTCGGCCAGGATCGAGCCCTTGGGATCGGCCAGCACGAATTCCAGGTCCGGCTGCACACGCTTGAAGTAGTTCGACAGCCCGGTCAAAGTGCCGGACGAGCCCACACCCACCACGATCGCGTCCAGTTCATGCCCGGTCTGCTCCCACAGTTCGGGGCCGGTGGTCGTCTCGTGCGCCAGCGGGTTGGCGGGATTGTTGAACTGGTCGGCGAACCAGGAGCCTGGGATCTCGCTGGCGATGCGCGCCGCCATGTCCTGGTAGTACTCGGGGTGGCCTTTGCCCACGTCCGAGCGCGTCAGGTGGATCTCGGCGCCCAATGCCTTGAGGTGCAGGACTTTTTCAATCGCCATCTTGTCGGGCACGACCAGCACCACGCGGTAGCCCTTGATGCGCGCCACCAGCGCCAGGCCCAGGCCCGTATTGCCGGCGGTCGCTTCGACCACGGTGCCGCCGGGTTTCAGGCGGCCGTCTTTTTCGGCCGCTTCGATCATGGCGCGGCCGATGCGGTCCTTGATGGAGCCGCCGGGATTCTGGCTTTCGAGCTTGAGGAACAGGCGGCATTTGCCGGTATCGATGCGGGTCACTTCGACCAGCGGGGTATTGCCGATCAGGGAAAACAGTGCGGGTTGCGTTGCTGCTGACATGGAAGCCTCCGAAAGCCGGCGCGCATGGCCTTGTGGGCTGTGTGGCCGGGTTTGAAAAGGGCGGATCATAGTCGCGCCTTCATGGGAATGGAACGAATGATTTTATGCTTGTATATACATTAATTGCAACGACTAGCTCAAGCGAGCTCTACTTTTTGAGCTTGCGCCACAGGGTGGTGCGGCTGATCCCCAGGTGGCGCGCCGCTTCGTCGCGCCGTCCGCCGAAGCGGGCCAGCACCTGCTCCACACTTTCGTCACCCAAAGCGGCGACGACCGGGGCCGGCAGTACCGGCGCGCCGCGCTGCAGTTCCGGCGCCACCGACATCACGAAGGCAGGCGTGAGCGCCTGCAGCGGTTCGGCCGCCAGGAACAGGGCCACCCGTTCCGTCAGATTACGCAGCTCGCGTACATTGCCCGGCCAGTCGTAACGCTCGAGCAGGGGCGCGCAAGCCTGGACCTCGGCGTGCAGGTCCGGATGCGGGCGCGCGCCCAGGGCCGCCAGCGCGTTCTTGAGCGACCACTCTGCCAGCGGCGCCACGTCGTCCACCCGGTCGCGCAGCGGCGGCAGCGACAGGCGCAGCACCGCCAGCCGGTAGAACAGGTCGGCCCGAAAGCGCCCCTCGCGCACGCGCGCTTCCAGGTCGCAGTGGGTGGCGCTGATCACGCGCACGTTGACCGCGATCGGGCGCGTGCCGCCCACCCGCACGACCTCGCGTTCCTCCAGCACCCGCAGCAGGCGCGTTTGCAGGGGCAGCGGCATTTCGCCGATCTCGTCCAAAAACAGGGTGCCACGGTTGGCCGCTTCGAACAGGCCCGCATGGCCGCCGCGCCGCGCGCCCGTGAACGCGCCTTCTTCGTGGCCGAACAGTTCCGATTCAAGCAGCGACTCGGCGATCGCGCCGCAGTTGACGGCCACGAACGGCCGGTTGGCGCCCAGGCTGCGCGGCCCTTCGCGGTGGATGGCCTGCGCCACCAGCTCCTTGCCGGTGCCCGTTTCACCGTCGATCAGCACCGTCGCCGGCGAGCGCGCATACAGCACCACCGCCTGGCGCAGCGTTTCCATGGCTGCCGATTCGCCGCGCAGGTCGTTCAGGCCGTGCTTGGCGCGCAGGGTGTCGGCCACCACCGTGCGCCGGCTGCGGTTCGATTCGAGCTGAGTCAGGCGCGCCATTTCGAGCGCGTCGTCAAAGGCCTGGCGGATCGACGCCGCGGAATACACGAACACGCCGGTCAATCCCGCTTCTTCGGCCAGATCGGTGATCAGACCGGCGCCGACGATCGCTTCGATGCCGGCCGCCTTCAGGTCGTTGATCTGGGCCCGCGCGTCTTCTTCGGTCACATAGGTGCGCTGGGCGATGTCGACCCCGAAGGTGGAGGCGAATTCGGCCAGCTGCGGCAGCTGTTCCTGATAGGTGATGACGCCGATCCGGTGCGACACGCGCCGCGCGCGCGCCAGCGCCTGCATCACGTCGAAGCCGCTGGCCTTGGCGATCACCACCGGCACCGAAACCCGTCCCTTGAGGTAGGCGGCGTTGGAGCCGGCCGCGATCACGACGTCGCAGCGCTCGCTGGCCATGCGTTCGCGGATGTGGCGCGCGGCCTCGTCGAAGCCGAGGTTGATCGGTTCGATCGAGGCCAGGTGGTCGTATTCGAGCGTGATGTCGCGGAACAGGTCCGACAGGCGCGAGACGGACACCGTCCAGATGACGGGTTTTTCCAGCAAATCGGGAGAGGAGCGGGGCAGGTTCATGTTTCAATTCTAGTGCAATTTCGCCTCTTGTGTTTCACTGAAACGTTTCATCGATGTTTCATGTTTCAGCGCGTGCCCTTGGTCGAAATTGCAAGTCCTTGATTCCATGGCGTTTCGTCGCTAGCGCCCCTCTGGCACGGTGCTTGCAATTGGAGTGACATCCCTCCACGCAACAAGGTGAACACATGATCCAGTACTCCGCAGGCGCCGCGTTTCGCAAAGCCGTCCAAGAAGAATCCCCGCTCCAGGTTGTCGGCGCGATCAATGCGAACCACGCCCTGCTGGCCAAGCGCGCCGGCTTCAAGGCGATCTACCTGTCCGGCGGCGGCGTCGCGGCCGGCTCCCTGGGCTTGCCCGATCTGGGCATCTCCAACCTGGACGACGTGCTGACCGACGTGCGCCGCATCACCGACGTATGCGACCTGCCGCTGCTGGTCGACGTCGACACCGGCTTCGGGGCTTCCGCCTTCAACGTGGCGCGCACCGTCAAATCGATGATCAAGTTCGGCGCCGCCGCCATGCACATCGAAGACCAGGTCGGCGCCAAGCGCTGCGGCCACCGTCCGGGCAAGGAAATCGTCACCAAGCAGGAGATGGTCGACCGTATCAAAGCCGCCGTCGATGCCCGCACCGACGAGAACTTCGTGATCATGGCGCGCACCGATGCGCTGGCCGTCGAAGGCCTCGAGTCCGCGCTCGACCGCGCCATGGCGTGCGTGGAAGCGGGCGCCGACATGATCTTCCCGGAAGCGATCACCGACCTGGCCATGTACAAGACCTTCGCCAACGCGGTCAAGGTGCCGGTGCTGGCCAACATCACCGAATTCGGCGCCACGCCGCTGTTCACCACCGAAGAACTCAAGGGCGCCGACGTGGGCCTGGTGCTGTATCCGCTGTCCGCCTTCCGCGCCATGAACAAGGCCGCCGAAAACGTGTACGGCGCGATCCGCCGCGACGGCACGCAGAAAAACGTGGTCGACACCATGCAGACCCGCATGGAACTGTACGAACGCATCAACTATCACGAATTCGAGCAAAAGCTCGACGCGCTGTTCGCCGCGCAGAAAAAATAATCCATACCCCCAATTTAGGAGATCGAAACATGAGTGAAGCGCAAACCCCGGCATTCAAGCCAAAAAAATCCGTTGCCCTGTCCGGCGTCACCGCGGGTAATACCGCCCTGTGCTCGGTCGGCAAGACCGGCAACGATTTGCACTACCGCGGCTACGATATCCTCGACGTGGCCGACAGCTGCGAATTCGAAGAAATCGCCTACCTGCTGGTGCATGGCAAATTGCCGAATGCGGCCGAACTGAAGGGCTACAAGTCGCACCTGAAATCGATGCGCGGCCTGCCGCAGGGGGTCAAGTCGGCGCTCGAAGCGCTGCCTGCCTCGGCCCATCCAATGGACGTGATGCGCACCGGCGTGTCGACCCTCGGCTGCGTGCTGCCCGAAAAAGACGACCACAATATCCCTGGCGCGCGCGCCATCGCCGACCGCCTGATGGCGTCCTTCGGCTCGATGCTGCTGTACTGGTACCACTTCAGCCACAACGGCAAGCGCATCGAGACCGAAACCGACGACGACTCGATCGGCGGCCACTTCCTGCACCTGCTGCACGGCGAAAAGCCGCGCGCGTCGTGGGTCAAGGCGATGCACACCTCGCTGATCCTGTACGCGGAACACGAATTCAACGCCTCGACCTTCACCGCGCGTGTGATCGCCGGCACCGGTTCGGACATCCATTCGGCCATCACCGGCGCGATCGGCGCGCTGCGCGGTCCGAAGCACGGCGGCGCCAATGAAGTCGCGCTCGAAATCCAGGAACGCTACGAGAACGCCGACGAAGCCGAAGCGGACATCCGCAACCGCGTCGCCAACAAGGAAGTGGTGATCGGTTTCGGCCACCCTGTGTACACCGTGTCCGACCCGCGCAACAAGGTTATCAAGGAAGTGGCCCGTTCGCTGTCGCAGGAAGCCGGCTCGATGAAAATGTTCGACATCGCCGAGCGCCTTGAGTCGGTCATGTGGGAAGTGAAGAAGATGTTCCCGAACCTGGACTGGTTCTCGGCCGTGTCGTACCACATGATGGGCGTGCCGACCGCGATGTTCACGCCGCTGTTCGTCATCTCCCGCACCTCCGGCTGGTCGGCCCACGTGGTCGAGCAGCGCATCGACAACAAGATCATCCGTCCAAGCGCCAACTACGTCGGCCCGGACGACCTGAAGTTCCTGCCGATCGCAGAACGCAAATAAGGCCATCGCATGAATACCCTTTTCCGCAAAAACCTGCCGGGCACCAAGCTCGATTACTTCGACGCGCGCGAAGCGGTCGACGCGATCACGCCCGGCGCCTGGGACAAGCTGCCGTACACCTCGCGCGTACTGGCTGAAAACCTGGTGCGCCGCTGCGACCCGGCTACCCTGAACGCCTCGCTCACGCAGCTGATCGAACGCCGCCGCGACCTGGACTTCCCGTGGTTCCCGGCGCGCGTGGTCTGCCACGACATCCTGGGCCAGACCGCGCTGGTCGACCTGGCCGGCCTGCGCGACGCGATCGCGCTGCAAGGCGGCGACCCGGCCGCCGTCAACCCGGTGGTGCCGACCCAGCTCGTGGTCGACCATTCGCTGGCGGTGGAGTGCGGCGGCTTCGATCCCGACGCTTTCGACAAGAACCGCGCCATCGAAGACCGCCGCAACGAAGACCGCTTCGACTTCATCAACTGGACCAAGAAGGCGTTCAAGAACGTCGACGTGATCCCGCCCGGTAACGGCATCCTGCACCAGATCAATCTGGAACGCATGTCGCCCGTGATCCAGGCCGTCGACGGCGTGGCCTTCCCGGACACGCTGGTCGGCACCGACTCGCACACCCCGATGGTCGACGCGCTGGGCGTGATTGCCATCGGCGTGGGCGGTCTGGAAGCGGAAAGCGTGATGCTGGGCCGCGCCTCGTGGATGCGCCTGCCGGACATCATCGGCGTCGAGCTGACCGGCAAGCCGCAGCCGGGCATCACCGCCACCGACACCGTGCTGGCGCTGACCGAATTTTTGCGCAAGCAGAAGGTTGTCTCGTCCTACCTGGAGTTCTTCGGCGAAGGCGCCAACCACCTGACGCTGGGCGACCGCGCCACGATCTCGAACATGGCTCCGGAATACGGTTCGACCGCCGCCATGTTCTACATCGACGCGCAAACCATCAAGTACCTCAAGCTCACCGGCCGCGACGACGAGACCGTCAAGCTGGTCGAGACCTACGCCAAGCACACCGGCCTGTGGGGCGACAGCCTCAAGACGGCCGAGTACGAGCGCGTGCTCAGTTTCGACCTGTCGTCGGTGGTGCGCAATATCGCCGGCCCGTCCAACCCGCATAACCGCGTGCCGACCTCCGAACTGGCCGCGCGCGGCATCAGCGGCGTGGTCGAGAACGAGCCGGGCCTGATGCCGGACGGCGCCGTCATCATCGCCGCCATCACCAGCTGCACCAACACCAACAACCCGCGCAACATGATCGCGGCGGGCCTGTTGGCGCGCAATGCCAACGCGCGCGGCCTGACCCGCAAACCGTGGGTCAAGAGCTCGCTGGCGCCCGGTTCCAAGACCGTCACCCTGTACCTGGAAGAGGCAGGGCTGATGCCGGAACTGGAGCAATTGGGCTTTGGCGTCGTCGCTTACGCCTGCACCTCGTGCAACGGCATGTCGGGCGCGCTCGATCCGGTGATCCAGAAAGAAGTTGTGGACCGCAAGCTGTACGCCACCGCTGTCCTGTCGGGCAACCGCAATTTTGACGGACGCATCCACCCGTACGCGAACCAGGCTTTCCTGGCCTCGCCGCCGCTGGTGGTGGCGTACGCGATTGCCGGCACCATCCGCTTCGATATCGAAAAGGATGTGCTGGGGACCGACGCCAAGGGCCAGCCGGTCACGCTCAAGGACATCTGGCCGAGCGATGAAGAGATCGACGCCATCGTCGCTTCCAGCGTCAAGCCCGAGCAGTTCCGCAAGGTGTACATCCCGATGTTCGCCAAGCAAGCCGACGACGGCGTGCAAGTGACGCCCCTGTACGACTGGCGCCCGCAGACCACCTACATCCGCCGTCCGCCGTACTGGGAAGGCGCGCTGGCAGGCGAGCGCACCATGAAGGGCATGCGCGCGCTGGCCGTTTTGGGCGACAACATCACCACCGACCACCTGTCGCCGTCGAACGCGATCATGCTCGATAGCGCGGCCGGCGAATACCTGGCCAAGATGGGCTTGCCGGAAGAAGACTTCAATTCCTACGCCACGCACCGCGGCGACCACCTGACGGCGCAGCGCGCCACCTTCGCCAACCCGACCCTCAAGAACGAGATGGTCGTTGTCGACGGCAAGGTCAAAGCCGGGTCACTGGCGCGCATCGAGCCGGAAGGCAAAGTCACCCGCATGTGGGAAGCCATCGAGACCTACATGGAGCGCAAGCAGCCGTTGATCGTGATCGCCGGCGCCGACTACGGCCAGGGCTCGTCGCGCGACTGGGCGGCCAAGGGCGTGCGTCTGGCGGGCGTGGAAGCGATCGTGGCCGAAGGCTTCGAGCGCATTCACCGCACCAATCTGGTTGGCATGGGCGTTCTGCCGCTCGAATTCAAGCCGGGCGTGAACCGCCTGACCTTGAACATCGACGGCACCGAGACCTTCGACGTGATCGGCGAGCGCACGCCGCGCGCCACGCTCACGCTGGTCATCCATCGCAAGAATGGCGAACGCGTGGATGTGCCGGTCACCTGCCGTCTCGATACGGCCGAAGAACTGTCGATCTACGAAGCGGGCGGCGTGCTGCAGCGCTTCGCGCAGGACTTCCTCGAATCGTCGAAGGCGGCATGATGGGCCACCAGGCACAAGTGAAAATCGCAGCGACGTACATGCGCGGCGGGACCAGCAAGGGGGTGTTCTTCCGCCTGCAGGACCTGCCGGCCGTGGCCCAGCTGCCCGGCACGGCGCGCGACCGCCTGCTGCTGCGCGTGATCGGCAGTCCCGACCCGTACGGCAAGCAGATCGACGGCATGGGCGGCGCCACGTCCTCCACCAGCAAGACAGTGATCGTCTCGCCCAGCACCCGTGAAGGGCACGACGTCGACTACCTGTTCGGCCAGGTCGCGATCGACCGCGCTTTTGTCGACTGGAGCGGCAACTGCGGCAACCTGTCGGCGGCGGTGGGTTCCTTCGCCATCGCTTCGGGCATGGTCGATCCGGCCCGCATTCCCCAGGATGGCGTGGCCGTGGTGCGCATCTGGCAAGCCAACATCGGCAAGACCATCATCGCGCACGTGCCCATCACGGGCGGACAGGTGCAGGAGACGGGCGACTTCGAACTCGATGGCGTCACGTTCCCGTCGGCCGAAGTGCAGCTCGAGTTCATGGATCCGGCGGCCGAGGAAGAGGGCGCGGGCGGCTCCATGTTCCCGACCGGGAACCTGGTCGACGATCTGGAAGTGCCGGGCGTGGGCACCTTCCGCGCGACCATGATCAATGCCGGCATTCCCACTATCTTCATCGATGCGAAAGCGGCAGGCTACAGCGGCACCGAACTGCAGGATGCGATCAACGGCGACCCGCAGGCGCTGGAGCGTTTCGAGACCATCCGCGCTTACGGTGCGGTGCGCATGGGCTTGATCGCGCATGTGGCCGAAGCGGTCAAACGCCAGCACACGCCGAAGGTGGCGTTTGTGGCGCCGCCCGCCGACTATGTGTCCTCGAGCGGCAAGCAGATTGCCGCCGCCGACATCGACCTGAACGTGCGCGCGCTCTCGATGGGTAAACTCCATCACGCGATGATGGGCACGGCGGCAGTGGCCATCGGCACCGCGGCCGCCATTCCCGGCACCCTGGTCAACCTGGCGGCCGGGGGCGGCGAACGCAGCGCGGTGCGCTTCGGCCATCCATCGGGCACCTTGCGCGTGGGCGCAGAGGCGACCTTGGACAAAGGCGAGTGGTGTGTCAAAAAAGCCATCATGAGCCGCAGCGCGCGCGTCTTGATGGAAGGGTGGGTGCGGGTCCCGAACGACGCGTTCTGATCGCCCTGTGTGGTAAGAATGCCCGGCGTGCGAAAAATGCATGTGCCGGGCATTTGTTTTTTTGACCATTTATATGGATTCGCTGCAATTGTGGTTTATGATCGAAGCTCACCTGGCTCCCGCCCATCCGGCGGTAATCTGTCATAGTGGGACATGGATCGCGTACCAACCAACCTCGATTTCGTCGCTGATGCATTACAGCTGATTGCCTCGCCGGCATGCGCCTGCGACGCCGCTGGTATTGTCTTCGCTGCCAACCCTGAGATGCGAACGCTGTGCGGCGCCGGCGTCGACGGCTCACTATTGATCGACCTGTTTTCCGCCACCACGCTCGAAGCGGGCGCCGCGCGCATGCATGCCGCGCTTGAAGCGGAGCAGCGCTGGGAAAGCGTGCTGCGCGGCCCCGGCCAGGGCATCGCGGTGCAGGTGGTGGCCAAGCCCTTGCCGGCCGGCGCCGGCGCCACCTTCGTGTTCACCGACTTGCGCCGCTTCGAAGGCGACCAGGCCGCGCTGCGCACCACGCTGCTCGAACAGAAAGCGATTCTCGAGAACGCGGCCGTCGGGATCATGCTCAGCCGCGACCGCACGATCAAGGAGTGCAATATCCGCGCCGCCGAAATGTTCGGCTACGCCGTGCCCGAATTGATCGGCTTGAGCAGCGTGTGCATTTTCCCTTCCGCTCAGGCCTACGACGACATGGGCCGCGACGCCGGTCCGGCCCTGGGGCGCGGCGAAGCCTACACCAGCGAACTGCAGCTGCGCCGCAAGGACGGCAGCCTGCTGTGGTGCCGCCTGTATGGGCGCGCGGTCGACGCCGCCGACAGCGCCCACGGCACCATCTGGATCATCGAAGACATCGACGAGCCGCACCACAACGAGGCCAAGCTGCGCCGCGCCGTGCTCGAGATGCAGGCGATCATGGACAACGCGCCGCTGGCGATCGCCTTCCTGCGCGATCACAAGATCATGCGCTACAACCACCAGTTCGGCAGCATGTTCGGCTTTGGCGACGACGGCGGCGTGGGCGTCGCCGCGCAGACGCTGTACGCGCCCGACGGCGGCTTCGAGACCATGCTGGTGCAGGCGCTGCCGCTGCTGCGCAGCGGACGGCCATACCAGGCCGATTTCCGCATGCAGCGGCCCGACGGCAGCTCGTTCTGGGCCTACGCCTACCTGTACGCGATCAACACGGGCCGCGAGCGGCTTGACGCGATCTGGATCCTGGACGACCGCACGGCGCAGAAGGCGGCCGAAGAGGCGACGCGCCAGGTCCTGCTCGAGCAGAAGGCAATTCTCGACAATGCGTCGGTCGGCATCCTGTTCAGCGAAGGCGGCATCATGATGTCGTGTAACCCGCGCTTTGCCGAAATGTTCGGCTACACGCAGGGACAAATGACGGGCATGCGCGCGGCCGACGTGTTCCCGTCGGTACAGGCGTATCAGGATTTCGGCCGCGCGGCCGGCCCGCTGCTGGGCAACGGCATGCCGTTCGAGACGCCCGAATTCCAGTTCAAGAAACGCGACGGCACCTTGTTCTGGTGCCGCGTGCGGGCCAAGGCGGTCGACACCGACCGCAGCGAAGAAGGCACTATCTGGATTCTGGAAGACGTGACCGAGGCGCGCCAAACCCTGATCGAAGTGCAGGCGCTCATGACCAACGCTTCGATCAGTATCCTGTACACCAAGAACCGCATCATCACGCGCTACAACCGCGGCTTTGCCGACATGTTCGGCTACGACCCGACCGAGGCGCTCGGCCTTCCCGGGCGCGCGCTGTATCCGAGCGACGAGGTGTACGCCAGGGTGGGCGCGATGGCCGCGCCGCTGCTCTCGGTCGGCAAGCCGTTCCAGACCGAAGTCGAAATGGCGCGCAAGGATGGCAGCGTGATGTGGTCGCAGCTGATCGGCTACGTGGTCAACCCGGCCGAGCCGGCCCAGGGCACGATCTGGATCATCGAAGACCGCACCGACGCCAAGCGCGCCGAAGAATCGCTGCGCAACGCGCTGCTGGAAAACCAGGCCATTCTCGACAGCGCGGTGCTCGGCATCGCGGTGGTCGAGAACGGCTTCAACCTGCGCTGCAATACCAAGATGGAAGAGCTGTTCGGCTACGCGCCGGGCGAGATCAACGGCCTGTCGGTGCAGTCGCTGTATCCGGACAAGACCAGCTGGGAGCAGGCGCGCGCGGAAACGGCGCGCGACTTCCGGGCCGGGCGCATCAGCATGTCGGAGTTCCAGCTGGTGCGCAAGGACGGCAGCCTGTTCTGGGCGCGCCTGTCGGGCCGGCCGTTCGACCTGGCCCAGGCCACGGGCCGCTCGGTGTGGGTGGTGGACGATGTGACTGCGCGGCGCGAGGCGGCCGAAGCGGTGCGCCGCGCGCGCGACGACCTCGAAGTGCGGGTGCTCGAACGCACGGCCGAACTGGCTGGCGCCAACGCGCTGCTGCAAGGCGAGATCGTGGAGCGGCGCCAGGCCGAGGCGCGCGTGCACCACATGGCTTACCACGACAGCCTGACCGGATTGCCCAACCGCGCGCTGCTGGCCGACCGGCTCGACCGCGCCATGCTGGCCGTGCAGCGCTCGGACCGCAAGCTGGCCGTCATGTTCATCGACCTGGACCGCTTTAAAACGATCAACGATTCCCTCGGCCACCTGACGGGCGACTATCTGCTCAAGGAAGTGGCCAGCCGCCTGTGCCGCGCGGTGCGCGCCAGCGACACCGTGGCGCGCCTGGGCGGCGACGAATTCGTGGTGCTGGTGCCGGGCATCCGCCAGGTGGAGGAATGCACCCACGTGGCCGAGAAAATCATCGAAGCGCTGGCGCCGGCCTTCCCGTTCGAAGAGCGCATGCTGCACATCACGCCGTCGATCGGGATCAGCATGTACCCGGACGATGGCGGCGACGTCGAGACCCTGATGCGGCACGCCGACGCGGCCATGTATCACGCCAAGGCCAACGGCCGCAACAACTACCAGTTCTTCATGCAGCGCATGAACCAGGCCGCGGCCCAGCACTTCGAGTTGGAGAGCAATTTGCGCGGCGCGCTGGCCAAGGAAGAATTCGAGCTGTACTTCCAGCCCATCATCGACACCGTCACGCGCCGCCTGCACACGATGGAAGTGCTGCTGCGCTGGCGCCGTCCGCCCGAGGGGCTGGTGCTGCCGGATCACTTCATCCCCATCATCGAGGACAATGGCCTGATCGTGCCGATCGGCGAATGGGTCATGCGGCGCGCCTGCCGCCAGATCGTCGAGTGGCAGGAGCAGGGCTTGACGCCGGTGCCGCTGGCGGTCAACCTGTCGCCGCGCCAGTTCATGAACCGCGGCCTGATCGAGTCGATCCGCGCCGTGCTCGACGAAACCGGGATCGATCCGGCCTTGCTGGAATTTGAAATCACCGAAACGGCGCTGATGCAGCACGGCGAACAGACGCTCGAGATCCTGGGGCAGATCAACGACCTGGGCATCCGCCTGTCGATCGACGATTTCGGCACCGGTTATTCCAGCCTGGCCTACCTGAAGCGCTTCCCCGTCAAAAAGATCAAGATCGACCGCGCCTTCATCAAGGACCTGGAAGACAGTTCCGAAGACCGCGCCATCGTGGCCGCGATCATCGCGCTGTCGAACAGCCTGCAGCTGTCGGTGGTGGCGGAGGGGGTGGAGACGGAAGGGCAGTACGCGCTGCTCAAGGAGAACGGCTGCCAGTATGCGCAGGGTTACCTGTTCTCGCAGCCGGTGCCGGCCGCCGCCGCGGCCGGTGCGCTCACGCGGGCCTAATCAGCTCAGCGTCGCGACGACAGGTGCGTGGTCGGACGGCTGCTCCCACTTGCGCGGCAGACGGTCGATGGCGCAAGCGACGCAGCGCTTGGCCAGGGCATCGGATAACAGGATATGGTCGATGCGCAGGCCCTTGTTTTTCTGGAAGCCGAGCATGCGGTAATCCCACCAGCTGAACGATTTTTCGGGCTGTTCGAACATGCGGTAGGAGTCGGTCAGGCCGAGGTCCGTGAGCGCCGTGAGGGCCGCGCGTTCCTTGTCCGAGCACAGCACCTGGCCGGCCCACGCTGCCGGGTCGTGCACGTCGCGGTCGTCCGGCGCGATGTTGTAGTCGCCCAGGATGGCCAGGCCCTGTTCGGCGTGGGTGGCGATTTCCTCGGCCAGCCATTCGCGCAGCGATGCCAGCCACGCCAGCTTGTAGACGTATTTGTCGGTATCGACCGCCTGGCCGTTGGGCACGTAGGCGCACACGAAGCGCACGCCGCCCACGGTGGCGGCCAGGATGCGCTGCTGCTCGTCGGCGAAGCGGGGATTGTTCTTGACCACGTCGGTGATCGGCAACCGCGCCAGGATGGCCACGCCGTTGTAGGTTTTTTGACCGCTGAAAACGACCTGATAGCCCGCCTCATTGATTTCCGAAATGGGGAACTTATCGTCGGTAAGTTTGGTCTCTTGAAGGCAGAGCACGTCTACTGGATTATCGGCAAGCCAGCGCAGCAAATGGGGCAGGCGGACCTTCAAGGAATTGACATTCCAAGTTGCAATTTTCATTGGGGGGATCGGGGTCATGTTGCTGGGGACGCCAGTATCAACCCATCAGTGCAATCGCGCAAGGCGTGCGGAACGCATGTCAAACCGCTTTTATTTAGTTGCCTACTAAACATGTTTGACAAAAACACATATTTTCTTTACACTAAACAATCGATTCATTATGCGCTGTGCCTAAAGGTGTTGCGCAAACTGTTTCAATCTGTAACAACAGTAATACAAAACAACGTTTTTGCGCTATTGTTACCTTAGGGGAATAAAAAATTGCATTCTTATAACTGAGAGAGTAATATATAGTTGAATAGCGGTATGGTTGGGGAGAGACTGTCCCGCTTTGTTGCCCCGTTGGAAGTGTCGTAGTACAAGTCCTCGAGAGCTTCGGCTCGAAAGGTGGTTCTAGTTGGAATGAAGCAGGTTCCGCTAGGGATAAAAATGCGAACACAGCATTGATAAAGGATTGAAATGCGAAATGCATTTGAAGCATGGGCCCAACGCGATGGCCATATCGTTCGGCGCCGTGAAGACAAACCCGATGAATACCTCGTTTTCGAAACGCAGCGTCGCTGGGTCATCTGGCAAGCCGCGTTAGCGCATGGTAAGACTGCAGCAGCAACGGCGAAACCTGCCGCTGCCAAAACGGTCGCCAAGGATGCGCCCGTCGAAGGCGTCCGCGCAGCTGCGCCAGCCACGAGCGATGAGAGCGCGGTACGTAACCGTGTGCTCAACGAAGTGCTGGATGCATTCAGCGATCTGGACGACAGCGCCGGCATCGAAGGCGTACTGAAGGTCATTCAGGGCTTGAAGAAAAAGCAGAAGGCGCTGGCTGAAGACAAGACCGAGAGCTGATGCAGTTCCGGCACTATAAGGGTGGCCTGTACCAGTTGGTATGCGTGGCCACGCTTGAGTCGGACTTGTCCGAAATGATCGTCTACACGGCTCCAGACGGGTCCTATTGGACCCGTCCGCGGGACGTTTTTTTTCAGATGGTGGAAGTCGACGGCACGCTCGTGCAGCGCTTCACACCGGTCGAGTAGTCCCCGGCCCGAACTGCGCTTCATCGTGCGGCCACCTTTTCCAGGATCGATCATGCGCATCAGCCGTCTCGCCGCGGGCCTCGCCCTGTCCAGTATCGCCTTGTCCGCGCCTGCCGAAACGGTCGGTTCGGTCGACACCGCGTTCAAGATCCTCGGTCCCGACCACAAGGTCGTGGTCGAAGTGTTCGACGATCCCAAGGTCGGCGGCGTAAGCTGCTATCTGTCGCGCGCCAAGACGGGCGGGATCAAGGGCGCCTTCGGCCTGGCCGAAGACAAGGCCGATTCCTCGGTGGCCTGCCGCCAGGTGGGCCCGATCTCCTTCAACGGCAAGGTGCCGCAGCAGGACGAAGTGTTCAGCGAGCGCGCCTCGGTCTTCTTCAAGCATGTGCGCGTGGTGCGCATCGTCGACGCCAAGCGCAATGCGCTGGTCTACCTCGTCTATTCGGACCGTCTGGTCGACGGCAGCCCCAAAAACAGCGTCACCGCCGTCGCGGTCCCCGCAAACCAGCCAATTCCGCTAAAGTAGGGCTGAAGAACGCCGCGCGCCTGCCGTAAACGAGGTAAGGCGCGGTGCGACAACAGTGGAGACGATGGCAATGATGACCCGAATGAGTATGCTGGCCCTGGCGATGCTGCTGGCCGGCTGTGCGTCGCTGAGCGAAGACCCGGACCAGGAACTGATGGTGCGCGCGGTGCAGGACAACCGCGAGATCGGCAATGTCGGCTGCGTGCTGACCAATAACGCGGGCCGCTGGTTCGTGACCGCGCCCGGCCACGTGGCGGTGCGCAAGAGCGCCGGCAACCTGTTCGTCGACTGCAAGAAGGGCAATGTCAGCGTCGGCCAGGAGCGCTTCGCTTCGCGTCCCAATAATACGGCCACCATCGGCAACGCGGTCACCACCGCGGGCCTGGGCTACCTGTACGACAAGCGCACCGGCGCCGGTTTCGAATATCCGCAAACACTGACCGTGCTGATGGTGCCGACCGGGCGAGCACAAGAAGGCCCGGCGCGCGAAGAGCCGCAGGAGACCGAGATCCACTGACCGGATGCGGACGAAAAAAAAGCAGCTCGCGCTGCTTTTTTTTCGTCACCACGTCGTCCTCGCGCAGGCGGGGATCCATGGCGCTTCAACACAGGGAAAAATTCTTTCTATGTGCTGGCGCGCTATGGGCCCCCGCCTGCGCGAGGGCGATGTCAGGTGCGGCCGATCAGGAAGTTCGACAGCAGCGGCACCGGACGGCCGGTAGCGCCTTTCGCGCCGCCGGACTTCCATGCCGTGCCGGCGATGTCGAGGTGAGCCCAGGTGTACTTGCGGGTGAAGTTCTCGAGGAAGGCCGCGGCCGTGCAGCTGGCGCCGCCCGGGCTGCCGATGTTGGCCAGATCCGCGAAGTTCGACTTGAGCTGCTCGTTGTACAGCTCACCGATCGGCAGGCGCCATGCGGTGTCGCTCGCATTGTGGCCGGCGGCCAGCAGTTCGGCGGCCAGCTTTTCGTGGGCGGCGTCGCTGCGCGTGAACAGGCCCGAATTGTGGTGGCCCAGGGCCACGATGCAGGCGCCCGTCAGGGTGGCGATATCGACCACGGCGGCCGGGTTGAAGCGCTCGGCGTAGGTGAGGGCGTCGCACAGGATCAGGCGGCCTTCGGCGTCGGTGTTGAGCACTTCGATGGTCAGGCCGTTCATCGAGGTGACGATGTCGCCCGGCTTGGTGGCGCGGCCCGACGGCATGTTTTCGCAGGCGGCCACGATGCCGATCACGTTGAGCTTGAGGCCCATTTCGCCGATCGCGCGGAAGGTGCCCAGCACCGAAGCGGCGCCGCACATGTCGTACTTCATCTCGTCCATGCCGGGACCGGCCTTGATCGAAATGCCGCCGGTGTCGAAGGTGATCCCTTTACCGACCAGCACCACCGGCGCATCCTTGGCCTTGCCGCCCATGTGTTTGAGGACGATGAATTTCGGCGGCTCTTCGCTGCCGTTGGTGACCGACAGGAAGCTGCCCATCTTGAGCGCTTCGAGCTGTTTGCGTTCGAGGACTTCGACCTCGAACTTGTATTCCTTGGCCAGCTTCTTGGCGGTGTTGGCCAGGTAGGTCGGGGTGCAGACGTTGGCCGACAGGTTGCCCAGTTCCTTGGTCAGGTTCATGCCGTTGGCGATCGCGGTGGCGTGCGCCAGGGCGGTCTTGGTCTCGCTGTTGGCAGCTGCTGCCAGGGTGATCTTGCGCACGCCGCCGGCGGCCGGATCCTTCTTGCTCTTCTGGCCGTCGGTGCGGAATACGCTCTCGTGGGCGGCGATGACGATGCAGTTGATGGCCCAGGCTGCGTTGCGATCGTTCACATCGGCCAGCGGTAGTGCGATAATGGCGTCCGCGGAGCCCAGAGCGGAGAAAGCCTTGAGCGTGGCGCCCACGGCCGAGGCGAAGCTTTTTTCGCTGATGGCATCGTCGCTGCCCAGGCCGACCAGCAGCACGCGCGTTGCCGCAGCGCCGGATACGCCGCGCAGCAGCAAGGTGGTGCCGGCTTTGCCGGTGATGTCGCCCGATTTGAGCGCGGCGGTGATTTCCCCGCCCTTGTCGAGGGCTTTAGCTTCCTGCGAGAGTTTTTTATTGTCGAACACCGCAACCGCGATGCAGCCCGATTTGGCCGCGGCGATGGTGTTTTTTGTGTCGAATGCTTTTATGCTAAAGTCCATTTGAATCTCCATTTCGTATATTGGCGTACTGACTGACGCGCACTGCCTAACCTGTGATTATAACTTTCGAATGATCTTCCACCGCGCCTTGCGTCGTGAATTGGCCGCTTCGGCCGGCGCTACATTCACGGTGCTGTTTACCGTCCTCGTCACCTGGACCTTGATTTCCATCCTCGGTAAAGCGGCCGGCGGCAAAGTCGCGTCGGGCGATGTGGTCGCCCTGATCGCATTCGCAATGCTGAATTATCTGCCAACTATCCTGACTCTCACCAGCTTTATTTCTGTTTTGGCGGTCGTGACGCGCACCTACCGCGATTCGGAGATGGTGGTGTGGTTCGCGTCCGGCCTGTCGCTCACGCGCTGGATCCGGCCGGTGCTGACCTTCGGCCTGCCGCTGGTGATCCTGACCGGCATGCTGTCGCTGGTGGTCACGCCATGGTCGCGCATGAAAAGCGCCGAGTTCGTGCAGCGCTTCGAAAAGCGCGAAGACCTCAAAAAAGTCTCGCCCGGCCAGTTCAAGGAATCGTCCGCCGCCAACCGCGTGTTCTTTGTCGAAGGCGTGGCCGGCGAAGCGACCGTGGTGCAGAACGTGTTCGTCAATACAGTCGAAAACAACGTCAACACGGTGGTGGTGGCCAAGGAAGGCGTGATCGAACCGGACGGCAAGGGCGGCCAGTTCCTGGTGCTGAAAAAGGGACGCCGCTATCAGGGCACGCCGGGCCAGGCCGATTTCCAGTCGATGGAGTTCGCCCGCTATTCGATGCGCGTGGCGACCCAGGGCGCGGTGAACATCGGCGAACTGCCGTCGGACGCGCTGTCGACCCAGGCCCTGCTGGAGACGCCCAACCGCGCCACGCGCGCCGAGCTGCTGTACCGCATCGGCGCGCCCATCACCTGCCTGCTCCTGATCCTGCTGGCGATTCCGATGGGCTTTGTCAATCCGCGTGCCGGCAGCGCCACCAATCTGATTCTGGCCCTTCTCATTTTCGTCACCTACCTCAACCTGTCCAGGATGAGCCAGGCCAGCGTGGCGCAGGGTAAATCCGAATTCGCGATGGCCTGGTGGCCGCTGCATTTGCTGGTCGCGCTGTGGGTGCTGGCGATGTTCGCCTGGCGCCTCAATCCGAACCACCGCTATCACCCCAAGGTCCTGTGGGCCTCGTTCAAGCGTGTCCCGCCAGCGGCGCCGCAAGGAGCACCGCTCAAATGAAGATCCTGCAGCGTTATTTTTTCGTGTCCATCATCCAGGCGGTGGCCTTCGTGCTGGTCGCGTTCCTGGCGCTGTCGGGCTTTTTCGACCTGACCGGTGAACTGCCGTCGATCGGCAAGGGCGGCTACGCGATCCAGCACGCATTCTTGTATGTGCTGCTGCGCGTTCCCTATCACGTGTATGAGGCGATGCCGGTGGCGGCCTTGATCGGCACCGTCTACACGATGGCGCAATTCGCATCGAGCTCGGAATTTACCATCATGCGCGCGTCCGGCATGTCGACCCGTATGGCGGCCTGGATGCTGTTCAAGATCGGTATCGTGCTGGTGCTGGTGACCTTCGTGTTCGGTGAGCTGATCGCACCGCGCAGCGCGCCGCTGGCCGAACGGGTCAAGCTGTCTGCGCGCGGCGCGACCGTGTCGCAGGGCTTCGTGTCGGGCATGTGGACCAAGGATGTGGTGCATAGCGACGGCATCACCGGCAAGGTCACCGGTTCGCGCTTTTTCAATGTGCGCCAGTTCCGTCCCGACGGCCAGCTGATCGACGTGCGGCTGTACGAATTCGACACCAACTTCCGCATGCGCTCCCTGATCACGGCGGCGCGCGCCAGCTTCAAGGGGAACAACACCTGGCGCCTGGAAGACGTGACCGAGACCTTGTTTACCAATACCGGCCCGGTGCCGGACAACGCGGCGCCGGCCACCGGCTCGGCCACCTTCGGCCAGGAGACCAGCGTGGTCAGCACCCGCAAGCTGGCCGGGATGGATCTGGTGTCCGAGATCACGCCCAAGATCATTTCGGTGTCCGCCTCCGATCCGGACCGCATGTCGGCCAACGAGCTGGCCGTGTACACGCGCCACCTGAGCGAGAACAAGCAGGAGAGCGAGCGCTTCAAGATCGCGTTCTGGAAAAAGCTGTTCGACCCGCTCGCCATTTTCGTGATGATGGCGCTGGCGCTGCCGTTCGCCTACCTGCATACGCGCAGCGGCGGCGTGAGCCTGAAGATCTTCGTCGGCATCATGATCGGCTTCGGCTTCTTGCTGATCAACACCCTGTTCTCGCACCTCGGTGTGCTCTCGGCCATGCCGGCCGTGCTGACGGCGATCGCGCCCAGCCTGGTGTTCCTGCTGCTGGCGGTGGGCGCCCTGTGGAAAGTGGAGCGTTCCTGATGACGCGCGCCCTGATCCTGTTCGCGCACGGCGCCCGCGCCGCATCGTGGGCCGCGCCTTTCGAACGGCTGCGCGACCTGACCCAGGCGCGCATGCCGCAGGTGCCGGTGTCGCTGGCGTTCCTGGAGTTGATGGAGCCGCGCTTGCCGGCGCATGTGGCCGCGCTGGCCGCCGAGGGCATCACCGGCATCACCGTCGTCCCCGTGTTTCTGGGGCAGGGCGGCCATCTGCTGCGCGATTTGCCGCTGATGGTGGACCAGATGCGGGCCGACCATCCCCAGCTCGTCATTGATGTCGCCGGCGCCGTGGGCGAAGACAGCGCCGTACTGCAGGCAATGACCGACTACTGCGTGGGTGCGTTTTCCGCCAGGGCGTGATTCGCCGGGCCGCGCAAAGTGTGGTTCGCCAGCAAAAAACCTGCGTCCCGGCAGCCGCGCCGAGGGGTGCAAGGGGTAAAATGCGGGCATCATGACGATCAAACAACAGCACATCCGGCACGAGCTGCTGCCGAAAAAGACTGCCAAGGGCGGCATTCGCTTCACGTTCGAGGGCCCGCCGGGCACGCAGTCGGTGGCCGTTGCCGGCACCTTCAACAGCTGGGTGGGCGACGCCGCACCGATGACGCGCGTGGGCGCTTGCACCTGGCAGACCACGGTCAAGGCCGCGCCCGGCCGTCACCACTACAAGTTCGTCGTCAACGGCACCGACTGGATTGTCGATCCCGCCAATCCCTGGATCTCGGAAGACGCGCAAAACAACTCCTGCTTTACGCTCAATGAATTTGGCGATGTGTTCGTGCGCACGGGCGAGGCGTCGCAGCAAACGCCGGGCGACCTGTATCGCCGCCGCACCGCCGTGGCCAGTCCGCGCTGGGTCGCCGATGGCGTGATCTACCAGCTGTCGGTGCGCGCCTTTGGCGGCACCTTCGACGGCGTGCGCGCGCGCCTTGGCCACTTGCAGGAACTGGGCGTGACGATCGTCTGGATGATGCCGGTGAACCCGATCGGCGTGCAGGGGCGCATCGGCGCCGACGGCGACCCTTACGCGGTGCGCGACTTCGGCGCCATCGACCCCGCCTTGGGCGACGCGGCCGCACTGCGCGCGCTGGTGGCCGACATGCACGCGCGCGGCATGCGCGTAATTTACGACTGGACGCTCAACCGCGCCAGCGTCGACAACGTGCTGACGGTCACGCATCCCGAGTGGTTCACGCACGACGCGTCGGGCAAGCTGTGCTACCTGGTGCCGAACCGCGCGTATTTCGCCGGCTTCGATTTTTCCAGCAAGCCGCTGCGCGCCTGGCTGATCAAGGCGATGCAGGACTGGCTCGTTGCGTACGACATGGACGGGCTGCGTTTCGACGATGCCGATATCACGCCGGGCGACTTCCTCGACGAAATCCGTGCCGCACTGCTGGCGGCGCGGCCCGATATCGCGCTGATCGCGCACTCGACCGACGAGCTGCATCACCTCGATGCCTGCGACCTGACCTGCGACGGCGGCGCGCGCGAGACCATGCTGCGCATCGCCCGTGGCGAAGCGACGGCCGACGCCGTGCGCTGGCAGTGGGAAGAGTCGACCTACACCTTCCCGCGCGGCGCGCTGCGCATGCGCTGGCTCGAAGAAAAAGAGCAGGGCCGCGCCTTCCGCTACTTCGGAACCGAGTTGCATCTGGCCGCGGCGGCCGTGGTGTTCACGCTCGACGGCGTGCCGCACCTGATGATGGGGCAGGAGTTCAACGAACCGCGCTGGCAGAACTGGACCTCGCTGTTCGACGGCTTTGCGCTGGACTGGAGCAGTTTCGACCGGCCCACGTTCGACCACTACCGCAATCTGATCGCGCTGCGCGGCGCGCTGGCCGCTTTGCGCCAGGGCGCGGTGCATTTCGTGCGCAGCGGCGCGCCGGGATTGCTGATGTACTGGCGCAGCACGCCGCAGCAGCGCATTCTGGTGGCGGTCAACCTGACGGATGCGCCGTGCGCGATGCCGGCGGCCTTTGGGTCGCACCAGCTGCTGTATGCGCGCGCGGTCGAGGGCGCGACGATGGGCCCATTCGGCTGCGCCATCGCCAAAGCCTGACCGTCGTCCTTGCGCAGGCGGGGACCCATCGCACGCAGTACCTCTACGCAAGCGCGCCATGGGTCCCCGCCTGCGCGAGGACGACGGCGTTGGGTTAGTGACTGCGGTGGCTCGCGAGCCGTCCCAGCAGTGACGGGCGCACCGGTTTCGGCAAGGCCTTGTCCACCACCGCCGCCCATTGTTCGGACAACTGCTGGCAGGTTGCGCGCAGCACCGGATTGAGGTCGCCGTGCGCGGCCAAAGCGCGCAGGTGGCGCTCGATCACCGACGCCAGCTTGACGCAGGGCGCTGCCTGTCCGGCGCTGGCACTGTAGTGGGACATCAAATGCAGCGCGCTCGAGACCAGCAATTCGGGCTGCGCGATGCCATTCAAATCTGTGACGCGTGAATTTTCCAAGTCGATAGCCATGCAACGCTCCTGCGATGTTGGGGGGATGGCTGGCGTGCGGGGAGGCGGCTGGCTGGCTGTGGGGTGGTCAGGCGGTCAGAATCAGCTTGCCGAGCCGGGTGACGCGTAGTTCGTAAATCTTCCCGGCGTGTTCTATCTGAACGGATTTGGCCTGGCGCAGCAAGTCGGCGCTGGTGAGCCGCTGCGGTTGCGCCGGTACGGCCGGGGCCGGAACGGGATTGGGGTTGTCCATCGGTCGCCTTTCATGAATGAGAACTATTCTCATTTAGATTATGGCGGAACTTCAGCGCGATTGCAAGCGGTATGCGGTCAGGCTTTCGCGCAGCAGCATCGGGGTGATCCCGGTCCAGCGTTTGAACGAGCGCCGGAAGTTGTTCGCGTCGTGGAAACCGAGATGGCGGGCGACGGCATCGTTGTCGCAACCGCGCTGGAACAGGCGCAGCGCGACATGCGTGCGTGCCTGATCCAGTTCGGCCTGGAAGTGGCTGCCGTGCTGCGCCAGATGGCGTTTGAGCGTGGCCGGGCTCACGCCGAATGCGGTGGCCGTCTGTTCCAGCGTGGGCGCGCAGCGGATATGGGCGAGCAGATGGTCGTAGACAGCGGCCAGGAAGCCATGCGCTGGCGTTTCGCCGGCGCAGGCGCGCACGGCGACCGCATTGGCGCGCGGCCAGGGCCGGTCGAGCCAGGCCGCGTCGATCAGCATGGCGTCCAGATGACAGTCAAAGCGCAGCGCGGGGCCCAGATGGACTTCATGCTGCTCGGTATGGCGGGGCTGGGTGCGATTGAAGCAGAAACGCCACGGCAGCGGCTCGCCGGCCAGCCAGCGGCACATGTCCTTGACGGCCGCCATGACCATCTCCACCACGAAGCCGCGCTGCCTGCCGCAGCCGACGCTGTCGGTCCAGTACAGCACGGCGATCTCGCCTTCCTCGCACAAGTGGGGCGCGAGCAGGGGGCACAGCGCCATCTGGTGGCGCACCAGCAGCATGAGCGCCTCGCGCAGGCTGGCGGCATGCAGCAGCGCGTGACTGAGCGCGCCATAGTGTCCGGGCAGCATCTGCTGACCCAGCAGGAAGCTGGTGTCGGCGCTATGCAAACCGGTACTGACGTTCGCCAGCAGCTGCAGATACTGGCGCGGCGTGACGGCGCGCGCCGGATCGAATTCAGGCAGGCCGGTGCCGCCGAGGATCTGGCGTTCGTTCAGGTCGCGCCCCAGGGCAAAGTCGATTGCCAGGGCGGGCTGGTGCCGTCCCGGCACGCAGGCATCGCCGGCGTGATGGATCGCGCTCACGCCTGGCGCGCTGCGCGCAGGGCGCCGTCGTTCGCGCCGGCCACCGAAGACATGCGCCGTTCCAGCGCGCCGTTCAATTCCTTGAGCAGCTGGCGCGGATCGACATCGACCGCGCGCGCCGCATAGCGCACGCTGACCTGGATCGGCTGGCCGCTGCGCTGGGTATGGTGACGCAAGCTGGCCACGGCGCGGCGCAGATGATCGGCCAGGGCGCGCGCGGCGTCGGCATCGGTGTTGGGCACCAGCACGGCGAAGCGGTCGCCCGCGTAGCGGCACAGCAGGTCCGTGCTGCGCAGGTTCAGCAGCAGGGTGTGCGTGACGGCCTGCAGCAGACGGTCGCCTTCGCGCTGGCCATAGTCGCGGTTCACGAGATGGAAGCTGTCGATGTCGAGCATCAGCAGATTGCAGCGCAGCGTGCCGCGCTCGAACTCGATGCGCAGCTGGTCGCGCAGGTAGTCGGCGTCGGCCACCTGGGTGAGCGGATCGAACGAGCGGTGATCGCGGAACAGGCGTTCGCGCTTTTGCAGATGCTCGCTGACCATCAGCTGTTCGCGGCGCCAGTCCAGCAGACCGCAAGTCAGAAGCGCCATGCCGGCCAGGGTCGTGCCGCTCTCGAGCAGATGATTCCATTGCTGGCCCTTGGCGACGACGAAGAATTCGTCGAGCAGGTCGGCCCATCCGCCCAGCATCAGGCCAGCCAGGCCGCCGGCCAGCAGGGCCGTGACGCGCCCGGAGGGACGGCTGCTCAGGATGACCAGAAACCAGGCGCCGGCCATGAGCGCGATGCTGCTCTCGCTGGCGATGTCGAGCAGCTTCCACTGCTGCGGCGGGCGGGCGGTGCCCAAGGTGGCGAACAGAAGAAACCAGGCGAGGGCGGCGAGCCCCGCCAGCAAAAGGGAAATGCGGTGGGTTCTGAACATGGCGGCGGAGTCCCGGTAAGGTGAATGCCATCCGATAGTAAACACGGACGGTGACAGCACGATGACAGGCGGGGGTGCGATCGGCTCGGCCGCTGCAGTCGGATCGGCTCAATGACGGCCCGCGCCCAGTGGCAGGGCGGGGGGCAAAACAGCTCATGTCCCTGGTGGGGCGGGCCGGCTGTCACGAAATGGACATATTGGCTATCTAGACTCCGCCCTGTTTTTCCATTCCCCCCACGGCGAGATATGACCCACCATCAGAAACAGCAGAACAAGCACCTGGCACCGCGCCTGACGGCCATCGGATTCGGCATCGTCCACATGTGCGCCGCGTATGGCGCCGACACCGAGGACGGGCCGCAAGTCGAGACCGTTGTCGTCTCCGGCCAGCGCGCCAGCATGCGCCGCGCCCTCGTACAGCAACAGAGGGCCGACCATATCGTCAGCGTCGTCAGCAGCGACGACATCGGCGGCCTGCCGGACAAGAACGCGGCTGAAGCGCTGGCGCGCCTGCCCGGCGTGGCCGTGCAGCGCGATCAAGGCGAGGGGCGCTACATTGTCGTGCGCGGCATGGGGCCGGACTACAATGCCGTCACCATCAATGGTGCCACGGTGCCGTCGCCCGAAGCGGGGCGGCGCGCAGTGGCGCTGGACGTGCTGCCCGCTGGTCTGGTGCGCTCGCTCGAAGTGAGCAAGACGCTCACGCCGGATCAGGATGCCAATTCGCTGGGCGGCGCGGTCGAAGTCAAATCGCTGTCCGCCTTCGATTTGCCGGGCAAGATGGTGTCGCTGCGGGCAGGCGTGGGGCGCGACCAGAATACCGGCAGCGACAGTCCGGATGCCAGCCTGCTGCTGGCCGATCGCTTCCTGGACGGCAAGCTGGGGATAGCTGCCGGCCTCAGCCTCGAGCGGCGCAAGTTCGGTTCGGACGATGTGGAGACGGGCGGCGGCTGGAAGGATGGCAAGCTGTCCAACCTGGAATTCCGCAATTACCTTCCCGTGCGCGAACGCAAGGCCTTGGCCGTGAATGTGGATTTCCGGCCGCAGGCGGGCCAGTCGTTCTATCTGCGCAGCTTGCTGAGCCGTTTTAGCGATGACGAGGTGCGCGACCGCCTGACCCTGTCGAACTTTGCTGGCGGCAGTGCTGCACCGGGCACGGACGTGACGGCCCGTGCCGAACGCCGGCTGCGCCAGCGCAAGTACACGCAAGAAATCCGCTCCGTCGTCGCGGGCGGCGACACCCGTTTCGACGACTGGAAACTGGCCGCGAGCGCGGGATCGAGCAAGGCCAGCGAGCAAACGCCGGAGAGCATCAACGATGCGCGCTTCCGCGGCGCGGCCAATGTGACGGGCGTGCGTTTTAGCGGCGGCGAAGCGCCGCTGTTGCAAGGGCCGGCCAACCTGGCCGATCCGTCGCTGTATCGCTTGCAAGGCATTACACTGCAGGCGCGCGACAGCAACGATGCCGAGCACCATGCCAAGCTCGATCTCACGCGTCAGCTTGGTATGTTCGACATCAAGGGTGGCATCAAGTTCAGCCGCCGTACCAAGGATAACGATACCGATCAGTGGGGCTACACCTCCAAGACCGCCACCAGCCCGAACTATTGGGGCGCGGGCAGTGTGCTGATGTCCGACTTCACGCAGGGCGCGCTCGATTATCCGTTCGCCCAGCTGGGGCCGGGCATCAGCCCGCAGGCGATTCGCGAGCGCGTGGCCTCGTTGCCGCGGGCCGGGGCTCTCCTGGCGGCAGCATCGGCCATCAATGACTACACGATGCATGAAGATCTCGACGCCGGCTATCTGCAGGCGGGCGCCGATATCGGCCAGTGGCGTTTGCTGGCGGGTGTGCGCAATGAGCGCACCAACTTCGCGACCGATGGCTACGAGACCAGCTCTGCCGGCGTGCGCCAGGTTGCCAGCGACAGCAGTTATTCGCACTGGCTGCCCAATCTGCAGCTGCGTTATGACATCGACGCCGCGACCAGCCTGCGCGCCGCCTGGACCAACTCGGTCGTGCGCGCCAATTTCAGCCAGCTGGCGCCAGGCGTGAGCCTGAACAGCGATACCGAAGCGGTGATCGGCAACCCCTACCTCAAGCCCTTGGAGTCGTCCAACCTGGACCTGGGCATCGAACGCATGCTGGGATCGGATGGGGCGGCGTCGGCCTATCTGTATGCCAAGCGCATCAAGAATTTTGCGTACACGACCGATCTGGCGGGCACCGGCGCCTGGGCCGGCTACACCTCGGCCGTGAGCTATGCCAACGGCGACCGTGCGCGCGTGAAGGGCATCGAACTGTCGTACTCGCACGCGCTGCGGCTGTTGCCGGCGCCATGGAACGGCTTGATCGTTGGCGCCAATGCCAGCTTCAACAGCGCCAGCGCCGATATCAGCCGTTACGATATCGCCAGCAAACGTGTACTGAGCCGCGAGATTCGTTTGCCGGGACAGTCGAAGCAGATCGTCAACCTGATGGTGGGCTACGAGAACGGGCCGGTCAGCACCCGGCTGGCACTGAACCACAAGTCGAATTATCTTCTGCAGGTGGGCGGCGATATTCTCGATGCCACGGCCGATGCCTACGTGGATGGCCAGCGCCAGATCGATTTCTCCTTCAGCTACCAGCTCAGCAAGAACGTTCAGCTGAGCCTTGAGGGAATCAATTTGAACAATGAAAAATACTACGTCTACCAAGGCGCGAAGGCATACAACATGCAGTACGAACAATATGGCCGCACCTATAAACTGAGCCTGAAAGCGAACCTTTTCTGATATGCGACCTCCAATGAACAAGATGTGTACGGCCGTGTTGTGCGTGCTGGCGGCGCAGTGCGCGCTCGCTGCCGAAGTATCGGTCCGGCTCGATAAAAAGGCGCTGGTCCTGCTGGACGGGGCCGGCAAACAAATTGCCGCCTTGCCTATGCGGGCCAAGCAGCTTGACGCGCGTCCAGGCATCGCCATCGTGATCGATTCGGCCACCCAGCACTTGCAGCCCGTGCGCGTGGATGCGGCGAGTGGCGCATTGACCCGGCTGGCGGCGCTGCCGGTACAGAACTTTGGTGTGGAAAGCGCCTGCCTGTTCCGCGATCGCCAGGGGTTGGACTTTGCCTTCATCGCCGGCAAGGATGGGCAAGCCGAGCAATGGCTGCTGAAAGACCGTGGCGCGCGTCTCGTCCGCAAGCTCAGTTTGCCGATCGAGGCGGACCAGTGCCATGTCGACGATGCGTCGCATACCTTGTATGTCAAGGAAGACGGCGTCGGCACCTGGGCGTACGAGGCCGACAGCGAAGCGTCGCCCAAGCGCGTGCTGCTCAAGGGCGGCACGCCGGCGCGGCCGGTCGCAACAGAGCGCATTGCCGTGGTAGAGCCGCGCGTGCAGACCGAGCCCGTCGCCCGCCTTGGCGATGTGGCCGACGATCCGGCGATCTGGGTGCACCCGGACGATCCCGCACGCTCGCGTGTTCTGGGCACCAACAAGAAGCAGGGGCTGATGGTGTACGACATGGCGGGCAGGCAGACGCAGTTTCTCGATTCGGGCCGTCTCAACAATGTCGACCTGCGCCAGCAGGTCCGGTTCGACAGGCAATCGTTCGACCTCGCAGTTGCCAGCCAGCGCGACGACAATGTGGTGGTGCTGTATGGGATCGATGCCGGTGGAACGGTGGCTGAACTGACCCGTTTCGCGAGCGGATTCGAGAACATCTACGGAATCTGTCTGTTCCAGCCAAAGGCGGGCGGGCTGGAGGTGATCGTCAACGACAAGGGCGGCGCCTTCCGTCAGTTCATCGTGCAGCGCAGCGGTGGCGTATTTTCCGCCGTGTCGGGACGCGCGTTCAGGGTGGCCACCCAGCCGGAAGGCTGCGTGGCAGATGACCGCAGCGAGCGCCTGTTCATCGGCGAAGAAAAACGGGGCGTATGGACGCTGGCGGCAGCGGCGGTGCAGCCGGCTCGCATGACAATGGCGCTGGCGGTCGGCAAGGATCTGCATGCCGACGTGGAAGGGATGGCAATTTACCATGGCGCGCAGGCGTCGTATCTGGTCGTGTCCAGCCAGGGTGACAGCAGCTATGTGGTGCTCGATGCGGCGGCGCCATATCGCGTGCGGGGCCGCTTCAAGGTTGGCTTTAACGTCGCGGAGGGGATCGACGGCACGTCCGAGACCGACGGGCTGGATGTGACGTCGAAGAATCTGGGTGGCGCCTTCAGCCACGGCATGCTGGTGATCCAGGATGGCTACAAGCGCCTGCCGGACGGGCCGCAAAACTTCAAGTATGTCGGCTGGGACGATGTCGCGCGTGCCCTGCAGCTTCCGCCGGAAAAATGACGATCGCTTGTTCTGGATCAGTCTAAAACGGTGGCTGCACGTTTGACCCGCCCGATGATTGGGGCCAGACTTTCCTGATCCTTTTTGCGAACGAAACGGCCACGATCATGACAAGCGAACCCGTCAAACTGTTCATGGAAGTGATGCGCCGCGCGCAGGCGTTTCTGGCCACGCTCGGGGCCGAACGACGCTGCGCCATGCGGCTGGATCGGGTGGCGGACCGGCTGGCAGCGATGGGCAGCAGAATCAACGGGCTGCGCGCGCGCATGAACGAGCAGATAGTGGACGAAGCGATCGATGCCGACTTCATGCTGCGCGATGCCTTGCGCGGGCTGAAGGAGGATATTCGCGATATCCGTTGTCAGCTGGCCGGCATGCGGGTGTCGGAACTGAGCAAGCGGATGCAGCGTGCGTTCACGCGGCTGACCAACATCGCGGAAGAAACGTATGCGAGCGCGGACCGCTTGCAGTGGGAAATTGCCGATCATGATCAGCGGTTTTGAGCGGACGTGCGGGCCGCCTTTGCGGCGCTATCTGGCGTGCATGGCACGGACTATCCTCTTCGATGGCCGAATTTGCAAGTGAAGGAAGTGGGAATCTCGCCGCATTCGAAATGGCGTGCTAAAGTTCGGTTCAATACCAACTCCAGCCCGGCAGGCAATTTGGCGACCCGCGCACCTGACAACAACGCATCGATACGCAGATTGATCCAATGGGTCGGCGTAGCCGGGACGACCGTATTCGGACTGCTATTGGCGCTGGCATTTTTGCGACCGGTCACGATCGAACAGTGGGCCCGGGCGGCCATTGTGATCGAAGTCCAGTCTCGCGTTGCTGAACGCCTGCCGGCACTGGACGATTCGACCTTGGCGCAGTCGGCGCAACGGATTGTTTTGCGTAACGACAGAGAAATTGCGGAAGAGGTGGCGGCGCTGCAGGTTGGCTGACGTTGTGTTCTACCGCGCGCGATGGACGATGGATCTGTTGGGCGGAGTCCTGACCGCGCTCGGGGCGTTGGCGGGCGCCGCGGTTTGCTGATTTGATCGGGCGCGCTTACCTCGCTCAGGCGCGCAGGCGTGCCAAATGTGCGTCGTCATTCACATCGGTCGCCTGCTTCTCGCGCATTTTCATGGCGTCGCCCAGCATCACCAGCACCGGTCCGTGGGAAGGTCCCAGTCCGTGGGCCAGCGTGGCCAGCGTCAGGCGCACAATGCGCTGATCCGGACGGCTGCAGTTTTCAATGACGACCACCGGCGTGTCGGGGCGCCGGCCCTGGTCCAGCATGCGCTGGGCCGTGACGATCGCTTCGCGCCCGCCCATGTACTGCACCAGCGTGTCCGTATCCGGAATGGCGGCATGCTCGGCGTGCTCCGGCGCGGTGCTCGAGGTGAAAAAGGCGACGCTGCGCGACACGCCGCGTTTGGTCAGCGGCTGCTTGGTCGCCGCCGCTGCCGCCACCGCCGTGGTGATGCCGGGGACGACTTCGACCTCGATTCCGGCTTCTTCCAGCGCGCGCAGTTCTTCATCGGCGCGGCCGAACAGCATCGGGTCGCCGCCTTTGAGGCGCACGACGATCGCGTGCTTTTTCGCGTGGTCGACCATCTGCTTGTTGATGAACTGCTGGGCGGTCGAGAGCTGGCCGCAGCGTTTGCCGACCAGGATTTTTTCCGCTTGCGGGCACAGTTCCAGCATCTCGTCGGTCACCAGCGCGTCGTGCAGCACGACGTCCGCTTGCGCCAGCAGGCGCGCGCCGCGCAGGGTGATCAGGTCCTGGGCGCCGGGGCCGGCGCCGATCAGATAGACTTTTCCGAGTGCTGCCATGGTGCTCTCCCTTATTCGCCCAGGCGGATCATGCCGGCGGCGACGGTCTGGTGGGTGACTTCATCGATCAGGATGAAGGCCCCGGTCGCGCGGATGTCCGCGTAAGCGTCGGCAGCGAGCGGCTGCTGCACGTTGAGCGAAATGCGCGCGATATCGTTCAATTTTAACCCCTGGGCCGGATGACGCTCCTGCGTATTAATGTCCAGCAGCGTGTCGATGGCCGTGATCTTGGCGGCGGTCTGCTTGGTGCCGTGCTTGATCCAGTATTTGCGGCGCAGGTCGAGCGGCTCGTCCGACATCCAGCACACGTCCGCGTTGACAGTCTTGAGCAGCGTTGCCGGCTGATCGGCCCCCGCGAGCAGGTCGCCGCGCGAAATGTCCAGGTATTCGTCGAGCAGGATCGTGACCGACTGGCCCACCACGGCCGACTGGTGCGAGCCTTCCAGCGTCACGATATCCTTGACGGTGGCGCTCTGGCCGGAAGGCTGCACCACCAGCTTGTCGCCCACGCTGACCTTGCCCGCTTCGATGCGGCCCATGTAGCCGCGGAAGTCGTTCGCTTCGTGGCCGTTGTGGCGCGCCACCAGCTGCACAGGGAAACGGAACGGGGCGTGATGCGATTCGTCGTACACGGAGAGCGATTCAAGCAGTTCGATCAGCGTCGGGCCCTGGTACCAGGCCAGCTTGTCGCTCTTGTCGACGACGTTGTCGCCGGTCAGGGCCGACAGCGGGATCGGGGTGATGTCCTTCAAGCCCAGCGTGGCGGCGAATTCCTGGTAAGCCTTCACGATGCGGTTGTAGATCGTTTGGTCGTAGCCGATCAAATCCATCTTGTTGACCGCGACGATCACGTGCTCGATCTGCAGCAGGTGGGCGATGGTCGAGTGGCGCTTGGTCTGGATCAGCAGGTCGACGCCGCCGTCTTCGCGCAGCTTGACCTTCGATACGTCGATCAGAATGATCACCGCGTCGGCGGTGGAGGCGCCGGTCACCATGTTGCGGGTGTACTGTTCGTGACCAGGCGTGTCGGCAATGATGAACTTGCGCTTGGGTGTGGCGAAGTAGCGGTAGGCCACGTCGATGGTGATGCCCTGTTCGCGTTCAGCTTCCAGGCCGTCGGTCAGCAGCGACAGGTCGACCGTGTCGCCCACGGTGCGCTTGTGCTTGGAGCGCGACATGGCGTCGAGCTGGTCGGCGAAAATGCCCTTGCTGTCGAACAGCAGGCGGCCGATCAGGGTGCTCTTGCCGTCGTCGACGGAGCCGGCGGTGATGAAGCGCAGCAGTCCGCGTTCGGTCAGTTGTTCAGAGGTGTTGTCGATTCGGGCGTTCATCAGAAGTATCCTGCTTTCTTACGTTTTTCCATCGACGCTTCGGAGGTCTGGTCGTCCATCCGGGTGGCGCCGCGTTCGGTGATCTGGGTGACTGCGGTTTCGGCGATGATCGCTTCCACGGTGGCCGCGTCCGACGAGACAGGGCAGGTGCACGAGATGTCGCCCACAGTGCGGAAGCGCACCACCTGCGTTTCGACGGTCTCGCCTTCGCGTGCCGGGGTCAGATCGGTCAGCGGCACCAGGAGGCCGTTGCGCGGAATGACCTGGCGTTCGTGCGCAAAGTAGATCGGCGGCAGGGCCAGCTTTTCGCGGTGGATGTACTGCCACACATCGAGTTCGGTCCAGTTCGAGATCGGGAACACACGCATGTTCTCGCCCGGATGCACGCGGGTGTTATACAGATCCCACAGTTCCGGACGCTGGGCCTTCGGGTCCCACTGGCCGAATTCGTCGCGGAAGGAGAAGATGCGCTCCTTGGCGCGGGCCTTCTCTTCGTCGCGTCGGGCGCCGCCGATGCAGGCGTCGAATTTGTATTCGGCGATGGTTTCGAGCAGCGTCACGGCCTGCGCAGCATTGCGCGAATCGGTCAGCGGATTACGCAGGCGCACGGTGCCCTTCTTGATCGAGTCTTCGACCGAGCCGACGATCAGGCGCTCGCCAAGTTCGGCCGCGCGCGCGTCGCGGAAGTCGATCACTTCCTGGAAGTTGTGACCGGTGTCGATGTGCACCAGCGGGAACGGGAATTTGCCGGGGCGGAAAGCCTTTTCCGCGATGCGCAGCAAAACGACCGAGTCCTTCCCGCCCGAGAACAAGAGGGCAGGGTTGGCGCATTCGGCCGCGACCTCGCGCATGATGTGGATCGCTTCCGACTCCAGTGCGTCGAGATGGCGCGCATTGACGTCGTTGAGAACGCGCGAAATGTCAGTGGTGGTATTCATGTGGCTTGGCCTATTTTTCGAATGGTGACTTATGCAGCCACGGATTTAATGCGTATCAGTTTGCCGTCGACCATGTGCAGGCCGCATTCCTTGGAGTCCGGGTTCTCCCACCACCAGCGGCCGGCGCGCACATCTTCGCCCGGCTGCACGGCGCGCGTGCACGGTGCGCAGCCGATCGACGGGAAGCCCTGGTCGTGCAGCGCGTTGTACGGCACGCCGTTGGCGCGGATGTAGTTCCAGATATCTTCTTCGGACCAGTCGGCCAGCGGGTTGAACTTGGTCATGCCGTGCGCTGCGTCGTCTTCTTCGATCGCCAGCTCTGCGCGCGTGGTGGACTGGGCGCGGCGTTGGCCGGTGACCCAGGCCTTGTTGCCGGCCAAAGCGCGGCCCAGCGGCTCGACCTTGCGGATGCGGCAGCACTCGCGGCGCATCTCGACGCTGTCGTAGAAGGCATTCAGACCGTTCTGGGCGACGTAGGCATCGACCGCTTCGGTCTGCGGCTTGTACAGTTGGATGTCATAGCCGTAGGTGGCCTTGACGTCGCCCAGCACGGCTAGCGTTTCCGGATGCAGGCGCCCGGTTTCGAGCGAGAAGATCCCGATCGGCAGGCCGGCTTTCAAAATCAGGTCGGTCAGCACCATGTCTTCGGCCGCCAGGCTGGAGGCGAAAACGGCAGGCGAGAACTCGGCGGCAATGCGTTCGAGCGTGGCGCGGGTGCTGGCGACGAGGGCGGAGATGTCACTCATGCGCGCTCCTCAGATCCCGAAGCCGACGTCGGACGTCTCAATCCGCTCGTCGCGGGTCTGGCGGCGGAACAGGGGCGACTTGATGTCGACCGAGGTTTGGTACACCTCGGAGAACGTGGTCAGCCCTTTGAGCGCATCGTGAATACTGCGGTCCTGGCGCGTGGCGTAGGCGTCAAAGCCGACGCGCTGCATCGCGAACAGCTGGTCGCGCAGAACGTCGCCGATGGCGCGCAGTTCGCCCGTGTAACCGAGGCGCATGCGCAGGTTGTAGGCGATCGAATAGCCGCGACCATCGGTAAATTTGGGGAAGTCGACGGCGACGACGGCAAACTTTTCCAGTTCGCCCTTGAGCGCTTCGGGACGTTCGTCGGACGCGATCCACACGCCGATGGCGGCGCGCGATGCGAGCGCATCGCGCTGCGCCTGCCATACGGTCAGCGGCACGATGACTTTGCCTTCCGGGACGACCGCGTCGGCGGCGGTGGCGCCTTCGTCGAGGCGCAGCACGGTCCAGTCGTCCGCGACAACGGCGCGGCCCTTGATGATTTCAGCGTGATTCTCAAGCATAGTGGTCTTCCCCAACCAGTTCTCCCGCCTTGATCGGCGTGGCATACACATGTTCCTTGAACGGCGCGATGCCCAGGCGCTGGGCGGTATCGACGAAACGTTCTTCCTCGGTGCGCTCGCGCACGTACACTTGCAGCAGGCGGTCGATCACTTCGGGCATTTGCAGGGCCGAGAACGACGGGCCGATGATCTTGCCGATGGCCGAGTTGTTACCCTGCGCGCCGCCGATGGACACCTGGTACCACTCGCTGCCATCCTTGTCGACGCCCAGCACGCCGATCGAGCCGACGTGGTGGTGGCCGCAGGCGTTGATGCAGCCCGAGATATTGAGTTCGATCTCGCCGATGTCGTGCTGGAAGTCGATATTGTCGAAGCGCTCCGCAATGGCGGCCGCGATCGGGATCGACTTGGCGTTGGCCAGCGAGCAGAAGTCGCCGCCCGGGCAGCAGATGATGTCGGTGAGCAGACCGATATTCGGCGTGGCCAGGCCCTGGGCTTTGACTTCCTGCCAGAGCTTGAACAGGTCGGCCTGCTTGACGTCGGCCAGCACCAGGTTCTGTTCGTGCGTGACGCGCAGTTCGCCGAAGCTGTAGCGGTCGGCCAGGTCGGCCACGAAGTCGATCTGGGTGGCGGTGGCGTCGCCCGGCGGCACGCCGGTCTTTTTGAGCGACAGCACCACGATGGCGTAGCCGGGCACCTTGTGCGCCTTGACGTTGCGGGTCAGCCAGTTGGCGTAGGCCTTGTTGTCGGCCTGCGCAGCGCGCACGTCGATATTGGCCAGCGCTTCGTACGGATGTGGCTTGAAGTAGGCGGCCACGCGCTCCATCTCTTCCACGGTCAGGGTGGACGGGCTGTCTTTCAGGTCGGTCCATTCTTCCTCGACCTGGCGCGTGAATTCTTCCACGCCGAGCGCCTTGAGCAGGATCTTGATGCGGGCCTTGTACTTGTTGTCGCGCCGGCCGTACTGGTTATACACACGCATGACCGCTTCGATATAAGTGAGCATGTGCTGCCACGGCAGGAATTCGCGCACCACGCTGCCCAGGATCGGCGTGCGGCCCATGCCGCCGCCGACCATGACCTTGAAGCCGATTTCGCCGGCGGCATTGTGGACCACGGTCAGGCCGATGTCGTGCACGGCGATGGCGGCGCGGTCTTCCACGGCGCCGTTGATGGCGACCTTGAACTTGCGCGGCAGGGCGGCAAATTCGGGGTGGAAGGTGCTCCATTGGCGCAGCACTTCGGCGTACGGACGCGGATCGATGATCTCGTCCGCCGCCACGCCGGCGTACTCGTCGCTGGTGATATTGCGGATGCAGTTGCCCGAGGTTTGGATCGCGTGCATTTCGACCGAGGCCAGGTCGGCCAGGATGTCCGGCGTCTGATCGAGCTCGATCCAGTTGAACTGGATGTTCTGGCGCGTGGTGAAGTGGCCGTAGCCGCGGTCGTACTTGCGGGCGATGTGGCCGAACATGCGCATTTGGGCCGATGACAGCAGACCGTAGGGCACGGCGATGCGCAGCATGTAGGCGTGGCGCTGCATGTACAGGCCGTTTTGCAGGCGCAGGGGCAGGAATTCGGCTTCGGTCAGCTCATCGTTGATGCGGCGCTGTACCTGGTCGCGGTACTGAGCGATGCGTTCCTTGACGATGAGGTGGTCGTATTTGTCGTAGCGATACATGTGTCATCCTGTTTTTTCGGTCTTGGTGCAGGGCAAAAGCCAGAGACTCCCCCCAAACTAGCCCCAATGGTAATAAACTGCTCCTTTATTCCAAACGACTAAGAATTTATTTGCTTATATGCGTATCTGGCATAAGCATTCTTATAAAATGCCCTTAGCACCAGAACCAGAGAAAAAACAGGAATGAACCTTCACCAACTGCGCTTCGTGCGCGAGGCCGTGCGCCAGAATTACAACCTGACCGATGCCGCCAAGGCATTGTTTACGTCGCAGCCGGGCGTATCGAAGGCCATCATCGAGCTGGAAGAAGAGCTTGGCGTTGACATTTTTACACGTCACGGCAAGCGCATCCGCGGCTTGACCGAGCCGGGCCGCCTGGTGCTCGAGTCGGTCGAGCTGATCATGCAGGAAATCGACAGCCTCAAGCGCATCGGCAAGGAATACGCGGCCCAGGACAGCGGCAGCTTCACCATCGCCACCACCCACACTCAGGCGCGCTACACGCTGCCCAAGGTGGTCCAGGCCTTCATGCAGAAGTATCCGAAGGTGCGCTTGTCCCTGCTGCAGGGAAATCCACGCCAGATCGCCGAAATGGTCCAGCGCGACCAGGCCGACCTGGCGATCGCGACCGAATCGATCGCCGGTGTCGACGGCCTGATCACCTTGCCGTGCTACCAGTGGGAACACGTGGTGGTGGTGCCGCCCGACCATCCGCTATTGAAATCGAAGGCGGTGTCGCTCGAGGAAATCGCCACTTACCCCTTGATCACCTACGACGGCGCGTTCGCCGGGCGCAGCAAGATCGACCATGCGTTCGGCCTGCGCGGCTTGAAGCCGGACGTGCTGCTCGAGGCCATCGACGCCGACGTGATCAAGACTTATGTGGAGCTGGGCATGGGGCTTGGTATCATAGCGGGTATGGCGTTCGATCCGGAACGCGACAAGAACCTGCGCGCCATCCCCGTTGGCCACCTGTTCGGCATGAATGTGTCGCGCGTGGCGGTCAAGCAGGGCGCTTACCTGCGCAGCTATATCTACACCTTTATCGAGCTGCTGGCGCCTACGCTCAACCGCAAGATGGTCGAATCGGCCATGAGCGGCAGCAAAGACAACTACGAGCTGTAATCAGCATTTATTAAGAAGAACATGATCACCGAACAATCAGCACAGTTTTACGCCAAGACCGCCTCCAACCACGACCGTATTTATGACAAGGCGGAGCGCCAGGAGGATCTGGAAGCGATGCGCGGCCACGTGGCAGAGATCTTGCGCGGCCATACGGTCCTCGAACTGGCCTGCGGCACCGGCTACTGGACCCGCATCATCGCCGAAACCGCTGATAAAGTGGTTGCAACGGACGTCAATCCCGAAATGATCGCCATGGCCCAGCTGCGCAAGCTCGATCCGGCCAAAGTGAGCCTGCGGGTAGCCGATGCACGCGCCTTGCCGGACGATCTGGGTGACTTTACGGCCGTTTTCATCGGCTTCTGGTGGTCGCACGTCAAGCGCGAGGAATACGAGCGCTTCCTGGCCCAGCTCAAGGCCAGGGTCGGCAAGGATGTGCTGGTCGTGCTGCTGGACGACGATTACGTTGAGGGCAGCAGCGAGACCGTGGCCCGCACCGACCTCGAAGGCAACACGTACCAGATCCGCAGCACGCCCGATGGCGAGCGTTACGAGATTCCCAAGACCTACCCGTCGGACAGCGCGCTGCGCAAGAAGCTGGCTTCCTCGGTGCGCGAGATCAAGATCGTGCGCAATGAATTTTATTGGCTGCTGAGCTGCCGGCTCAAGTAATCACTGCGCGCGGCGGATGCGCACCTGCACGGTGCCCCGGGTCTTTTCGGGTGCGCCGGGCAGGGCGCCAGTTCCGGCCACTTCCAGCAGCAGCGCATTCTGACTTTCCCAGCGGGCACTGACCGCGTGTTGTCCCACTTCCAGAAACACTTCGCCATCGCGCACCAGGCCGTTCGGCGCGGCCGCCGGCGCTGCCTTGGATGGATGCAGATTCACGTGGGTCACGGTGTCGGTGCCTTTGCCGCACTGTCGCGCATACACGGTTGCCGTTTGGGCGCCATCGGGCGAGGGAAACGCAGCCGTCACCGTCTCCTGGCAGCGGCTGATGCCGGCCAGCGATTGCACATAGTCGCGCCCCGCATACATGAATGTCAAGGTTCCCAGGACCAGCACCGATACCAGGACCAGCAGGCCGCTGCCGCGCGCTTCTTTTGCCATCGCTACACCGCTTTCAATTGAGTAAACAAAAAAAGCACGCATCGCTGCGTGCTTTTTTGCTTCCGTGAGGAAGATTAGAACGAGTGACGCACGCCGACGGTCAGGCCGGTTGGGTCAGCACCCAGGGCGCCAGCTGGCGGGGTGATGTTGGCGCCAGCCGAGTAGATCGGGAACAGAGCCGATGCGTTGTTACGCATGGTGGCGTAAGCAGCGTACACGTTGGTGCGCTTCGACAGCGAGTAGGTGTAAGCCAGGCTGACCAGGTTGCCCTTGGCGCCGCCATCCAGGTGGTTCTGCTGGATGTTGGTGAAGACCTTGTTCGGGCCGAAGGTGTACGACACACCGACGTTGGCTTGCGAGTACTTGTTGTTCGGGCCGGTTGGGTCAGCAGCCATGTAGTTGGCGCGCAGTTCCCAGTCGTTGTACTTGTAAGCGGTACCGAAGATGTATTCCTTGTCTTTGCCGGTCAGGACGTTTTCCACCGAGTGGTAAGCGGCGCCAACGTACAGATCGCCAGCAGCGTAGGCCAGGGAGATACCAGCCAGATCTTTCGATGGCAGGTTGCTTGCCTGTTCGCCGAAGCCGTAAGCGACGCCGACCTTGAAGCCGCCCATGGCGGTGGCCGAACGGAAGTTGACCGAGTTGCTGATGCGGCGGGTCAGGCGACCGGCAGCGAACGAGCTCAGGTTCGAACCGTAGAAACCTTGACCGTTGATGTCGGTGGCGGCGGCAACGTCAGCCACCGGGGTGTATTCGCGGCCCAGGACCACGGAACCGAAGGAGCCTTCCAGGCCAACGACGGCGCGGCGGCCGAACAGGGCAGCATCGCCCGCGCCGGTATCAACGTTGTAACCGGCTTCCAGGTTGTAGACGGCTTTGAGGCCATTGCCGATATCTTCCGAACCTTTGAAACCGAAGCGGCTGGTCGACTGGTTGCCCGAATTGAGGACCGAGCGGCTGCCGTTGGTGGCGCCGGTGTCTTCGTGAGCAATACCCGCATCGACGATACCGTACAGCGTCACGCTCGATTGCGCCGACGCTACCAGTGGAAGGGATGCGACCAGTGCTGCTACCAACATTTTACCTTGCATATAACTCTCCATTAGTTTGCTTCAATGAGTTGCTGTAAATCGACAGGAACTGTATCGGTATACTATGACAACTTCATGACTGCCGGGGCAGGAATGTTGTTAATTTGGTGAACTTGGCCGATATCCGCTGCGTTCCTGGCTCAAAATTCCACTATCTGAAAAATTTTCGTCGGCTTGTGGTTTTTCCGCCAGTGGCAAAACGATGTCGATGCGCGTGCCGGGCGGCTCGTCGCTGCTGATCGAGATCTCGCCGTGCATGCCCCAGACCCGTTCGCGCATGCCGATCAAGCCCAGCGATTGGGCCTTTTCCATGTCGGACGTCGTGATACCGCGTCCATTGTCGCGGATCGAGATCAGCAGCTGGCTGTCGATCCGGTACAGGTACATGGTGACGCTGGTGGCGCCCGCATGTCGGGCGATATTCGTCAATGCTTCTTGAACGATCCGGAAAATCGCGGTACTGGCGCCATCGTCGAGCCGCAGCTCGGCTTCGTCGGCATACAGCTCGCAGGTGATGCCGTGGCGCTCGACGAACTCGTCGCGCAAGCCCTGCAGGGCGAAGTACAGGCCGCCCTCGTCGAGCGCGCGCGGGCGCAAGTTGGTGGCGATGCGGCGCAGCGACTGAATGGCGGTCAGCAGATTGTCTTCCATGCCTCGCATCAGGTGCGCGCTGGTGGCGCTGGCCCCGCTCTCTTGCTGCAGCAGGGTCAAGTCCATGCGCAGCGAGGCCAGCAGCTGGCCCAGGTCGTCGTGCAGTTCGCGCGCGATGTGGGCCCGTTCCTCTTCGCGCACGGTTTGCAGGGCGGACGACAGCTGGCGCAACTGGGCGTGCGAACGCGACAAGGTGTCCTGCACCTGCTGGCGCACGCTGATGTCGCGCAGGATGATGGTGTGGATGGTCTTGCCGGCTTCGGCCACGGCCGACACCGACCCTTCGAGCGGAAAGGTGTCGCCGTTGGCGCGCAGGCCGGTGACGGCGTAGTCGGTGGCGCGGCGCCCGGCCCGCCCGCCGCCGTCGCCGAACCAGGCCGGGGCCCCGTCGCCGGCGGTGAGCGGCAGCGGGTGGATGAAGCGCGACAGCGGACTGCCCTGCATGGCCGCCACGCTGGTGGCGAACATGGCGGCGGCCGAGGGATTGGCCATGAGCACGGTGTGCGTGTCGTCGGTGGAAATGATGGCGTCGCTGGCGTGCTCGATGATGTCGCGCTTGCGTGCGAAGCGCGGACCGAGGGCGGGGGGCAGGGCGCGCGCCAGCCAGTGCCCGCCGGCCAGGCCGAGCACGAACAGCAGCGGGCCCCAGCCAGGGCTGCGGGAAGAGCGGGAGGGTGTCATGGGTGAACGTGTGGGTGGCACGCGAATGCGGGCCCAGGTTCAGCTTAAGGCAGGCCGGGGCGGCCTGCCTTGCGGGGCCACAAGGGCTCCGCTTACATCTGCTTGAACAGGTGCAGGAAGCTGCGGCTCACTTCGAGCTTGTCGGGCTTGCCTTTGATCAGCACCAGATGGCGGCCGCGGATATCGCGCGTGACGCCTTCGATCGCATTCACGTTGACCAGGGTGGCGCGGTGAATCTGCCAGAACAGGGCCGGATCGAGCTCCTCGGCCAGGTCGCGCACGGGCTTGCGGATCAGGGCCTCGAATTTTTCGGTCTGGACGCAGGTATATTTTTCGTCGGAACGGAAAAACAGGATGTCCTCGACGGGAATCATGCGCAAGTCCTGGCCGATGCTGGCCTGGATCCATTGCAGATACGTGGGTTTGGGCGCGGCCATTTTTTCGGCCAGCTGCGACAGCATGGCGGTGACGCTGTCGTTGACCGCTTCTTTCGGCTTGGCCAGGCGCGCCTTGAGCCGCTCCACGGTGATGGTCAGGCGCTCCGGCTCGGGCGGTTTGAGGACATAGTCGACGGCGCCCCGTTCGAACGCTTCGACCGCGTACTGGTCGTAGGCGGTGACGAACACGATGTTGCTTTGCTGGCCGATTTCGCGCGCCGCATCCATGCCGGTCTTGCCCGGCATGCGGATGTCGAGGAAGGTCAGGTCGGGCTTGAGCTCGGCGACCAGGGCGATTGCTTCATCGCCGTTCTTGGCCTCGCCGACGATCTCCAGTTCCGGCCACACTTGCGACAGGCGCATGCGCAGCTGGTCCCGCATTAATCTTTCGTCGTCGGCAATGATTGCAGTAGGCATGGGTTCGGGCGCAGGATGAAGGACTGTTAATTATTCAATACATCGCTGCTTTAATCAACCGGTCATTTGGTGGCGCTGCCCGGCTTGGAGACCTGGTAAGGCACTTCGATGGTGGCGATCACGCCGCTGGGGGAATTGGCGGCGATGTGCAACTGGCCCTGGTCGCCATGCAGCAGCTTGAGGCGTTCGCGGATGGTCGGCAGGCCCAGCCCGGTGCCATCGCTGGGCATCACGCCGAAGCCCACGCCGTCGTCGGTGACGATCACGCGCAGCTTGCCGGTGGCCACTTCGGCCACGATCTTGAGGGTGCCGCCTTCGGGCTTGCATTCGAGACCGTGCTTGATCGCGTTTTCGACCATCGATTGCAGCATCATGGGCGGGAAGGCGGCCGTGCGCAAGCCGTCGGGAATGTCCATCTGCACCGTCAGGCGCTCTTCCATGCGCATCTTGAGCAGGTTCAGGTAAGCCTGGACCATGTCCGCTTCACGCCCGAGGTTGGTGACGACGGCGTTGTCGCGCATTTGCGGCAGCACCGCGCGCAGATACTGGATGAGGCTGCGCTGCATGGCCGACGCGCGCGGCGGGTTCGTTTCAATCAGGTATTCGACCGAGGCAAGGGTGTTGAACAGGAAGTGCGGCTCGACCTGGGCCTGCATCATCTGCATCTTGGTTTCGGACAGCTGGCGCTGCATCGAGGCGCGCTCGGCGGCGGCGTTGGCGGTCAGGGTTTCCGCTTCGGCGCGCTTCTTGCCGCCGACCAGGGCCTTCATGGCCAGCAAGGCCAGGATCAGGAGCAGCACGAAGCTGCGGAACCAGGTCGACGCTTGCCGGTGGTAGCGGGTGACTTTTTCCTCGGCCTTGGTTTCGACCGCGTTTTCGATCGCGTTCGACAACTCCTCGCCGATTTGCGGCGGCAGTTCGATGTGCACCGACTCGCTGCCGTCGGGCATGGTCGAGACCAGGGGCGGCGGTGTGGCATTGATCGGATCGGCCGGTTTGGCGGGCGGGGCCGGCGGCGCAGGGGGCACGGGCGAGGCCATCGGCTTGCGCGGATTGAAGTGAATGCCCGTATCGTCGATCAGGATGGTGGACTCGGGCTTTTTCGCCTTGGCCTTGGTGCTTTCGTCGGCGCGCACCACGACTTCCTCGCCCGAACTGGAGAACAATTCGTTTTGCAGGATGTCGGCAGCGGCCATGGCGACGGCGGCAAACAGGAAAAACTTCCACCAGGACAGCTGGGTGACCCAGGTCGTGGTCGCGTCAAAGGCCGCGTGCAGGCGCGCGCCGATGAGGGAGGCTTGTTGTTGAAAATCTCTGCTCGTTGCCATGGTAATCGCGGGTCCGTCGTCTGGAAGGGGATGGCGGAGTGTAACTGCTCCGCGCCGCCTTGGTTGCAAAACACGGGTCGCCGGCGGCTACCGTGTTGGGATGATGCAACTCTAAACCGGGGCGCGACGCCCGTCACGCCGCTTGCGACAGGCTGCACAAATGCGGGAATGGACTGCGCCAGGGCTGAGCCTGGCGCAGGAGGGCTTACGGCAGGGCGATCTGGTTGTCGGTGCTGAACTGGTAATCCTTGAACACGTGCTCGGCGCTGAGCAGCGCGTAGCTGCCGTCGTCCAGCTTGCGGGTGGTGTCCTTGAGGCGGTAGGTATAGTGGCCGCAGGTCCAGCAATTGAAATTGCGCATGTGCGTGCACAGGCAAGTCTTGTCCATCACCACGATGGTCTTGGCGTCCGGATTGGCCAGCACTTCGCGGTTGTACGAATTGATATACGAGCAATTGCCGGTCGCATCGAGCAGATAACCGTAGGATTCGCAGCCGGGGCGGATGCCGGCGCCAATCGCCGGGGTGCTCTTGAGCATGCGCATCGGATAGCCGGTCGGCGAGATGCCGTTGACGATGATGTCGTCTTCGGTGGCGCGCACATATTCCTGCTTGACGTCGGCCGGCAGGCCGCATTCGTGGGTGATGGTGAAGCGGGTGGCCACTTGCACGCCGCCGGCGCCTTTTTCGAGGAAGCTGACCGCGTCCGAACCGGTGAAGATGCCGCCGGCGGCGATCAGCGGGATGGTCAGATTTTCCGCCTTCATGAAGGCATGGATCTCATCCATGATCGTGTGCAGGTCGTAGTCTTTCCAGTCCATGCCGAAGCCGAGGTGGCCGCCGGCCAGCGGGCCTTCGACGATGATGTAGTCGGGCAGGCGGTCCAGGCGCGAAATCTTGCGCAGGAACAGTTGCAGCGCGCGCACGGAGGACACGATGATGCCCAGCTTGGCGTCGCGGAAACGGGGATGGTCGGCGATCAGGGCGAACGAGCCCAGGTGCAGGCCGGCCGACATGGTGATGCCGTCGATGCCGGCGTCGAGGGCGGCCGACAGACGCGTGCGCAAGGTTTCCTTGGGCGCGTTCATGGTCAGCTTTTCCATGCAGTTCACGAAGATCAGGCCATCGCCTTTTTTGGCGGCCATGGTGGCGCCCACGTGGCGGCGGGTGGCATCGGCCAGGCGGGCCAGGTCGAACTGGACCACCGCCTTGTCCATATTATTGATGTTGAACTTGTAGGTCTTGGTCTTGTCTTTCACATAGCTGGTGTCGAACTTGCGGTCCGAGACGTCTTCCACCATCGCATCCGAGATATGGCCAATACCGCCCAGGCGGGCTGCTTCGAGCGCCAGTTCCGAGGTCGAAATATCGACGCCCATGCCGCCGATCATGATGGGCACGTATTCCTTGTCGCCCAGACGCAGGCGGAAATCATCAACACGTTTCATTGCTATCCTTAGACTACCGAGGTTGACCGTGCGCGGTGCGCGGCCTCAATTCTACTCCAAGGGCGCGCAGGCTCCGGAGTGGTATACGTGCTCACACGCAATTTGGATGCGGGCTTAATCGCGGAAGTTATTGAACTCGAGCGGCATGTCGGGCACGTCTTTACGCAGCATGGCCATGGCCGCCTGCAGGTCGTCGCGCTTGGCGCCGGTGACGCGCACCGATTCGCCCTGGATGCTGGCCTGGACCTTCATCTTGCTTTCCTTGATGACCTTGACGATCTTCTTGGCATCTTCGGTTTCGATGCCGTTCTTGACCTTGATGACTTGCTTGACCTTGTCGCCGCCGATCTTCTCGATCTTGCCTTCGTCGAGGAAGCGCACGTCGACCTTGCGCTTGGACAGCTTGTTGATCAAGACATCGCGCACTTGCGAGAGCTGGAAATCGGCATCGGCGAAGGCGGTCAGTTCCGTATCCTTCTGTTCGATCTTGGCCGAGCTGCCCTTGAAATCGAAGCGGGTCGTGATTTCCTTGTTCGATTGTTCGACAGCGTTTTTCACTTCGATCATGTCTGCTTCGGAGACGACATCAAACGATGGCATGGTGGCTTTCCTTTTCACTTGCGAAATGTAGAATGCCGATATTTTAACGGACAACGGGGCGGCTGCCCCTGTTCCGGGCGGTTTTTTACCGGATTGCCCCTATAATCGACGAAAACCACGGTAACTTATGCAAACATCCCTTCCCCTCGTCCCCGATTTTCCGCTTCAAGCCCTCAATACCTTCGGCATCGCGGCGCGCGCGCGGGCCTATCTGCGCGTCACCGAGATCGCCCAGCTCGCTGCCGTCATGGCCGACCCGGCCCTGGCGGCGCTGCCGCGCCTGCTGCTGGGCGGGGGCAGCAATATCCTGCTGACGGGCGACGTCGATGCCCTGGTGCTGCACATGGGTATCGGCGGACGCGCCATCGTCGGGCAAGAAGGCGGGCATACGCTGGTGCGCTGCGGGGGCGGCGAGAACTGGCACCAGTTCGTGCTGTGGACGCTGGCGCAGGGGCTGGGCGGGCTGGAGAACATGTCGCTCATTCCCGGCACGGTGGGGGCGGCGCCGATCCAGAACATTGGCGCCTACGGGGCCGAAGTCAAGGATGTGTTCCATTCGCTGCGGGTGTTCGACCTGGCGACAGGCGAGCTGCGCACGATGGATGGGGCGGCCTGCCGTTTCGGTTACCGCGACAGCGTGTTCAAGCATGCGGACGGGGCGGGGCTGGTGATTGTGGACGTGACGTTCGCGCTGCCGCAGGCGTGGCAGCCGAATCTGCGCTATGGCGAGCTGGCGCAAGCGGTGCAGGACGCGGGGCTGGCGGCGCCGACGGCGCAGCAGGTGAGCGATCTGGTGGTGGCGATCCGCCAGCGCAAATTGCCCGATCCCGCCGTGATCGGCAATGCGGGGAGTTTCTTCAAAAATCCCGTGGTGAGCGCCGAGCGCTGCGCGGCCTTGCTGGCGGCGTTTCCCGCGCTGGTGCACCACGCGCAGCCGGACGGCAGCGAAAAACTGGCGGCCGGCTGGCTGATCGACCAGTGTGGCTGGAAAGGGCGCAGCCTGGGCAGGGCGGGCGTGTATCCGAAACAGGCGCTGGTGCTGGTCAACAACGGCGGCGCCACGGGCGCCGAGGTGGTGGCGCTGGCGCGCGCGATCCAGGCCGACGTGCAGGCGCGCTACGGCGTCATGCTCGAGCCCGAACCCGTTTTCATCTGATCCCGGAACAGGAAATTGCCGCCACACAGGGGGCAACACAGGGGTCAGACCACTTTTGCCCAGCGGGAAAAGTGGTCTGACCCCTGTGTGACGGCAAAAGTGGTCCGACCCCGGTTAGCCGAAGTGGCAGACGTAGTCGAGCAGTTCGAGCGTCTCGATCTCGAAGCTGCTGTTGGCGGGAACGTCGAACGATTGGCCGCCCTGGTACAGGGCCCAGTCGGGGGCGCCGGCCAGTCGTACGCGGCATTTGCCGGCGATCAGTTCCATCGTTTCCGGCGCGCCCGTGTTGAAGGTCAGCGAGGACGGAAAGATCACGCCCACCGTCTTGCGCGTGCCGTCGGCCAGCAGCACCGTGTGCGAGACGCACTTGCCGTCGAAGTAGACGTTCGATTTTTTGGTCAGGGTGACATTGTCCAGCGTGCTCATGCGGTTCCTTCGGTGTGCGGTGGAGGTTGACAGACGCGGTTGCGTCCACTGTTCTTGGCGCAATACAGGGCCCGGTCGGCCAGGGCCACCAGCTGCGCCGGCGCGCTGCCCACCACCGGAATCAAGGTCGCCACGCCGACCGACATGGTGACCTTGCCGCCGGCCGCCGCGCCGTTGGCGATGGCCAGCCCTTCCAAATGGGCGCGGCAGGCTTCGGCCAGCGCCAGCGCGCCGTCGGCCGCGGTGTCGGGCAGGACGATGGCGAATTCTTCGCCGCCGTAGCGCGCCGCCAGGTCGGCCGGGCGCTTGAGGTGTTCGGTCAGCACGGCCGCCACTTTTTTCAGGCACAGGTCGCCCGCCGGATGGCCGTAGTGGTCGTTGTATCCCTTGAAGCAGTCGACGTCGCACAGCAGCAGCGACAGCGGCCGCTGGTCGCGCTGGGCACGCAGCCATTCGGTGGCCAGCGTGCTGTCCAGGGCGCGCCGGTTGGCGATCCCGGTCAGCGCGTCCAGCGCGGCCAGGCGCTGCAGCTCGGTGTTGGCGCGCGCCAGTTCCAGGCGGCTGGCGTCGAGCGCGCGGAACGCTTCGTCGCGCTGCAGGGCGTTGATGTAGCCGGCCGAGTGGTAGCGCACGCGCGCCACCAGCTCGAGCTGGTCGGGCAGCTTGGTGATGTAGTCGTTGGCGCCGACCGCAAAGCCGTGGGCCTTGAGCTGGGCGTCTTCCTTGGACGAGAGCACGATCACCGGCACCTCGCGCAAGGCGGCGTTGGCGCGGTAGGCGGCGATCAGGTCGAAGCCATCGATCCCGGGCATGACCAGGTCCTGCAAAATGACGGTCGGCGCAAGGCGCATCGCCTCGGCTTCGGCCAGCGCCGGGTCGGTCACGAAATGAAACTCGATGTCCGGCCCCAGCATGCGCCGCACCGCCTCGGCGATGATGCGCTGGTCGTCCACCAGCAGCACGCGCACCTTGAATGCGGTCAGGGCCGGCTCGGTGGCGGTGGTGCTGTGGTCTTGGTGCGGCATCGGCGATGGTGGCGGCAAAATAGAGCCTGCCATTATGACACTTTCGAGCCGGGCCGGTTGCGCAGGGTGCGCGTGATCTGGTCCAGCGACAGGATCTGCTGGGCCGCGCCCAGGTCGGCCGCCGCGCGCGGCATGCCGTACACGGCGCTGCTGGCCTGGTCCTGGGCGATGGTGGTCTTGCCGGCATGGCGCATGGCGAGCAGGCCGGCGGCGCCGTCGCGCCCCATCCCGGTCAGCAGCACGCCGGTGGCCTCGCCCGCCCAGTGCCGTGCCACGCAGTCGAAGAACACGTCCACCGAGGGCCGATACGGGTAGTCGCGCGGCTCGCCCGCGTAGTGCAGGCGGTGGCGCGCGGTCAGGGTGAGGTGGTCGTTGGTGCGCGCGATCTGCACGCAGTCCGCCTCCAGCGGGTCGCCGTCTTCGATCACCTTGACCGGCACCGCCGTGTGCTCGCCCAGCCACTTGGCAAAGTAGGCGCCGAAATTTTCGTCGATGTGCTGCACCACCACGATCGCGGTGCCGGGCGGCGGCGTCCAGTGCGCCAGAATCTGGGCCACCGCCACCGGACCGCCGGTGGAAGCGCCGATCGCCAGCAGGTGGCGCACGCCGGCGCCGCCGTTGTCAGGCGCGCCGCGCACCGGCTTCGCCTCGCCGCGGCTGGCCTTGACCAGTTTGCCGATGGTCTTGATCTTGGCCAGCAGGGCGCTGTCGCCGCCGATGGCGCCGGCCAGGATCGGGGTGGCGGTGACGTCGAGCGCCCCGGCGCCCAGCGCGCGGAATACCTGGCCCACGTTGTCCTGCGGGGCCCCGGTGACGACCAGGATCGCGCACGGCGAGCGTTCCATGATCTGGCGCGTCGCTTCCACGCCGTCCAGTTCGGGCATGTTCAGGTCCATCAGGATCAGGTCCGGGCGCTGCTCGGCGCACATGCGCACCGCTTCCAGGCCGGTGCGCGCGATCCACACCACCTGGTGCTCGGTGGTGGCGGCCACCACCCGGCGCAGCGCTTCGGCGGCCATGGCGACGTCGTTGGCGATCCCGATTTTCATGCGCCGGCCTCCCCGATCAGATCGAACACGGCATCGAGCAGCGTCTCGTCGTGGAAGCTGCCCTTGGTCAGGTAGTAGTCGGCGCCGGCGCTCATGCCGCGCGCGCGGTCTTCGGCACGGTCCTTGTAGGAGACGATCATGACCGGGGTCTGGTGCAGGTGCAGATCCTTCTTGATCAGCGCCACCAGTTCGATGCCGTCCATGCGCGGCATGTCGACGTCGGTGATCACCAGGTCGTACTGGCCGCTCCTGACCACGTTCCAGCCGTCGATGCCGTCGATGGCGATGTCGACCTGGTAGCCGCGCCCGTGCAGCAGCTTGCGCTCCATTTCGCGCACGGTGAGCGAGTCGTCCACCACCAGGATGCGCTTAACCTTGGCGGCGCTGGCGCCGCGTTCGCCCGAGAGCTGGTGCAGGCCGCCTTCGCCGAGCAGCTTGTCGATCGACAGCAGCAGATCGGACACGTCGAGAATCAGAACCGGCTTGCCGTCGTCGAGCAGGGCGGCCGAGCTGATGTCGCGCAGCTTGCCGAAGATCTGGTCGAGCGCCTGCACGGCCAGGCTTTGCTCGCCGCGGATGGCGTCGACCACCAGCGCGTAGCGGCGTGCGCCGGAACCGATCACCACCACCGCCAGTTCGGCGGCACCAAGGGCCAGCTGGCCCAGTTCCAGCACCTGGGCCGCCGACACCAGGCCGATATGCTCGCCGCCGAAATCGAAGAACTGCTTGTTTTCCAGGGTGTGGATGTCGGCCTGGCCCACCTTGAGCACGCGCTCGACCTTGACGATGGGGATCGCGTACGCCTCTTCCTGAATCTCGACCACCAGCGCACGCACGACCGACTGGGTCAGCGGCAGCGTGATCGAGGTGCGGAAGCCCTGGCCCGGATCGGATTCGACCCGCACCGTGCCGTTCTGCTCGCGGATGACCTGGTGCACCACGTCCAGTCCCACGCCGCGGCCCGAAATTTCGCTGGCCGTTTCCTTCAGGCTGAAGGCGGGCAGGAACAGGAATTCCATCAGTTCGGGTGTCGACATGGCTTGCGCCATCTCGCTGCTGGCCATCTTGCGCTGCACGACGTTGCGCCGGATGCGCTCCAGGTCGACCCCGCGCCCGTCGTCGCGGATTTCGATCGACAGCATGCCGGCGCGGTGGCGCGCTTCGACGCTGATGGTGCCGAGCGCGCTCTTGCCGGCGGCCAGGCGCTCGGCGGGACTTTCGATGCCGTGGTCGACCGCGTTGCGCAGCATGTGGTTGAGGGGACTCTCGATGCGGGCCAGGATGTCGCGGTCGACCAGCGTGTCTTCGCCGCTGATGATCAGCTGCGCTTCCTTGCCCAGGCTGCGCGCCAGGTCGCGCACCATGCGCGGGAAGTGCTGCACGCCGTCGCGGAAGGGGCGCATGCGCAAAGTCAGCACTTCGTCGACCATGCTGGCCGAGCCGACCAGCAGGCGCCGTTCGTAGCTTTCGATGTCGGCCATGTGCTCAAGCACGAACTGCTTGAGCGGATGGGCCTTTTGCACGGCCTGGGTCGATTTGTCGATCAGGCCCGGGTCGCCGGCGCGCAGGATGGCGTCGTGCAGCTGCTCCATGGCCTGGAACAGCGCGCCCTGGTTGCGCTTGAAGCGCTGCAGCTGGGCGATGAAGGGATGCAGCTGGTGGGCGTTGATGCGCGCTTCGCTGGCCAGAGCCAGCAGGCGGTCGAAGTTCTGGGCCTGGGCGCGCTGGGCCGGCGCCAGCGGCGCGCGCACGGCGGGCGCTTCGGCAAATTCCTCGGCCGGCAACGCCGCTTCGCCCGACGCCTCGAGCGCACTCATGGCCGCCATGGCGGCCGCCACTTCGTCGTCCTCGTTCGGCGCCAGCGGCGGCGCCTGCAGCGTGCCGATGGCGCCGATGGCGTCGACCAGCGCGCCGATCCGCTCGGCGTGGCGCGCCAGCCAGCCGGCCACCTCGCTTTCGCCCTGCTGCGCCACTTGCGCGATCAGGTCGACCCCGCCCAGCAGCAGGTCGACGCGCGCGCCGGCCAGCGCCAGCGTGCCCGCCTGGGCGGCGATGAAGGCGTCTTCCATGGCGTGCGCCAGCTGCACGATCTGGTCCAGGCCGACGATGGCGGCGGCGCCCTTGATCGAATGGGCGGCGCGCATCATGGGCTCGATGCGGGCGGCGCCGCCGCCCCGTTCGAGCGCGAGCAGGCCGTCGGTCAGGATCTGGGTCTGGCCCTCCGCCTCCATGCGGAACAGGTCCATCATGGAAAACTGGGACAGGTCGGTGTGGTCCTGGCTCATCGCAGCAGCCTCGCCATCTGGTGCCCCACCAGCGGTCCGTCAAGCACCCCGATGTGCATGTCCTGGTGGGTCAGCACGCCCGTCAGGTAGCGCTGCAGTCCCTTGTTGATGGTGGCTGCCGGCGCCTTGGCGCTTTTGGCCGGGTAGCGCAGGATGCCGTGCAGGTCGGCCGCGGGCAGGGCGTAGGCCTGGCCTTCCCAGCGCGCCACGATCAGGCGCGCGAAGGTGTGGCGCCCGCTCGCGCGCGTCGTGTCGGTGTCGTCGATGCCGAGCAGGGCGGCCAGCGACACGGCGGGGTACAGCTTGCCGCCCACGTTGACCACGCCCAGCAGGGCCGCGCTGGCGCGGTGCGGCACGCGGTGCGGGGCTGCCTGGGGCGCCACCGCCTCGATCACCGACGACGGCAAGGCCAGCCACTCGCGCCCGATGCGAAACACGAGGGCCGAACTGTCGTCGCGCGCATGCTCGTGCTGCGGCTGGCGGAAGTGGGCAGCCCATTGTTCGCGGTAGCCGTCGGTCACGGGCCGCTGCAGGTTGTGGCGCGCCGCGTCCGCGTACACTTCGCAATTGCGGCAGTGGACGTGCTGTTCCAGCTTGGGGCAGCTCTGGTCGCCGGACACGCCGATCTTGTTCCAGCAGTCTTCCAGCTGCAGGTCGGCGCTCATGGCAGGCTCCGGGCGACGCCGCCGTGGCGGCCGTAGACGCGCGCGGCGCGCTGGCGCAGGGCGGCGGCCTGGCCGCTGTCGCCCTGCTGCTCGGCCAGCAGCGCCAGGTGGCACAGGGCCTGGTAATGGTCCGGCTGCAGGTAGATGCAGCGCCGCCAGTGGCCGTCGGCCGCCCCCGGCTTGCCTGCGCATTCGCTGACCATGCCGAGGATGAAGTAGGCCTCGGCCGCCTCCGGGTGGGTGCGCAGCACGCTGTGGCACAGGTCGGCGGCGGCGGCCAGTTCGCCGCTGTCGGCCAGCTGGCTGGCCCGTTCGAGCAGGGCGGCCGGCGACGGCGGCGCGGCGGCAGGCACGGCCACGGGAGCGGCAGCGGGCCGGGGCGGCGCCGCCGGCGGGGCCGGGCGCAGCAGCGCGCGCGTGCCGCGCGGCACCGGGGGCGGCGCGGTGATCGCCGAGTTGCGGGCGGCGCCGCGGCGCTCCTTCTGCAGCGCGAACGCGCCGGGCGAGCGCAGCGGCGTGAAACCCTGGCTGCAGAAGGCCGGCACTTCGGCGTAGCCGGCGAACAGCAGGCCGTCGTCGGCCAGCATCAGGCGCAGTCTGGCGATGGCGCCGTTGGCGGTCGCTTCGTCGAAATAGATCAGCAGGTTGCGGCAAAAGACGATGTCGTAGCGGCCGGTGCTGGCGGCGGCGTCGATGGTGAGCAGATTGCCCTGGCTGAAACTGACCTGGGCGCGCAGAGCCGCGTCGATCTGGTATTCGTTGCCGTCCTGGGTGAAGTAGCGCTCGCGGAAGGACTGGTCGCCGCCGCGGAAAGCGTTGCGCGTATAGCGGCCCTGGCGCGCGCGCGCCAGCGCCACTTCCGACAGGTCGACCGCGTCGATCACGACCGAGGCCGATGCCACGCCCGCGTCCCTGAGTGCCATCGCCATCGAATACGGTTCTTCGCCGCCGGCGCACGGGATCGACAGGATACGCACCGTGCGCGCGGGCCGCTCGGCCAGCCGTTCGGCGACAAAGCGGGCGGCCGCGGCGAACGCTTCGGGGTCGCGGAACATCCACGATTCGGGCACCACCACCAGTTCGGCCAGCGCCTGCAGTTCGGGCCCGGCCAGCAGGGAAGGGTAGCGCGCCGCGTCGGCCAGCCCCAGCGCGGCGACCCGTTCGGCGACTGCGCGCGCCACCACGTCCGGGCTCAGGTCCAGGCCCGTTTCGCGCTGCAGCAGGTCGCGCGGGTTCATATTGCGGCCTCCTGGCGGAACAGCAGGCGCTGCACCTCGGGCCCGAGCAGGCGGTCGAGGTCGACCAGCTGCAGCAGCCCGCCAGCGCCGGCGCTGACCTGGCCCAGGAAAGGCGCGCCATCGATGCCCGGTTCGCGCAGGGCGGCGGCGTCGATGGCTTCGACCCCGGCCACGTGCTCGGCCTGCAAACCGAGCGTTTCGGTGTGGCCGGCGAGCGAATAGTCGACCAGGATGATGCGGGTGTCGAACCAGATTTGCGCGGGCGGCACGCCGGCCAGGGTGGACAGGTCGATCACCGGGACCGGCACGCCGTGCAGGTCGAGCAGGCCGGCCACATACGCCGGCGCCTGCGGCACCTGCTTGAGCTCAGCGACCGGCAGCACGCGCGCCACGGCTGCCAGCGGCAGGGCGTAGCGGTCGGCGCCGATGTGAAAGACCAGCACCTTCATGGCGTCAGGCGCTCACCGAGAAGGTGGCCACCGACGCCTGCAGGTCGCTGGCGGCGTACTGCAGCTGGTGCACCGCTTCGCTGGTGGCCTTGAGCGACTCGACCGTCTGCTGGGTGGCGTCGTTGAGCTGCATCATGGTGTCGGAAATTTGCGAGGCGCCCACGGCCTGCGACTGCATCCCCTGCAGCACCAGGTCGAACTGGGGCGCGAGCTTTTGCACCTGGTCCATCACCGACGACAGCTGCTCGCCCACCTGGCGCACTTCGCCCACGCTGCGCCGGATCTCTTCGGAGAATTTGTCCATGCCCATGACCGAGGCCGACACCGCCGACTGCATCTCCTTGAGCATCTGCTCGATGTCCCAGGTCGACACGCTGGTCTGGTCGGCCAGGCGCCGGATTTCGGTGGCCACCACCGAGAAGCCGCGTCCCGCATCGCCCGCTTTTTCGGCCTCGATGGCGGCGTTGAGCGAGAGGATGTTGGTCTGGTCGGCCACCTTGGTGATGGTGATCAACACGCTGTTGATGTTCGATGCCTTTTCCGACAGCGCGGCCAGCTTGGCATTGATCGAATCGGTGGCCGAGACCATGTGCTGCATGGTCGCGTCCATCCGTTTGAGGTTGGTCTGGGCTTCGGCGGTGGCGCTGGTGGTGTAGTCGGCCACGGCGGTGGCGCTTTCCATGGTCTTGAGCAGCTGGGCCGTGTTGGCCGAGATTTCCTTGGTGGTGGACAGGATCTCGACGCTGGTCTGGGCTTGTTCGATGCCGGTCGCTTCCTGCTGCTTGGCCGAGGCGGCGATTTCGGTGGCGCTGGTGGTGACCTGGATCCCGGCCTTCTGCACGTTGTTGATCAGCTTGCGCAGATTCTCGACCATGGTCTGCAGGCCGTCGCCCATGCGCCCGATGGCGTCGCTGCCCTTGACGGTCACGGTCCCGGTCAGGTCGCCCACGGCGGCCTTGGAGACGGTGTCGAGCAGGGCGTCGACCTTGGAGCGCAATTCGTTGGTGCTGGCCTGCTCCTTGGCCTGGCTGTCTTCGATGGCCTGGGCCATGCGATTGAATTCGAGCGTCACCTTGCCCAGTTCGTCGGACGAGAGCACGGCCGCGCGCGCGCCTTGCTGGCCGGCGGCGATCTGGCCCACGGCCTGGGTCAGATTGTTGAGGGGGCCGAGCAGGGTGCGCGCCAGCAGGTAGCCGACCAGCGCCGACAGCAGTGCGCAGCCGATGCCGCCGGCGCCGAGCACCAGGTACATCCGCTGTTCCAGGTCGCGCGAAGTCTGGCTGCGCTGCGCGAGCAGGCGGTTTTCTTCGGCCGCTGTCTCGTCGATGATGGCGCGGATGTCGGCGATGGTCTTGGCGCCGTTGAGCACGTCCGCGGCGCTGGCCACCTGCTGTGACACGCCGACCTTCTTGTTCACTTCGCGGCGCTTCTCGATGAGTGGATTGATGACGTTTTGCACCCAGTCGGTCAGCATGGGGTCGAGCTTGCGCAGACGGGCTTGCTGGGTCGGATTGTCGGCAGTCAGGGTCAGGGCGCGCCGCAGGTGCTCGCGTGCCAGTCCTTCTTCCTTCGCAATCGGTCCCACCAGCGATTCGTTTCCGGTCAACATGAAGCCGCGGGTCGAGGTCTGGATCTGCAGCAGCGAGGTGGTGATCTGGTTGGTTTCGTTGAGCACTTCGAGCGTATGGCGGTCCCAGTCGCTGGCGTCGGACAGACGGTGGAAATTGTTGTAGGCCATGCCGAGCAGGATGAGGAAGATGGCCAGGATGGCGCCGAAGCCGGCGAACAGTTTGTGCTTGATGCTGAAGTGACTGAACATGGATGCTCCGGAGCGTGGTCTCGACATAAATGTAACATTTTGCCGGGCCGACAGGGAATTTGAACGTGCAAACGTGCAATTGCCCCACAACCGGGGTCAGACCACTTTTGCGGGGCGGAAAAAGTGGTCTGACCCCGGTTGTACGGCAACAAAAAAGCCGCCCGCGGGCGGCTTGGGTGCGGCTGCTTGCGCTTACTGGCCGCGCTTGGCGCGGGCCACCGCGGCGATGCGCATGCGCAGCGCGTTGAGCTTGATGAAGCCGCCGGCGTCGGCCTGGTTGTAGGCGCCGCCGTCTTCGTCGAAGGTGGCGATGTTCATGTCGAACAGGGAGTCGGTCTTGGAGTCGCGCGCGACCACGATCACGTTGCCCTTGTACAGCTTCAGGCGCACCCAGCCGTTCACCGTCAACTGGGTGTGGTCGATCAGGGTCTGCAGGGCCACGCGCTCGGGCGCCCACCAGTAGCCGTTATAGATCATCGAGGCGTAGCGCGGCATCAGGTCGTCCTTCAGGTGCGCCACTTCGCGGTCGAGCGTGATCGATTCGATCGCGCGGTGACCTTTGAGCATGATGGTGCCGCCCGGGGTTTCGTAGCAGCCGCGCGACTTCATGCCGACGTAGCGGTTTTCCACCAGGTCCAGGCGGCCGATGCCGTGCTTGCCGCCCACGCGGTTCAATTCGGTCAGCACCGCGGCCGGCGACATGCGCACGCCGTTGATGGCCACGATGTCGCCTTTTTCGTATTCGAGGTCGATGTATTCGGCCGCGTCGGGCGCCGCTTCCGGGCTCACGGTCCAGCGCCACATCGATTCTTCGGCTTCGGCCGACGGGTTTTCCAGGTGGCGGCCTTCGAACGAAATGTGCAGCAGGTTGGCGTCCATCGAGTAGGGCGCGCCGCCGTTCTTGTGTTTCATGTCGATTTCGATGCCGGCGTCTTCGGCGTACTTGAGCAGCTTTTCGCGCGACAGCAGGTCCCATTCGCGCCACGGCGCGATGATCTTGACGTCCGGCTTGAGCGCGTAGGCGCCCAGTTCGAAGCGCACCTGGTCGTTGCCCTTGCCGGTGGCGCCGTGGGAGATGGCATCGGCGCCGGTCTCGCGCGTGATTTCGATCAGGCGCTTGGCGATCAGGGGACGGGCGATCGAGGTGCCCAGCAGGTACTCGCCCTCGTACACGGTATTGGCGCGGAACATGGGGAACACGAAGTCGCGCGTGAATTCTTCGCGCACGTCGTCGATGTAGATGTTCTCCGGCTTGATGCCGAACTTGATCGCCTTGGCGCGCGCCGGCTCCAGTTCTTCGCCCTGGCCCAGGTCGGCGGTGAAGGTGACGATTTCGCACTGGTAGTTATCCTGCAGCCATTTGAGGATGACCGAGGTATCGAGGCCGCCGGAATAGGCGAGGACTACTTTTTTAATGTCGCTCATGATGTTTTCGCGTGTGGGTTGAATTATTGGGTGGCGATGCGGCCGAGCAGCAGGTATTCGATCAGCGCTTTTTGCACGTGCAGGCGGTTTTCGGCTTCGTCCCAGACCACCGACTGCGGTCCGTCGATCACCTCGGCCGACACTTCCTCGCCGCGGTGGGCGGGCAGGCAGTGCATGAACAGGGCGTCGGGCGCGGCGCGCGCCATCTTGGCCGCGTCCACGATATAGCCGTCGAAGGCTTTCAGGCGCGCCGCGTTTTCCTTCTCGTAGCCCATGCTGGTCCACACGTCGGTGTTGACCAGGTGCGCGCCTTGGCAGGCGTCGGACGGGTTGTCGAAGAAGGTGAAGCGGCGGGTAGCCACCAGCGCGTGGTCGATGTCGTAGCCCTTGGGCGTGGACACGTTCAGGTGGAAGCCGAACACTTCGGCCGCCTGCAGCCAGGAGTACAGCATGTTGTTGGCGTCACCCACCCAGGCCACGGTCTTGCCCGTGATCGAGCCGCGGTGTTCGACGTAGGTGAAGATGTCGGCCAATACCTGGCAGGGATGGTGTTCGTTGGTCAGGCCGTTGATGACCGGGACCCGCGAGTAGGAAGCGAAGCGCTCGATGATGTCCTGACCGAAGGTGCGCACCATGATGATGTCGCACATGCGGCTCATGACCTGGCCCGCGTCTTCCACCGGCTCGCCGCGGCCCAACTGGCTGTCGCGCGTGTTCAGGTAGATGGCGGCGCCGCCCAGCTGGTGCATGCCGGCCTCGAACGAGAGGCGGGTGCGGGTCGAGTTCTTTTCAAACACCATCACCAGCGTGCGGTCGATCAGCGGGTGATACACCTCGTAGTTCTTGAACTTGCGCTTGATGACGGCCGCGCGCTCGATCACGTAGTTGAATTCGTCGAGGCTGAAGTCGGAGAACTGGAGGAAGTGCTTGATGGGTTTTTGTTGGGACATGGGACGGCCGGTTGCGCTGTGATCCGGACAATTATAAGTCGAATTCGTTAACGTGGTGGAACAGGGGTTGTATAGACGAATTCAACTCGGCCACGTCGCCCTCGCGGCGGCGGGGGGCCATGGCCCGCTGAACGACTTCGGTCACGCGGTATGGATCCCCGCCTGCGCGAGGACGACGTTGGTGGTGACGCTAGAACAGATTCGGCACGCTGGTATCGGGCTGCGGCGCCGTCAATGGCAGGTCGAGCGTGAAGCAGGTGCCCTCGCGCGCGCCGCTGTCGACCGTGATGTGGCCGCCCAGCAGCGAGGTGACGATGTTGTAGCTGATCGACAGGCCCAGGCCGCTGCCGCCCTGGCCCAGCTTGGTGGTGAAGAAGGGATCGAAAATGCGCCCCAGGTGCTCGTGCGGGATGCCGAGCCCGTCGTCGGAAAAATCGATCTGGACCCGGCCGTCGCCATGGAGCTGGGCCGTCAGGCGCATCTTGCCGCTGGTGCCGGGCGCGAACGCGTGCAGCAGGGCGTTGTTGATGAAGTTGGTGATGACCTGGCCGAACGGACCGGGGTAGCTGTCCATGCCGACCGTGTCGGGCACGTCGAGCTCGATACTGTGGTTGGCGGCGCGGATCCGGTTCATCATGGTGGCGATGATTTCGTGGCACACCTGCTGCAGATTGAAGAAGCGGCGCTGCTCGGTGGTGCGGTCGACCGCCACCTGCTTGAAGCTGTTGACCAGGTCGGCCGCGCTGGTCAGGCCGCGCATGACCAGCGAGGCGGCCTTTTGCGAGTCGGCGATAAAACCCGACAGCTCGGAGCGGCGCAGGCCCGGCCCGTTCATCAGCAATTCGATCTCGGCCGTCTTTTCCTGCATGGTCGAGGCGATCAGCAGGCTGTTGCCGATCGGGGTATTCAATTCGTGGGCCACGCCCGCCATCAGCGAACCGAGGGCGGCCAGCTTTTCCTGGGACACCAGCTGGGCCTGGGCATCCTGCAGCTGGCGGTAGGCTTCGGCGTTGTCGAGCGCGATGGCGCCATAGGCGCACAGGGTGCGGAAGATCATGCGCTCGTTCTCGCCGTAGGCGCGCGACTGCGGCGCCTGCACCGTCATCACGCCGATGGCGCGCTCGCCCACCGTCAGCGGCGCGAACAGGGCGCTCATGTTGATCATGGTGCCGGGCACCACCTGGCGGTGCTCGGCGTCGGGCCAGTGGTCGATGTAGATTTCGCGCCGCTCGGTCAGGCAGCGCACCGAGTAGGCCGACGGGTGCGACAGGGGAATGGCGTGCTGCGGCAGTTCCTTGCCCATCTCGACCCCGAACGCGCGGTTGAGGATCTGGCCGGCGGCGTCGGTCAGGTAGATGGCGAAGGTGGACGCGGTCAAGAGGCCGTGGATGTGGCGGTCAAGGGCGCGGAACACCGCTTCGGCATCCAGGTGGGCCGTGATCTCCTGGCCGATGGCCGACAGGCGTTCGAGCGTGGCGCTGGTGCGCTGCAGGACTTCGGCGCGGCGCGCTTCCGATTCGGCCAGCTCGCGGTGGTGGTAGCCCTCGTTGCGCGCGTGCTCGGTCTGGTGGTGCACCTGCATCGCGACGGCGTGGTTGGTCGCTTCCTGGCTGTGCGTTTTTTCGCGCGCGTGGGATGCGGCCAGCGCCACTTCGTAGGCGCGCTTGTAGTCGCCGCAGCCGGCGTATTCGTGCGCCATGGCGTCGTACAGTTCGCCCGGCACGGTGTAGCCGTCGATGGTGCCGGCCACGGTCAGCGCCTTGTGCAGGTAGTGCAGGGCGGGATTGGGCTCGGTCATGGCCGAGGGGGCGAGCAATCCCTTGTGCTGGGCGTGGATCATGGCCATCACGCGCAGGGCCGCGATCTGGTTCTGCGGGTTGGCCTGGTCGGCGCCCATGGCGGCCGCTTCGGCGGCCACGGCCAGCGCTTCGCCCGCGCGCCCCAGCTCGGACAGGGCGTGGGCCTGGCCGCGCCGCGCGATGCTGCGGAAATCGGCCTGGTCGAGCGCGTAGGCGCGGCCTTCGAGGCGGGTGAAGGCGTCGAGCGCGCCGGTGAAGTCGCGCTGGTCGAGCGACAGGTCGCCCAGGTACTGCAGGGCGATGGCGTAGCTGCGCGCGTTGCGCAAGGGTTCGAGGATGGTCAGCGCTTCCTTGAGCATGTCGTGCGCCGGGTCCAGCTGGCGCAAACGGCGCAGGGTGTCGGCCGTGTGCATCAGGCAGGCGCCGATCGAGCGCGGCCAGCCGGTCGGACGCGCCAGTTCGAGCGCGCACTGCATCCATTCGAGCGCCGAATGGTGGTCGCCCAGCAGCGTGAAGTCTTCGCCGATATTGGTGGCGGCGGTGATGGCGGCGCGCAGCTGGCCCGTTTCCAGGGCCGACTCGTAGCAGCGGATGTAGTAGCCGGCGGCGGCGCCGAAGTCGCCGGCCTGGCTGGCGGCCAGGGCCAGGAAGTCGTTGACCCAGGTGGCCAGGGCCGGGTGCGCGGCGGCGGCGTCGGAATTGAAGCGCCCGCCCCAGCGCGCCACTGCCGTGTTGCGGTCGCGCAGAACGGCCCAGCGCGCAATGGCCGCCTCGGCCAGCAGGGTGCGCAGGTTGTCGCCTGCCTCGGCGGCGGCAGCGGCAGCGGCCGCGAAGTCGGCGTCGCCCGCATCGTGGTCGCCAAGGTCGATCGCGATCCAGGCCAGCAGCCAGTGGCTGTCGGCGCGCCCGGCCGCGTGGCCCAGGGCGGTGAAGCGGTCGAGCACGGAGCCGGCGATGGCACGCGCGGTGTCGAGTTCGCCGGCCAGCCAGCGTCCTTCGGCGCGCACCAGGTTCATGCGCGCGGCCAGCGACTCGCGGTCGTGTTCGGACAGGGGGGCGTCGGCCAGCATCGTGGTCGCTTCGTCGGCCAGGGCCAGGGCGCGCTCGGTGTCGCGCTGGCGCAGGTGCCAGGCCAGCGGCAGCAGAATCGGCAAGCGGTCGATGCCGCGCAGGGCCGGCAGCGCCGACTCCCACTTGGCTACATTTTCATCGACCGTGAATAGTTCCATGGGTTTGATTGTATGCCGAGGGCAACAAAAAAGCGATGGCTACGGCTTCAATACAGGGTCTGGGCCGATTCGTGCAGCAGCTGTCCGTACAGGGTGTGGCGGAAACGGGCGATTTTTCCTTCTTCGACCGCTGTCAGGATCGCGCACTGGGGTTCGATCAGGTGGCGGCAATTGTAGAACTTGCAGCCGCCAAGGTAGGGCTTGAACTCGACGAAGGCGCGCTCGATCATGCCTTCGGAAAGGTGGTACAGGCCGAATTCCTGGAAGCCCGGCGAATCGATGATCGAGGCGGGATTGCCGGGCGTGCCCAGGTCGTACAGGCGGGTGAAGGTGGTGGTGTGCTTGCCGGTGTCGAGCGCGGCCGAGATTTCGCGCACGGCGATGTCGGCGTCGGGCACGAGCAGGTTGATCAGCGACGACTTGCCCATGCCGGACTGGCCGATGAAGATCGAGGATTGCCCGGCCAGCAGCGGCATCAGGGTAGCCACGGCGTGTTCGGGCGCCGACTTGGCCGACACTTCGTGCAGCGGGTAGCCCAGGCGCGTGTAGGTGAGCAGGCGTTCGCGCGCCTTGGGCAGCAGGTCGGCCACGTCGGTCTTGTTGAGGATCAGGTGCGCTTCGATGCCGGCCGCTTCGGCCGCCACCAGCGAACGCGAGATCAGGTCGTCGGCGAAACCGGGTTCGGTGGCCACCACGATGAACAGGCGCGTCAGGTTGGCCGCCAGCAGCTTGGACTTGTACTGGTCGGAGCGGTACAACAGCGTCTTGCGCTCGGCGATCGACTCGATCACGGCCTGGTCGCCGGACGTCATCTTGAGGTTGACGACGTCGCCGACGGCGATGTTGGTCTTTTTGCCGCGCGTGACGCACTGGATTTTCTGACCCGCCACGTCGGCCAGATAGTGGCGCCCGTGGGCGGCAATGACGATCCCGGTCAGGGGCGCGTTCATGGCGCGGCCCGCTGCACGGCCAGCGCGCTGGCGCGGGCGGCGCAGATGAAGTCATTGCGCGAGAGCGCGCCGCCGGCCGAATCGGTGCGGTAGCTGACCACGCACAGCTTGTAGCTGACCACCAGCTCGGGGTGATGGTCTTGCTGGTGGCTGACCCAGGCCAGGGCGTTGACGAAGGCCATGGTCTGATAATAATTCTTGAAGGCGAAGCTGGTTTGCAGCTTGCCGTCGATGACGGCCCAGCCAGGCAATTGCGCCAGCAGGGCGGCGCCGTCGGCCTCGTCCAGGGCCGGGGCGTTGGGGATGCAGTGTTCGCTTGCGAGGTTCATCGTGCCGCCAGGTTCAGTTGGGCGATGCGCACCGAGGCCGGCGGGTGCGAATCGAAAAAGGCCGAATGCAGCGGATCGGGCGTGAGGGTCGAGGCATTGTCTTCGTACATCTTGACCAGGGCCGAGACCAGGTCGCGCGCATCGGTGTGGACGGCGGCGAAGGCGTCGGCTTCGAATTCGTGCTTGCGCGAGGTGATCGAGGTGAGCGGCGAGAGCACGAAGGTAAAGATCGGCAGCACCAGCATGAACAGCAGCAGCGCCATGGCGTCGTTGGCCGCGCCCGGGACCGGGTCCACACCGAGGCCCGTGTAGAACCAGACCTGGTCCTTGAGGTAGCCGAGCAGGGCCAAAAAGCCCAGCGAGACGGCGAAAATGACGACGATGCGCTTGACGATGTGCTTGAGCTTGAAGTGGCCCAGTTCGTGCGCCAGCACGGCCTCGATTTCCTGGGGCGCCAGGCGTTCGAGCAGGGTGTCGAAGAAGACGATGCGCTTGTTGGCGCCAAAGCCGGAGAAGTAGGCATTGCCGTGGGCCGAGCGCTTGGAGCCGTCCATCACGAACAAGCCCTTGGAGGCGAAGCCGACGCGCGTCATCAAGCCTTCGATGCGCTCTTTCAGGCTGGCGTCGGACAGGGGCGTGAATTGGTTGAACAGGGGCTGGATCACGGTCGGGTACAGCACCATCATCAAGAGCTGAAAGCCGCTCCAGACCAGCCAGGCGTAGAACCACCACAGGGGGCCGCTTTTATCCATCAGCGTGAGCACCACCCACACCAGGGGCAGACCGATCACCGCGCCCAGCAACGTGCCCTTGACCAGGTCGAGCAGCCACAGGCCGCGCGTCATCTTGTTGAAGCCGAAGCGTTCCTCGAGCACGAACTGGCGGTAGTAGTCGAACGGCAGGTCGAGCAGGCCGCTGATGCCGGCGAACGCGGCCAGGAGCGCCAGCTGGTACACCATGCCCGGGCCGGTGTGGGGCAGCAGGGCTTGCGACAGCGCCTGCAAGCCGCCCAGCAGGGTGAAGCCGATCAGCACGGCGCTGCTGAAAAACAGGTTGACCAGGCCGAAGCGGGTCTTGGCGGCCGTGTAGTCGGCCGCCTTCTGGTGCGCCTCGAGCGCAATCTTGGCGGCGAAGGCGGGCGGCACGGCGCCGCGGTGAGTCAATACATGGCGCAGCTGGCGGCTGGCCAGCCAGAAGCGCAGGACCAGGGTCAAAATGAAGAAAGATACGAATAAGATCGAAAACGCGGATGAATACATTCTGTGCCTGTGAGAAAATGCAGGATTGTTTAGGCCAAGAGAGAATTATGTCACATGCCACCGATTTAACCGCACCGGCCGCGCCGGCTGCCCCCGCGCAACGTCCCAACGAGTTCAACCTGATCTGGCTGGACATGGAAATGACGGGGCTCGATCCGGACACGGACCGCATCATCGAAGTGGCGGTCGTGGTCACCGACATGCACCTGAACCTGATCGCCGAAGGCCCCGTGTTCGCCATCCACCAGTCCGATGAAACGCTGGACAAGATGGATGCCTGGAACAAGGGCACGCACGGGCGTTCGGGCTTGATCGAGCGGGTCAAGGCCTCGACCGTGACCGAAGAGCAGGCCTCGGCCGAGCTGATTACCTTCCTCAAGCAGTACGTCCCGGCGGGCAAGTCGCCAATGTGCGGCAATTCGATCTGCCAGGATCGCCGCTTCATGGCGCGCGGCATGCCCAAGCTGGAAGCGTTCTTCCACTACCGCAACCTCGACGTGTCCACGCTCAAGGAACTGTGCCGGCGCTGGAAGCCGGAAATCGTGGGCGGCTTCAAGAAGCACCAGAAGCACACGGCGCTGGCCGACATCATCGAGTCGATCGAAGAGCTGCGCTACTACCGCGAGCATTTCATCAAGCTGTAAACCGCTGTAGCGCACGGTCGCGATCGTTGATCTTGCGCAAACCACGAAGCGAGCCCGACCGGCAACCTGCATGATGCTCGAAGCCGGAAACGGGAGGCATCATGCTGGAATTGCTGCGGCGCCTGGGCGACCGGTCCAAGGAAGTCGGCTCGCTGCTGTGGCGCTGTATTTATAGCCTCACGCTGACCGTGCTCGGCGTGATCGGCCTGGTGTGGGTGCCGCAAGGCGCCGAATGCCTGCGCCTGGTCAGCCAGCCCGGCTGGAACTTTCCCCTGTTTCTGTTTTCCGTGGGCGCCTGGTCGATGGCGGCCTGGTACAGCGCGCGCCTGACCCTGGGCCGCGTGTTCGACAGCGAGGCCGCAAGCGGCAGCGCCACCATCGACCGGTGCGATACGGCCTTCGTCAATGCACTGCGCCTGTGGCTGCCGCGCGGATTGGGCGTGCTGCCGGGCGTCTGCCTCGCGGCGCAATTTTTCCGGCTCGGCTACCCGGTGCTGGCGCTGGGATGCGGCGCCGCGGCCGGGACCATCGGCGTGTTCATCCTGCAGCGCCGGGCTTGGTTTGCGGTGCGCTTTCCAGGCACGGCGGTGCGCTTCGCCGCGCTGGGGCAGGGCAGTGTGCTGACCGTGCTGGCCGCCATTGGCGCGTCGTTCGCGCTGCTGCTGGCGATCTGGGCCTGCCCGGTCGCCGTCACGGCCGTGGTCACGGCGCCGGTCTTGCTGTGCTTTGCGCTGGCCAGCTGGATCCTGTTCGGCGACCTGGCGCTTACCTATTTTTTCAGACAGGCCAGGCTGCCGTCGATGGCGGGCGCGCCGCTGTTGCTGCTGCTCGTGTGCAGCCTGTGGAACGACAATCACGCGGTGGCGCTGCTGGCGCCCGATCCGGCTGCGCGCATTCATCGCGCGATCGACACCCATCTCGACGCCTGGCTGCAGGAGCGTGCCGCGCGCGGCGAATTGGTGGCCGGTCAGCCGTTTCCCCTGTTTCTGGGCGCGGCGGAAGGTGGCGGCATCCGCGCCGCGTACTGGGGCGGCATCGTGCTGGCCCGCTTGCAGGACGACAGCGGCGGACGCTTCGGGCGCCATTTGTTCGCGCTGAGCGGCGTCTCCGGCGGCAGCCTGGCCGTGGGGGCGTTCGCCGCTCTGATCGCCGATGAACACAGCGGCGCGCTGGCGCGGGCGCCTTGCGCGCGCCGCAATCCGGCGCGCCGCTACCAGCAGTGCATCAGCAGCGTGCTGCGGCGCGATTATCTGTCGCCGGCCCTCGGCTATCTGCTGTATCCGGACATGCTGCAGCGTTTTCTGCCGTTTCCGCTGGCGTCGGCCGACCGCGGCCGCGCCATGGAGGCAGGCTTGAACGCCGGCTGGCGCGAGGCCACGGGCAGCGCGCGCTTCGGCCAGCGCTTCGACCGCCTGTGGCAGGCCGACGCCCATTTCGACGTGCCTTCGCTGCTGCTCAACGCCACCGTGGTCAACGGCGGCAACCGCATCATCGCCAGCGACCTGGTGATCGACGGCCGCTTTCCGGACGCCTTCGACGCCTTCGATCCGGTGCTGGACCTGGGCCAAATGAGCTTGTCCACGGCGATCCACAACAGCGCCCGCTTCAGCTACATCAGTCCGGCCGGCACCGTGGCCGGCTGCGGCACGCCCGGCCATCTGGCCCCGTGCGCGGGCACCCGCGCGCGCCACGCCTGGGGCCGGGTGATCGATGGCGGCTACTTCGAAAATTCGGGCGCCGAATCGGTGCGCGACCTGCTGTTCGCCCTGCGCCCGACACTGCTGGCGTGGCAGGCGCGCGGCTATCTGATCGAGCCGGTGGTGCTGGTGATCAGCAATGCGCCGGGCGCACTGGCGCCGGCCGGACGCCAGGATCCGGCCAGCGCCCGGCTCGACGTCACGTTCTTGTCCGAGCTGCTGGCGCCGCCCCTGGGCTTGTTCAACACGCGCGACGCGCGCGCCACCTTCGCCGTCAGCGCCGGTCAGCGCGACATGGCCGTGATCCTGCCGGCCGATCCGCAGCGCTTCCTGTGGTTCGGCATGCATACGGCGCACGACACGCCGCTCGGCTGGGCGCTGGCCGATCAGACCTTCGACGCCATCGACGCCTTGCTGCGGCACGGCGGCGCGCCGCTGCCCTTTGTTGCGGTGCAGGCGAGGCTGGCCCCGATGCCTTCGAATGTGGCTTGCCGAACAGAAGCGAGGCGGCCGCCGGGGTACTGTGGAGCTCTAATCCAACCCAACCGGAGAACACCATGACCAAGCCCACCCAGGACCCGCGCGAGCAGCTGCAGCGCGATCAGCAGCAAGCCCAGCAGGATGCGCGCAACAACCGCCAGCGCGCCGAAGAGGAAGAAGTGGCCGGCCGCCACAAAAATGACGGCCAGAAAGACCACAAGGGCGCCGACAAGGGCCCGCGCGGCCAGTAAGGGCGTTTAACGGGCCGCCTCGGCCCGGGCGACGCCGAGGCAGCGGGGCGCGGCGGCGGCTGCATTGCGGGCGGCCGCGTCCGCATTACGCAGCGCGCCGTTGCCCTGGTACACCACACAAGCGCCGTCGCGCGCGATCCGCGCCGCCGTCAGGATGGTGCCGCCCGCAAGGCGAGGTCCGCGCACGCGCGGCTCGCTCATGCGCGGGCCGCTGACGCGCTCCTCGCGCAGGGGCGGCGCGACCGTGTCGGGCGTCGTGTCAAGCCGCACCAGCAAGGCCACCGGCACCAGCAGATCCCCGCGCCGCTCCATGCGCCACTCGGCCTTGCGCCCCACCCGCGCCAGGCCGGGCGTGACCACGTCCCAATAGTCGAGCGGCCAGACGGCGCCGCGCGGGGTGATGATGTCGACCGAGGTGGTCGCTTCCACCTCGTGCACCAGCAGCCGGAACCCGGCCACGCCGTCGCAGCGCCGGGTGCGCGCGCCGGCGCTGCGCTCGACGGTCTTGCAATGGGGACCATACAGGTCCGAATACAGGCTGGTGGCGGCGCCGGCGCGGCCGGCACCGAGCGCCAGGAGCGCGGCCAACAGGGCCGATGCAGGCAAGCGGGGCATGGGAATCTCCTTCGCGGACGTGAATGGTCCATGCTAGTGGCGCGCCCGCCGGCGGCGTTTGCAGCGGCGCAAGGCTGAGCAGAAATTCAATTGCTGTGGCAAAATCTTGTATTTCATCTGCATCTTTTACCGCCTTCCATGCCCGAGTTGCCCCGTTTGTCTTCCTTTTTCCGTGCACTGCTGCCCGCCGCCAATACCGCCGGTCCGCTGGAGCAGTTGCGCGCCAGTGCAGGCGCGCTACTGGCGCTGGCCTTCACCGGCTGCCTTTGCGTGCACCTGCTGGGCCCCGATGGCGCCTGGCTGATCGCTCCCATGGGCGCCTCCGCCGTGCTCCTGTTTTGCCTGCCCGCCAGTCCGCTGGCCCAGCCTTGGGCTGTGATCGGGGGCAACGTTGTCTCGGCCGTGGCCGGGGTCGCCTGCGCGCGCCTGGTGCCCGATCCGGTGCTGGCCGCGCCTTTGGCGGGCGGACTGGGGATCGCCGCCATGTTCGCACTGCGCTGCCTGCATCCGCCGGGCGGCGCGGTGGCGCTGACGGCGGTGCTGGCCGGTCCCGCCGTGCACGCGGCCGGTTTCGGCTTCGCGCTGGTGCCGGTGGCCCTCAATTCGGTGCTGATGGTGGGCGCGGCCCTGGTCTACAACAAGCTGTCGGGCCGGCGCTATCCGCACGCCCAGCGCTCGCCCCTGCACAACCCGCACCTGACGGCCGACCCGGTCCCGACCGCGCGCCTGGGCTTTCAGCGCGAGGATCTCGATGCGGTGCTGCGCCGCTACGATCAGGTGCTCGACGTCAGCCGCGACGACCTCGAAGACATTATCCTGGCCACCGAGGCGCACGCCTACGGGCGCCGCTTCGGCGTGATTACCTGCGGGGCGGTGATGTCGAAAGACGGGGTGACGGCCGAGTACGGCACGCCGCTGGCCGACGCCTGGCGCAGCTTGCGCCACCACCGCCTGCATGCGCTGCCGGTGCTCAATCCCGGCCGGCGCGTGATCGGCATGCTCACGCACAGCGACTTCCTGCGCCACAGCGGACTGGATGAATTGCGGACGGTGGGGGAGCGCGTGCGCGCCCTGATCCGGCCGAGCGGCCTGACCCATGGCGACAAGCCGGAAGTGGTGGGGCAGATCATGACGGCGCCGGTGGTGACGGCGCGCACCGACACCCCGATCGTGGACCTGGTGGCCTTGATGGCCAACAGCGGTTTGCACCACATCCCCGTGCTGGACGGGGAGCAGCGCTTCGCCGGCATCGTCAGCCAGTCCGACCTGCTGGCGGCCCTGGTGCAAGCGCACCTGGCCGAGCCGGCGGTGGCTGCTTGAGGATTATTCGGCGCTGTCGGCGCCGCAGCACTTCTTGTACTTCTTGCCGCTGCCGCAAGGGCAGTCGTCGTTGCGGCCCACTTTCGGCTCGTCGCGCTTGACGGTTTGCACCGGCGCCTTGCGCAGAGGAACCCAGAAGCGCTGGATGGCCGGCAAATTGGCTTCGATCTCGAGCGCCAGCTTGTGGCCCTTGACCGGGGTGTCGACTTCGGCCAGTTCGGCTTCTTCGATCTCGTCGGCGCCCAGCAGGTAGATCGGGCGCATCAAGGGTGCCAGGTCCGATTCCCAGATCGGGTCCCAGGAGCCCGGCCGCAATTCCATGCCTTCCCAGAAGCCCCAGCACCAGGCTTCGGCGTCGATCAGATTTTCGCCTTCGTGCTCGGCTTCGCAGAACAGCGGCTCGAATTCCTTGGGCGCCACTTCGAAGGTGACCAGCACTTCGTTCATGAAGCGCATGATCAGGTTGACGATCTTTTCTTCTTCCTTGGCGTTCTTCCACTTGGGAATCGCCTTTTCATCCTCGCCCCATACTTTCATCAGCCATTCGGCCGGCATGATCGTTTCCGGCCCGATCGCGATCGCGGTCAGATAGCCGTGCAGGGTGTCCATGGTCATGGCGTCGTCGGAACTGCGGTCCGAGAGCAAAAACTGGTCGAGTTCGTTGAATTCTTTTTCTGACAAGGGCTGGTCGAGTTGCATGGCGGGGCTTTAAATGATCGTTGAAGGCGCTAGTTTAACGCGTCGCGGCCGGCGCCGCCTGTTTATTCGGCGCCGCCGGCCGTACAATGGCGCCCATGGATACCGCCCACCCGTTTGCCAGCCTCACCCCCGAATGCGTGCTCGACGCGCTTGACAGCGTCGGCCAGTTCTCCGACGGCCGCCTGCTGGCCCTGAACAGTTACGAAAACCGGGTCTACCAGGTGGGCATGGAAGAGGGCGCGCCGGTGGTGGTCAAGTTCTACCGCCCCGAGCGCTGGAGCGACGCCGCCATCCTGGAAGAACACGCCTTCGTGGATGAATTGGTGGCGCGCGAAATTCCCGTGGTGCCGGCCCTGGCCATCGGCGGCGCCACCTTGCATACTTTCCAGGGTTTCCGCTTTGCCGTGTTTCCCCGCCGCGGCGGGCGCGCGCCCGAACTGGACGATCCGGCCACGCTCGAATGGATGGGGCGTTTTATTGGCCGCATCCACGCGGTCGGGACCCTGGCGCCTTACCGGGAGCGTCCTGCGCTCGACATCGACAGTTTCGGGATCGACGCGCGCGATTATCTGATTGCCAACAATTTCATTCCGCCCGAGCTGATGTCGGCCTGGCGCAGCGTGATCGACCAGGCCCTGGACGGCGTGCGCCGCTGCTATGACCGGGCCGGCCAGGTGCCGCTGCTGCGCCTGCACGGCGATTGTCACGGTGGCAACGTCCTGTGGACCCCCGACGGCCCCCATTTCGTCGATTTCGACGACAGCCGCATGGGTCCTGCCGTGCAAGACCTGTGGATGCTGCTCTCGGGCGAGCGCGGCGACATGGTGCGCCAGCTGTCCGATGTGCTGGCCGGCTACGAGGATTTCTGCAACTTCGACGCCCGCTCCCTGCACCTGGTCGAAGCGCTGCGCACCTTGCGCCTGATCCACTACGCGGCCTGGCTGGCGCGGCGCTGGGACGACCCGGCCTTCCCGCTGGCTTTCCCGTGGTTCAATACGCAACGTTACTGGCAAGACAGGATCCTCGAACTGCGCGAACAGGTGGCTTTGATGGACGAGGCGCCGCTCTGGCCGTCGTGAAACCTCGAAATAGGCCCGTTTCCCCCGTCTGCTCGCCCCGCTGAGCGGACCATGTCTGCCGGATAATCGTCTTACGCCCCGATCCGCGGGCGGCTTCTATAGCGAGAATGACGATGCAATCCTCCGCCGCCCTGCACGACGACCAGCCAGCCACCGAAACACCGGGCCGCGCCAGGTCCGAGATGCGCGCCATCCACGAAGCGATTGCGCGCGTGGAAGCGGAGGCGAAAGCGTCGTGCGCGGCCGAGAGCCGGGCCCACGCCGAGGCGCGCGCGCGCGCGCTGGCCGAGGAACGCGCCGCCATGGATGCGCAAGCGGCTGCCGCCGCGCTGCAGAACGCGCAAGCATCGGAAGAAGCGATCGAAGCGAACCGCGACCGCCTGGAAACGCTGCGTTTGGCCGCCCAGGCCAGCCTGGAGCGGCTCGAAGCGGTGCGTCAGGAGACGGTCGAACTGCGGGCCCGGGTCGAAGCCGACACCCAGATCAAGCTGGCCGCCGAAGCGCGTGCCAAGAGCGAGGAGGAAGCGCGCCGCCGCGCCGCCGAACAGATCGAAGCCGAAGCGGCCCTGGCCGAACAGGCCGAGCGCGCCGCCAACGAATTGCTGGTCCAGACCGAGCAGGCACGCCTGCAGGCGGTCGAACGGGTCGCCGCCGTCCACGCAGCCAAGGAAGAAGTGCTGCACATCGCCTCGGCCGACGCCCGCCTGGCGACCTTGGCGCGCGAACGCGAGCGCCAGGCCAAGGGCGCGCGCCAGACCGCCGAACTGCTGGCCGAAGCCGAATCCGAAGCGCTGGAACTGACGGTGCAGCGCGAAAAGGCCGACCAGGTGGCGCTGGCCGCCGCCTTTGCCCGCGCCGTGGCCGAAGCGCGCGCGCTGGAAGAAGCGCGGGCCCTGGCCCACATCGAACAGGAACGCGAAGCGATCGCGCTGGCCCAGGCCGAGTCCGAGCGCGTGGCCGCCAAGTCGATCCACCTGCGCCTGCAGTCCGAAAAAGAATTGCGCGACGCGGCCATCCACCGCGAACGCATCGAACAAATGGCCGCCGCCAGCGCCGAAGCGCGGCGCGAAGCCGAAGCACGCATTCTGGCCGCGACCGAAGCGCGCATCGAGATGGACCGCAAGCTGCGCGAAGTGGCGCTGGTGCGCGCCCTGGCCGAGGAAGACGCCGGCACCGTGGTGCAAGCCAAGGTCGACGCCGAAGCGCTGGCCGCAGAACGGGCCAGGGAGCGCAAGCTGGCCGACGAAGCGGCCACCGCTGCCGCCGCCGTCGAAGCGCAAGAACAGCAGCGCGCCCGCGCCCTGGCCGAAGAGCGCGCCCAGCTGGCCGCCGCTGCCGCCGCCGCTGCCGCCAGCGAGAACGAAGCCGAACAAGCCCTGGTGGCGAACATCGCCGAACAGGTTGCCCTGCAGCGCCGCAATGCCGAACTGGCGGCCGAGAAGGCGGTCCGCGCCGCTGCTCTGGCCCAGGCCGAGCAGGAACGCGCCCAGGCCGAACAGGCCGCGCTGGCGCGCCTGGAAGACCGTTTGCAAGCCGAGCGTGAACTGGCTACCGCCGCCGCCGCCCGCGCCGACGCCGACAAGACCCAGGCCGCTCTGCTGCGTCGCCAGGCCGATGCCGAACAGCGCGCCGCCCAGGCCAAGGAAGCCGAGATCGCGGCCGCACGCGCGCTGGTCGAACAGGTGGAAGCCGAAGCGACCGACAAGGCCGCCGCCGCCGAAGAACGCCTGGCCCAGCTGCGCGCCGCCGCCGACCTGGGACGCCTGCAGGCCGAGCGCGCGCACAACGAAAAGCGCAAGCGCGATTTGCTGGAACAGACCCTGGCCGCCGAGCGCGAGATGGCCGAAGCCGAACGCGCCTCGCTGGCGCTGCTGGAACAGACCCTGGCCGCGCAGCGGCACAAAGCCGCCCACGAACGGCGCGCCAACGAGGCGGCCGAAGCGCGCCTGGCGTCCGAACAGGCAGCGGCCGGCGCGGCGCGCGTGCGTGCCGACGCCGAACAGAAACAAGCCGAAATGGCGCGCCAGCTGCACGCCGTGCAGGACATCGCCGCGCAAGCCGCGCAAGACAAGCGCGATGCCCAGCGCCGTCTGCTCGAATCGGCCCAGGCCCAGGCCGAGCTGCAGCGCAAGGCTGCCGCCGCCACGCGCGAGATGGCCAGCGCCAAGCAGCAGCTGGTCGACCTGGAAGCGCAGCGCATCGACGCCGACACCCGCACCCTGATGGCCACGCGCGCGGCGATCGAAGTCGAACACGCCGAAAACGCCGCCGGCGCCGCCCAGCGCGCCACCTCGGCCAGCCTGGCGCACCAGGTGATCGGGCGTCTGACGCATCCGGCCGCAGTCAAGTAAATACGGCGCACGGGCGCCACTTTGGCGGCGCCCGAATCGTTGTACTATGGACGTCATGCGACGCTCCATCTCCTTCTTGATCCTGTGCGCGCTGGCCCTGCCGGCGGCGGCCGCCGACCTGGTGATCCTGGTCGATACCGCCACCGAAATGCCAATGGCGCGCTTTGATCGCTATCGCCTGGTCGACGGCATCCACCGCGACGTGGGGCTGGCGCTGGCGCGCCATCTGCAGCGCACTCCCAGGTTCATGTCCTTGCCGCGCAAGCGCATCGTGCGCGCCCTTTCCGACGGCAGCGCCGACATCCTGTGCAGCTACGTGCCGGAGTGGCTCGACGGCTCCTTCCTGTGGACCCAGCCCTTTATTCCGATCGCCGAAGTGCTGATCGCCGACCGCCGCGCGCCGCGTCCGCAGTCGGTGGGCGAGCTGGCGGGCAAACCGATCGGCACCGTGCTCGGTTACGTGCATCCGGAGATGCAGGAGCTGTTGGGGGAGGGGTTCGTGCGGGCCGACGGGCCGACCACGGAATCGAACTTGCGCAAGCTGGCTGCGGGACGGATTCAGTATGCGCTGACGGGGAAAAGCTTTCTCGACTGGCGCCTCAAGATGGGCGACCTGAAGCTCGATCTGCATCCGCCGCTGGTGGTGCGCAACTACATGGGGCAGTGCGCGGTGTCGCACAAGGGACGGGTGACGCTGGCCGAGGTGGACTACGCGGTGGGGCAGATGATACGGGAAGGCGCGGTGAGCGCGATCCTCGCCAAGTATAAATAGGCATTACGTCGCCCCCGCACAGGTGCCGGCGTATGCGCCGGCACCTGCGCGAGGGCGACGTGGTTTAGACGTTGTCTTCGACCACCGGCGTGGTGGAGCCCAGCGCCAAGGTGATTTTGGTGCGCTTCATGAGCGGGCTGGCTGGCTTGCTGCCATCCGCATTGAGCGGCTTGACCTTGTTGAACATCACGCTGAACGAGGCCGCCGTGACGGTCGCCACCGCGAAGCCCTGCGCATCGTGGTCGGCATACGCAAAGTCCGGATTATGTCCGCGCATGACCGCGTCGAAGGTGCCTGGCGTGGCCACCAGCGGCGCCAGCGGCGTCGCCCCGGCGCCGGCTTTGAGGTACTGGTAGAACGAATCGCTCGAAATGCCAGCCGCCACGAAGTCGACCGCCACCGGCGTGCCGATGGCCGGATCCGGATTGTCGCGGATGGTGCCGCACTGGAAAGCGTGCAGGTCGCCCGTGATCGCCACCACGTTCTTGATGCTGTTGGCCTTCAGGAAGCCCATCAGCTCGGCGCGGTGCGAAGGGTACCCGTCCCAGGCATCGGCATTGACCACGTACTGATAGTTGTACGGCGCCGGCGCCGACGCGCGCAAGTCGATCCACATGCGGTTGAGCGTGACCTCGTTGCCCCACACTTTCCACGCCGCGGTCGACCCTTTGAGGGTGTCCTTCCACCACTGGGTCTGGGTGGTGCCCAGCATCGACGGGATCCGGCCCAGCACCACCTTGTCCAGGCCCTCGTACTGGGTCAGGATCGGCAGCGGGACAAAGTAGCGGGCGCCGATCTTGTCGTCGCCGGTCACCGGATCGTGGCCGACCAGGCGTGCCAGTTCCGATTCGCCCACCAGGTGGTCGTCGCGGTACAGGCGCTGGTCCGTCATCACCAGGTGCATCAGGGTGCCGAAGCGGAAATCGCGGTAGATGCGGATGTTGTCGTAGGCCGGCTTGGCCAGGTCGAACGAGACGTCGCCGAAGTCGATCGGCATGTACTCGGCCCAGGCCTGCGTCGCGCTGCGGCGGCGGCTGGTCTCCTGCTTGTTGGCGTTGTCGTAGGTCTGGTGATCCTGCCAGCAGTCGTCCGAAAATTCATGGTCGTCCCAGATCGCGATCATCGGGAACTTGCGGTGCAGCTCGCGCAGGCGCGCGTCGCCGCGGTAGGTGCGGTACAGGGTGCGGTAGTCTTCGAGGCTGGTGGCGTACACCCCTGTTTCAGCGCCGGTGCGCGCGGTGCCGTTGGGCAGGGTGATGCGGGTATGGGCCGGTTCGGCCAGGCCGCTCTGGAAGGTGGCGCCCACGCTCTCGTAGATGTAATCGCCCAGGTGTACCAGGAAATCGAGGTCTTCGGCCGCGATCAGGTCCATCGCCGCCCAGTGGTTCACGCTCCAGTCCTGGCAGGTGAGCCAGGCAAAGCGCATCTGGGCCGGGGTCGAGGAGGGGGCCGGCGCGGTCTTGGTTTCGCCGACCGGCGTCACGTCCTGTCCGGCGACAAAACGGTAATAGTACTTGGTGGCGGGGGCGAGGCCGGTGACCTTGGCGCGCACCGTGTAATCGTACTGGCGGGTGGCGGTCAGCGCCACGTTCGCGGCCAGCTTGTCGAAGGTGGCGCTGGTCGACACTTCCAGGCGCAGCGGGACGTCCTCGAGGCCGGTGCTCGACAGGCAGCGGGTCCAGAACACGACGCTGCTGTCTTTCGGGTCGCCGCTGGCCAAGCCGAGCGGGAACGAGAAGGCATTGGCAGGCGTCTTGGGCGCCGCATCGGAACCGCCGCAGGCGGCCAGCGAGGCGCTGGCGGAAATGACGGTGAAATACAGGGAACTGCGTAGGAAGCGGCGGCGGTCCATCGTGGGAAATCTCCAAGGGTTGTTATGGTTTTGGCATGAGCTTAGCCAACTCTACCGGCCTGGTATTGCGTATTCATGACAGCAACTTGCGAAATGACGCCATGCGGCAACACCGCAGCTTTCGCTCGGGCAAGTGTTGCAATATAATCCATAGTTCTTACCGCAACGAACAGGCTCACACGTGAAGTTTTCTCCCATCCAACTGGGCGCCGCAGCGGCCGTCGCCGGCGCCATCGGCCTTGGCGTATTCCTGTGGAGCCGCGCCACACCGCCGGCGCCGGTCAAGCCGCCCGTCAGCACCGCCGCCGCGCCCGCGCCAGGCGCCCTTGACCCTGCCATTGCGAGCGCGCTGCGCGAACAGCTGGCCAGCTACCGCAAGATCATCGTGCTGCTGGCGAACGACGCCGCGCTGCCGGCCGCGCACCGCGAGCAAGCCACGCGCGTGGGCCAGGTCCTGTTCCACGACAACCAGGAGCGCAGCGCCGCGCTCGAACGCAAGCTGGCCGCGCTGGTCGCGTCGAACGCCGCCCATCGCTACGATACGGTCGCTGGCCTGCTCGACTTCATCGAGTCCGACGCGGGCCTGTACGACGCCGACCGGCTCGCCTTCCGCGAACTGCTGCAAGGCTTGCTGGACGCGGTCGCGCGCGACTCGTCGCTGCCTGCCATCAAAGTCCACAAGCGCATCTCGGACGATCTGGATGCGCTGGCCGAGATCGAGCACAACTACGAAAAGGAGATCCGCCAGATCTTCGGCCGCTATGAGCAGCGCGCCATCGAGCTCAAACGCGAACGCTGGGATGCCTACCTGGCGCACCTGCAGACGCTGTACACGCGCGAAGCGATCCTCAAGGAATACGGGGTGGTGCTGTCGTATCCGTCCAAGCCTGACGAAGCGAAAGAGGACGCCAAAGCCGACGCCAGGCCGGAGGCTGCCGAGATCTTTGGCGCCGCGCTGCCGCCCAAGACGGTGGTGCTGACCTTCGACGACGGCCCGCACAAGCGCTACAGCGACGAGATCGCGGCCATCCTCAAGCAGTACGGCGTGCCGGGCGTGTTCTTCAACGTGGGCATGAACCTGGGCACGGTGGACGCGGCCGGCAAGGCCACCTTAGGTTCTGGCGCGGCGGTCAGCAAGCGCTTGCGCGCGGCCGGCTACGTGCTGGCCAACCACAGCTACTCGCACGCCCAGCTCTCGCGCGAGAGCGGCGACAAGCTGCGCGCCGAAATCCTCAATACCGATACGCTTCTCAAGGCGGTCGATCCCGACCGCTCGGCGCTGTTCCGCTTCCCTTACGGCGCGCGCAACAGCGAAGGCTTGAACGCCATCGCCAGCGCCCATCTGCGCTCGGTGATGTGGAATATCGACTCGCTCGACTGGGCCGATCCGGTGCCGTCCTCGATCGCCGACCGCGTGCTGCGTTCGGTCGACAAGGAAGGGCGCGGGATCATTCTGTTCCACGACATCCACGCGCGCGCGGTCAAGGCGCTGCCGGCGATCCTGGACCGCCTGATCGCCGACGGCTATCAGTTCGCCGGCTGGGACGGCACCAGCTTCAAGGTCGGTCAAGCTGGCGCGGAGCCGGCGGCCAAGGTGCTGCCGACCACCGGCTATGCCAATTCCTGGGCGATCGTGATCGGCGTGGACGACTACGCCAAGTGGCCCAAGCTGCAGTATGCGGTGCGCGACGCGCGCGCCATCCGCCAGAACCTGGTCGACAAATTCGGCTTTGCGCCCGAGCGCGTGGTGGCGCTGGAAAACGGGGCCGCCACGCGGGCCGGGATCCTGGCCGCCTTTCATGACCAGCTGGCGCACGGGGTGCAGAAGAACGACCGTATCTTCGTCTTCTTCGCCGGCCACGGCGCAACGCGGCACTTGAGTTCCGGGCGCGACCTGGGCTACATCGTGCCGTTCGACTCGGACCCGGCGCAATTTGCCACCGACGCCATCCCGATGACGGAAATCCAGAACATCGCCGAGAGCCTGAACGCCAAGCACGTGCTGTTCGTGATGGACGCCTGCTACAGCGGGCTGGGACTGACGCGCGGCGGTGGCGCCTCGGCCTACCTGCGCGACAACGCCAAGCGCATCGGACGTCAGATGCTGACCGCCGGCGGGGCCGAGCAGCTCGTCTCTGACGGCGGCCCGAACGGACACTCGATGTTCACCTGGACGCTGCTGCAGGCGCTGGGCGGCAAGGGCGACTTGAACGGCGACGGTCTGATCACCGCCACCGAGCTTGCCGCTTACGTGGCGCCAGCGGTGGCGGGAGTGTCGAACCAGACCCCGGCGTTCGGCAGTTTGCCTGGGTCAGAAGGGGGCGACTTCGTGTTCGAGCTGCCGGCCGAGACCGAGTTCCTGAGCGTGCAGACGGCGCAGTTGTCGAACGACGCGATCGCGCTCAACTCCAAGCTCGACGCCGCCCGTCCCGACGTGGCCAAGGCCGACGACAAGCCGGGCGTGGCGGCGGTGGCGGCGCCGGTCACGATCAAGGACTTGCAGGGCAAGGAGCAGACGCTGGTGACGCCGCAGGCGGTGCCGTCGTCGATGCGCCAGCTGGCGCAGCGCGCCAACGACCGCGGGCTGCAGCTGTTCAAGGAAAAGCAGTATGGGGAAGCGGAAGCGGCGTTTACCGAAGCGCTCAAACTGCGGCCCGACTTCGCGCTGGCGGCCAACAATCTGGGCTTCGTGTTCTTCAAACAAGCGCGCTACAAGGAAGCGGCGCGCTGGTTCGACAACACGGTGAAGATCGACCCGTCGCGCGCTGTGGCTTACCGCAACCTGGGCGACGCGCAAGCGCTGGCAGGCGAAGCGGACAAAGCGAAAGCGGCCTACCAGACCTTCCTGGCGCTGGCCCCGACCAGCAGCGCCGCCGCCGCCGTCAAGCAGTCCCTCGACAAGCTCTAAAACAAACCGGGGTCAGACCTCCATTCTGAAACAGTTTCAGAATGGAGGTCTGACCCCGATTGTGCAACGATTGTGTTGCGGCGACGTCAGAAAAATCGCGTCAGCGGCCACGAGAGTTTATCCCCTGAAAGCTAAAAGGCTTAAATTGCCCTCGAATGAAGGTGGCGTCTCGGCGTTAGATGATCGCATGCAGATTGCGCCGACAACCGCGTAGGAAAAGCCGGGGTCAGACCTCCATTCTGAAACAATTTCAGAATGGAGGTCTGACCCCGGTTTGCTTCAAGGGGAGACGACGACTTTTTCGATGAAGTGCTCGGTCTCGCCGAAGCAGCTGCTGGGCACGCCCTTGTGCTGGGCGTAGCTGAGCACCACGCGCTTGCCGGTGGCGGCCATCAGCTCTTTGGCGATGGCGTCGTCGCGGACGGAAAACGCGAAACGCTCGGGGATGGCGCCGGGCATGCTCGAGAGTAGGATTTCGCCTTCCCAGGTCTTGCAGATCCAGCCCTTGCGCGAGAATTTCTGCAGATAGCCGGCGCGCTCGCCCTCCGAATACGACCAGCTCAGGGTGAACCAGGTGTACACGGCGAACAGCACGACCGGCAGCAGGATCACGGCGGTCAGTACAACAGAAACACGTTTGGTGATGGGCATCGTAGTCCAGTGAGTATGATTAGGCGCGCCCATTGTGCCAGCTATGGCGAATTTATCAAGCCTCTCCCGCTTCCGCCCCTTGTTGTTCCAGCTTGTAGCGGTGCGACGACCACAGCGACACCAAGATGAAGGCCACGCCCGACAAGCCCGTGAACCACTCGGGAATCTCGTAGCGCACGCTGGCAAACATGATCAGCGCCAAAATCCCGATCGCGTAGTGGGCCCCGTGTTCAAGATAGACGAATTCCTCGAGCGTGCCCTTTTCGACCAGGAACACGGTCAGCGAACGGACGAACATGGCGCCGATCGCCAGCCCCAGCATGATGATGACCACGTCGTTGGTGATGGCGAATGCGCCAATCACGCCGTCGAAACTAAAGGACGCGTCGAGCACTTCCAGGTACACAAAGCCGCCGATGCTGCCGCGCGAAATCATTTTGCCGATGGTGGGGTCGGCTTCTTCTTCCTCCAGCAAGCCGCTGAACCAATCGACCCCCACGTACACCGCCACCCCCAGCACGCCAGAGGCGAGCACGGCCAGCTTGCGCGCTTCTGGCACCAGCGCCGTGGTGGCAAAGGACGCGCCCAGCGCGAGCAGGATGGCGAAGCCTTCGCTGCCGTATTTGCCCACTTTTTCTTCGATCAAGCCGAGCCAGTGAAGTTCCTTCTCTTCGTCGAACAGGAAGTTGAGGAAGACCAGCAGCAGGAAGGTGCCCCCGAAGGCGGCCACTTCGGCATGGTGCTCGGTCAGATGGCGCGCATATTCGACCGGGGTGTCGAGCGCCATGTGCCACACGTCGAACAAGCCCATGCCGGTGGCGACCGCCACGATCACCAGCGGGAACAGCAGCCGCATGCCGAACACGGCCACCAAAATGCCGACTGTCAGGAACAAGGTGCGCCAGAAATGGTCCCAGTGGCGCAGCACTGAGGCGTTGACCACGGCATTGTCGAACGACAGCGACACTTCGAGCACGCCCAGCACCGCCGCGATCCACAGGGCCGTCAGCAGCCCGGATGTGCCTCCGTGGCGGTAGCCCCACCATCCCGCCAGTGCCAGCAGCACAATGGTGACCCCGAACGACAGTCTGAAATGCTTCATGTCTTCCCCTTTCATTGGATGAAATGCCACACTGTGCCGAGTTTAACCGCAGCCGGGCTTGAACGGGCACTTTGGAGGTGGCCGCTGGACAGGGCTTCTGCGATAATTCCGCGCAGCATCTATCTACTAGAGGGTTTCCATGGATATCACGTATCTCATTACGCCGGTTCTGACCTGGCTCGCGGTCGGTCCGATCAAGTTCCTGATCAATAGTGCGCGCCAGCGGCGCTGGGCCTTCGATCTGGTCGGCAATGGCGGCTTTCCCAGCAACCATAGCGCGGTCGTGACCAGCATGGCCACTCTGATCGCTTTGCGCGAAGGAATGAGCAGCGGTGCCTTCGGCGTGGCAGTGACGCTCGCCTTCATTGTCATGATCGACGCCAACAGCCTGCGCCAGCACGTGGGTCGTCAGGCCGGCGCCATCAACCGTCTGGCGGGCGGCGCCGCCAACCACACCACGCTGCGCGAGCGGATGGGGCATACCCTGGTCGAGATCGGCGGCGGCATCTGCACCGGCATCGGCATGGGTTTCCTGCTGTTCCACGTATTTACGTCGCTGTAGGAACTTGCTGCGTTTCAAGTATGTGAAATGCAGCCCATCCCTTCAAAATGCAGTTCAGTCCCCGAAAAGCGCATTCTGCCGTTCCCTCGTTGACGCTCCCGCACACTGCGGGCGATACTGTAAAACTAGTAATTTTCATGCCAACTTTCCGGAGATTTCACATGCTGCGCAAAACACTGCTCGCCCTGGCCATCGGCTCGGCTCTCGTCGCCTGTAGTAAGGACGTCAAGAAGGACGAGACCAAGGAGGCAGCCGTCCAGCTCAGCATTTCTCCGGAAGACACGCTGACCGTACAAACCAATGCGCTCGCGTCCGGTCCGGTCGTGACCGGCTCGATCCAGCCCGAACGCCGCGCCGACCTGCGCGCCGAAGTGGCGGCCGTGGTGCTGCAGGTGCTCAAGGAGAACGGCGAGGCGGTCAAGCAGGGCGATGTTCTGGTCAAGCTGGACGAAACGGCGATCCGCGACAACCTCAGTTCGGCCGAAGCGTCGGCCCGTTCGGCGGCCCAGGCCCTCGACCAGGCCGAGCGCCAGGTCGAACGCATGAAAACCCTGCGCGCATCCGGCATGACCAGCGCCCAGGCCATGGACGACGCCGAAGTGCGCCGCAACAGCGCCGCCAGCGAAGTGGCGGCCGCGCGTTCGCGTGCGGCCCAGGCCCGCCAGCAATTGTCGCGCACGGTGGTGCGGGCCCCGTTCGACGGCATCGTCAGCGACCGCAAGGTCTCGGCCGGCGACACCGCCACCATGGGCAAGGAACTGGTCAAGGTGATCGATCCGCGCAGCATGCGCTTCGAAGGCCGTGTGTCGGCCGACAAGATTGCCGCCGTCAAGGTGGGGCAGCCGGTCGGTTTCCGCATCAACGGCTATGCCGGTCAGGAATTCCGCGGCATCGTCAAGCGCGTCGATCCGGCCGCCAACGAAATCACGCGTCAGGTTGAAGTACTGGTCGCATTCGCGCCGAACTCGGTGCAGCCGCGCGTGTCGGGCCTGTACGGCGAAGGCCATATCGAGGCCGAAACGTCGGCCGCGCTGATGCTGCCGGAAGGCGCCTTGCTGCGTGCCGGCGACAAGTCCTACACTTGGCGCGTCAAGGGCAACACCCTGAACAAGGCCGAACTGGTGATCGGCCAGCGCGATCCGCGCACCGGCAGCTACGAAGTGCGCAACGGCCTGGCCGTGGGCGACATCGTGCTGCGCAATCCGAATTCCTCGCTCAAGGATGGCCAGCAGGTGACCATGGCCGCCTCCAAGGTGGCCAGCGCCACCGCGACCGCCGCCCAGGGGAAATAATATGTTCCTTTCCGATTTCAGTATCAAACGGCCGATCGCGACCATTGTCCTGATCCTGGCCATGATGTGCCTGGGCTTGCTGGCCCTGTCCAAGTTGCGGGTCAACCAGAACCCCGACGTGGAAATGCCTTTCATTATCGTCAACATTCCGTATCCGGGCGCTTCGCCCGACACGGTCGAACGCGAAGTGGTCAATCGCATCGAAAAATCGTTCCAGAGCATCCCTGGGGTGAACAAGATCGAAGCCTCGGCCAACGAGGGCAGCGCCTTCTTCTTCATCGAGTTCGGATTCAACAAGAACCTGATCGAAGCGTCCGACGAAATCCGCAACGCCATCGCGGCCGTGCGCTACAAGTTGCCGACCGAGATGCGCGAACCGATCCTGCAGCGCGCCGACCCGGCATCGGAACCGGTCATTTCGCTGGCGCTGTCGTCCAACACCCAGAGCCATGCCGAAATCTCGCGCCTGGCCGAGGACGTCATTGCCGACCGCTTCCGCGCCATCGACGGGGTCTCGATCGTCAGCGTGGGCGGCTCGCTCAAACGCGAACTGTCGGTCCTGCTGCGCGCGGCCAAGTTGCGTGAATACAATGTGTCGGTCGGCGAAGTGGTGCTGGCCTTGCGCAACCAGAATACCAATGCGCCGGTGGGCAAGGTGCGCGGCAACCTGGACGAAAAGAGCATCCGCCTGGTCGGCCGCATCGAGTCGCCCGAGGAATTCCAGCAGATCGTGGTCAAGCGCCGCGGCGACGAAATCGTGCGCCTGGCCCAGGTGGCCGAAATCAAGGATGGCTTTGCCGACATCAACAGCCTGTCGATTCGCAGCGGCAAGCCGAACGTGGGCATTTCCGTCAGCCGTTCCAAGGACGCCAGCACGGTGACGGTGGCCACCAAGGTCAAGGAAGAAGTCAAAAAGATCGAGAAGGAACTGCTGCAAAGCGGCACCAAGCTGGAAGTGATCGACGATGGCGGTGACCGTTCCCAGCGCAGCCTGAACAACGTGATCGAGTCGCTCGTGTTCGGCGCCATGCTCACCATCGTGGTCGTGTACGCCTTCCTCAATTCCTGGCGTTCGACCCTGATCACCGCGCTGTCGCTGCCAACGTCGGTGATCGCGGCCTTTATCGCGGTCTGGCTGTGCGGCTTCACGCTCAACTTCATGACCCTGCTCGGCTTGTCGCTGGCGATCGGGGTGCTGATCGATGACGCGATCGTGGTGCGGGAAAACATCGTGCGCCACATGGAGCGCGGTTCCGACCGCCGCACCGCGGCCCTCGAAGGCACGGCCGAGATCGGCCTGGCGGTGGCCGCCACCACCTTCTCCATCATTGCCGTGTTCATTCCGGTGGCCTTCATGCCGGGCATTTCCGGCGAATGGTTCCGTCCGTTCGCGCTGACCGTGACTTGCTCGGTGCTGGTCAGCCTGATCATCTCGTTTACGCTCGACCCGATGCTGTCGGCCTTCTGGGGCGACCCGCCAGGGCACCACAAGGCGCCCAAAAAAGGCTTGTCGAAGGTGCTCGAACGCTTCAACGTGTGGTTCGACCATCAGGCCGACCGCTACGGCAACGTGATCGCCTGGGCCTTGCACCACCGCGTGTGGATGGGGATTCTGGCGTTCTCCGTGTTCGTCGGCGCCATCATCGTGCAGAACAAGTTCGGCGGCTCGGACTTCCTGCCCAAGACCGACTCGGGCTTTGTCGTGATCACCGTGCGCACGCCGGCCTCGTCGAGCATCGAGTATGCGCGCCTGAAAATGGAAACGGCGGCCGAACTGGCCCGCACCATTCCCGAGGTCAAGGAAACGAGCAGCCGCATCGATGCCAGCGGCGGCCGCGTGCGGATCGATATCGGCAAGCGCCAGACGCGCAAGCGCAGCGCCAAGGAAATCGCGGTCGAGCTGCGCGACAAGATCAAGACCCTGGTGGGCGCCGAATTCGTGGTGCTGGACGACTTGAACCAGGGGGCGCGCAAGCCGATCCAGATCGAGTTCACCGGTCCCGATTCGCGCAAGCTGCTCGAGATCGCCAATGCCTATATGGACAAGCTGCGTCAGGTGAAGGGCGCAGTCGATGTCGGCCTGTCCGAACAGGATCCCAAGGACGAACTGCAGATCGAACTGAACCGCGGTCTGGCCAATTCGATGGGCATTTCCGTCAACGATGCGGCGCAGGCGCTGAGAGTGGCCTTTGCCGGCGTTGAAGTGGGCGACTGGGTCGACCCGACCGGCGAATCGCGCGACGTGGCGGTGCGCCTGCATCCGGACGACCGGATCGATGCGGCCAATATCGAACGCTTGCCGATCGCCGTGGCCGGCAGCACCGAAATGGTGCCGCTGGACCAGATCGCCACCATTTCGATGGGCAAGGGGCCGTCCGGCATTTCGCACAAGAATGGCAAGCGTTCGATCGCCGTATCGGCCAATGCCCAGGGCCGCTCGAGCGGTGAAGTCACGGCCGACGCCATGAAACTGGCCCAGTCCTTCGCCTTCCCGCCTGGTTATGGACTGGAACTCGGTGGCGCCGGCCAGGACCAGAAGGAATTGTTCACGTCCATGATCATCGCCTTGTTCTCCGGTATCGGCCTGATGTATCTGATCCTGGTGATCCAGTTCGGTTCCTTCACGGCGCCGATTCCGGTGATGATTTCGCTGCCGCTGTCGCTGATCGGCGTGGTGATGGCGCTGCTGGTGACCAAGCAGACGCTCAATCTGATGAGCATGATCGGCATCATCATGCTGATGGGCCTGGTCGCAAAGAATGCGATTCTGCTGCTCGACGCCGCCCGCCGGCGCGAGGAAGAAGGCTTCGACCGCGAGCAGGCGCTGATGGACGCGGGCCGCATGCGTCTGCGTCCGATTCTGATGACCACGTTCGCGCTGATCGCCGGCATGTTGCCGGTGGCGATAGGCCTGGGCGAGGGCGGCGAGTTCTACCGTCCGCTGGCCATTGCGATCATTGGCGGCACGATCACCTCGACCATTCTGACGCTGCTGGTGGTCCCGACCTTCTACGACAGCATCGAGATCAAGCGCGACCACCTGGTGGAGAAGTTCCATCGCCGCGCCGCACGCTTTACGCCAATACCTGCGTTCTTTGCGTGCTTGCTCGAATTCGTGCTGTTCCTGGTCTTCATCCGCTTCATTTACCGCATGGTCATGCTGGCCGTGCGCCGCGGCGGACCGGCGCCGGTGGCCCTCAACAAGGTGGTGTAACTTCGGGGCGGCCCGGCCGCAGCCATCCCATGCCGCCCCGCGCAAGCCGGGCGGCATTTTTTTCGCATCGCAGCAGCTTAGCGGCGATCGTCCTTCGGCGGTTTGGTATTGTGCGGCGCGGTGTCGGTGGCGGTGCCGGTGGCGGGCGGCGTGGTATAGCTGCCCGTGTCGCTGGTGCCGCTTGAGCCGGTCGTGCCGGTCGTGCCGCTGGTGCCGCTGGTGTTGCCGGTGGTGCCTGTGGTTCCGCTAGTGCCTGTGGTGCCGCTGGTGTCGCCGCTGGTGTTGCTGGTGCCGGTGGCGCCGCCGGTGCCGCTTGTTCCGCTGGTGCCACTGGTGCCACTGGTGCCGCTGGTATTGGCCGGGGTGGCGGCGTTCGTGTCGCCCGTGGTGGCCGGCGTGGTGTCATTGCGCTTGCAGGCGCCCAGCGCACCGGCCACGATGGCCGCGCCCAGCAACAGTTTGCTTACCTTGTTCAGTGTCTTCATGATGGCTCCTTGGTCACGTCAGTCAATTGCCGTGTGCCCGGCACGAAGGGCGGGAAACGGCAGCACAGGCCAAATTAGACTGAAAAGGGGGGAGCCCGGTTCGAGGTTTTTTGCCGCGTGCGGGTAATTCGGACTCCATGCCCGCGCAATTTGATCGAGATCAAATCCTTGAAGGTGGGGAACTGGCTGTGTGGCGGTCTTCGCCCTTGGAAGCTTGCTCCAGCAAGGAGGGAATTTCGCCGGCAATTTCGCGCGCCAGGTAGCCCAGCAGGCCCATGCGCGCGGCCAGGCGCTCGCCGGCCAGGGCGTGCAAAGCCACGCCCCAGCACGCGGCCTGGGCCAGCGTGGCGCCGCGCGCGGCCAGTCCGGCGACGATGCCGGCCAGCACGTCCCCCGAGCCCGAACTGGCCAGCCCGATGTTGCCGCCGTCGTGCTGCCACATGCCGCCGTCGGGCGCGGCGATAATCGTGCGCGCACCCTTGAGGGCAAGCACCGCGTTCCAGTCGCGCGCCGCGCTTGCCGCGTGCGGAGCCGCGTCAGCCACGATCGCTTCTTTCGGCGCGCCCGACAAGTGCGCCATCTCACCGGCATGCGGCGTGAGGATGACGGGTGATGCAAAGCGGAACGGCGCCTGCGCATCGGCCAAATCCGGGTTGCGCACGATGCCCATCGCGTTGGCGTCGAGTACGAACGCGCAATCGGGCAGCAGCGCCAGCAGGGCGCGCACCAGTGCCGCGCTGGCCGCTTCGTCCTGCATGCCGGGACCGATCAGCACAGCGCCGATCTTGCCGGCCAAGGGCGCCAGCGCGGCGGCGGCAGCCATCGTGAAGCCACCCTCCGGCGTTTCCGCCAGCCCTATCACGCGCGCCTCGGGGATGGCCAGCGCCACCAGTTGCGCCACGCTGGCGCCGGTGGCGATGGTCAGTTTGCCGGCCCCCGCGCGCAGGGCGGCGCCGGCGGCCAGGATCACCGCGCCCGGCATGTCGCGCGAGCCGCCCAGCACCAGCACGTGGCCGCGCGCTTCCTTGTCGCCGTCGGACGAGGGCATCGGCAGCGGCCAGCCGCGCAGGGCGGCGGCGTCGAGGCTGACCATGTGGGTGTGCGAGACCGGCATTTCCATGGCGCCCACGCGCCTACGCTTTCGGAGCAGCGGGCACATCTTTTTGTACCGTGACTTCGGTGCCGGCCGCTTCCAGCGGTGCGACGAAATTGCATAGCCGTAGCGCCAGCTTGCCGTGCTTGCCGAGCGTGCGGTCGAATTCGTAGGACGTCACCGAGCAGTTCGGCACGTCGCCGGCGCGGTCGAAGGCCAGGATGCGCGCTTCATCGAGCCGTTCGAACAGGTAGCGGAAACAATTGACCGTCACCTGGTGGCCGACGATGAGCACCCGCTCCCCGCAAAATTCGCGCGTGATGGTGTCGAGCACACTGCGCAGGCGCAGGATCACGTCGCACCAGCTTTCGCCGCCCGGTGGGCGGAAATAGAATTTGCCGACGTGCTGGCGCTGCTCGTACAGCTCGGGGTATTTGCTGCTGATGCCAAGCACGGTCAGGCGGTCGAGGATGCCGAATTCCTTCTCGCGCACCCGTTCGTCGGCGTGAATGGCGAGCATGGGCGGCGCGCCCATCTTGTCGATGATGATGCGCGCCGTTTCGGCGGCGCGCGCGTACGGCGAATGAAGCACCACGTTCGGACGCGATGGCTCGGGCAGGGCGGCGAACCATTGGCCCAGGCAATGGGCCTGTTCCATGCCCAGCGGCGAGAGCGGGACGTCGACATCGCGCTCGGCGATATCGATCAGGTGACCGGCGGCCGCTTCCGCCGCATCGCGCGCGACATTGCCGGCGCTCTGCCCATGCCGGACGAGCCATATTTCCTGCGGCCACTTTTGTTCCATTTGCCTGTCCGAAGAAGATGTTGACACGACATCATCTTAGTCGGATTCAGCAGGCAATCAGCGCACGATAGGGTCGCGCGCGGCCGGCGCCGAGGCGTTCACCTTGCCGACAAAAAAGGTGCCGCTGTAGGCGGGGTCGTCCACGCCCAGTTTGACGGCCGGCGTGTCGGAACGGTTCACGCCGCCCACATGGTCGGACATGCTGTCGGGGCCGCACTGGGGCGTGCACGACCAGGCTGATCCGGCCAGATAGCGCACGTCCAGGCTGACCAGCTTGTCCGCCTTGGCGCGAATGCGCATCGCGAACGGCGTGAAGGCGGCATCCCAGGGCGCGCCGGGCTGCAGACGCGCGTGCATATTGCCGGTCAGGACCAAGGTATAGCCCGTGCCCGGCCAGGCCGCCAGGAAGTTGGCCGCCATCGCGCTTTCGCGGGTGGCGGGCGGGCCGCCGTCGGCCTGGTCGAAGGCGATCACCTTGGGTACCCGTTTGGCTGCGGTTTCCTCGCGCAGCAGGCGCAGCAGGTCCAGCATGGCCTGGCTCGAGCGGCCGTCTTCGATGCGCCACTGGGCCCCTTGCAGCAGCGCCTTCTCGTCGAGGCGTCCGGCCAGATAGTCGTCCAGGCGGACGCTTTCGGACGCCATCATTTCCAGGAACACGGCAGGGCGTTGCCCGCGCGCGGAGAATTCGCGCACGCAGTCGCCGAAAAAGCGCGGCGCTTCTGCGGTGCCGTGGTATTCGCCAAACAGGATCACGCCGCCGTCGGGCAGCGCGCGTGTCAGTTCCTGGTAGCAGCCGGCGCTGGCGCCGGCGCAAGTGAGCAGCAACAGCGTTGCAAGCAGGGAGCGGCGCATCTCAGGCCTCGGTGTGCATGAAGGGGTTGACGTAGGGGACGTGTCTGGCGATGTCGGCTTCGCGCTCGGCGTCGGCCGCTTTCATGGCGTCGAAGGCGGCAAGCGTCACGCGCTTGGCCGACGCCGGCGTGCCGCCCGCCTCGCGGATGAGGAAGTCGCAGAACCGGTCCAGCATCGGCGTGCCCGGCAGTGCATATTCGGCCCACAGGAACTGGCCGGACGGGTTCACTTCGAGGAAATGGTAGTGGCCCTCGGCGTCGACCATGAAGTCGAGGCAGCCGAAGCGCAGGCCCAGCGCCTCCATCAACTGGTGCGCGCGCGCCAGCAGCCAGTCGGGCAGCGTGACCTGGTCGTACTTGACGCCGTTGGTCGATGCCGAGCGCCAGTCGACGCTGGCCCGTTCGTTGGGATAGCCGTGGATCTTGAGCGCGATGTGGTCGTCGCCAAGCATGGTGAGGCGAATTTCGTGGTCTTTTTCCACGCAGCGCTGGAAAATGCCGGGGCAGGCGCGCAAGGCAGCATCGTTCCCGAGCTGCTCCGGCCGCACCTTGGCGGTAAACAGGCTGCGCATGCTTTTTTCGCTGCGCCGCCAGGACATTTGGTAGAACGGCTTATAGACGATGGGCTGGTATTGCGCGGCGAAGGCGCGGATCTCGTCCGGATCGTTGGAAAACAGGGTGGGCGGGAAGGACAGGCCGCATGCAAGCGCCAGTTGCAGCTGATAGATCTTGCTCGACGCCTGGCGCGTGACACGGGGATGATCGATCCAGCGCGCGCCCTGCGCCAGCAGCTGGTCCATGCCCTGGATCATGCCCAGCGATTCGCGCCAGGCCATCGCGCGGTCGGCCTTGTTGATCGCTTCCGACAGGGTGGGATCGGCATCGCGCCGGTACCACACCAGCGCATAAGGCCGGCTGCGCACGTCGACGCTGAAGTCCCGGATCTGCCACGCGGCGCCGCTGCCGCCGTCGGCGCAGCCCAGGCGCACCGACAGACTTTGCTGGACCGGGAAATTGGCCTGGTTCCAGACGTCGACGTGGACGCCTTTCTGGCGCAATCCCCAGGCCACTGCCTCGGTATGAATGTCGGGGAAGATGCCGTAAATCAGTATGTTCAATCTGTTCTCCGCAGGTGACGCCGGCCGCACGGGCGACCAGCGCTAGCAAACGCAGAGGCGCGCGGCACAGGCCGGCGCCACGCAGTGCTAATTAGTAGCTGACCTTGCAGTCGTCCGCAGTGCAGTTACCGCAGTACGAGGTGGCTGCGCCACCGATCATGTCCATTTCAGCTTCGGTCAGCTCTTGAGCGACTTCGAAACCGAATACGCGTACGTCAGCTTGCACTTCTTTTTCTACTTGGTTCATTGCATTTCCTTAAATGGTTGTGCCCGACAGGGCAGGGGATGGAAGGTCGATGCTTCAGGCGGTAATTGGGCCTTGGTTGACCTTGCAGTCGTCGGCGTCGCAATGCGAACCGCAGTACGAGGTGGCGGCGCCACCGATCATGTCCATTTCCGCTTCGGTCAATTCTTGGGCGACGTCGAAACCGAATACGCGCACATCGGCTTGCACAGCTTGCTCTACGTTTTTCATGGAAATTCCTTCGTTTTGGTTGTCGCGCTCCGACATGAAGCGCTGTAAATATTCTAGAACAAAAAGACACAAAAATATCTAAATGATAAAAATATTTAAAAATCAACGAAACGGCAAATTTAGTTTGCCCGTGTCAAATTCCGGAGCCGAGCAACTGGCCGTTTCCCAGTATGCATGGTGAATAGATAGAATATAAACTGGAAACAACGTAGCTTTTTAATAATTGTTTACGGCAGCGGTAGTGAGGCTGAAACCGATGCTATGATAGGCGCGAATTTACAAAATTGCCATTGTGGTAACCAATAATTTCGGAAGATCTGTATGACAGCGCCCCCTGCAGCCCCCTTGTTTCGCCTCCAGGCCATCGAACACGCCACCGGCAGCCTGTTCGGCACGATCGTCCTCGCCAGGCCCGTCGCGTTTGCCTGGCTGACTACGCTGTTCAGCGTCATTGCGCTGGCGATCGCCTGTTTTCTCGCCTTGTTCAGCTATACGAGCAAGGCGGTCGTGCAGGGGATCGTGGTGCCCAGCGCGGGCACGCTGCGGGTACTGGTACCGCAGGCCGGGGTGGTCACCGAGCGCCTGGTGCGCGAAGGCAGCGCCGTCAAACGTGGCGACGTGCTGTTCGTGCTCACGGCAGAGCGCTCCACGCGCGACGCGGCCGACGCCGGCGAAACGGTGACCGCGCTCATGGCCGCGCGCCGCGCCAGTCTCGAGCGGGACCGCGTCAGCCAGCGCGACCAGGACCGCCAGCGCATCGGCGCGGCCGAACGGCGCGCGGCCCAGCTCACGGCCGAGCTGCGCCAGATCGAGCAGCAGCTGGTGCTGCAGCGGCGCCGGATCGCGCTCGCGCAAGAGACCGTCCGGCGCCAGGAAGCGCTGCTGAGCGCGCATTTCATTTCCCAGGCCAGCGTGCAGGACAAGCAGGGCGAGCTGCTCGACCAGCAGCAACGGCTCGGTGACCTCGAGCGCGCGCGCGCCGAAGCGCTGCGCGGCGCCGACAGCGCGCGCGACGAGATGCGCGACCTGGCACTGCAGGCGCGCCGCAACGACGAGGGGGCCGCCCGTCTGCTCTCTGCCCTGGACCAGGACTTGACCGAAAGCGGCGCGCGGCGCCAGGTGACGGTGCGCGCCACGCAGGATGGCAGCGTGACGGCGGTCACCGCCCAGCTGGGCCAGTCGCTCGCCGCCGGCCAGGCCATGGCCACGATCCTGCCGTCGGCTTCGGTGCTGGAAGTGGAGCTGTACGCGCCGTCACGCACGGCAGGCTTCCTGCGCCCCGGCATGCCGGTCTCGATCCGCTACCAGGCTTACCCATTCCAGAAGTTCGGCCAGCACGCCGGCGTGGTGAGCGAGGTGACCAGCACCGTGCTGGCCCAGGATGAATTGCCGCTGGACGCGGGGCGCGGCAGCGCCAACGCGGCGCAGGAGCCGGTGTACCGGATCCGGGTGGCCCTGGCACACCAGAGCCTGGCCGCGCGTGGCGCCGAACTGCACCTGCGCCCGGGCATGGCGCTCGAGGCCAGCATCGCGCTGGAGAGGCGCAAGCTGTACGAGTGGCTGCTCGGTCCTGTGTTCAGCATTGTGGAAAGGGCTTGAGCATGCTGCGCACGTCACCGATTTTCTCGTTCTGGAGCGGCAAGCGCTTGCCGGTCATGATGCAAACCGCTTCCTCCGAATGCGGGCTGGCCTGCGTGGCGATGATCGCCAACTACCACGGGCACCGCTTCGACATCGCCAGTTTGCGGCGGCGCTTCTCGATTTCGCTCAAGGGCGCCACCCTCAAGGGCGTGATCGCGCTGGGCGCCTCGCTGCAGTTGCAGGCGCGCCCGGTCAAGGTGGCGCTCGAAGGCTTGCACACCCTCACGCTGCCGTGCGTGCTGCACTGGGACATGACGCACTTCGTCGTGCTCAAGGAGGTCGGGCGCAATGGGCTGGTGATCCATGATCCGGCCATGGGCGTGGTGCCGATGACGATGGAGCAGGCGTCGCGCCATTTCACCGGCATCGCGCTCGAGCTCACACCGCGCAGCGATTTCCAGCCGCAGGAAGAGCGCCAGCACTTTACGATCCGCTCCCTGATGGGCCGGGTGACGGGGCTGCGGCGCGGTCTGGGGCAGATCCTGCTGCTGGGTCTGGCGTTGCAGCTGCTGTCCCTGCTGGCGCCGTTCTATCTGCAGTGGGTGGTCGACGAAGCGATCGTGGCCGCCGACCGCGATCTGATCACGGTGCTGGGCGGCGGCTTCCTGCTGCTGGTGCTGCTGCAGACCGCCATTTCGGCGGTGCGTTCCTGGATCACCACGGTGCTGGCCACCAGCCTCAATTTCCAGTGGCTCGGCAACTCGTTCGCGCACATGCTGCGCTTGCCGCTGCCGTACTTTGAAAAGCGCCACATGGGCGACATCGTGTCGCGCTTCGAATCGATTTCTGTGATCCAGCGCAGCTTCACCAACCAGTTCGTCGAGGGGATCATCGACGGCGTGCTGGTGCTGTGCACGGGCGCGGTCATGCTGATCTACAGCGTCCAGCTGTCGATGGTGGCGATCGGCGCGCTGGCGCTGTACGCGCTGCTGCGCTGGTACCTGTTCAGCCATCTGCGCGGCGCGACGGCCGAGCAGATCATCTACGCGGCCCAGCAGCAGACCCACTTGTTCGAGTCCACCCGCGGCATGCAGAGCGTGCGCCTGTTCAACCGCACCGACGAGCGCCGCATCGGCTGGCTCAACCGCCTGGCCGAGCAGTTCAATGCCGATTTGCGCATCGCCCGTATCAATGTCTCTTCCCAGGCTGCCAACACTTTCCTCACCCATGCCGAGCGGGTGATCGTGGTATGGCTGGCCGCATATGCGGTGATCGACAACCGCCTCACGGTTGGGATGCTGTTCGCTTTCATGAGTTTCAAGGATCAGTTCAGCCAGCGCATGTCATCGCTGATCGACAAGCTGTTCGAGTTACGCATGCTCGGTCTGCACGGCGAGCGGGTGGCCGACATCCTGCTTGCCGCGCCCGAGCATGAAGTCGATGGCAGCGAAGTGGACATGGACATGGTGTCGCCGTCGATCGAGTTCCGCGATATCGGCTTTCGCTATTCGGACTCGGAACCGCACGTGCTCAAGAACCTCAATCTGCTGGTGCCGGCCGGCCAGTGCGTGGCCCTGACCGGCGCCTCCGGCTGCGGCAAAACCACCCTCGTCAAGCTGCTGCTTGGCTTGCTCGAGCCGACCGAGGGCGAGATCCTGATCGGCGGCGTGCCGGTCAAGACGCTGGGCTTCAACAACTTCCGTCAGCTGGTCGGCACCGTGATGCAGGACGACCAGCTGTTTGCCGGCACCCTGGCCGACAACATCCACTTTTTCGAACCGCAGGCCGATCTGGAGCGGGTCTACGAATGCGCGCGCCGCGCCGCCATCTTCGACGAAATCAACGCCATGCCGATGCGCTTCAACACGCTGGTCGGCGATATCGGCACCGGCCTGTCGGGCGGCCAGAAGCAGCGCGTGCTGCTGGCGCGCGCGCTGTACAAGAATCCGAAAATCATGGTCCTGGACGAGGCGACCAGCCATCTCGACGCCCACAATGAGCAGCTGGTGAACCAGGCGATCCGCGGCACGGCTCATACGCGCATCATCGTCGCCCACCGCCAGGAGACGATCAACACCGCCGAACGGGTGGTGGTGCTGGAGGCCGGCCAGATCGTGCGCGACCTGAGCGGCCTGCAGCACGTGGCGCAGGCGGCCGCCGAGTAAGGTCAGGCGGCCTGGCCACCGGCCGGCGCGCCGTCGTCGGCCTGGCCGAAGACGTGCATGTCGGTCTGGCCCAGCACCCGGCTGGCGACGGCGCCGGCCGTGATGGACCCGCTCACGTTGAGCGCGGTGCGGCCCATATCGATCAATGGTTCGACCGAGATCAGCAGGCCCGCCAGCGCCACCGGCAGGTTCATCGCCGACAGCGTGATCAGCGCCGCAAAAGTGGCGCCGCCGCCCACGCCGGCCACGCCCACCGAACCGACCACGATGATGGCCAAGAGCTGGGCGATGAAGCTCAAGTTCATCGGGTCGATGCCCACCGTGGGGGCGATCATCACCGCCAGCATGGCCGGGTAGATCCCGGCGCAGCCGTTCTGGCCCATCACGGCCCCGAACGAGGCGGCGAAATTGGCGATACCGGGCGCGGTGCCCAGGCGCTCGACCTGGGTTTGCACCGACATGGGAATCGCCCCCGCGCTGGTGCGCGAGGTAAAGGCGAACAGCAGCACCGGCGAGATCTTGCGCGCATAGCGCAGCGCGTTCAGGCCGGCCCCGGACACGAACAGCAGGTGCACGCAGAACATCAGTATCAGCGCGCTGTACGAGGCCAGGACGAAGCTGATCAGGTTGAGAATGCTGGTCAAACTGGAATTGGCAACCACCTGCGTCATCAGCGCGAACACGCCGAACGGCGTCAGGCGCAGCACCAGCGACACCATGCGCATCACGATCGCCTGCGCCACGTGGATGAAGTGCTGGAACGACGCGAACATGGCCGGCTCCTTGGGCGCGATGCCGGTGGCCGATACCCCCACGAAGATCGAGAACAGCACCACGGCAATGGTCGAGGTGCTGCGCGCGCCCGTCATGTCAAGGAAGGGATTGGCGGGAATGAAACTGAGCAGCATGGAGGGCAGGGTGATTGCCTGCGCCGTGCCCAGTTTGCCCTGGATGACCTGGCCGCGCGCGATTTCGGCGGCGCTGGCGGTCAGGCTGGCAGCCGACAGACCGAACAGCTTGGCCATGGCGATCCCGATCGCGGCCGCGATCACGGTGGTGAGCATGAGCATGCCGATCGTCAGCGCGCTGATCTTGCCCAGCGCGCTGGCATCCTTGAGCTTGAGGATGGCGGCGATGATCGACACCATAATCAGCGGCATGACGATCATTTGCAGCAGGCTCACATAGCCGGTTCCGACGATATCGAGGTAGGCATTGGTCTGCACCACCGTGGCCGATCCGGCCCCGTACGCAAACTGGAAGGCCGCGCCCAGCAGCACGCCCAGGCCGAGGGCGGCAAACACGCGCTTGGTGAACGATAGATGAGCGGCCTGCATGCGGTACAGCGTGTAGCAGGCGGCGACGGCGATGGCGAGATTGAGGAGCAGCAGCGGTTGGAACGTCATGGGGGCCTCGGTCAGGGGGACGCTGCATTTTATAGGCAAAGATCGCGGCGCGCAGGAGGCGGGATCGCGTCGAGTGCAATTTGTGCAATATTATTGACTTGCCCGCTCAAACTTGCAAAACTGGACATCCTTTTCATAGACGGAGCCGCAATGCTCGCCATCGCCCGCTGGATCCCTGTTGTCACCTTGTTGGGCGCCGCGGCGCCGGTCATGAGCCAGACCCGGGTTGAGTCGTTCACGCCGCTCGGCACCGTCAAGCAGGTGCGCCAGGCCACGGCTCGCTTCAGCGGCCAGATGGTGCCCTTCGGCGACCTGAGCCTGACCGACCCGTTCACCGTCGACTGTCCCGAAAAAGGCAAGGGGCGCTGGATCGACGGCAGCAACTGGTCTTACGATTTCGAGCGCGACCTGCCGGCTGCGGTGCGCTGCACCTTCGCCTTGCGCGCGGATCTGAACGACGTCGCCGGCAAGCCGCTGGGCGGGGACAAGACGTTCGGCTTCAGCACCGGCGGCCCGTCCGTGATCCGCTCGTCGCCGCGCGAAGGCGGGCAAGTCGACGAGAAACAGGTGTTCGTGCTCGGTCTCGATGCGCCGGCCGTGGAGGCGAGCATCGTCGCCAATGCGTGGTGCCAGGCGGGCGGCGTCAATGAACGGATCGGCGTTGAACTCCTCAAGGGCAAGGAGCGCGAGCAAGTGCTGGCGGGGCAGAAGAGCTTCGTGGAGCGTCATATGCGGCGCAGCGCCGAGTCGCAGGGCGCGCCGGCCATCGCGGTACTGCGCTGCAAGCGCACGCTGGGCGCGGACCGCGATCTGTCGCTGGTCTGGGGCCGGGGCATCGCCGCTCCCAACGGCGTGGCCACCGGCGAAGACCAGAAGCTGGCCTTCCGCGTCCGTCCCGACTTCACCGCCCGCTTCAGTTGCGAACGGCTGGGCGCCAATTCGCAGTGCATTCCTTTCCTGCCGCTGCGCGTGAATTTCAGCGCGCCGGTGGCGAAAAAGACGGCGGCGGCGATCACGTTGACCGGCGACGACGGCAAGCAGTGGCGCGCCGAAATCGACAAGGAGGATCGCCAGCAGGAGTTCGTCTCGGAGGTGAGCTTCAAGGGGCCGCTGCCCGAGAAGTCCCAGTTCCAGCTGGCGCTGCCGGCCGCGATCAAGGATGACGCGGGCCGCGCGCTGGTGAACCAGTCCCAGTTCCCGTTGACTGTCAAGACCGACGAACAGCCGCCGCTGGTCAAGTTCCCCGGCCGCTTCGGCATGATCGAATCGCGCGGCGAACGGCTGCTGCCGGTCACGGTGCGCAATGTGGAAGCGCCGGTCGCTGGCGCCGGCGGCATCGCGGGCGCCATGCTGCGCGTGGCGCCGGGGCCGGAGCATGACGCCCAGGTGCAAAAGTGGCTGGCCACGTTGGGCAGCGCCTACGGTTCCTTCAATGAACAGAACAACGACAGCCTGGCCAAATCGGTGCTCAAGGGCGTGCCGCCGGCCGGCATCGAAAAATTCACGCTGCCGCGCACGAACGGCGCCGCTGCTTTTGAAGTGATCGGCATCCCGATCGCCAAGCCGGGCTTTTACGTGGTGGAGCTGGAAAGCCCGCGCCTGGGCTCGGCCCTGTTCGACGACAAGGATGGCCGCGCGTTTGTCAGCAGCGGAACGCTGGTCACCAACATGGTCGCCCATTTCAAGCATGGCGCCGAATCGTCGCTGGTGTGGGTGACGTCGCTCGACAAGGGCAAACCGGTTGCCGGCGCCCAAGTGGCCGTCAACGCCTGCGGCAAGACACCTTTGTGGACCGGCACCACCGACCGCAACGGCGTGGCGCGCATCGCCAAGGCTTTGCCGCGCTCGGCCTGCCGCAACCGCGACTATTTCGTGAGCGCGCGCAGCGGCGAGGACTTCACGTTCACGCTGTCCAGCTGGCAGTCGGGCATCGAAAGCTGGCGCTTCAACTTGCCGATGGGGCGCGGCGAGAGCGACAACCGGATCGTGAGCACGGTGTTCGACCGCAGCCTGCTGCGGGCCGGCGAGACGGTGCACATGAAGCACTTCAACCGCCGCCACACGTCGAACGGGATTGCGTTCGCGCGCGCGCCGGTCAAGGCGGAACTGGTCCATCAGGGGAGCGATGAGCGTTTCCCCATGACGCTGGCCTGGTCCGCCAACGGCACCGCCGAAAGCGACTGGAAGATTCCGGCCACCGCCAAGCAAGGCACCTACAACGTCATGATCGGCCAGGCAGTGGCGGGCTCGTTCCGCGTCGAGCAGTTCCGCGTGCCGACCATGCGCGCCGTGATGGCCGGGCCCAAGGCGGCCGTGGTGGGCGAGGCCAAGGTCGATCTGGACCTGCAATTGAGTTATCTGTCCGGCGGCGGCGCTGCGTTCGCTCCCGTCAAGGTAAGGACGGTGGTGCAGCCGCGCGGCGTGGCGTTCGATGCTTACGACGGTTTCAGCTTCACCACCGGCGACGTCAAGGAGGGCGTTGAAAAGGGCGGCAGCTACGGCGATTGGGACGATGAATGCTGCGGCGAGGACGACACCCCCGGTGCCGCGCCCGGCGCCGATTCGCCCGTGCGTTCGCGCGCGCTCACGCTGGACAAGGCAGGCGGCGCGCGCATCGCGCTCGATCCGGTCGCGGCCAGCGAGCATCCGCGCGACCTGGTCGCCGAAATGTCGTATGCCGATGCTAATGGCGAGACCATGACGGCGTCGACCCGCATCGCCCTGTGGCCGTCGCGCTACGTGATCGGGATCAATCCGGACGGTTGGGTGATGAGCAAGGACGGGCTCAAGTTCAAGGTGATCGTATTGGATGTGGGCGGCAAACCGGTGGCAGGCGTGCCGGTGGCGGTCGACTTCTTCCAGCGCACGAATTATTCGCACCGCCGGCGGCTGCTGGGCGGCTTGTACGCGTATGAGAATGGCAGCGAAGTCAAACGCCTCGGCCTGGCCTGCGAAGGCAAGACCGACGCCAAGGGCTTGCTGTTCTGCGACACCAAGCCGCCCGCCGACGGCAATCTGATCCTGCGCGCCAAGGCGCTCGACGACGGCGGCCGTGCGGCCGTCGGCCATCACGACGTGTGGGTGGCCGGCAGCGGCGACTGGTGGTTCTCCGCTACCGACAACGACCGCATCGATCTGCTGCCCGGCAAAAAGCTGTATGCACCGGGCGAAGAAGCGACGTTCCAGGTGCGCTCGCCATTCCGCGAAGCGACCGCGCTCGTCACGGTGGAGCGTGAAGGCATCCTCGATACTTATATCCGCCCGCTGTCCGGCAAGACGCCAACCTTCAGCATCCCGATGAAGGGCAATTACGCGCCCAACGTGTTCGTGTCGGCGCTGGTGGTGCGCGGCCGCGTGGCCGGCATCGAACCGACCGCGCTGATCGACCTGGGCAAGCCCGCCTACAAGCTGGGGATCGCGCCGGTCAAGGTGGGCTGGGCCGCGCACGAAATCAAGGTCCAGGTCAGCAGCGACAAGCCGCTGTACAAGGTGCGCGAGCAGGCCGCGGTCACCGTCAAGGTCGCGCGTGCGGATGGCACGGCGCTGCCGGCCGGCGCCGAAGTCGCGCTGGCGGCCGTCGATGAAGGCTTGCTCGAACTGATGCCCAATACGAGCTGGAACCTGCTTGACGCCATGATGGGCAGCCGCAGCCTGCAGGTCGAAACCTCGACCGCGCAGATGCAGGTGATCGGCAAGCGCCATTTCGGCCGCAAGGCCTTCCCGCACGGCGGTGGCGGCGGCAAGGGCGGTGGACGCGAACTGTTCGAAACGCTCCTGTTCTGGAAGGCGAAAGTGGTGCTCGATGCGAACGGCGAGGCACACGTGCAGGTGCCGCTCAACGATTCGCTCACTTCGTTCCGCATCGTGGCGGTGGCCAGCGCAGGGCCGGACCTGTTCGGCACCGGGCAGGCCGTGATTCGCAGCTCGCAGGACCTGATGCTCATGTCTGGCCTGCCGGCGCTGGTGCGCGAGGGCGACAAGCTGCGCGCCGGCGTCACCCTGCGCAACGCCTCGGCCGCCGAACTGAAAGTCGATGTGGGCGCGGCGGTAGCGGCCGATGGCGGCAAGGCGCGCGTTCTGCCGCGCCAGTCGGTCACGCTCGGCGCCGGACAGGCGCAGGAGCTGGGTTGGGACTTCCAGGTGCCGCTGGCCGCCAGCGCGCTGTCGTGGCAGCTCGACGCCAATGCCGTCGATGCGGCCGGTGTGACGGTGAGCGACAAGATGACCGTCAGCCAAAAGGTCGGCACGGCGGTCCCGGTGCGCACGATCCAGGCTACGCTGCTGCAGCTGGACAAACCGCTGTCGATGAAGGTGCAGGCACCGGCCGATGCGCTGCCTGGCCGCGGCGGCATCCTGGCGCACTTCAACGCGCGTTTGGGCGAGGACTTGCCGGGCGTGCGCGAATACATGACGCGCTATCCCTACACCTGCTTCGAGCAGAACACCTCGCGCGCGGTGGCCCTGCGCGACGAGAAGATGTGGAAGGCGAACATGGCGCGTATGCCCTTGTATATGGACAGCGATGGCCTGTTGCGCTACTTCCCGGCGCCGACCTTGCAGGGAAGCGATGTGCTGACCGCCTATGTGCTGTCCGTCGCTGACGAAGCGGGTTACGAGATCCCCGCGCAGGCGCGCGAGAAGATGGAGGCCGGGCTGCTGGCCTTCGTCGAAGGCCGCGTACTGCGCCACTCCGACCTGCCGACCGCCGACGTCGCCGTGCGCAAGATCGCCGCGCTCGAAGCGCTGTCGCGCGCACGGCCGGTGGCCCCCGCGTCGATCGAATCGTTTGCGATCGAACCGAATCTGTGGCCAACATCGGCTGTCATTGACTGGTACCTGATCCTGCAGCGCAGCCCCGGGCTGCCGGGCCGGGCCGCGCGCTTGGCCCAGGCCGGCCAGATCCTGCATGCGCGTCTGAATTTGCAGGGAACCACGATGACCTTCTCGACCGAGGCGGGCGATTACTGGTGGTGGCTGATGGCGTCGCCTGACGTGAACGCCAACCGGCTGCTGCTGGCCGTGCTCGACCAGCCGGACTGGCAGAAGGACATGGGCCGCCTGGCGCGCGGCACGATGGGCCGCATGCAGCGCGGGCACTGGGGCACCACCGTGGCCAATGCCTGGGGCGTGCTGGCGGTCGAGAAGTTCTCCAAAAAATTCGAGAGCGAAGCGGTCGCGGGCACGAGCACCGTGCGCCTCGGCGGCACCAGCAAGGATGCCGTCTGGAGCGGCGCCAAGGCGCCGTCGCAGGTCATGCCGTGGCAGAGTGGTGCGCAGGAGCTGGCCATCACCCACGCGGGCACGGGCAAGCCGTGGGTGACGGTGCAAAGCACGGCCGCCATTGCGCTCAAGGCGCCGGTGTCGAGCGGCTTCCGCATCACGCGCACCGTGACGCCGGTCGAGCAGAAGACGGCCGGTAAATGGTCGCGCGGCGACGTCTACCGCGTGCATCTGGATCTGGAAGCGCAAAGCGACATGAGCTGGGTGGTAGTCGACGATCCGATTCCGGCCAGCGCGTCGATTCTCGGCAATGGCCTGGGCGGTGATTCCAAGCTGGCCACATCCGGCCAGCGCAGCACGGGCTGGGTATGGCCCGCGTTCGAGGAGCGTACCTTTGAGGTGTTCCGCTCCTACTTCAGGTTCGTCCCCAAGGGAAAATGGAGCGTCGAATACACGGCGCGCCTGAATAACCAGGGCCGGTTCAGCCTTCCGGCCACACACGTCGAAGCGATGTACAGCCCCGAAATGATGGGCGAGCTGCCGAACGCGCCGCTGGACGTCGGCCCATGAAGCGAGGCGCCATTGCGGCCTTGCTGTGCGCCGTCCTGGCGCAGGCAACGGCCACGCCGACGCCGGCCGAGGTGAAGGCGGCCTATCGTTCGTCCGAATCGGTGCTGCTGGACCGGGACGGGGTGGCCCTGCAAAGCCTGCGCGTCGACATGGCGGTGCGGCGCCTGCCCTGGGTGCCGCTGGCCGACATCTCGCCGGCACTGGGCGCGGCGGTGATCCAGGCCGAGGACCAGCGCTTCGCCAGCCACCATGGGGTCGACCTGAAAGCGATGGGACAGGCCGCCTGGGACAACCTGTTCGGCGGTTCCGTGCGGGGCGCCTCGACCATCACCATGCAACTGGCCGGATTGCTCGACAGCCGGCTGCGGCGCGCCGCGGGCGGGCGCACCTGGGGCCAGAAATGGGACCAGGCGCAGGCCGCGCGGGAACTGGAACGTGGCTGGACCAAGCCGCAGATCATGGAAGCGTACCTGAATCTGGCGCCGTTTCGCGGCGAGCTCGAAGGTGTGGGCGCGGCCTCGCGCGCGCTATTCGGAAAGTCGCCGTCGGGATTGAACCAGACCGAATCGGTGATACTGGCCAGTCTGCTGCGCGGGCCCGGCGCCACGCGCAGCGTGCTGGCGCGCCGGGCCTGCGCGCTCGGGGCGGAGCTGCATCTTTCCGCCGGCTGCCGCGACATCGAGTGGGAAGTGGCCAAGGCGCTGGTGCGCCCGGCAGCGGTGGCGGCATTGGCGCCTGCGCCGCTGGTCGCGCAGCGTTTGCTCAAGGGGGCGTCGCAGCAGGTGCGCAGCACGCTCGATGGCGCCTTGCAGCGCTACGCACAGGAAGCGCTACGCCAGCATCTGGCTGCGCTGGGCGAGCGCAATGTCAATGACGGCGCCCTGGTTGCCATCGACAACGCCAGTGGCGAGATCGTCGCCTACGTCGCCAATGGCGGCGACAGCGATATTGACGGCGTGCTCGCGCTGCGCCAGGCCGGCTCCACGCTCAAACCCTTCCTGTATCAGCTGGCGATTGAGCGGCGCCTGATCACGGCCGCCTCGTTGCTGGACGATTCGCCGCTGGACGTGTCCACCTTGTCCGGCCTGTATGTGCCGCAAAATTACGACCGCCAGTTCCGCGGCAGCGCCAGTGCGCGCACCAGCCTGGCCAGTTCACTGAATATTCCCGCGGTGCGGACTTTGCTGCTGACCGGGCAGGACCGCTTCTACGACCGCCTGCGTGCGCTGGGTTTCGACAGCCTTGGGCAGCCGGCCGAGTTTTATGGACCGTCCTTGGCGCTGGGATCGGCGGAGGTGTCGCTGCTGTCGCTGGCCAATGCATACCGCACCCTGGCCAACGGCGGCATGCACGCTACTGCCACATTGACCCCACGCACGCCGGAGACGGCGCGCCGGGTGCTCGATGCGGACGCCAGCTTCATCGTCGGCGATATTCTGTCCGACCGCGCCGCGCGCAGCCTGACCTTCGGGTTGAAGAACGAACTGGCAACCACCTTCTGGAGCGCCGTCAAGACCGGCACCAGCAAGGACATGCGCGACAACTGGTGCGTCGGCTTTACCGATCGCTATACGGTCGCGGTCTGGGTCGGCAATTTCGATGGGCGGCCGATGTGGGATGTGTCGGGCGTCACCGGCGCCGCGCCGGTCTGGCGCGACGTGGTCGACTACCTGCACGCCAGCCACCCTTCGCGCGCCCCTTCGCCGCCACCTGGCGTGGTGCGCCAGCAGCTTGCCTTCCAGCCGGAAGTGGAAGCGCCGCGCGCGGAGTGGTTCATGCGCGGGACGGAAACGGCGCTGGTCACGCTGGTGCCGGCAGCCGAGCGCGCGCCTGCGATTTTGTATCCTGGCGAGTCGAGCATTCTCGCCATCGATCCCGATATCCCGGACGAGGTGGAGCGGGTCGTGTTCCGCGCCCAGGCGGGCAAGGGGTTGGAATGGCGGCTCGACGGTGCAGCGCTGGGGCCGGCGGCGCACGATTTTGCATGGCGGCCGGTGCACGGCGCGCACGAACTGGCGCTGGTGGAGCCGGGTGGACAGGTGAAGGCGCGTACCCGCTTCCAGGTGCGCGGCAAATGACGCTAGCGCAGCAGGATCAGTTGCGGCACATGGTCGGCGCCGCACCAGACGATCGCGTTCTGGCGCAACTGCCGGCCAAGCGCCTTGGCGTCGCCCAGCGACAGATCGCGCACCAGTAAGCTCGGTTCGGCGGGCCACTCCTGCTTGGGATCGCAGCCGGCGCCCTTTATCCATGACAGGCCGCGCTGCGTGAGCATGCGCGCGAAGTCCTGCTGGCGGCGGGCGTTGGTCTCCTCGTCGGTCGGTTCGCCAAGCGGGTTGTAGGCGGTGATGAAGGCGCTGCGTTCGATGCCGAGCGTGGCCAGTGCTTCGCAGCGCTGACCGATATGCATGACAAAGGACGGATCGGCGTCGACGATGAAGTCGGCGGCCAGGTAGGCGGCGATGGTGTCGGCGGCAATGACGGTATCCATGGGCGCCATCATACCTGCTGTTGCCATTGCCGCCCAATCGTCATACAGTGTTCCCCATTTCCGCATCACGCCAAGGACCGCCATGAACAACGATTCCCCCTTCGACCGCGCGCTTGAGCGTGCAGTCCTGCATGCACGGACCTACCTCGACGGCCTGGACGAGGCGCCGGTTGCCGCGACCGCCACACTCGATACGCTGCGGGCGCGATTGAGCAAGCCGCTCGCCAGCGCGCCGATGGCCGCCGATACCGTCATCGACGAACTGGTGGCCGACACGGCGGGCGGTCTTAATGGCAGCGCGAGCGGCCGCTTCTTCGGCTGGGTGATTGGCGGGTCGCTGCCGGCGGCGCTCGCTGCGGACTGGCTCACATCCACTTGGGACCAGAATGCTGCCGCTTACGCGTGCGCGCCGGCCGAAGCGGTGATCGAGGAAGTGTGCGGCGCATGGCTGAAGGATTTGCTGCGTTTGCCCAAGCAGGCCAGCTTCGCGCTGACCAGCGGCTGCCAGATGGCGCACATGACTGCGCTGGCAGCGGCCCGCAATGCACTCCTGTCGCACCGCGGCTGGGATGTGGAGCGGGACGGCTTGTGCGGCGCGCCGCGCATCCGCGTGATCAGCAGCGACCAGTATCACGGCAGCATCACACGAGCGCTGCGCATGCTGGGAATCGGAACCGGGGCTGTGGTCGCGCTGCCTGCCAACGCGACCGGGCAGATCGAGATTGCGGCGCTGGAGCAAACGCTGTTGTCCGAGCCGGACATGGCGACCATCGTCCTGCTGCAGGCGGGCGACCTCAATATCGGCGCATATGACCGCTTTGCCGAACTGATTCCACTCGCGCACCGGCATGGCGCCTGGGTGCATGTCGATGGCGCCTTCGGGCTGTGGGTCAATGCGAGCGCGCGCCACCGGCATTTGCTGGCGGGCGTCGAACAAGCCGATTCGTGGGCGACGGACGGCCACAAGTGGTTGAACGTACCGTACGACAGCGGATTCGCCTTTGTGGCCGACCCGCAGGCGCATCGCAAGGCCATGTCGTACGAAGCGAGCTATGTCACCCATAACGATGATGTGCGCGAACCGAAGGACTGGAACCCGGACTGGTCGCGGCGGGGGCGCGGTGTTGCGGCGTACGCCGCTTTGCGCCAGCTGGGCCGCAGCGGCGTCGAGGAGCTGGTGGATCGCTGCTGCGCAGCCGCGCGCGCGATCGCGGTGGGCATCGCCGCCTTGCCGGGAGCCGAAATGATATGGGAACCGCAGATCAATCAGGGCCTGGTGCGCTTCCTCGATCCGCGCCCCGGTGCGAGCGAGGCCGATCACGACAAGCGCACCGACGCCGTGGCGGCGGCCGTGCTGGCGGACGGCGAAGCCTTCTTCACTAACACGACCTGGCGCGGCAGGCGCTGCATGCGGATTTCTGTGTGCAACTGGCAGACCGGCGAGAAGGAGGTGGCGCGTGCGCTCGCTTCCGTGGCGCGGGTTGTTCTTGATTAAGGCGAGTCAATGACCGATTGAGAACTAGTTGGTGACCAATTTTCGACGCACACCCCTGAATGCGACGCGTTCATGGGTGTGCGTCCAGCGCAATTTACGACATCATGCCAGCATGGCGTTTGATGATCACTTCCGCCTCTTTCCCGGTGATGTCATGGCGTGACCGGTGCAATTTGATTGCCTGATTAATCTTCCCCTCCCGGATTTTCGCTTCTACATCGGGTTCGATCTTTGAAGCTCGTTTCAGTTCGGTTTCAATTCCAAGCGTCTCTTCGATTTCCCTTAGTCGGGCAAGTATTTTGTCGGCTTTGCCATGCAAAAAATACAGCATGATCAAGGCCACGAATCCCATCAATTCGAGGTATTCCAATGTGTCTTCCACGATAGACTCCGCGAGGTGCCGCGTCTTACGAACGCGGCAATTTGGCTTATTTATTAAGGAATTGATAACCTGCATATGCAGCCAACCCAACGATTGCTATGACCGCAATTGGACTGGCGGCGAAAGCAGCGCCGACTGCCATTGTTCCCCATCCCGCACCAAAGCTGGCGCCGGCGATTGTGCCCGCTACACCCAGTGCCGTACCAGACTCTTTGACGCCAGCCCCGGAGACCATGCCGATTTCGCTGATTGAAAGCTCATGCATACGATTTCCTTTTAAAAGGTATTCGAAAGTATTGATTGAAGATATTGACCATTTTCCGAGAAGGAAAGGCCGCGGCACCTTGATCAAATGCCGACGATTTATCGTAGAGCCACGACGATAGAAGGCTATTGTCATAAATCTAACAAGCGGCATTTCGGCAAGAACAGCGAGGTTTGTCACGCGGAGTTGGGGGCTATCGATTGATGAATGGCAGACGTGCTTTGATCGGCAACGTCCGAAAAAGTTCGCCCGGAGGAGCAACGTCGCAAAAAATGCCTTAATATCTATCTTGATAAAAAATTCATGCTCCGGTCACACTGACCGGATATCGTTTGATCGACCCGCAGCCCAACCGTTTTCCCTCCAGGAGATCCAATGCTGAAGAAGATCATGTGCCTGGCCGTGAGCGCCACTTTGTACGCTGGCGCCGCACTGGCCGCCGCCCCCGCCGACCTGGCCTTCCGCTACGCCCCCGTCCATTATCAGGACACCGACTCGAGCGACTACCCATCCGAATACATCACCGCCTTCGACTACGACGGCGACCGCGACGCCAGCAACAACTGGGACAATCGCGGCAATGGCCTGTGGCCGGCCACGGTCTACTACTCAATTGTGGAAACCTGCACCCACTACTACATCACCTACGCCTTCTACCATCCGCGCGACTGGACCGACACCGCCTTCGACCAGGAACACGAAAACGACCTGGAAGGCGCCATCATGGCGGTGCGCAAAAACGGCAGCACCTACGGCGCGCTGGAAGGCATGCTCACCGTCTTCCACAAGGACTTCTATTCGTACACGCCGCCCGGCAGCCCGTTCAAGAGCGGGGCCGAGAGCATCGACGGCACATTGTCGTTCGAAGCGCACAACGGCATCAACCGGGTCAAGACGGCGCAGGAAGCCAAGGGACACGGCCTGAAAGCCTGGCCCTTCATCTCGAACTTCACGGGCGCGTCGAACCAGGACGGCGTGATCTACTATCCGACGCTGGGCGCGCCGGAAGCCCCGAGCTCGGGCAATGACCGCTACGTGCCATATCGGTTGGTGGACATGCTGGCGCCGAACGGCATGTACGCCGCCGCGCTCAGTGACGCCATTCAGCCGGCCAGCCAGGCGCTGACCTTTGCCAACTGGGGCACCTTCCGCGGTAACACGAGCGGTGACTGCGGATCGGGTCTCAAAACCTGCGGCACCAATTCGGCCAACGCGCCTTGGGGCTGGGACGATGGCAACGACGGCGGCACCTACCGGGGCGAGTTCGCGCTCGACCCGGCGCACCTGTTCGCGTCGTACTTCAGCGGCTTGGGCAATTTCAGCCAGCAGTACGTCAGCAACCCGTTCTTGGCCGGTCTGCAGCGCATGGGTTTTTCAGGCACCCATGCGCCGGCCGGCTTCCCAAGCCAGCTCAACTTGACGACGCTGTTCGGCAAGCAGGTAGCCGCCTGCAGCGCCGCTAATTGACGACGAAGGTGCGGCTGGTGCCGGTCAGGCCGTGGATGCTGCCGTCCCAGCCGTTCTTGTAGTCGCCATAGTGGCGGATCCGGTACTGGCCGCTGGCGGCGTCGGCCGGAATATCCCATGAAATCGCCGCCTTCGATGTGCCCCACACGGGATCGACGCGCACCCAGCGATAAATCGTGCTCCAGTCGCCGTCGGTGGCAACGGTGCGCCAGGCCGCGCCATCCCAGCGCTGCACTTCGAGGAAGGTGCCGTTCTGGCGAAGGTTGTTCTTCGGATGGCCGGTCCAGAATTCGACGTCGACCCGCTGGCCGCGCGCATAGCTGGCGTTTGCGTCGCGCACTGTGCCGCCAAAGCTCTTGAAGATCGGCGTGTTGTCGAGCACGACGCCGGTCTGGAACGACATCTGGTTGTTCGACAGGTCGCGCACCGGCGCGCTGGCGTAGGCCGGAACGCCTTGCTTTAGCGCCGTGGCCAGTTCATAAAAGCTTTGCTGGTAGGCGCCCAGCGTCCATTTGCCGAAGTGGGTCGAGGCGCCTTCGTAGTGCTGGGCGTCGTATTCTTCCGGCGTGGTCACGTAGCCCGAATACGCGTTCGCGTAGCCGGCAAAGACAATGTACTTGACACTGTCGCCGAGCGCCGCGCGCACGGTGTCGCGCACGCGCCGTCCGGCCATGATCGTAAATTCCGCCGGCGCGGCGACAATCGCCAGCTGGCCGATGCGCATCACCGACACCGGCAGGACCTCTGGCGACCAGGGGAAGGGCTGCTGGGTGCCGGTGGCCAGCAGCACGGGCTTGACGCCATGGCAGTCGCGCACCCATTGCGGCGCCGGCGTCAGGATGCCGCCCAGCGCCTGGAAGAACGGGTTCCCCGCCAGGTCGCCTTCGTTAAAGCCATCAAGTCCGCGCCCGTCCTCGGTGCCGGCGGCGAATGCGGTGCCGACGGCGGCAGGACAGGTATTGCGCGTGCTGCCATCGGCAAACTGCGGCGCCACCGTCACGCGTGAGAAATCGATGAAGCGCTGGCGGTAGTCGAGCGGACCGGAGATCGGCTCCAGCGCGCCGTTGTAGATCGACAGCGCCTTTTGCAGCTGGCGCTCGCCGATGATGCGGGTGTTGTCGAATTCGTTGGCGGTGGGCCCGGTGCCGTCCAGGTTGAGGTTGGGCGTCATGTCGCCCGCGTTCGACTGGGCGAAGGCGGCCACGAAATCGCTGTCGGCGTTGTAGCGCACACCTTTGAGTTCATGCTCCCAGCGCCAGGCGGCGTAGCCTTTGTTGTCGGGGCTGAGCAAGTGGTTCATCGGCGTCATCGACACGCCATGGGTGGCGAACCAGCTGATCACGCCCACGTCCGCGCTGCCCTGTTTGAAGCGCAGCACCGTCATCTCGGGATCGATGGGGCGGCCCCAGCGTTCACGCTCAGCCTGGGGATTACGCATGTAGGCTGGCAGCGAGCGGTTGTTGCTGGCGTCGAGCAGTTCGCCTTTGCCGAGCGCGATGGAGCCCGGTTTCAGGTCGCGGTGCGCTTTGTCGATGGCCTGCACGATGCCGCCGACGGCCGCGTCGAAGGTGCGCTTGTTGAAGCCATAGGTGGTGATGTTGTACAGCGCGTAGTGCGAGAAGCCGCCCGCGCCGCTGTGCGTGTGGGTGGCCGACAGGATCACGTTGTCGGACCCGTATAAGCTGCCGTATTTGGCCTGCAGCTGGCGGATCACCGCTTGCTGCACGCCCTGGAACACCATGCCCAGATCGTTATTGACGAACACCATGCGCTTGCCGCTGCCCTGGTCGACAACGAGGAAGGCCCGCGCCCGCTGCCGCATGTGGATCCCGCCGCTGACCTGCGACAGCGAAGCGTAGCCCATCATTCCGACTTCGGCCGCTTCGCCGGTGATGTCGGACATGCCGCGTCCGACGAGGTAGGGGTCGGCGCTGGCTGCGCCGCAGAGCAGGGTAGTACCAAGTGCAAGGGTCAAGCGCCGGAACAGCATGTTCGTCGTCATTGCAGTCTCCTTTTGTTGGTGTTGTGCGTCCTCTAAAAACGTTTGGCCAGCGACAGGATCAGTGCGGCCCGGTCGACTTTTTTGCTGTTGCCGCCGCTATCGAGTACGACGGCCAGTTCGCGGTTGCGCAGGCGGGCGCCGGCTACTTCGGCGCCGAAGTCGAGGCCCCAGCGGGTGTGCACCACGCCGAACTTGTAGTCGAACAGATCGCCGTCACGGAAGTTGCGCATCTTCTGGAAGCCGATATGGCCGATCAATTTGGTTTGCCCGGTGAGTCTGTGCTCGGTCTTCACGTCCAGCAGCTGCGAGCCGCGCGAGTTGTGGAAGCCGTCGCCGTAGCAGGCGATCGCCTTGGACGGATCGCCCCCGGCCAGCACCGCCGGCATGTAGGTCGAACCGCAGATGATGGCCGTGTTGTTACCGCGCAGGTCGCGGCTGGTCACATATAAGTAGCGCGCTTCGACCACGCCGTAGGCGAACTCGAAGATGGCGTAGGTGGTGTCGAACTTGGTGTTGGTCAGCCCGGTCGGGGCGCCCGTGGTCCAGTCGATGCCGGTCGGCGCGTCGTTCACCTTCGCACCCGGGAACCATTCCTGGGCCGCGCCCACGCCGAAGTGCCAGCCGTCGGACTTGCCCCAGCGGTAGCCGAACGCGCCCGTCACCTGCAAGCCGTTCGTGTCGGGGAAAATCTCCTTGCGCACGGTGCCCAGCTGAAGGTAGCCGACCAGGCCCGATTCGTGCACCGCTTCCATGGTCAGTTCGGCGCCGGGCAGGTTGTAGGTGTCGGACACGCCGCGGTTCTTGCGGTCGGTGAGCACTTTCGCTTCGATGTCGAGCGAATAGCTTTGCACTTGCGGTTCGCCGCTTTGGGCCTGGGCAGTGGGTGCGGTGCCGGCCAGCGCGGCCAGCGAGCAGGCGAGGGCGATCTGCTTTTTCATGGGGTCTCCTGGAATCGTTGTTATTGTTTGCTCTTGCAGCCGGGCGGCACGCTGGCGGCGCGGGTCATGATCTCGGTCTCGCCCAGCAGCTCGGTGCCGATGTAGGCGCGCACCATCAGCGTGGCGTCTTTCACGCGCACGATGCCTTTGTAGTTTTTCTTGGTGCGCGGATCGTGGACCCAGCCGTTGCGCCAGGCGTCGTCTTCCCAGGCTTTGAGTTTGGCGATCATGACGCCGCATGCGTCGTCCGGGGTGCCGGCATCCTTGTCCCAGACGATGGTGCCGCACAGGGCGCTCGGCAGATCGGCGCAGGCCTTGAACTCGATCACGGCCGCCTTGTCGGCGCTGAGCCATAGTCCCGTTGCCGCTTCCTGTCCCGCAAACGCCGGCGCCAGTGCGCAGGCGCTGAGAATGCACATCCAACTACGCCATCTTTGAGCTTGCATTTCTTCCCCTCGTGTCGATAAACCCCTATGGCATGGCCGGCAGCACCGGCCATCGCTGCGTGATGCGGCCCGCTTCGACGACTACGATGTCGCCGAACTGCTGGAGCACCGCTTCGCTCTGGCGCGGCCGCATGAAAACAAAATCGTCCATCTGCAGTTGCTGGGCGCCGGAACCGAGCAGTGCTTGCTGGTTCGACGAATTGCCATACAGGCCGCTGGGCGCGAGACCGCCGGGCGAGACCGGATCGGCCAGCCAGTTGCCGCCATAGATGAAGTAGACGCGCTGCTGGTTGACGTCCCAGGCGCGGGCGGCGCTGCCCAGCCATTCGACGCCGGTGGGCATCTGGAAGTGGGCTTGGGCCTTGAGCACCGGGGTGGCGATGAAGGCGGCCGGCGCAAGGTCGTCCAGGCCGGCGAGGTCGAAGTCCGATGGTTTGACGAGGGCCGAGCCGAGCGCCAGTTCGTTGGGCGTGCGGCTGCCGTCGTGCAGGCGGTAGGTGGGCGAGCCGCCCGCGTTGTACACCAGCGGCCCCGGACCCAGGGCGGCGCTGGCGATGGCGGCGTAGTCGCGGTAGACGGCGCTGGCATGCTCGAAGGCGCCGGCGCGCACGCCCGGCAGGTCCGGCAGCTTGGCCACATGGGCGTCGTAGCCCATCATGCCGGACCATTGGAGCAGCGGTTCGGATTTGAATATCGCCAGCATCTCTTGCAGCATCGCCGTGCTGGCCACGCCGCCCCGGTGCAGGCCGACGTCGATTTCTAGATTGATCCGCAGCGGCAGCTTGCGCTGGCGCGCCAGGTCGCGGTACTGTGCCAGGCGCTGCGGGCTGTCGACCAGCCATTGCAGCTGGCGCGCCGGCGCGAAGGCGCTGTCGTGATGGTCGTAAAAGGCGGCTGCCGCGGCCACCGGCATCGGTTTGCCGAGCAGCAGATCGAGCGCGGGACGCTGCGCCGCCAGCAGCTGCAAATAGGGCAGGTTGAACACCATCAGCCGCTGCGTTTTCATGGCGGCGGTCAGCTCGTCGAGCAGCGGCAGGCAGGGCAGGGACTTGGCCACCAGCCGCAGCTGCATGCGCGCGCCGATGTTGTGGACCACGCGGGCCGCGTTGGCGGCGAGCCGGTCGCGGTCGATGATCATGGTCGGTGTGGCGATGCCCGCTTTGCGCAGCGCGGCCGACAAACGGGCGAAGTAGGGCGCGTGCGGCGCGCCCCGTTCGCGCGGATGCAGGGCCAGGGCGCCGGCGCCAACCAGTCCGGCGCCGACCGCGGCCAGCACCGTGCGCCGCTTCATGCGGGTACTCCGAACACGCTGCGCAGATGGGGATTGAGCATGCGGCCGGCAGGATCGAGGCTGCGCCGCAGCTCCAGGAAGTCGTTCCAGCGCGGATAGAGCGCGGCCAGTTCGGCTGCCTTCAGATTGTGCAGCTTGCCCCAGTGGGGACGGCCGCCATACTTGCGGAACACGGGGCCGATCTCGGACATCAGGTAGTCGTACGGCTCGCCGTGCGCGGCATGGACCGCGATCGAGCAGCTGTCGCGCTGGTAGAAGGGGCTGAGCCAGGCCTCGTCGCCTTTCACAAACCGGAACTCGAGCGGGAAGAATACTTCATTGCGCTTTTCCAGCGTGCGGATCACTTCGCGCACGCAGGCGATGCCGGCTTCGCGCGGCACGTGGCACTCGGTCTCGTTGAAGCGGGTGGGCCGCGAGGTCGACAACAGCAGCCAGGAGCGGTTGGTGGCGTGTTCGGTCAGGCTCGGGTCGATCAGTTTGGCGGCGCTCCAGCGCCGCAGCTGGGGATAGCTGCCCAGCCAGTCGCGCAGGCGGCGCAGGTCGCGCAGCATGTCTTCGTCCTGCGACACTGGCATGGCCACGTCGCTGCCGCTGTAGGCCACGTGCGTGATCGCCGCCGCGTAGCCGGTGAACGGCAGGTAGTAGAACTCGAAGTGGCGGTGGGTGCGCGCCAGTTCGGGCGCGCGTTCGAGCATTTCTTCCACCGGCGCCAGCCACACCTTGCGGCGCAGGTTAAAGGCGGGCACCACGTTCATCGTGAGCTGGGTGATCACGCCCAGGCTGCCGAGCGAGACGCGGGCCGCTGCCAGCAGATCCGGATCGCGCTGGCTGATCTCGACCAGTTCGCCCTTGGGCGTGACCAGGCGCAGTGCGGTGACGTCGGCGTGCATGGCCGGCAGCTCGGCGCCGGTGCCGTGGGTGGCGGTGCTGATCGCGCCGGCCAGGGATTGGACGTTGATGTCGGGCAGATTGCGCAGCGCGAGACCGACCGCGTCGAGCTGGCCGGATACTTGCGCCAGGCGCGTGCCGCCGTGCAGGGTGGCCGTCAGCGCGCTCTTGTTGTAGGTGGACAGGCCGGCGATGCGGTCCAGCGACAGCAGGGTGCCGTCCGTGGGCACCAGCGCGGTGAACGAGTGGCCGGCGCCGACGCAGCGTACCGGTCCGTCCGCGCTTTTGAACAGGGCCGCGACGGCGGCATCGTCGGCCGGTTCGGCCAGGGTGCGGGGACGGCATTGGGCGATGCCGGACCAATTCTGCCAGCTGACGGCAGACACGCTGGTGGCGACGGCGGCCGCGCCGGTGCGTAGCGGGAGCAAGCCGGCGGCGAGGGCGGCGGCGCCGGACTTGAGAAACAGTCTGCGGCGGGTGCTCATTGGACTACCTGAACCATGACTGCTTGCATCCGATCCTCGCTCGATGAGTGGAACAGCGTCGAAACAATGTTCCAAATAATAACGATGTATCAAAAATAAAACAACGTTTTATTTTTTGGCGAGCGACGGGCTGTTGCGATGCTCCGATCAGGGTATCAGGGGCGGAAGCGGTGCAGGATGCCGGTCATGAGGACGTCCATCAGCGCGTCCATGTGGCCGGCGAAGGCGTCGTGTTCGAACCACATTTCCTTGTCGCCGAAGACCAGGCGCAACGAGGTCATGCCGTGGATGCCTTCCCAGAAAATCTGGGCCATCGATTCGATCGCGTCGGCGCGCACCAGGCCGGCCGCTGCCAGTTCGACGAACAGCTGAACCCCGAAGGCATAAGGGTCCTGGGCCTGGTTGCCGTGTTCGACCATCGAGTTCTCGACCGGCGCGTGGGGGCGGCGCTCCATGAACACCAGCGCGTACTGATCCGGGTGGCGCAGGCCGAAGGTGACGTAGGCGTGGCCGACACGCTTGATGTTCTCGACCGGCGACAAGGCCGGGTCGACCGCCGCACGCATGGCCTTGACCAGGGCCAGCAAGTCTTCGTCCATGGCCTGGGTGATGAGGGTGGCCTTGTCCTGGAACAGGCCGTACACGACGGTGGTGGAAAATCCCGCCAGCTCGGCCACTTTGCGCAGCGTGATTTCGCGCGTGCCGCCGGTCTTGATCAGCTTGCGCACGACTTTGATGATGTCCTTGCGGCGTTGCTCGGATTCCCTCAGCTTGCGGTCCTGCACGCTGCTTGATGCCTTCGCCATGTGAGCCATTCCTAATGTAAATTCTTGTTGCGCGGCCCGAGCCTATCAGAAAAATTACAGGGATGTCCAAAAAAAAACAGCGGCGCTTGCACGCCGCTGTTGCATTGGCCGGCTGTCAACACAGCCGCGCGCAGATCATGGTTTGCCGTAATTCATTGGCAGAAATTGCAGGCGATCCCAGGGGAAACCGTCGAGCACGGCATACGAAGGTTTGCCGGAGAACAGCACCGGGTAGGGGTTGACCTGGCCCAGCGCCGTGTACGATTTCGGATTCTGCGCACGCAGCGAAATCGCGCCCGCCTTGTCCCACACCACGAAGCCATATTTCTGCGCGGCCTTGGCGATGATCTTGCCGGCAGTCGTCATCGGCAGCGCATCGACGTCGATGGTCGGATCGAGGCGGAAGCGCAGTCCCTCGGGAATCCGGTTGGCGATGCTGTTCGGATTGAAGCCGTCCGAACGGCGCGCCGGCCACGAGAAGATGGTCGCCGCTTCGGCCTCGACCAGCGAAATGCCGATCGCGTGGCGGATTTCGCCGCGGCTCAGTTCTTCGGCCGTGATCTGGCCGCCCATGAAGGGCAGGCCGGTGGCGGTGGTGCCGTACGGGAAAGGCCAGGTGCCGTCGCTGGCGCTGACGTTGGTCATGCGTCCGCCCCAGCAGGCTTGCCACTGGCCATCGACCTGTTTGGCTACCCAAAATTCCCACAGCGTATCGGTCGACGGCTGATACACCGTCATTTCAGAATCGGTGCCGTCGGCCGCGGCGGCGTAGGAAGGCATCGGGACATTGGCCCACTGCGTTTCCAGCCAGGTTTCGGCATAGATCTTCTTTTGGCAGTTCGAATACGTGACCTTTGCGGCCGGGGTGGCGGCGTCGGCCACATACACCGGACTGGCGTAAGACCAGGTATTGATATTGACGGTGCCGTAGTAAGCGGCCTTCTGGCGCAAAAATTCCGTGACGAAATTGGCCGAGTTGGGGTGCAGCGGGACGCTGGCCGGAATCGGCGTATACCAGAAACTGGTCGGCGCGAAGATCGCGTCGGTCGGCAGGGCGCCGGCGGCGGTGGTGGGCGTGGTTGTTGTCGAAGGGACACTTACAGTCGGTGCCGGCACGGTGGCCGCCGGTGTCGGACTGGTCACGCGCGCCGTTTCCGCCGCCACATGGGACGGGGCCGGATCGCTGCCGCCGCCGCCGCAAGCGCTCAACAGGAGCGCACTGGTCAGCGCGGTCAGCGCCATCGGAGCCGGCCGCAAGCGCGCGGACAGCCATTGGATGTTGGATACCTTGGACATACTTTACCTCGCAAAAAATTTTCCCGTACGGAAATATTATTCCCTTCCGAGGCAAGTTCTATTTCCAAGTGAAAAAATTCCTGTGCGGCACAACACTTAGTTTCTGAACAATCAATGAAATTGCTCATAAGTATTGCAAATGTCGTCACGGACATTGGCATTTTGCGCACTGCAACATCGATTTTGGCATCGAACTTTTACTTTGCACAACAAAGTGTCGGACGCAAAATGAAGGACGCGACGGCCGCGCCTGGTGGCTAATTTTGCCACTAAGCTATTGAATTAATTGGGGAATTTGCAATGCTGAAAAGTAATGAAAAAAACAAAGTTAATTTACTAACCATTTTTCTGTACTTCGAATACCCCCGTTACAGGGTGTTACATCTGTTACGCACGATTCGAAATTAACGCAGGTGCAACAATTCAAACTAATCTATAATTCGGTCGTCAATTTGATGTAAATCAATCTACTTTCGCTAGGCGGGAACAGGCGGACAAATACCCCGTCGGACCTGCACGCGAAGCGAGCGAACCCGCGCTGCGGGCATCCTGATTGACGCAATTTCTGACCGCCAATGCCGCGGCGCAGTGCGCCGCGGGGCGGTAGTTATCGGAACCTGCTGTGGCTGTTGCATTCCTGCACGCTGGGCGATGGTGTGAGCCTTTGTGCATATCTTTTGAATGGAGCGGCTTCAATGAAATCCGAAACTGCTGTGCGCGCAGCGTGCTGCGCGCAGTTATTGGGAGCGTTAACCAGTGTGCACGCGCAGGCCGCGCCTGAAGAAGTGGTCCGGCCGTACGTCGCGTACGCGGTAACGCATGAGGACAATGTGCTGGGCGACGGCGATGCCGCCGCACAGTCGTCGAGCTCGCGGCAGGCCAGCGCGGGCGTCCTCGTCGACAAACGCATCAGCCAGCAAGCCCTGTCGGCCGCGCTCCATTTCACCGATGTGCGCTACGACCGGCTGCCCGAACTCGATCACCAGGCGCGCGACCTGCGCGCCAACTGGAAATGGCACGCCAGCGACCACCTCGACGGCAATCTGGGTGCCAGCTATGTCAAGGCGCTGGCGCCGTTCGTCAATTTTCACGGGCGCGAGCGCAATCTGCGCACCGAGCGCCGCGAATTCGCCGATGGCGGCTATCTGCTGCACCCAAGCTGGCGCCTGCGCGCCGGACTGTCGCGCTCCACTCTCGCCTACGAGCTGGAGTCGCAGCAGTCCCTGAACCGGGTCGAGCAGACGAGCGAGCTGGGGCTCGATTACCTGGCGCGCAGCGGCAGCACCGTCGGCACCCAGCTGCGGCACACGAGCGGGCGCTACCCGTTCCCGCAGCAGCTCGGCGGGCAGGCGGTCAACAACGATTACACGCAGGACGAGGTCAAGGTCAAGGTCAGCTGGCTGGCCACCGGCAAAACCCAGCTGCAGTTCCTGGGCGGCCCGGTGCGGCGCAAGCACGAGGCATTTGCCGCGCGCGATTACAGCGGCGTCAATGCGCGTCTGCAGGCGAACTGGCAAGCCGGCGCCAAGCTGGGCGTGGCGGCCGGCGCCTGGCGCGAGATCGGCGCGATCGACGACATCACCGCCAGCTACACGCTGAACCAGGGCCTGAACCTGGGCGCGACCTGGAATGCGAGCGACAAAGTGCGCGCCGATGCGCTGCTCAAGCATGAGACCAGCCGCTACAGCGGGATGGTGGGCCTGCCCGCCGCCCAACCTGAGCGGGAGGATCTCGTGAACAGCGCCGTGGTCAAACTCCAGTACCGCGCGACGAACCATTTGCGGCTCGGCGCGCAGGCTTACCGCAACAAACGTCGTTCCACGCTGCCCGGCAACAGTTATCCGGGCAGTGGTTTGCAACTGTCACTTAAATACGAGTTCTGAACGCATGCAACTGACTACAGTCCGCGACATCCCGGTGTTCTCGTTTTTTAAACGAACACTCGATCCGGTGGTGATACTAGGCACCCTGTTCGTGCTCACGCGCGTGCAGAAGGAGCCATTCTCCGGCCACTATCTGGTGCTGGCGATTATCGCGTTCTTCGTTTCCTCGTATCTGCACGAGCAGATCGATTCGCACCGCCACTGGCGCATCGGCAGCCTGCGCTCGCTGGCGCGCGGGATTTTCTTCGGCTGGGCCATTTTTGTCGCGATCATCGTCCTGATCGGCTACGCGACCGGTTACTCGTATCTGTATTCGCCGCGCGTGATCTGGAGCTGGTTCGTCGGCACCCCGTTCCTGCTGCTGGCCGGCCACCTGGCGCTGCGCCGCTTCGCCACCCGTCTGCACAGCGCCGGCCAGCCGCGCACTGTCGTGATCGTCGGTCTCAATCAGACCGGGATCACGCTCGCGCGCCGCATCGCCGAGTCGCCGCACCGCATGATGGAAGTGCGCGGCTTCTTCGACGACCGCGCCGAAGAGCGCCTGGCCGGCGAGGTGGCGCCCGCCGCCTTCCTCGGCAAAATGGCCGACGCCGCCGCCTACGTGCGCGAAGCGGGCATCAACATGATCTTCATCAGCCAGTCGATTTCGGCCCAGCCGCGCGGCCGCCAGCTGCTCGACGAGCTGCAGGACACCACCGCCTCGATCTACTTCCTGCCCGACCTGGTCGCCTTCGACCTGATGCAGGCGCGCTTCGACGAAGTGGGCGGCATGCCGGTGGTGGCCATCTGCGAAACCCCGTTCTCGGGCTTGAACAGCCTGGTCAAGCGCGCCAGCGACATCGTGCTCGCCTCGGTCAGCCTGCTGCTGCTGGCGCCGATCATGCTGAGCATCGCGGCGGCCGTCAAGTTCACTTCCAAGGGGCCGGTCATTTTCCGCCAGCGCCGCTACGGCCTCAATGGCGACGAAATCGTGGTCTACAAATTCCGCTCGATGGCCGTGTGCGAGGACGGCGATCGCGTGACCCAGGCCCGCAAGGGCGACCAGCGCGTCACGCGCCTGGGCGGCGTGCTGCGCCGCACCTCGCTCGACGAACTGCCGCAGTTCCTCAATGTGCTGGGCGGGAGCATGAGCATTGTCGGGCCCCGCCCGCACGCGGTCGCGCACAACGAGCAGTACCGCGGCCTGATCAAGGGGTACATGTTGCGCCACAAGGTCAAGCCGGGCATCACCGGCTGGGCCCAGGTCAATGGCTTGCGCGGCGAAACCGACACGCTCGACAAAATGGCAGCGCGGGTCGAATTCGACCTCGATTACCTGCGCAATTGGTCGCTCTCGCTCGATCTGTGGATCGTGCTGCGCACCGTGAAAGTTGTACTGGGACGTGACAATGCTTATTAAGCCGCTGACCGTCTCTTCCGAAAACCACCAACGAAAGGATGCTATGAGCTCACTACGATTCGCACTGGCGGCCTGGCTGCTGGCCGCTGCCGGGACCGCCGGCGCCGGGGTTCCCGTGATTGAACTGACGCCGTCGATGGCTCCCGCCGTGGCCGTGCAAGAGGCCGCGCCGGCCAGCCTGGCGTTGGTCGGCCAGCGCGCGCCCGCCGCGCCCGCAGCTGCGCAGGCGGGCCGTCCGCTGCCGGCCGTGCTGCCGTCCACCGCCGCCGGCATGCTCGTCGCCGAGCGTCCCCGTCCGCCGTTCGGCGCACTGCTGCTGCTGTTGGCCGGCTGCGTGGTCTATCTGGCGCGCCACCGCGGCCCCGGCTTCGCCCTGCGCCCGACAAGGACGCTGAAATGAGCCGCATGCGCGTTGCGTACGCCGCCCTGGGCGCGGCCGGCTGCCTGTCGCTGGGCGGCTGCGGCCAGGCCGGCGCCGAGGCCAGCCCGCCGGTGCCGCTGGCCACCGTCAACGGCGTCGATATCCGCCTGGCCGAAGCGGCCGGCGGCCCGGTCGACAAGGCCCATGTCGACTTCCTGATCGATACCCAGCTGCTGCAGGAAGCGGCCATCGTCAATGGGCTCGACCGCGACCCGCTGGTGCGCCAGTCGATCGCGCGCGCCAACACGGCGATCCTGGCCCAGGCTTACCTGCAAACCAAGGCGGCGGCGCTGCCGGCGCCCACCCGCGCCGAGATCGACGCCTATCTGGCCGAGCAGGCCGACCAGTACGCCGGCCGCACGCGCTACACGATCGAGCAGTTCGTCTTCGACAGCAAGGACTTCACGCCCCAGCTCAAGCAGCAGGTCGACCGCGCCAGTTCGCTCGACCAGGTGGCCAGGTGGCTCGACGCGCACGCGGTGACGTACTCGCGCGCGCGCCTGACGCGCCACAGCACCGAGCTCGAGCCGCCGCTGCTGGCACGCCTGAAAACCATGCGTCAGCAGCAGCTGTTCGTGGTCGTGGCCGGCGCCCAGACCACGATCGACGCGCTGCGCGAGATCACGCCCGACCCGGTGCCGCAAGCCGAGGCAGTGGCCCAGGCCGAAGCCGCCCTGCGCGAGCGTGCCCGCGCGCGCACCGAACAAGCCGAAGTCGCGCGCCTGCGCGGCCTGGCCAAGATCGATTATTTCAAACAGCAGCAACAGCAGCGGCCGGCGACCACGCTCGGCGCGCTGCCTTGACACACGGAGAACCCATGAACAAATTTTTCATCGCGCTATGCGCACTGCTGATCGGTGTCAGCGGCCTGGCCCGCGCCGAAGAAGTCGTGCTCGGCCCCAGTGACCTGATCAAGATTTCCGTCTACGGCAATCCCGATCTCGGCCTCGAGACCCGCGTCAGCCAGGGCGGCACCATCAGCTTCCCGCTGCTGGGGCAGGTCGAGGTGGCCGGGCTGTCGGTGTCGGCGGCCGAGACCAAGCTGGCCGGCCTGCTGGTGAGCGGCGGCTTCGTCAAAAAGCCGCAGGTCAACATCCTGGTCACGGCGCCGCAAAGCCGGATGGTGTCGGTGCTGGGCCAGGTGTCCAAGCCGGGCCGCTATCCGGTCGACGGCAAGCAGAGCTTGATCGACATCCTGGCGCTGGCCGGTGGCGTGCTGCCTGAAGGCGGCGACATCGTCTACCTGATCCGTCAGCGCGACGGCAAGAGCACCAAGGAGACCGTGGACTTGGTCAAGATGATGCGCGCGGGCGACCTCAAGCTCAACCTCGACCTGGTCACCGGCGACGTGGTGTTCGTCGAACGCGCGCCACGCTTCTATATCTACGGCGAAGTGCAAAAGCCGGGCGCTTACCGCCTCGAGCCGAACATGACGGTGCAGCAAGCGCTGTCGGTCGGCGGCGGCCTGTCGCTGCGCGGCACCGAGCGCGGCATGCGCATCAAGCGCCGCGACGGCGAAGGCAAGGTCACCGAATTTGCGGCCAAAGAGACCGACACGATCCAGATCGACGACGTCGTCTACGTCAAAGAAAGCCTGTTCTGATGAATCTGACCCAGGCCCTGCTGATCCTGCGCGCGCGCTGGGTCATCGTACTGCTCGCACCGCTGCTGACCGTGGCGGCGGCGATCGGCGTGACGCTGCTCACGCCCAAGACCTACCAGGCCACCACGTCGCTGGTGCTCAACTACAAGGGCAGCGACCCGGTCACGGGCCAGGCCATGGCGTCCCAGCTGCTGCCCGGTTACATGCAGACCCAAATCGAGATCGTCGGCAGCCAGAGCGTCGCGCTCAAGGTCGTCGATGCGCTCAAGCTGGCCGAAGGCGACGAGATCCGCCAGCGCTTCCAGGCCGCCACGGGCGGGCAGGGCGAGCTGCGCGACTGGCTGGCCAGCGGCCTGCTGGGCAAGCTGGCGGTGCAGCCGGCGCGCGAGAGCAGTGTGCTGCAGATCAGCTACACCGGCACCGATCCCAACATGGCGGCCAAGGTGGCCAACGGTTTCGCTTCCGCCTATCTGCAGACCAGCATCGACCTCAAGGTCCAGCCTTCGCAGCGCACCGCCGTGTATTTCGACGGCCAGGTACGCCAGCTGCGCGACAAGCTCGAAGAAGCGCAGCAGCGCCTGTCCAAGTATCAGCAGGAAAACGGCATCGTCAGCACCGACCGCAGCGTCGATGTGGAAACGGTGCGCCTGAACGAATTGTCGAGCCAGGCCGTCGTGGCCCAGGGCCTGGCCATGGAAGCGGCCGCGCGTGGACGCAGCGCGCAGGGCAGCGGTTCGCCCGACGTGGCCAACAATCCGCTGATCCAGAATCTCAAGATGCAGCTCGGCACCGCCGAATCGAAACTGTCCGAAATCGCCCAGCGCCTCGACAAGAACCACCCGCAATACCAGAGCGCCAAGGCCGAAGTCGACAAGCTGCGCACCGAGCTCGCCGCCCAGGTGCGCCAGACCTCCGACACCGTCAGCGCCAACGCCAATATCCTGCGCCAGCGCAATGACGAAGCGGCGGCCGCACTGCGCACCCAGCGCGACAAGGTGCTGCGCCTGAACCGCTCGCGCGACGAGCTGACGGTGCTGAGCAAAGAAGTCGACAGCGCCCAGCGCGCGTACGACACGGTGGCCCAGCGCCTGGCGCTGACCAATATCGAAGCGCAGGCCAACCAGTCCGACGTGGCGGTGCTCACGCCCGCGCTGGCGCCGTTCAAGCCTTACGGTCCCAAGATGATGCTCAACACCCTGATCGGCCTGGCGGCCGGCCTGCTGCTCGGTGTGGGCGGCGCGATCCTGCTGGAACTGATCGACCGCCGTGTGCGTTCGGGCCATGACTTGCGCGAGTCGTCCGGTCTGGTCCTGCTGGGAACGATCGGCCCGCGCGCAGTGAAGCGGACGGCGGTGTCCGGCTAGGCCGGGCGCACGCCACTTCACCCACCACACATTGACGGGAACCTCATGACCACCAACGACACGCCATTCCATGCCGCCGGCAGCCCAGGGCCGGCCGGCGCACCGGCCGCCCGCTCGGCGCAGCGCATGCTGGGCGCGATCCTGGTGGCCGCCGGCCGCCTCGATCCCGGCGCCACCAAACAGATCCTGGCGCGCCAGCGCGCGGCAGGGCAATCGTTCGGCCAGGCCGCCATCAGCCTTGGCCTGCTCACGCCTGCCGACGTCGAGCTGGCCCTGGCGCGCCAGTTCGACTCGCCCTATCTGGTGCAAGACCACAGTGCCCTCAACCGCGAACTGGTGATGGCCTTCGAGCCATTCGGCGCCCAGGCTGAAGCGCTGCGCAAGGTGCGCGTCGAACTGTCGCGCCGCTGGTTCAACCGTCCCGGCCAGCATGCCATGGCCATCACCAGCGCCCAGCCGCACGAAGGGCGCACCTTTGTGGCGGCCAACCTGGCGGTGGCGTTCGCCCAGCTGGGCCAGCGCACGCTGCTGATCGACGCCGATTTGCGCGCGCCGCGCCAGCACACCCTGTTCGGCCTGTCCAACCGGGTCGGCCTGTCGGCTCTGCTGACCGGCCGCGCCGGCGCCGAAGCCGTGGTCCAGGTGCCCGAGCTGACCGGCCTGTCGGTGCTGACCGCCGGCGCCGCGCCGCCCAACCCGGCCGAACTGCTGGGCCGTCCCGCCTTCGGCACGCTCATTGCGGCCCTGGCGCGCTATTACGACGTGGTGCTGATCGATACCCCGGCCGCCGGCGACCGGGTCGACGCCCGCTGCGTGGCGCTGAGCGCGCGCGCAGCCCTGGTGGTGGCGCGCAAGGACAGCAGCCCGCTGGGCGGCGTGACCGAACTGTCGAACTCCATGACCGACTCCGGCATCTCGGTGCTGGGCGCCATTCTTAACGATTTCTGAGCACTGCCATGACACAACGCCAAACGTGGATTGACGTATTGAAGGGGATCGGCATCATCACGGTCGTGATCGGGCATATCAGCTTCAATCGCAACCTGGTCGGCCTGATCCAGATGTTCCACATGCCGCTGTTCTTCCTGGCAGGCGGCTGGCTGCACGACCCGCGCGCGCCGCAAAGCGTGTACCTGGCGGGCAAGGTGCGCAGCCTGCTCAAGCCTTACCTGTGCTTCCTCGTGATCCTGTGGCCGCTCGAAGTGCTGATGTCGGCGCCGCCCGGCACGGCGCTGACCTGGGACCGCCTGGCGCTGCCGATGCTGATGGGCGGGCGCTGGCTCAACGGCGCCGCCGGTCCGCTGTGGTTCCTCACCTGTTACTTCCTGACCGGGCAGCTGGCGCACTTCCTGCTGCGTCATTGCGCACCGGCCGTGTGGGCCGCGCTCGGCGCCCTGATGCTGGGCGCCGCCTACCTGGGCGCCTGGCTGTTCCCCGGCTGGCTGCTGCCATGGTCGGCCGAGGTGGTGCTGTTCGCCGCGCCGCTGTACCTGATCGGCTACGCCGCGCGCAATATGCAGCTGAGCCGCTGGGCCGCGCTGTGGGCGCTGCTGACTGCCGCCGGCGCCGCGCTTTACCTCGCGCATTTGAACGGCTTGACCAATACCCTCGACATGAAGTCCGGCGTGTACGGCATTCCGGTGGTGACGCTGGCCAGTGCGCTGGGCGCGGTGGCGCTGCTGGCCGTGTTCTGCCAGCGCATCGCCGATACCCGCGCCGGGCGCGTGTTCGCCGCCCTGGGCGCCGCATCGCTGACCATCCTGGCCGTGCATCAGCTGGTGCAGCTGTTTATCGCCAAGGAGCTTGGCATCATGCAGGCCGGCCCGCGCATCGTGGGCGCGCTGGTCGTCAGCTGGGGCGTGCACCTGCTGCTCGACGCCTGGCCGGCTGCGGCCCGTCTGTTCCTCGGGCGCCGTGCGCCGCAGGTGGCGGCATGACGGCCCCTGTGACCATCAGCGTCATCGTCCCTGCCTATAACGTGGAAAGGTATGTGGGCGCGGCGCTCGATTCGCTGCTCGAACAGAGCGTGCCGTTCCACGAGATTATCGTGATCGATGACGGCAGCACCGACGCCACCAGCGCCGTGCTGGCGCGCTACCGCGATCTGCCCGGCGTGCGCGTCGAACGCGTGGTCAATGGCGGTCTGGGACGCGCGCGCAATACGGGCGTTTCGCTGGCCACCGGCGAATTCGTGTACTTCTTCGATTCCGACGACCTGCTGGTGCCCACTTTCGGCGCGCGCATGCAGGCGCTCTTGGGTGGGCGCGCGGACGTCGATATCGTGTACTTCTCGGGCCTGTCGTTCGTCGATCCTGGCTGCACCGTCAACTATCTGCCGCCTTACCAGCGTGGCTTTACGCGCGAATTCCCCAGCGGTGTCGCCGCCACCGGGGCCATGCTGCAGGCCGGCGTGCTGTTTTCCAGCGCCTGCCTGTACGTATCGCGCCGCTCGCTGTGGGCCGATGGCGAGCTCGCGTTCGCGCCCATCGTGCACGAAGACGAAGAACTGCTGACCGTCCTGTCGTGCAAGGCGCGCGTGTCGGTGTGCATCGACGACGTGCTGTTCGAGCGGCGCGTGCGTGCCGATTCCATCATGACCCAAGCCAAGACCGAGCGCCATTCCCTCGGCTATCTGCAGACCCTGGAAACGCTGGCCGTCCAGTGCCGCGCCAACCGCGCCGCGCTCGCGCCGATCATGCCGCAACTGGTGCGCCGCTTCTATGCGCTGCTGCGCGGCTATCTGGCGATCTGCAAGGCCAACCGCTTGCCGGTCCGCTACCGTGCGCTGGCGCGCCACGTCTGGACGCTAGGCCGGCTGCCGACCCTGCGCCAGCTGGTCGAAATGACGGCTTCGGAACAATTCAAGGCGCGCCTGTCGCGCCTGCGCAAATCTGTCACTCTCACCCGCACCGGACAACACTAGATGTCGAATTTCTCGAATACCCGCTGGGTCGCATTGTCGCAAGGCGCGCGCGTCGTCTCGCAGCTGGTCAGCATGACCGTGCTGGCGCGCATGCTCGCGCCCGACGCCTACGGCCTGATGGCGCTGGCGGCGATCGTCACCAACCTGGCGTACCTGTTCCGCGACATGGGCACCGGCGCGGCGCTGATCCAGGCCGCGACCGTCTCGCCGCGCATGGCGGCCACGGTGCACTGGTCGAATGTGGGCCTGGGCATCGCGATCGGCGCGGTAGTGGCCATCAGCGCGCCGCTGATGGCGCATCTGTTCCACGAGCCGCAGCTGGCCGCCGTTTTGTGCCTGCTGGCGCTCGTCTTCCCGGTCACCGCGCTGGGCGTGGTGCACCAGGCGCTGCTCGAACGCGAATCGCAATTCAAGGCCGTGGCCGGGGCCGAAATCGCCGCTGCGATCGCCGGCCTGGCGGTGGCATTGCTGCTGGCCTGGCGCGGCGCGGGCGTGTTCGCGCTGGTGGCGCAGATGATTGCCGCCACTGTCGTGTCGACCGGCGTGATCGTGCTGCGCTCGACCTTCAAGCCGGAGCGCCATTGGGCCCTGGCCGAATTCAAGTCGATCGTCGGCTTCAGCGGCAATCTGTCCATGTTCAACGTGGTGCTGTACGTGGCGCGCAACGCCGACAGCATGGTCGTGGGCCGCATGCTTGGCAGCGCTGCACTGGGCGTGTATTCGATGGCGTACCGCCTGATGCTGTTCCCGCTGCAAAACATGACCTTTGTCGCCTCGCGCGTGCTGTTCCCCGTCATGAGCCGCAAGCAGGGCGGGGGCGAGATCGCCGAAGTGGCGGCGCTGTTCCTGCGCACGCTCGGCTTCATCTCCTTCCTGACGGCGCCGCTGATGGCGGGCCTGTTCTCGCTGCGCGAACCATTCGTGCAGGTGATGCTCGGGGCCCAGTGGCAATCGTCGGTCGTGCTGCTGGCCTGGCTGGCCCCGGTCGGCTTCATCCAGTCGCTCGTCTCGAGCACCGGCACCGTCCTGATGGCGCGCGGCAGCACCGATCTGATGCTGCGCCTGGGGATCGTGGGCGCCGTGCTGCAAGTGGGCGGCGTGATCATCGGCGCGCGCTGGGGCATCGAGGGCGTGGCTGCGGCCTACCTGGTCGCCAACGTGATCAACGCGCTGCCGGCGCTGCATTACAGCGGCCGCCTGATCGGCGTCAGCCTGGCCGACGTGGCGCGCAGCGTGGCGCCGGCCGTCGCCGCCGCGTTGCTGATGGTGCTCGCGCTGCGCGCCTGCGCGCCGCTGGTGGCGCAAACCATTCATACCCCGCTGATCGCGCTGCTGGTGCAGGTCACCATCGGCGTGCTGGCCTACGGCGTGGCGGCGGCCGTGCTGCTGCGTCCACAGCTACTGAGTCTGCGTTCCCTGGTTGGTTTTCAAAAGAAAGTAGAGGCCTAAATGGCGACATTCGACGTACTGCTGCCGGTCAAGGACGGCATCGCATTCCTGCCGGCCGCCCTCGACAGCATCGTGGCCCAAACCTTCCGCGACTGGCGCCTGATCGTGCTCGATCACGGTTCCACCGACGGCAGCGCCGAACTGGCGGCCAGCTATGCGGCGCGCGATGCGCGCATCGAACTGCACCCGTTCCCCGAGGCGCGCGGCCTGTCGGGCCTGCTCAACGCGGGCCTCGATCTGTGCGACTGCAAATACGTGCTGCGCCAGGATGCCGATGACGTGTCGCTGCCCAACCGCATGGAAGAACTGGCGCGCGCCTTCGAGGCCGATCCGCGCCTGGCCGTGATCGGTTCGCTCGGTGACGTGATCGACGCCGGCGGCAAGACCATCGGCCAGATCGACATGCCGACCGGCCCGCACGGCATTGCCGCCGGCGCGCTGTTCCGCACGCCCGTGTGCCATCCGGCCGCCGCGCTGCGCCTGGAAGCGCTGCGCCAGATCGGTGAACGCAGCGGCCGCGCCGTGCGCTATGGCGACGACTTCATCGGCGCCGTGCCAGCTGCGCGCCAGTTGCAGGTGCCGGGCCTGGCCGAAGACTACTTCCTGTTCGGCCAGCTGGCCTTGGTGGCGCCGTGCATGAACCTGAACCGCAAGCTGATCGAGTACCGCTGGCATGGCGGCAACGTGGGCGCCACCAAGCACCAGGCGCAAATGCAGATGGCGCTCGACATTTCGCGCTCGCTGGCCGAAACGGCATCGCTGCTGCATCACGTGCCGCGCTGCGACCCGGCCCCGTTCTGCAACCATGGCGAACGGCTGTTCGACATCGCCGGCGAATCCGATTTCTCCGACGGCTACCTGCAACTGGGGAACCTGATGCGCAAGCTGGCGCCGGCCGGCGACGACCTCGAACGCGAACTGGCCTTCCGCCACGTGCTGGCGCGGCGCGACCGCCTGACCATGGCCACGCGCTTTGCCGCCTTCGCCATGCGTTACGGCGCCCGGCCGGCCGAAAAACGCACCGTGCGTTCCTGGCTGCTGCGCGGCCTGCAAAAGCAACCCATTCTTCGTCTTGCTTCGTCCGGGAGGATTCAATGAGCACCGTTCCACTCGTTAGCGTGGTGATCCCGACCTATAACCGCGGCCACTGCATCGGCGCCTGCCTCGACAGCGCTCTGGCGCAAACCTTGGGCGACATCGAAATCATCGTCGTCGACGATTGCTCCAGCGACGACACCGCCGCGCGCGTCGCGGCGTATACCGATCCGCGCGTGACCTATCTGGCACAGCCGTCGAACCAGGGCGGCGCGGCTGCGCGCAACGCCGGCATCCGCCGCGCCCGCGGCGAATTCGTCGCCTTCCTCGACAGCGACGACCTGTGGCTGCCCGAAAAGCTGGCCAGGCAGATCGACGGCATGCGCCAGGCCGGCCCGGACTGCGGCCTGTCCTACACCTGGCTGCGCTGCGTCGACGACGAAGGCAATCAGACCATGCTGATCAATCCGGATGTGGACGGCGACTGCTTCGAGCGCATCCTGGTGTCGAACTTCATCGGCTCGTTCTCCAACCTGGTGGTGCGCCGCGCGCTGCTGGTGGAAGAGGGCGGCCTGGACGAGAACTTCCGCAGCTGCCAGGACTGGGATCTCCTGATCCGCCTGTGCCGCCGCGCGCGCGTGCACTGCCTGCGCGAATACGCGACGCTGTACCTGCAAAGCGTGACCGACAAGGTGCGCATCTCGACCAATCCGCGATCGGTGGTGCAGGGGCACCGCCGCATCCTGGACAAGTTCGCCGCCGACTACGCGGCCCTGCCGGCGCCGGTGCGGCGCCAGGCGTACGAGGTGTTCATGGCGCTGTTCGCGCACAGCGGGAGCGTGTCCGACGCCCTCAACATGGGCTGGAAGCGTGCCGGCAGCGGCGCCGGTCCGGCCGAGCTGGGACGCTGCGCACATCTGATCGCGCGCGCCTCGCGCCGCAAGTTCAACCAGCAGCTGGCAGCGCGCCGGGCCGCATGAAACTGACCGCCATGCCAGGACTGCCTTCGCTGCAGCTGCGCCAACAGGGGCCGCTGCTGCTGGCCCTGTTCGCCATCCTGATCGGCATGGCGGTACCGGCATTTGTGGCTGCCGTCGGCGGCAGTCCGGCCAAGGCGCTCGCGCTGCCGGCGGTGTTGCTGCTGGTGATGCTCCTTATTTATAGCCGCGTGGCGCTGCTGACCGGCATCCTGCTGCTGCGCGCGTTCTGCGACGTGTTTTTTGACGCGACCCGTATCTCGCTGGGCGCCACGCAAATCGGCCTGGGCTTCCTGGTCAACGTATTCGTGATCCTGATCGCGCTGCTGCTGGTGATGGAAAAGCCCCAGCTCCTGCCGCGCAAGATGTTCCTCCTGTGGCTGCCGTTCCTGCTGTGCGGGCTGATTGGCGTGGTGATGGCGCCGTCGGTGGCCGACGCGCTGCGCGCCTACCTGGCCCAGTTGTCTTACTGCGCGATGTTCGTGTGCGCCTTTTTCGTGGTGCGCACGCCCGAGGACTTCAAGAAATGCGTGCGCATCGTGCTCGTCTCCTCGGTCCTGCCGGTCATTTACGGCCTGATCGACATCGCGGTACAGGGCGGGGTGCACGGTCCGAACGGCCCGCGCCTGCAAAGTACTTTCGCCCACCCGAATATCTACGCGTTCTACCTGACCCTGGTCATTTCGCTGGGCTTCTATATGCTCAAGAGCGATAGCTACAAACTGACCCAGGGCCAGCGCACCGGTTTGGGCGCCTGGCTGGTGCTGCTGTTCGCCATGCTCGCGCTGACCCAGACCCGCAGCGCATGGATCGCCTGCGCCGCCATGTTCCTCGGCTACGGTCTGCTGTTCGAACGCCGCTACCTGGTCTACATGCTGGTGGTGCCGCTGTTGGCACTGCTGATCCCGGACGTGCGCGACCGCGTGCTCGATCTGGGTGCCGGCAACGAGGTCAAGCTGTACGCCAAGCTCAATTCCTTCGCCTGGCGCCTGTACATCTGGGAGTCGGGCCTGGAATGGATGCGTCCATCGCATTACCTGCTCGGCTACGGACTCGATTCGTTCGCCTTCAATTCTCCGACCTTCTTCCCGCTGGCCGGCAAGACCCATTTCGGCGCCCACAGCATGTTCGTGCAGTGGCTGTTCGAACTGGGCGCGCTGGGCCTGCTGGCCTGCCTGTATGTGTACGGCCGCGTGCTGTGGACGCTCAAGCAGCTCGCCGCCTACAACAAGCTGGGCGCTTTCATCCTGGCTGTGATGGTGGTGCAGTACCTGATCGTGTCGGCGTCCGACAACATGGCTGCCTATCTTGCCTTTAACTGGTATTTCTGGTTCGTGCTCGGCTCCGGCTGCGCGCTGCTGGTGCATGGCGTGCGCGCCAAGGAGGTTGCATGAGAGTCGCTGCCGCCAACCATCCGCAGCTGCCGGTCCTGAACGGCTGGCGCGGGCTGAGCATCGTCATGGTGCTGGCCGCGCACCTGCTGCCGCTCGGCCCCAAGGCCTGGAAGCTCAATTACAGCGCAGGGATCGTCGGCATGGCCTTGTTCTTCACTTTGTCGGGCTTTTTGATCACGTCGGCGCTGCTGCGCGAGCCGCGCGTGCGCGCCTTCCTGGTGCGCCGCTTCGCGCGCGTGGTGCCGCTGGCCTGGTTGTACTTCCTGATCGCGCTGCTGGCATCGGACGCATCGGTGCAGGAATGGCTGGCCCATCTGTTCTTTTACGGGAACCTGCCGCCGCGCCAGCTGGTGCCGCTCACGCTGCACATGTGGAGCTTGTGCATGGAGGTGCAGTTCTATGTCGCCGCCGCGCTGCTGGTGGCAGCGCTGCGGGGACGCGGTCTGTGGCTGCTGCCAGTGCTTGGCTTGCTGTTCACGGGCCTGCGCATCTGGCACGGCGTGCTCGCGTCCGACGTCAGCTACTACCGCGTCGACGAAATCCTGGCCGGCTGTACGCTGGCCTTGCTGATCCATGCGGAGAACGGCGCGAAGGTGCGGGCCGCTCTGGCGCGCATCCCGCAATGGCCGCTGCTGATCGTGATGGTGCTGTCCTGCATGCCGCTCGGTTCCTGGCTCAATTTCGCCCGTCCTTACCTGGCCGCGCTGCTGGTCGGCGCCACGCTGATGGCGCCAGGCACCTCGCTGGTGCGCGGCTTGAACCATCGCGTGCTGTTGTACCTGGCAGTCATTTCGTTCGCCTTGTTCGTGATCCATCCGCTGCTGGCGGCGACCTGGCTGGGCGAAGGCGACGTGATGGAGAGGTATGCCAAGCGCCCCTTGCTGCTGATCGTGCTGGTCGCGCTGGCCCACCTTTCCACCCATATTTACGAGCGCTGGTTCATCGAGCATGGCCGCGCCCTGGCAGACCGTTTCAGCAAGCCGCGCGTACGTTTCGCCGCGCCGGTGCTGCCGGTGCCGCAACCTGCAACTGGAGACAATGATGGCGCATGACCCCGACTGGGCAGCGGACCTGCATCGCTACGGCATGCGGCATCCGCTGCTGAAAGAACAATCCGCCTGGGCGGTCTGGACCTACCGCTTCGGCCGCCGCGTCGACGCGCGCGCGCCGGGCCTGGTGCGGCGCGTGCTCACGCGCTGCTACTGGCTGCTGTTTCGCGTGGTCGAGACGGCGGTCGGCGTCAGCCTGCCCAAGGCGGCCACCATCGGCCCCGGCCTGCGCATCTGGCACTTCGGCGGCATTTTCCTGCATCCGGACACGGTCATCGGCGCCGACTGCACCCTGCGCCAGGGCGTGACGATCGGGAACCGCGAAGCGGGCGGGCCGGTGCCGGTGCTCGGCGACGGCGTCGACGTGGGCGCCTACGCCCAGCTGCTGGGCGGCATCCGCATCGGCAATGGCGCGCGCATCGGCGCGCTGTCGGTGGTCCTGTGCGACGTGCCGGACGGCGCCACCGCGGTCGGTTCGCCCGCGCGCGTGATTCTGCCGGCTGCTGCCCGCAACACCATTCAATCCATAGGTCGAACATGAAAATCGCATATCTGGTCAATCAGTATCCCAAGGTCAGCCACAGCTTCATCCGGCGCGAGATCCTGGCGCTCGAGCGCCAGGGCTTCGACGTGGAACGGGTCGCCGTGCGCGGCTGGGGCGATACCCTGGTCGATCCCGAAGACCAGCGCGAGCGTGCGCGCACCCGCTACGTGCTGCAGGGCGGGGCGCTGGCCCTGGCCGGGGCCGTGCTGCGCCAGGCGTTCTCCGCCCCTGTGCGTTTCGCCCGCGCCCTTGGCCTGGCATGGCGCATGGGGCAGCGCGCCGCGCGTCCATGGCCGATTCACATGATCTACCTGGCCGAAGCCTGCCGCGTGGTGCCGTGGCTGCAGCGCGCCGGCACCCGCCATCTGCACGCCCACTTCGGCACCAACTCGGCCGAAGTGGCGATGCTCGTGCATGCGCTGGGCGGCCCGCCGTACAGCTTTACCGTGCACGGCCCGGAAGAATTCGACCAGCCCGAGTTCCTGCATCTGGCCGAAAAGATCCGCCGCTCGGCCTTTGTGGTGGCGATCAGCTCCTATGGCCGCAGCCAGCTGTATCGCTGGATCGGCCAGCGCGACTGGTCCAAGGTGCAGGTGGTCCACTGCGGCCTGGAGCCCGCCTTCCATGCGGGCGACGTGCCGCCGGCGCCAAGCGCGCCGCGCATCGTGTGCGTCGGCCGCTTGTGCGAACAGAAGGGCCAGCTGTTGCTGGTCAATGCCGTCGACCGCCTGGTACGCAAGGGCACGCCGGTGGAACTGGTGCTGGCCGGCGACGGTGAAATGCGGCCCGAGATCGAAGCGCTGATCGAGCGCTGCGGCCTGCAAAAGCACGTACGCATCACCGGCTGGATCGGCAGCGATACCGTGCGCGCCGAAATCGTGGCGGCGCGCGCGCTGGTGCTGCCGAGTTTTGCCGAAGGCTTGCCGGTGGTGATCATGGAAGCGATGGCGCTGCGCCGTCCGGTTCTGTCGACTTATGTGGCCGGCATTCCCGAGCTGGTGCGGCCGGGCCGCGAAGGCTGGCTGTTCGCCGCCGGCGACGTCGATGCGCTGGTGGTGGCACTGGAAGACATGCTCGCCACGTCCACCGAGACGCTCGAAGCGATGGGGCAGGCCGCCCACGTGCGCGTGCTGGAGCGCCACGCGATCGACACCGAGGCGGCCAAGCTGGCGCGCCTGTTCAAGGCCGGCCCGCAGGCGCAAGAGGTCAGCGCCCCCTTGAATCTGGCGGAGCGTGCGGCATGAATACCGTGTATCTGATTCTTGCCGCGCTGTTCGTGGCGGCGCTGGTGGTGCTGATGCTGCCGATCACCGTGTTCGTGCTGGAAGTGGCGCTGTCGCTGACGGCCCGCAAGGCGCCGTTGACGTCGGCCACGGCGGCACGTGCGCGGCTGGCGGTGCTGGTGCCGGCCCATAACGAAGGCGCGGGCATTCTGGCCACGCTGGCGTCGGTGCGCTCCCAGCTCAAGCCGGGCGACCGCCTGCTGGTGGTGGCCGACAACTGCAGCGACGATACCGCGGCGCAGGCGCGCGGCGCCGGCGCCGAAGTGCTGGAACGCCAGGACGATGTACGCCGCGGCAAGGGCTACGCGCTCGACGCCGGTGTGCGCCATCTCGAAAGCGACCCACCCCAGATCGTGGTGGTGGTCGACGCCGACTGCATGCTGCGCCCCGACGCGCTCGAGGTGCTGGCGCGCCGCTGCGCCGACACCGTCCGTCCCGTGCAGGCGTTGTATCTGATGCGCGCTCCGGCCAGCGCCGGCCTCAAGACCCGCATCGCCGAATTCGCCTGGGCCGTCAAGAACCGCGGCCGCGCCCTGGGACTGGCGCGCCTTGGCTTGCCGTGCCAGCTGATGGGCAGCGGCATGGCCTTCCCGTGGCAGCTGATCGTTAGCGCGCAGTTGGCTAGCGCCGACCTGGTGGAAGACCTGCGCCTGGGCCTGGACTTCGCGCGTGAACGCCAGGCCCCCGTGTTCTGCCCGGAAGCGGTGGTCACCAGCGAATTCCCGGTCAACGCCACTGGCCTGCAGTCGCAGCGCACGCGTTGGGAACACGGCCACCTGGCGATGATGCTGCGCGACGGACCGCGTCTGCTGATCGACGGTATCCGCACCCGCAACGCGGGCCTGATCGCGCTCACGCTCGACCTGTGCGTGCCGCCGCTGGCTTTGCTGGTGCTGACCGCGCTCGCTTTCGGCTCGGTGGGCGCGCTGGCCTGGGCCTGGAGCGGCGCTGCGCTGCCGTGGAGCCTGGCCTTGCCCGGCCCGCTGCTGCTGGCTGTGGCCGTGCTGGCCGCGTGGGCGCGCTTCGGCCGCCTGATCCTGAGCTGGCGCGAGCTGGCCTATGCGCCCGTGTACGCCCTGGTCAAGATCCCGCTGTACCTCAAATTTGTCGTACGGCGCCAGGTGGCGTGGGTCCGTTCGGAGCGCGATCCATCATGATCAAGGTTACCTCCATCGCCACCTTGCTGATGCTGAGCGGCGCGGTCTGTGCTGCCAGGCTGCCGACCGACACCGTGTTCGCGCGCGACAGCTTCTGGTACACGCCGATTCCCCGCAAGGTGGAACTGCACCCGGAATCGGACGCATTCGTCCAGGATTTCCTGCGCCAGAAGAAGGCTTACTACGGCAACGTCAACCTCAACACCAGCCAGTACGCGAGCCCGGTGTATGTGGTGGGGCCCAACGTCAAGGGCACCGACGTGAGCGAATGGGATTGCCAGTACAAGAAGTTCAAGGACAAAGCCCTGGCCGAGCAGTGGAAATCGGTGCCGATTCCCGATTACGCCGAGCCGGCCGACGGCACCGACGCAGAAATGACCGTCTACCAGCCTTCGACGGACACCGTGTGGGAGTTCTGGCGCGCCCGCAAGACCGACGGCGGCTGGGAAGCCTGCTGGGGCGGACGGCTCGATCATGCCTCGCGCAGCGATGGCGTGTTCCCCAACCATTACGGCACCACCGCCACCAGCCTGCCGTTCATCGGCGGCCAGATCACGGCCGAAGAGCTGCAGCGCGGCGAGATCCGGCATGCGATGGGCATCGCCCTGGTCGACGCCGAACATTTCAGCATGAAGTCGTGGCCGGCCCACCGCTCCGACGGCTTCAATCCGAAGCGCGCGCCCAACCGCATCCCTGAAGGCTTGCGCCTGCGGCTAGACCCCAAGGTCGACGTCGACGGCCTGGGCCTGCATCCGGTTGCGGCGACCATCGCGCGCGCGGCCCAGAAATATGGTTTCGTTGTATGGGACAAGGCCGGCGCCATTTCGCTGCGCCTGCAAAACCCGAAATCGTCGACCGCACGTGGCGCGGACGACCCCTATCCGGCGCTGTTCAAGGGCACCTCCAAAGGCAAGATCATGGATGGTTTTCCCTGGGACCGCCTGCAGTTCCTGCCGCAAGACTACGGCAAACCCGAAGCCCCTGGCGCGGCGCCTGCCGCCGCCACCGAGCTGCGTCCATCCGGGCCAGCCAAACTACCTCTGGAAAGAAAAAAATGAAAATTACCGTCATTGGTACCGGCTACGTAGGCCTGGTTACCGGCACCTGTCTCGCTGAAATGGGCAACCAGGTCCTGTGCCTGGACCTGGACACCAAAAAAATCGCCTGCCTGAACGATGGCGAAGTGCCGATCCACGAACCGGGTCTGCTGGAACTGATCTGCCGCAACGTGGCCGCCGGCCGCCTGCGCTTCACCAGCGATGTCGAGCACTCGGTCGCCTTCGGCACCATGCAGTTCATCGCCGTCGGCACCCCGCCCGACGAAGACGGCTCGGCCGACATGCAGTACGTGCTGGCCGCCGCGCGCAGCATCGGCAAGTACATGACCGGCTACAAAGTGGTGGTCAACAAGTCGACCGTCCCGGTCGGCACGGGCGACCGCGTGAGCGATGTGCTCAACGAGCAGCTCAAAGCGCGCGGCTCGGACGCCACGTTCTCGGTCGTGTCGAACCCCGAGTTCCTGAAAGAGGGCGCCGCCGTGGCCGACTTCATGCGTCCTGACCGGATCGTGATCGGCGCCTCCGACGAACGCGCCATCATGCTGATGCGCGAACTGTATGCCCCGTTCATCCGCAACCACGACCGCGTGATCGTGATGGACGTGCGCTCGGCCGAGCTGACCAAGTACGCCGCCAACGCCATGCTGGCGACCCGTATCTCGTTCATGAACGAGATGGCCAATCTGTCCGACATCCTTGGCGCCGACATCGAGCAAGTGCGCATCGGTATCGGTTCCGATCCGCGCATCGGCTTCCACTTCCTGTATCCGGGCTGCGGCTACGGCGGTTCTTGCTTCCCGAAAGACGTGCAAGCCCTGCTGCGCAGCGGTGCCGAAAACGGCGCCGGCCTGAAGGTGCTGCAGGCGGTGGAAGACGCCAACGAAGCGCAGAAGAGCGTCCTGCTCAACAAGATCCGCGCCCGCTTCGGCGAAGACCTGTCGGGCATGCGCTTCGCGCTGTGGGGCCTGGCCTTCAAGCCGAACACCGACGACATGCGCGCAGCGTCGAGCCGCGTGGTGATCGAAGGCCTGTGGAAAATGGGCGCCACCGTGGTCGCCTACGACCCGGTCGCGATGACCGAGTCGCGCCGCATCTTCGGCGACGACCCGCGCCTGTCGTACGCCACTTCGCCGTTCGGCGCACTGGAAGAGGCGGACGCGCTGGTGATCGTCACCGAATGGAAGGAATTCCGCGCGCCGGAATTCGACGACATCAAGAAGGCGCTCAAGTCGCCGGTCATCTTCGACGGCCGCAATCTGTACCAGCCGAAGCTAGTGACCACGCACGGCCTGGAATACCACGCCATCGGACGCCGTTAAGCGATGACGCATACCGTGCCAGACAATATCACGCCCATCGCCGGCTTCCCGGTGATGCGGACGGATGCCGCCGGCCTGGCCGCGCGGCTGCTGGCGGCGCTGCAGGCGCGCGAGAAGGTGTCGCTGTTTTTTGCGAACACCAATCTGATCGTGCAGTGCCGCGCGCTGTTGCCGCGCATGCGGGACGAAGGCGTCCTCGTGGTCAATGACGGGGTAGGGCTCGATATCGCGGCCCGGCTGCTGGGCGCGCCGCGCTTTCCGGCCAACTTGAACGGCACCGACTTCACGCCGTATCTGCTCAAGAACGCGGGACGGCCGCTGCGTCTGTTCCTGGTCGGCGGCAAGCCGGAGGTGCTGCAAAAGGCCGCCGCTCATGCGACCTCCCATCTGGGGGCGCAGGTGGTGGGTAGCTGCGACGGCTACCAGGGCATGCGCAACGAGCAGGATCTGGTGGCCACCATCAACCGGGCTGCGCCTGACGTGGTGCTGGTCGCCCTGGGCAATCCGATTCAGGAAGACTGGATCCTCACGCACCGCGAGCGTCTGGACGCCGGCATTGCCATGGGCGTGGGCGCCTTGTTCGACTTCTGGGCCGGCGACAAGCCGCGTGCGCCGCAACTGGTGCGCACGCTGCGGCTGGAATGGTTCTACCGACTGTGCCTCGAGCCGCGCCGCCTGGCACGGCGCTATACGGTCGACATCGTGCGCTTCCTGGCGCATTGCCACCGCTACCGGCCGAAAGGACAGTCATGAACGTACTCGTGGTAGGCGGAGCCGGCTACATCGGCTCGCACATGGTCAAGATGCTGCGCGGGGAAGGGCACCAGGCGGTCGTGTTCGACAATCTGTCCGGCGGCAGCCGCGCCGCGCTGCTGGGCGCCGAACTGATTGAAGGCGACCTGGCCGACCGCGCCGCGCTCGACGCTGCGTTCGCAGGCCGCCACTTCGACGCGGTCATGCATTTCGCCTCCTTCATCCAGGTGGGCGAGTCGGTGCAGCGGCCCGACAAGTACTACCGCAACAACGTCTCGAACACGGTCAATCTGCTCGACGCGATGGTGGCGCATGACGTCAAGCGCTTAATCTTCTCGTCGACCGCCGCCATTTTCGGCGAGCCGGAGCAGGTGCCGATCGATGAACAGCAACCGAGCCGTCCATTAAATCCGTATGGACGCTCCAAGGCCATGGTCGAAGAGATCCTGGCCGATTACGACCGCGCTTTCGGTCTGCGCTACACCTGCCTGCGTTACTTCAACGCGGCCGGCGCGGACCTGGACGGGGAGCTGGGCGAACGGCACGAGCCGGAAACCCATCTCATCCCGCTGATTTTGCAAGTGGCCTCGGGGTACCGGGACCACATTGCCGTGTACGGGCGCGATTACCCGACGGCGGATGGCACCTGCATCCGCGATTACATCCATGTGGTGGACCTGTGCAGCGCGCATCTGCTGGCGCTGACACGGCTGCAGCATGGGGGAGACAGCGACTGCTTCAATCTGGGAAACGGTGCCGGCTTTTCGGTACAGGAAGTGATCGATGCTGCCCGCCGCATCAGCGGCCAGAGCATCGAAGTGCGCGACGCACCGCGCCGGGCCGGCGATCCGGCCAGGCTGGTGGCCGATCCAGCCAAAGCACGCGCTGTGCTGGGCTGGAAACCACGTCATGCGCAGCTGGACACCATTATCGAAACCGCCTGGCGCTGGGAATGCCGCATGCGCCAAACTTCATCTTAAATAGAGGACAGAAAAATGAAAGCAATGATTCTTGCAGCCGGCAAGGGCACGCGGGTACGCCCCCTGACCTACGACCTGCCCAAGCCGATGATTCCCATCCTGGGCAAGCCGGTCATGGCCTACTTGATCGAACACCTGGCGCGCTACGGCGTGCGCGACATCATGGTCAACGTCGCTCACTTGCATGAAAAGATCGAAGATTACTTTGGCGAAGGCGAGCAGTTCGGCGTCAGTCTGGGCTATTCCTTCGAAGGCTACACCAATGAACTGGGCGTGGCCGTGCCGGAGCCGATCGGTTCGGCCGGCGGCATGAAGAAGATCCAGCAGTTCGGCGGCTTCTTCGACGAGACCACCATCGTCCTGTGCGGCGACGCGCTGATCGACCTGGACCTCAAATCGGCCCTGTTCGAGCACAAGCGCAAAGGCGCGCTGGCCAGCGTGATCACCAAGGAAGTCCCGTGGGAGAAGGTATCCGACTACGGCGTGGTGGTGACCGACGACGACGGCCGCATCGTCTCGTTCCAGGAAAAGCCCAAGCGTGAAGACGCGAAGTCGAACTTCGCCAGCACCGGCATCTACATCTTCGAGCCGGAAGTGCTGGACCTGATCCCGGCCGACACCGTGTTCGACATCGGCTCGGACCTGTTCCCGATGCTGGTCGAGCGCGGCCTGCCGTTCTACGCGCAAAAGCGCGCCTACGACTGGATCGACATCGGCACCGTGACCGACTACTGGAGCGTGCTGCAAAGCGTGATGCTGGGCGAGGTGCGCAACCTGAACGTGCCGGGCGTGCAGATCGAGGACGGCCTGTGGGTGGGGCAGAACACGCGCATCGAGCGTGAAGGCACGACCATTGTCGGTCCGGTGTACATCGGCTCGGGCACCCACATCGAAGCCGGCTGCACCATCGTCGGCCCGACCTGGATCGGGCACGGCAGCCATATCTGCGCCGGCGCCAACGTGGTGCGCAGCGTCCTGTTCGAGTACACGCGCATTCTGGCCGACGCCAGCGTCGAAGAGAAGATCGTGTTCAAGGATTACTGCGTCGACCGCGAAGGAACGATGTCGCACGTGTCGGAGACCGAGAACAGCGAATGGGGCAATGCGCGTAACCGCATCCCGGTCGACTTGACGCTGGTGCCCGAGGTGCGGGCGGCGTAAAGAAGGTGGCCTGGTTGCCCGCGCACCTGCGGTACAATCGGGCCATGAACAAGACTCTATGCTGCGTCCTGGCGATCCTTGCACAAGGCAGCCAGGCGCAGACGCCAGATCCCTTGCAAAGCGCTCCCATCGTCGATTTGCGCCGATTGAGCGGCCCACGCTGGGATGCGGCGCTGACGTCTGTGCGGGAGCGTCGTACCGCGCCCTTGCCGCCGCACACAGAGTCTCCTTTGGCGCTCGCGATCGGACGCGCCACCAAGAAAGGTGTGATCGAACTTGGCGTCGATGCTTACACCGAGGTGCTCATCCAATGTCAAAAGAATCAATCTGTCGTTCTGACGACGCCCCTGTTACGCAGCAACGCGCAACAAGATCACTGCTACCGCTTCTGAGCCGTTGACCGCGGCGCGCCCCACGTGTAAATATCAAGCTTTTATAAACGGGGTAATGATGAGAATCGTTTTGTTGGCGACGCTGCTACTGCTTTGCCTGTCGATGAAGACTGCCTCGGCGCAGTCCGCGCGCAACGACAATATCGCCGCTGCGGCCACGCTTCCGGATTCCAGGCTGTGCTCCTGGGACGGGAAAAAATACAGCCTGGGCGCCGTGGTCACCAAGGATAACAAGGCCTTTCGCTGCTCAGACGTGCACGTCGATGAACTCAATGTTGCTGCCGTGGCCGGATGGGTCGAGCTGTCAAAGGCTCTCGCTCCGATGAAGTAGAGCGGGCATCGTTCCTATGCATTTCAATATCTACGGCCGTTTTCAAGTCGAGGTGCGCCGCGAAGGTGAGCGCTGGGTGGTGTATCGCCTGGACAATGGGCGGCGCGCGCTCATGCACGATGTCGTCATTCCAGCGAACGTGGAAGAGGGCGAGATCGCCATTTATCTGGATGACATGTTTCACGAGTTGTCCGGGCCTGGTCAGCGGGTTGCATTGATATCGCAAGGAGCCTAGACCTTGGATGATGAAAACCACGCTGCGCACGATCCATTGAAGGCGATCAGTGCCGAGCAAGCCCAGGCGATTGTTCTTGGCGCCTGCAGACCGGACCCGTTTGTCATTCAGTCGTGTAGTTTGTCGCCCTGTGGCGGCTATTGGGTGATCCGTGCCAATACTGCGGAATGCGTGCTTGAGGGCCGGTGGGAGCGTTGCTACGTGGGCGTTAATGCCTATCTGATCAACACCGAGAGCGGTGAGCAGGAAATCGTCGGCAGTGGCGAGAGCGTTGACGATTATCTCGAGGACCAATGCGATGTGCGGGTCGCTGCAGATCAGTACTACGTTCTTGGTCCGGATTTTGAAAGCGGTGACAAAGTCCTGACCATCCGTTTGCACCAAAAGCTTGGGTGTGGTCTACAGATGGCGCTCAACATGCTGTCCGAGCCGAACCGCCGATGGTTGACCGGCACTCGCCGCGTGTTAACGCACGCGTGTGCCTTGCTGGAGCGGGAGGGGATTCCCAACACGGTCACCCTGCAAGACAATGTCGGCCCCGCAGTGGCATTGCAACATGCACGATTCTGGCCGGAAGTGCAGGCCGCGCTCAGGCGCATCGAACCGCGTATCGACACGCGCCAGCCAAAAACACCGTAGTCATTCTTGGGTGACGACGTCCGACCAGTAACGCATCCCGCCATCATTGCCGCGCCTCTACCTCTCGTCTGACGCACTATGGTCAATTCCGAGCCAGGACACCTCCGTGGACTATAATGCCGCGCAACGGCGCCATTGCCAGCACCGCACTTTTATAGCCGGCGGGCGTCAAACTTCAATCCATGGATCGTAGTCATGTTAAATTGGTCGGCAATCGCAGTGAATGGAACCGTTGGCGCTGGTGGGATTGGCATGATGGCACTTGCCTTATTTTCCCCGGCGGTGGATGTCTCGTTCGCACTGCGCGTACTATGGCCAGCATTCGCGGTCGCCATGCTTCCTGCTGTGGTGTTCTTGTTTGCCACACCTGACTTGATGCCGGTGCGAATCGTGCGCATCCTGCAGTCGGTTGCCGTCGTCTGGTATTTTCTAGTTGCCATCTTTGTTCTGTCTCTTGCTGCATATCGCGGCGTTTGGGAACAAGAAGTTTTCTTCGTATTCGCGATTCTGCTTGGCGCATGGCCTTGTGCCGTTGCTGCATATAAGCTGCGCAGAGGTTCCGCAAGCTGACTCTGCAAGCTCTTTCGATTCGAATCCGCGACCAACGAGATTGGAAGACGGCTGGGTCAGCACCGCCGCTTGTGAATCAGCATCGTTGTGGGGTAGCGCTGCGTTACAATCGGTCGATGACATGCAGACTTCTCCTTCTGTGCGCTTTTTTCTGTTCGCCCCTGCTGGCCTTGCCTGCGGCCGCGTTGGCCGTCACCGCGCCCGCCGCTGCGCAACAAGAATGTCCTGACGCGCCGCAGATGGGCAAGGCCGGCTTCGATGCCGTCCACTTGTGCGGCGTGCTAAAAGGCTTTTTGACCGGCGCTGTTAACTTTCACGGCCTCGTCATCGAGCGTCATGGCGTCGTCGTTGCCCAAGCATACAGGCGCGGCAAGGACGAATCGATCTACTCGCTCATGTCCCGCCAGACCGATTTTGACGCGTCGCGGCGCCATGATTTGCGCTCGATCAGCAAATCGGTGACGAGTTTATTGTGGGGTATCGCGCAAGGCCGGAACCAGACGCCGTCGCTGGACACGCCCGTGCTGCCGCTCTTTCCGGAGCTGGGCACGCTGCAGTCGCAAGGGCGCCAATCGATCACGATCGCCCACCTGCTCGGCATGAGCAGCGGCCTGGCCTGGAACGAGCCCAATCGCTACAACGCGGGCAACGACGAAGGCGGCTTGTACTGGCGCTCATCGCAGCAGCGCTATCTGTTCGACAGGCCGATGCTGGCGCAGCCGGGAGAGCGTTTCAACTACAACGGCGGCGGGACGGCGATACTGGCGCGCATTCTGGCCGACCAGACGGGCATGCCGCTGCCCGAGTACGCACGAAAAAATCTGTTCGGCCCGCTCGGCATCGACGACTGGGAATGGATGAATGACTTGCGAGGCCGGCCCCTGGCGTTTTCGGGGCTGCGCATGCGGCCGGTCGATGTGGCCCGTATCGGACGCATGATCCTGCGGCGCGGGCAATGGGAAGGGCGGCAGATCGTGCCCGCCGCATGGATCGACGAATCGCTGCGCCCACGCCTCGCCACCGGCGATGGATTGCGTTATGGTTACCAGTGGTGGTCGGGCAGCGTGGAAGCGGCCGGCCGCAGGTACGAATGGCATGCCGGTTTCGGCAACGGCGGGCAGCGGCTGTATATGGTGCCGGCCCTGGACCTGGTTGTCGTCATGACGGCTGGCGACTACAATTCACCGCTCATTGGACCGGCGTGCGGCCGGCTGCTGAAAAATATCGTGGAGACTGCAGCCGAATAGGCTGCCGGCCGCCTTACTCCTCTTCGTAACCCTTGCGCAGTTTTTCTTCGACCAGCTTGTTCATCTCCCGCAGCGCGCGCTCTGCGCTGTCGAACTGTTTGACGTTGCTCTGGCCAGCGCTGCCGATCCGCCCGTAGGTCACGTGCAGTTCCGCTCCCAGCACGCTGGCGCGCCAGAATTTGCGCGACGTGCCCTGTTCGAAGCGCAGCGTGCGCGCGGCGCCCTGGATGGGGGCCGCTTGCTCCGCGTCCGCTGCGTTCTCGGGCGGCGCTGCTGGCGGCGCCGGGCGCGGCGCCACGACCGGCCGGGCGACTTCCACATCGAGCGCGCGGTCATGGCCGCTGGCGAGCATGCTTTCAATGCGCTGTAGTACGGCGTCCGGATCCACGAGCCAGTCCTTGCCCGGCACGTCGAGCACGCGCCAGCCGAAGCTGCGCAAGATCGCAGGACGGAATACGTAGCGCTCCTGTGTGTCGCCCACCCCGTCCGCCGGATTGTCGAGCAAGATCGCCAGCGCGTATCCCGCCCCCGAAGGATCGACCAGCGCCAGATCGCAGCGCAACTGCGAGCGGCCCACATGGACATGCACTGTGTGCCCGCGCGCGCGCAGGCTGGCGGCCAGGGCGTCGCGGATGCTGTCCGGTGGCGCCTGGCGCGTGAACGCGTCGCTGGCGGCCGGGTTGAGCGCACCAAGCACACTGCGCGCGCGCTCGCCTTGACCTGCGGCGCTGGCCTGGGCGAATTCCAGGAAGCCGCGCAGCGCCGCGGCGCCGTCGTTGTGCACATTGGTGATGGCCTGCGGATCGATCGACGTCACCACGGCCATGCGGTGCCGCGCGCGGCTGAAGATCACGTTCAGGCGCTTTTCCCCGCCACGCTGGTTGATGGGGCCGAAATTCATCAGCATTTTCCCGTCCGGTCCCGGGGCGTAACAGATGCTCAGGATGATGATATCGCGCTCGTCGCCCTGGACGTTCTCGAGGTTTTTCACGAACAGGCCGTTGAACTGGTCGTCGTCCTCGCGCACATAGGCTTGTTCGAGACGGGTGCCGAAATCCGGGTCCTCCGCGCCCAGCGTGTCGAGCGCGGTCTCGATCTCGCTTTGCTGCGCTTCCGAAAACGCCACGATGCCGATGCTCAGGGCGCAGTCGCGCCCCAGCAGTTCGCGCACGGTGTGGGCGATATAGCGGGCCTCGGCGCCGTTGCGGCGGTCCTGATACACACCGTCGCCGAGCCGGTGGTAGCTGATGGGGTGAGCGAGCAGCGTGTCGGCGCCGGTCACGCCGGCATCGTCCAGATCCGAACGGCGCGCCGGCACGGCGGCGGCGGGAAGATCGAGCCGGGTGTCGGGGATGGTGACCAGGCGGCCATCATAGAACGCCGCGTTCGAGAAGCTGATGAGGGACTCATGGCGGCTGCGGTAGTGCCAGGCCAGCAGCGTGGCCGGAAGGCTGCGCGCAGCTTGCGCCAGCAGGCTGTCGGAGTCGAGGTTGATGGCGATGCGTTCGCCGTCTTCCTCGACCACGATCTCGTCGTCGCCGCCGGCGCCGCCGGTGCTGAAGAAGCTGGTCGGCGGCAGCTGCATTTCGTCGCCGACCACGATGATCTGGCGCGCGCGGCTCAGCGCCGGCACCGCTTCTTCGACCGGAATCTGGCTCGCTTCGTCGAAGATGACGACATCGAACAGGCTTGACGCGAGCGGCAGCGTGTCCGATACCGACAGAGGGCTCATCAGCCAGACCGGTTTGAGATCGGCGATCACCAGGCCGGTTTCGTCGTCGCTCAAATCGCGGATCGAACGGTGGCGCATGCTCTTGCCGAATTCGTGTTCGAGCTCGCGCCGGCCGGTCGCATAGCGCTTCTTGAACGCCTTGCCGGCATCGTCGAGCTGGCTGGCCGACAGGCCGGACACGCGTACGTGTTCGGCGAATTGCTGGTGCAGCGTGGCGCGGATCACCTGGGCGTCGAGCGCCAGCAGCGCGCGCTGGTCCTCGGTGACAGCGCGTGCGGCCTGCGCCAGCGCGGCGCCGCCGAAATGCGCCAGTACCGGGTTATCGCGCTCGGCGCGGCGCAGCGCTTCGTCCGCTACCAGGGCGTCGAGCTGCTCCGGCGCGTAGTCGAGCTGCTGCAGCGTGCGCGCCACCGCCGGGTCGCCCGCATGCAGGGCCCGCAGCATCGGCAGCAGGTCGGGCAGATCGTCGAGCGCTTCGCGCAGGTCGCGCAGCAGTTCGGCGATCCAGTCCAGGCCCACGTCGTCGGCGATGGCCAGCTCTGGCCCCAGCAATGCGCGCAGGGCGGCCAGCGGTTGGCCGGCGCCGGCGGCGGCGCGGGCCGCCGCTTGCGCATCGGGGTGGGCGCGCAAGGTGGCAACCAGCGCGCGCGGGCCGTGGCCCGTGCGTAGCTGCTGCGCCAATTGTTCGAGCGCGTCGAGGAAGGCGCGGGCGTCCGGCACGTCGTACTGGCGGCCCACGGCGGCGGAGGCCTGGTCGAGCGCGGCCGCCGCAGCATGTTCGGCGGCCAGATTTTCCAGCACCTTGACGTAGCCGGGGTGGACCGCGTGCTGGCCGAAGTCGTAGCGGCTGTTCAGCGCGGCGCGCAGGCGCCACCATTGCGGCTGCAGCCAGCGCATGGCCGAGGGGGCCAGACGGCGCATCAGCGTCAGCGCCGAGTCGGTGTCGATGGGGCTCAGCTTGTCGCGCCAGGCGGCATTGGCCGTGTGCGCTGCCGCGACGGCAGCGGTGCGCGCGTCGAGCGCCGCACGCGCCTCGCGCAGCGCGCTGGCGGCCGGCGCGTCCGGTTCCACCAGATCCAGGTGGGCAGCCAGGCGCGACGCGAGCAGGGCGGCGCAGTCGGCGGCGATGCGCACGCCGTCGGCAAGCGTGGTCGCAGGGCCGATCAGGGCGCCTGGCGTGTCGAGCCGCGGCCCGAGCGCATCGAACAGCGTTTCTGCCTGGCTGCACAGCTGGTCGGCACGCTGGAAGGCGCGCTCGTCGGCGATCAGTGACGCCGACAGGCTGGCGAAGGGATGGGCCGCCAGGCTGTGGAGTCCGAAGCGCTCGCGCAGCAGGCCGTGCAGCCGGCGCGTCAGGTCGCGCTGGGCGTCCCAGGCGGACAATGCGGCGAGCTGCTCGCGCGCGCCATGGCTGACCTGCGGTGCCGGCGGCAGGGCCGCGATGCGCCGCAGCAGGGCGCGGATGGTGGTGCCGAAGGCTTCCGGCGCGGCGGCGAGCGCTTGTTCGAACTGGTCGATACTGCGCTGCTGTGCGCCAAGCGCGTCGACCAGCGCGGCGCGCTGTTCCTGCAGCGCCGCGCTGTTGTGGCTCTGGCCGATCCACGCGTCATAGCATTGCTTCAGATCGGCGATGAAGGCTTTCTTGTCGCTCTGCGAATCGTGGATCAGCGAGCAAAGCGGGGCCAGACCCGATTGCTTGAGGCGGTTGAACACCACGTCGAGCGCGGCCCGCTTTTCGCAGACGAACAGCACCCGCTTGCCGCGGCCTGCATAGTCGGCGATCAGGTTGGTGATGGTTTGCGACTTGCCGGTGCCGGGCGGACCCTGAATGATGAAACTGCGCGCACTGCGCGCCAGGCCGACGGCTGCGTTCTGGGTGGCGTCGGCGGCCACCACGCTCCATTGTTCGCCCGGCGCCAGCGGCGCCGGCATGGCCGCTTCGACTGCGCGCGGCTCGATCGAGAACACCTGGTCGAAGGCCGGATTGGCGGCAGGGTCGGCCAGCAGCTGGGCGTAGTCGCGCACCAGCGACATTTTTTTGTAGTTGAAATTGGCCAGCGAGACCTGGGTCAGGTCGACATCCCATGCATAGCGGTGGCCCTCCGATTCGACCACCGCATAGCCGCTGCGCTCTTCGACGTCGGCCGCCATCTGCGGCTGGCGCAGCGCCGGCGCCGGCGCCGCACCGGCTTCGAAGCGCTGCGGCAGGGGGCTCGGACGCACCCATTGTTCGAACAGGACCCTTCCCAGCGGGCGGTAGTCGGCCCGGTCGTAGCTGTACGGCGGCAGTCCGGCGCCGGGGCGCAGGCGCTGGCCGGCCGACGACTTGCGGCGCTGGTACTGCTGCATGCGCTGCATGGCCTTGTGGCGCACCAGCTGGATCGACGCCTTCGACACCAGGCGCAGCTCGACGGCCGGTTCCGAGCGGCGGATCTGCGCCAGGATGTCGGCATGGATGGCCGCGATCGAGGTCTGCTCGAGCGAGACTTTCTCCGGCAGGCGGATGTCGTACAGCTGCGCCAGCTGGTGGCGCAGGACGGGATTGAATTCGGCTTCCGCTTCGGCCGCCTGCAGCAGGTATTGGTCGCGCACACCCTTGCGCTTGACCAGTTCCACGGGAAGCCACAGCAGCGGGGTCACGATCCGCTCGTCGGGGGCCTCCTTCAGGTTGTGCCAGCGCAGGAAGGCTACGACCAGGCGCAGGTTGTTGGAGCCGAATTCGGCGCGGTCGCGCCGCGTTTCGACCAGCAGCTGGTCGAGCGAGGCGGGCAAATAGGTTTGTTCGTCGAAGCGCAGCCAGCGCTGCAGGGCGACCGGTTTGCCGCTGACGACTTCGTCGGCGAAGGGGCCGCCCCAGGTGCAGATGTCTTCGGCGCGCACGGCCGCCGTTTGCAACACCAGCGGCACGCTGGCTACTGTCAGGTTCACGGTCGCGGCGTTCGGCTTGAAGTACAGCAGGCGGTTGCGGCGCGACAGATCGAACAGGCGGTCGCGCAGATGCATCAGCACCGCGCTGCGGCGCGACACGCTGCCGCTGGCGCCAGCCATGGCGCGCTCGACGTCGAGCCCGGCCGGCTGGTCGCGCCAGGTGCGCAGGCGCAGGGCCAGCGCCGTCACTTCGGTCGCGCGGCTGTGGCGGTTCAGTTCCGTCATTTCCACGATCACTGCGGCCACCACGGGATGCAGGCGATCCTGAAGCTGGAACAGATTGGTGCGGTGCTCCACAAACGCGCGCAGGTCGCCTTCGTCGGCAAAATCGAGCCCGCACGACAATGCGGCCAAAATCATCCCGAGGGTGAAAATATCGGTGCGGTCGTCGTGATGGCCGATGCGCTGTTCCCAGCTTCCGGGGCCGGGCAGATAAACCGGCCGCGCGATCGGTGCGTCGGCATCGGTTTGCAGGGCGTCGTCGCTGACCGATTCGCGTCCGTGTTCGTCGCGCTCGCGCTGCAGGGTGCTCAGAATGTTGAGGCCAGACGCGGGCATCGGCTGCACCCGGTTGACGGCATCGAAGTCGAACGCCGCATCCTGGCCCTCGGGCCGGCGCAGGCCGAGCGCACCGGCCGGGTCGAGGATGACGCTGTTGGGACCGAGGGCGGCGACTTTGCCCTGCGCGTGCAGCGCGGCGACGCGCTCGAACAGCGGCAGCACCAGCAGCAGGACATCGTCGGTGCCGAACGGCACGCCGTCCTGCGCTGCGATCAGGCCACGCAAGGTGCCCGGTTCGGTGATCGTGGTGTCGCTCATGCCTGCATTTCCTTGTCGAGCTGGCGCTTGAATTTATCGAGTTCGCGCTTGCCCATCGCGACGTCGCGCCGCAAGTGTGTTTCGAAGCCGTCGAAGGTGCCCAGTTCGCGGGCCAGGCGGCCGGCGCGCAGCAGGGCGGCGTCTTGCTGGTCCGGGTCGGCCAGGGCCAGGTCGATCAGCAGCGCATTCCAGTAGGTGGCGGCGGGCGGCAGCTGCGCTGGCGGCAGCGCCGCTTCGGCCGCGCTCCAGTCGGGGAACATCACGCGCACCTGGGCCAGCAGCGCTTCGCTGGCCAGCGCGGCATCGGACAGGAAGTGGGCGATGAAGCCGCGCGTTGCCCGCTGCAGGTGCTGCTGGCCGGGCAGATCGAGCCGCTCCAGCGACAGCGGTCCGTGCAGGCGCGTATCGAGCCAGGCGTGCAAATCGGGCGCGCCCTCGCACCACAGCGCCAGCGCGCGGGCGCGGATGAAGGTTTCGGGATGGGAGTAGGCCTGGCTGGCCTGTGCTTCCTGCGCCTCGATCTCCGCCGCCTGGCGCAGGTAGGCGGCGGCGTCGACGGTGCCGATACCGGTCTGGATTTTCACCAGCGCCGATACGGCCGGCGCCACCGCTTCGGCCGCGACGGCGGCGCCGCGGTCGGCAAACAGCTCGGTGTGCAAGGCGTAGCGGCGATAGGTTTCATGGTGGCTGGCCAGGGCGCTGCCGCTGGCAAGGCTGTCGTTGAGTATGCGGTCGGCCACCAGCAAGCTGCCGTCGTCGCGCGACCAGAGCAGGTAATGCGCCAGTTCGTGACCCAGCACTGCCAGCAGTTCGTCCTGCGACAGCCGTTCGAGCAGGGGACCTTGCAGCATGATGTGGACTTCGCCCGGCACGTAAAAAATCGCCGCGTTCATCTCATGCCCGGGCGACTGGTACAGCGTGGCGGGCGCGTCGATGCCGAGCCGGGCGAGCGCCTGGTCCAGCGCCGCGTGCACGGCGGGGTGAGCGTCGCGCTCGATGCGGTAGGTGTCGCGCAGCAGGGCTGCGCGCAGGGCGTCGCGCTGCTCGGCGCCGGTCGCGCGCGCGCTGGCCCATGCCCATACCTCGGGTTCGTGAAGGCGCAGGTAGTCGACGATGGTCTGGTGATACGGCAGTGGCGCGAGGGTGGTCCGGTCCGGGAAAGACATTGACGTGCCTGATCTATTTTTGATAACTGTCGAGTTTACTCGAAAGCCGGGCCGGCATTGGAATCCCAAAACAAAAAAGCAGTAACGATTTCTCGTTACTGCTTTTGTGCTTACTGCGCATTCGTGGTAGGCCGTGCGGGATTCGAACCTGCGACCAACGGATTAAAAGTCCGCTGCTCTACCAGCTGAGCTAACGACCCGAAAGAAGCAAGATTATAGGGGCCATCGGAGGTTCTGTCAAATGCCCAAACCCATATTTTTTATGAAATTTGCTTATTTCAGACTGGGCAGGCGGTCGCGCGCTGCTTGCGCCGCTGCCGAATCGGGATACTTGGCGATCAAATCCTTGAGGACCTTGGTGGCCGCTTTCTTATCCTTGAGCTCTGCGTGGCAGGTGCCAATATTGAGCATCGCGTCCGGCGCCTTGGCGCTGTCCGGATAGTTGGCCGCCACTACCTGCTGGGCCGCGATGGCCTTCTTGCAATCGCGCTGGGCATACCAGGCGTTCCCGAGCCAGTACTGCGCATTCGAAGCGTAGCCCGACTGCGGATAGCGGCGCACGAAGTCGGCCAGCTGGGTCGCTGCCGCCTTGTAGTCGCCGCCCTTGAAGGTGGCCATCGCCGCTTCGTAGGTGGTCTGCTCGTCCGGCGCGACTGCCGCTTCCTGGCCATCGATGCTGACCTGGCGTGGCTCGAGCTTGCGCAGGCGCGCGTCGAGGTCGGCGTAGAAGTCTTTCTGGCGGCGCTGGGCCGTGGCGATGTCGTTGGCGAGCACTTCGATCTGGCCGCGCAGCTTGGCGATTTCTCCCTGAATCTGTTCGTTCTGGTTCACCATTTCGAGCGCGCTGCTCTTGTCGGCCTTGGCGTCGAGGCGGGCGTTCAGGTCGCGCGTAATGTTGTCCACTTTGGCGCGCAGGTCGAGGATTGCCTTGCGTGCTTCGTCGTCGTCGAGCAGGCCGGCGTTCGCCTGCAGCGGGAACCAGGCGGCCAGCGCGAGGAAGGCGGCCGCGAGGCGGGTCTTGGATGTGTTCATCATGATCGTGACTCTTTCAAACCTGTTGCGAGAATGTGGAAACGGGGAGCGTGCAGCCGTGCCGCATGGCTCCCCGTGTTCATGTCGCCTGACGGCTAGGTCAGATTAATAGACGATGTCGGCGCGGCGGTTTTCAGCCCATGCCGCTTCGCCGGTGCCCATCGCTTTTGGCTTTTCTTCGCCCAGCGACACGGCTTCCATCTGGCTCTCGGCCACGCCCAGCGAGCTCATTGCCTTGCGCACGGCTTCGGCGCGCTTCTGGCCCAGGGCCAGGTTGTACTCGGTGCCGCCGCGTTCGTCGGTGTTGCCCTGGATCAGAACCTTGCGGCCCTTGTTTTTCGACAGGTAAGCCGAGTGGTTGCTGACCACTTCCTTGCCGTCGTCACGCACCACGTAGCTGTCATAGTCGAAGTAGACGCTGCGCTTGGCCAGCACGCCTTTTGGATCGTTCAGCGGATCGATCGAGCCGGTTTCGACAGGGCGCACATCGCGTGGATCGGCCACGTTCGACTTCGGCGCTTCAGGCGACTTGTCGACCACTTTTGGCTCTTCGAGTTTGACGGGCGAGCTGCAAGCTGCGAGCAGGGCGGCGCTGGCGACGATGAAGGCGATGCTATTGAAATTGCGCATGTTTTTTCTCCTGGACGTGATTAAAGATACTTGTTTACTTCATGAAGGGGCCCCAGTTGGGCTCCCGAATGTTTCCTGCTGGTGTAGACAAACGCTGCTGGACCCGTCCATCAACCGACACCACCGCCAGCGACGTGCGTCCGCCAGCCTTGGTTGCGTACATGATGTACTTGCCGTTAGGCGAGAAACTCGGTTCCGTGGCCGATTCGGCCAGGCGCAGCTCCTGGCCGCTGGCCAGGTTCATTGCGTAAAGACTGAATCCACCATCGCGCTGCGACACCCATGCCAGGGTTTTGCCGTCGGATGAAACGCGCGGGCTGATATTGTAGCTGCCATTGAAGGTCACGCGCTGTGCATTGCCTCCCGACGCGCTCATTTTATAGATTTGCGGGCCGCCGCTGCGGTCGCTCGTGAAGTAGATCGTCTGGCCGTCGGCCGAGAATTGGGGCTCGGTGTCGATGCCGTTGCTGTTGGAAACGCGGCGCAGATTGCTGCCGTCGGCGCCCACGGTGTAGACCTGGGTATGTCCGTCTTTCGACAGGGCCACCGCCAGCGAATGCCCGTCCGGCGACCACGACGGCGCCGAGTTGCTGCCTTTTTCGTTGACGATCACGCGCCGTCCGCCCGTCACCAGGTCTTGCACGTAGATGACCGGCTTGCGCAGTTCGAACGAGACGTAGGCGACCTTGCTGCCGTCGGGCGACCAGGAGGGCGAGATGATCGGGTCTTTGGAAATGACCGCTTCCTGGATGCCTTCGCCGTCGGCGTCGGCCACCAGCAGGCGGTAGTCGCGCGCGGCGCGGTTTTCCTTGACGTAGGCGATGCGGGTGGCAAACGCGCCGCGGGTGCCGGTCAGCTTTTCATACACGTCGTCGGAGATGCGGTGAGCGGCCGTGCGCGTGTAGCGCGGGGTGGTCGCGTTCGACAGGGTCGACAGCTGGGTGCCCTTGACCGTGTCGTACAGCTTGTAGCGCACTTCCAGGCGGCCATCGGCCAGCTTTTGCACGCTGCCCACGACCAGCGCGTCGGCGCCGCGCGACTTCCATTGGCTGTAGCTGACCGGGTCGGTCTCGGAAATGGTGCTGCCCGCGTCGATCACCTTGAATACGCCCGACAAGGCCAGATCGGCCTTGATGATCTCGGAGATGCGGTCGCTGGAGACGTTCTCGTCGCCGAAGGCGGCAATCGCGACCGGAATCTGGTTGCTGGAAACGCCGGAGATTTCGATTTTCAGTTGCGCGTGCGCGGAAACCGAAGCGAGCAAGCCTGCGCTGAAAATGAACTGCTGTAGTTTTTTCATAGGTAATCTGTCCTCATGCAGTGTTACTTGATGTCCTTCATTTTGATGGTGACATCGACGGTGCGGTCTACCGTACCATCTTTCTTCTTCGGAAGTGGTGACGAATTGTTAATGCCGCGCTCCACTGCCGCGTCGAAAGCGGCGATACCGCTGCTCTTGATCTTGCGCACTGAAATGATTTCACCGGTCGGCAGCTGGTCGATCTTGAATTCGACTTCCGGGTTGCCCGGCACATCGGTGTCGCCCACGTACGAGGTCGAACGCTTGATCTTGGTGCTGACGGCGGCCGCGTAACCGGTGTCAATACGCGGCGCGCTTGATTTCTCGGCCGTGCCGGTGCCGCCCAGGTTGCCCGTGATGCGGCGCATTTCCTGCTCGCGCAGCTTGTCGGCCTTCTTCTGCTCGGCCAGCGCGGCGGCTGCCTTGGTCTTCTTGTCGGCCAGTTCCTTGAGCTTTTCCTGCTTGAGTTCTTCGCGCAGCTTCTCTTCGGCCAGCTTTTTGTCCGCAAGCTTTTTCTTTTGTTCCTTGATTTTCTCGAGCGCGATGTCGGGCGCCTTGGGGGCGACCGGCTCTTCCACCACCGGCTTGGGCGGCTCGGGAATCGGCTCGGGCTTGACCACCGGCTCCGGCTGCGGCGGGGGCGGCGGGGCGGCGGCCTGGGTCTTCATGTCCCATACCTCGGCCTCGACCGCGGTCGGTTCCGTGTTCTGCCATTTGACGCCGATGTACAGGAACACGAGCAGCAGCGCATGCATGCCGATCGCCATCACGATCGACGGCGCGCGGCTCGGTTCCGGCGGAACCGTGTACGGGGCGCCGCCGGCTGCGGCTGGATTCATGGGTGCCATGCGTGCGTCACTTGGTGGCGAGGCCAACGCGGCTGATGCCTATTTTCTTGGCTTCGGAAATGAGCTGGATGACGTCGTCGTACTTGGCGTCGCGGTCGCCCGCGATCATGACCGGATACTCGGGGAAGTCCGCATGCAGGGCGCGCAGGCGGCGCAGCAGGGCGGTGCGGTTCTTGAAGTTTTCGGCCGCCTGGCTGCGCTTGCCGTTGATGCTCACGTTCAAATCGCCGTTTTGCAGCAGCTGGATCTGGATGTAATTGTCGGGCGGCAGCGCGGACTTTTGCGCGTTGGGCAGATTGATCACGCTCGGGCTGTTTTGCGGCGGCACCACCATGAAGATGATCAGCAAGACCAGCATCACGTCGATGTACGGCACGACGTTGATGTCGGACTTGAGCTTGCGGCCGCGGCCGCCGCGCAAACTGCTGGAAGAGAAAGCCATGACGCGCTCCGCTTAGCGCGACTGGCGCTGCAGGATGTTCGAGAATTCTTCGACGAAGCTCTCGAAACGGATGGCCAGGCGATCGATGTCGTGCGTGAAGCGGTTGTACGCCACCACCGCCGGGATCGCCGCGAACAGGCCGATGGCGGTCGCGATGAGCGCTTCGGCAATGCCGGGCGCCACGGCGGCCAGCGTGGCTTGCTGCACATTGGCCAGGCCGCGGAAGGCGTTCATGATGCCCCACACGGTGCCCAGCAGGCCCACGTAAGGGGAAACGGAACCAACCGAGGCCAGGAAGTTCAAATGGGAGTCGAGCGCGTCGAGTTCGCGCTGGAAGGCGGCGCGCATGGCGCGGCGGGCACCGTCGAGCACGGCGCCGGTGTCGAGCGCTTCGCGCTTGTCGGCGGCCTGTTTGCCCTTGATGAATTCGCCCATGCCGGCGTCAAAAATGCGGGCCAGGGCGCCGCTCTGGTCGCGGCTGTTGCTGGCGCTCTGGTGCAGGGTGTGCAGGTTGCCGCCGGCCCAGAAGGTGCGTTCGAACTTTTCGGTCTGGGCGCGCGCGGCGCGGATCGCGAAGGTCTTGCGGAAAATATAGGTCCAGCTCATCAGCGATACGCCGAGCAACAATGCCATGATCAGTTGCACGATCAGGTGCGCGTTGGTGATCAGGGCAATAAAAGAAAGGTCTTGGGCTGCGTTCATCGGTTATCTGTTTTCGGTAGGTGAATCAGGCGGCACGCATTTTATCAGCGCTTGCGGGCGGCAGGGAACGTGGTCGCAGGGTCGCGGCATCGACGCAGCCGACCTTGACGCTGGCACTGGCGAGCAGCACCTCGCCGCGCCAGGCTTGCTGGGTAAACTGGACCGATGCCCGGCCTAATTTTTCGATGCTCAACGTTAAGTTTAATACATCATCGAGTTTGGCCGGCGCGTGATAGTCGATGCTGGCATGTTTCACGACAAAAATGGCGCCATCCTGCTCGGCCAGCGCCTGCTGGTTCACGCCCGCCGCGCGCAGCCACTCGGTGCGCGCGCGCTCGAAGAATTTCAGGTAATTGGCGTAAAACACGATGCCGCCGGCATCGGTGTCTTCGTAATAAATCCTGACCGGCCAGGTGAAAACTGCGGACATAAATGTTGTCATAAAATGAATGTGGGAAACATTCTAATCGATTTCGTCCGTTTCCATGTATCAGAACGTACAGAAGCGCTTACAGATTGCGCTTGATGGCAAAGGGCGAGAACCCCTGGCAAACCGGCATCATCTCGATGGTATTGACGTTGATGTGGGGTGGCAGGGTCGCGATCCAGTACACCGTTTCGGCAATGTCGTTGGCGGTGAGCGGCACCGTGCCTTCGTACACCTTGGCCGCGGCCGCGTCGTCGCCCTTGAAGCGCACGTTGGAGAACTCGGTGCCGCCGCACAGGCCGGGCGCCAGGTTGGTGGCGCGCACGCCAGTGCCCGCCAGGTCGGCGCGCAGGTTCAGGGTGAACTGGTCCACGAAGGCCTTGGTGGCGCCGTACACATTGCCGCCCGGGTAAGGATAGTGGCCAGCCACGGAACCGAGGTTGATCACCAGACCGCTGCCGCGCTCGACCATCGAAGGCAGCAGCGCGCGCGTCATCGTCACCAGGCCGGTGCAGTTGGTGGCGATCATGGTTTCCCAGTCGGCCAGCGGGGCTTCGTGGGCCGGCTGGGTGCCCAGGGCCAGGCCCGCATTGTTGATCAGCACGTCGATCTGGCGCCAGGACTGGGGCAGCATCGACAGCGCTTCATTGATCGAATCCTTGCTCGTCACATCCATGACCAGCGGCAGCGCCAGGTCGCCCAGTTCGGCGGCCAGGGCGTCCAGGCGCTCCTTGCGGCGGCCGCTGATGACCACCTGATGGCCGTGTTTGACGAAGGTGCGCGCCATGGCGGCCCCAAAACCGGCCGAAGCGCCCGTAATAAATACGATCATGTTGAGATCCTGAGTGAAGTTTACCGCGCAGATTGTAGCCGAAAGGGGCATAAGGCCGCCGGCGCTGCCATTTTTGCAAGGGCGTTCCTTGCCCAAATTCAGGGTTTAACTTACAATTTGGGCTCCATTACGTCTCACGTAACTGGCGAAAAGTCGCGGCGAGCCATTGCCAGTCGGCGAAAGGTGGGCTTCCACCGGGGAACGTGAGATTTCATCCGCCGTTCGCCTGGGCAGCCACCGATGGAAGCGCACGATGAGGCTGCCTGTCCTATTGCCGACGGCTCCCCTCATTCGATCCTTACAGCCAGGTGCCTCGCACTCTTATCGATTGGAGTTTTTTCATGTTTGCAAAAGATCACACGCTCGCCAACGTTGACCCGGAACTGTGGGGCGCGATCCAGAAGGAAAACACCCGCCAGCAAGATCACATCGAGCTGATCGCGTCGGAAAACTATACCTCGCCAGCCGTCATGCAAGCCCAGGGCTCGCAGCTGACCAATAAATACGCCGAAGGCTATCCAGGCAAGCGCTACTACGGCGGCTGCGAATTCGTCGACATCGCCGAACAACTGGCGATCGACCGTGTCAAACAGCTGTTCGGCGCCGAAGCGGCCAACGTCCAGCCGAACTCCGGTTCCCAGGCCAACCAGGGCGTGTTCTTCGCCATGCTCAAGCCGGGCGACACCATCATGGGCATGTCGCTGGCCGAAGGCGGCCACTTGACCCACGGCATGGCACTGAACATGTCGGGCAAGTGGTTCAACGTCGTTTCCTACGGCCTGACCGAAGCGGAAGACATCGATTACGACGCCATGGAGCGCCTCGCGCACGAGAAAAAACCCAAGCTGATCATCGCCGGCGCATCGGCCTTCTCGCTCAAGATCGACTTCGAGCGCTTCGCCAAGGTGGCCAAGGCGGTCGGCGCCTACTTCATGGTCGACATGGCCCACTACGCCGGCTTGATCGCCGCAGGCGTCTACCCGAACCCGGTGCCGCACGCCGACTTCGTCACCTCGACCACGCACAAATCGCTGCGCGGCCCGCGCGGCGGCATCATCCTCATGAAAGCCGAACACGAGAAGGCCATCAATTCGGCCATCTTCCCCGGCATCCAGGGCGGTCCGCTGATGCACGTTATCGCCGGCAAGGCAGTCGCTTTCAAGGAAGCGCTGAGCCCGGAATTCACCGCGTATCAAAAGCAAGTCGTCAAGAACGCCGACGCGCTGGCCAAGGCGCTGATCGCGCGCGGCCTGCGCATCGTGTCCGGCCGCACCGAGTCGCACGTGATGCTGGTCGATCTGCGTTCCAAGAACCTGACCGGCAAGGAAGCGGAAGCACTGCTGGGCGCGGCGCACATGACCTGCAACAAGAACGGCATCCCGAACGATCCGCAAAAGCCATTCGTCACTTCGGGCATCCGTCTGGGCAGCCCGGCGTTCACCACGCGCGGCTTCAAGGAAGAAGATGCGACCACCGTGGGCAACCTGATCGCCGATATTCTCGACAATCCGGGCGACGCCGCCGTGGTGGAACGCGTCAAGGCCGAAGTGAAGAAACTGACCGACAAATATCCGGTCTACGCAGCCTAACTAGAAAGTCGCCGGCACCGCCATGAAATGTCCTTTCTGCCAGCATGAAGACACGCAGGTCCTCGATACCCGCGTGTCCGAGGAGGGCGATTCGATCCGGCGCCGGCGCCGTTGCGCCCGTTGCGACAAGCGTTTCACCACCTATGAACGGATCGAATTGTCGATGCCGATCATCGTCAAAAAGAACGGCAGCCGCACCGAGTACGCCTCGGCCAAGCTGCGCGGTTCGCTGATGCTGGCGCTGCGCAAGCGGCCGGTGTCGGCCGAAGCGATCGACACCGCGGTCGCCTCGATCGAAGAGAAGCTCCTGACCAGCGGCCAGCGCGAAGTCGAATCGGGCTACGTTGGCGAACTGGTGATGCAGGAACTCAAGCGGCTCGACAAGGTCGCCTACATCCGCTTCGCATCCGTCTACAAAAATTTCGAAGACCTGGCCGAGTTCCAGGACGCGATTGCCGAAGTCGGGCAAGATCGAAAAACCAAAAAATAAGTCCGTTTGCACTGTTGAGACAAGTCAGCCGTGGGGGTTGCCCGCGCTGATAACTTGATCGGCAAGCGACCCGGATCAATGCGCACCCTTTGCGCATGCCTGCCGCGATTGTCCCTGCGGAGGCTTCCTTGCAAACACGCGTCACCCACGGCTTTACCTTGCTCGAGGTGCTCGTTGCGCTGCTCGTGCTGTCGGTCGGCATCCTCGGCGCGGCGGGCACGCAGCTCGCGTCGCTGCGCACGCACCAGGGCAGCGCCTTGCTGTCGAACGGGGTGCGCCTGGCCAGCACCCTGGCCGAGCGCATGCGCGCCAACGGCGGGCAAGACGCCTATCTCCAGCTCGACTATGCTGCCGCCGGCGGCGCCCCACCCGGCGCGCGCCCTTGCTACGCCGGCGCCATCTGCAGCAGCGCCGAGCTGGCCGCGTTCGACCTGGACGAGACCATGCAAACCGTGCATGGCGGCTTTCCGGGCGGGCGCGTGCGGGTCTGCCGCGACGCGGCGGCCAGCCTGGACTGGGCCTGCAGCGGCGCCGCCGGCGCGGCGCTGGTCATCAAGCTGGGCTGGCTGCAGCGCACGGCGGACGGCACCTGGCGCACCACGCCCGCGCTGGCAATGGTGGTTGACGGCGGTGCCCCATGAATCGGGTGCGCCAGCGTGGCGTCACGCTCGCCGAGCTGATGATCGCGCTTGCGCTGGGCCTGCTGGTGGTGCTGACGGCCACCGCGCTCCTCATGACGGCGCAGCGCACCTGGGTCGCGCAGGAGCGGGCGGCAGCCGTGGACGACGCGGCCCGCTTCGCGCTGGCGGCAATCGAACGGGCCGCACGCCAGAGCGCCTGGGTTGACTGGGACAGCACCGATGCGCCCGCTGATGCCGAGCCCGCGGTGCGCGGACTGGACGCGGCAACGCTGTCGCCGGGGGCGCACGCCCTCAATGATCCGCGTCCCGCCGCCATCAACGGCAGCGACGTGCTGGCGCTGCGCTTTTCCGGCGCCGGCGAAGGCGAGGGCGATGGCAGCGTGACCACCTGCGCCGGCTATGCGGTGGGCGCGGGCCAGCAGGGCTGGAGCATTTTCTACGTGGGCCTCTCCGGCGACGGCCGGCCCGAGCTGCGCTGCAAATACCGGGGCGCCAACAACTGGAGCGCGGATGCGGTGATCAGCGGCGTCGATTCCTTCCAGGTACTGTATGGCGTCGACACCGATGCCGTGGCGGACGGCGTACCCAACAGTTATCTCAGCGCCAGCGCCATGAACGAGATGGACGCCGCGCTGGTCGGCCGGGGCGCCAGCGACGAAGCGCGCGACCGTGACCGCCTGCGCAAGAGCTGGTGGAAGCGCGTGGCGAGCATCAAGGTGGCGCTGATCCTGCATGCGGACGGTGGAGACGGCGGCGCGGACGGACCGCCCGTGCTGCATGCGTTCGGCGCGGCCTACAGCCAGGCGCGGGGCGACGCCGACGTGGGCACGCGGCTCGACCGCAACGCCATGGATCTGGGGCTGCGCGACCGGGTGCACCGCGTATTCTCGTCCACCATCGTGCTGCGCAACCGGATCCGGTGAGGCGCCCATGACCTCCACACAGCCGGTCGCCGGGCAGCGGGGTGCAGCCCTCTTGGCCACCATGGTCATCCTGCTCGTGATGATGATCGCCGGCGCAGCGGCCATGCGCAGCGCGCTGTATGGCGAAAAGGCGGCCCGTGCGGAGCGCGACCGCGAGGTGGCGCTGCAGGCGGCGGAAGCGGCGCTGCGCGATGCCGAGCGCGATATCGACGGCGTGGCCGGGGTGGATGCCGCGCGCGCGGCCATGTTCGCGCCGGGAGCGGCGGCCAGTTTCGTTGAAGGCTGCGGCAGCGGACGCGCCAATCCCGCCCTGGGTTTGTGTGCGCGTACGCTGCCGCCGGCCCCGCCGGCCTGGCAGCGGGCCGCCCTGGACGCAGCGGAACCGGCCGACGTGCGCTTTGTCGAATACGGCCGCTTCACGGCCGCTGCCATGCCCTTCGGCCGGGCCAGATC
>Ga0209023_10000072_pt1 | contig 174181 bp, 168 predicted proteins | sample LakOneMetagenome_FD_187468 | JGI IMG/M metagenome (GOLD analysis project Ga0209023, IMG submission 187468) | Freshwater and sediment microbial communities from Lake Erie, Canada (SPAdes) (version 2) | ecosystem: Environmental > Aquatic > Freshwater > Lentic | place: Lake Erie, Canada...
GGACAGCGTCGGGGCCAGCGTCAGGGACAGCGTCGGGGCCAGCGTCGGGGCCAGCGTCAGGGACAGCGTCGGGGCCAGCGTCAGGGACAGCGTCGGGGCCAGCGTCTATAGCCAACATGACGCTGGTTGGCTGTCTTTCTATAGTTACTTTCAGGAGGCTTGCGGCTTAACGGAGCAGACCCATAAATTGGGAGGTCTCTGGCTCCTCGCGGAAAACGCCGGATGGGCGCTGCCTCACCAAAACATCTGTTGGGTCAGCGAGCGGCACAATATTTTGCGCCGCGACGACAGAGGACGGTTGCATGATATTGCGGGGCCTGCCGTTGCGTTTCCTGACGGATGGGCCATTTACGCATGGCACGGCATCCGCGTGCCCGCATGGTGCATTGAGGATCGAGACAAAATTACCAAGGAATCGATCCTTGCTGAAACCAACACGGAAATCCGCCGCGCCATGTGCGAGATCATTGGTTGGCCGCGCGCGCTGGAATTGCTGGGCGGCAAAACCATTCACGCCGATGAGTGCCTTGGCCTGCCGCGCAAACTGATCGAAATCAGCATCAAGGGCGAGCGCGCCCGCGTGCTGCACATGACGAATGGCACCGTGGAAAATGGTGAGCGGCGGCAGTTCGTTGAGGGCGTGCCGCTCAGCATCAACACATGCGCTGACGCCGTGGCGTGGCAATACGGCATCCCGGCGAAAATTTACCGCGAGGGCGCGCGGACATGACCATCTCGCTCGACTTTGAAGAAGGCGAGGGGCTGTGATGCGCGTTCTCGTGGCCTGCGAGTTCTCCGGCGTTGTCCGGCGCGCCTTCCGCGATGCGGGCCATGATGCGTGGTCCTGTGACCTGTTGCCGGCAGAGGACGGCAGCAATCAGCACATCGTGGGAGACGCCCGCGATCACCTCAATGACGGCTGGGACGCAATGGTCGCGCACCCGCCATGCACCAGGCTTTGCAACAGCGGCGTGCGCTGGCTTCATGTGCCGCCTCCGGGCAAGACGCTCGCCGCGATCTGGAAAGAGCTTGAGGCCGCAGCGGAACTGTTCTCGGCATTCTGGAATGCACCGATTGAGCGGGTGTGCATTGAGAACCCCGTCATGCACGGCCATGCCAAGGCGCTGATCCGCAATTACGAGGCCCCGGCGCAATCGGTGCAGCCGTGGCAGTTCGGCCATGGCGAGGTCAAGCGCACCTGCTTCTGGCTCCGCAAACTGCCGAAGCTGGTCCCGACAGAGGTTGTCGAAGGGCGGGAGGCGCGCGTTCATAGAATGCCGCCCAGCCCGGACAGGTGGAAGCACAGAAGCCGGTTCTTTCCCGGCATCGCCGCCGCAATGGCACAACAGTGGAGTTTTGCGTGATGCAACGGATCGCGGAGGCAGGGCTGTGAGGAAGGGAAGCACCTTCTGGACGAAGCGTGACGCATTGAAGGGCAGGCTGAGCTTCCGGCCATTCCGGCTGCACCATATGTGGGAAAACGGCGCGCTTGTTGCGATGGGCCGATGTGCGCTCATGGAGGTGCTTATGGAGGTGCCGAACGGGAACAGTTGGTATTACTACCTCTCCCGCGCCGACGCCCTTCGCCTCCGCGACTGGCTCAACACCATGCTGGAGAAGGACAATGCTTAGCAAGGCATATGAAACTGGTGGTTACTATGTTTGGAACCCGAAAGACAGGGAGCCGCGATGCAAGCACGGATCGATGGCGGATGCCATCTCGGAATCCGAGCGGTTGGCTCGCATCCATGTGGGCCATGAATTCATCGTTCTGCATGTCGTCGGCTCGGCAGTGGTCGAGAAGCCATCAACGTTCCGCGCGGCTCCCGGCGTCGATCTCGACAATTACATCCCGTTTTAGGCTGGAGAAGGACAATGGGTGAGTGGCAACCGATAGAAACGGCTCCGAGAGATGGGACGCGGTTTCTTGTTTGGGATAGCTACTACGGCTTCCGCATCGGTCTGGCTCACGTGCGCCGGGACCATGACGATTGGCTGTCTTACAGAGACTCCCATGGAGGGTCAGGCAAGGGCGGCATTCGCGCCACGCACTGGCGCCCCCTCCCTCCCCCACCCGCGCGCGAAGGAGAGGGGTAGATGCCGATCAAGGCTGAAAACCGCGCACGGTATCCGAAGGACTGGGTTGCTATTGCTGTCAGCATCCGAGAACGGGCTGGGCACCGTTGCGAGTTCTGCGGCGTGCCGAACTATGAACTTGGCGGGCGCTCACCGGAAGGCGTATGGCACAAGGCGTTGCCGGTTGGGGCAAACTCGTTGCGGTTGGAATGGCCGAACCCCGGCGATCATGCGCTCTGCTCTGGTTACGACAAACCCTTGCGCATCATCCGCATCATCCTGACCGTGGCGCACTTGGATCACATGCCGGAAAACAACGATCCGTCGAACCTCAAGTGCCTCTGCCAGCGGTGCCACAACCGCTATGATCAGGCGCACCGGAAGGCAAATGCAGCGCAGACGCTCCGCAGCAAGAAAGCATCCGGGGATTTGTTCCCCACCACCGCCCCAGAGGGGAGATAGATGGGCAGGACGCGTGTCCACTTTACCCATGTTGACCTTGCCCGCGCGGCGAAGGTTGCGGCTTCCATGGGCGAAGACTGGCGGGCGCGCGTCCTGACGGATGGATCAATCGTGGTGGAGCGCGGACCGAAGATTGAGGAAGCGGCGGACGTTATGCCGAGACGGCGGGTTGCGGCAAGGGAGATTCCTGCGCTGTGAATGACGCCATGCCAAAGCCCCGTCTTCCCCACCTGCTCCACGAGTTCTCAAATCGCGGCAAGCACGTCTGGTATTTCCGCATCGGGAAAGGCCAGCGCATCCGCCTGCCCGACGAATACGATTCACCGGAGTTCCGTGCCGCATATGCTGCCGCACTGGCAGGCGCTCCACTGCCCATGAAGCGCGCCGCCGTCAGCGGCTCCGTTGCCTGGTTGATCGGGCGATACAAGGAAAGTTCAAACTGGCTGCTGCTGGCCCCAGCAACACGCTATCAGCGCGATCTCATCTTCACGGGCATCATCGAAAAGAGCGGCAACGAATCCTTCCATGGCATCACCACCAAGTCGATCCGGCAGGGGCGCGAGAATCGCAAGCACACGCCGTTCATGGCGAACAACTATCTCAAGGCCGTGAAGGGCCTGTGCGCGTGGGCCGTCGAAGATGAGAAGATGGACGAAGACCCTTCGGCAGGCATCAAGGAATTGCCGGTCGAAACCAAGGGCCACGAGCCTTGGACGGCGGATGACATGCGCAAGTATGAGAAACGCTGGCCCATCGGTGAGCGGGAGCGCGTCTGGTTCGACGTGCTACGCTACACCGGCCTGCGCTTGGGAGACGCCTGCACTGTGGGCAAGCAACACGCAGGGGATGGCGAGTGGATCAGGTTGCGCGTCGAAAAGACGGGCGAGGAACTGGCGATCCCCATCCTGCCTGCCCTTGCCGCCACCATCAAGGCGGGGCCGACAGCGGACCTCGCATGGATCAGCAATGCCTATGGCAAGCCCTTCGTGAAGGAAGCGTTCGGCAATGCCTTTCGTGACGCCTGCAAGGCGGCTGGCATCACGGGCAAGAGCGCGCACGGCTTGCGCAAGTCCCTGGCATCGCTCGCGGCGGAAATGGGCGCTTCGGAAGAAGAAATGCAGTCGTGGTTCGGCTGGCGCTCGAATCGGATGAGCAAGATTTACACGCGCGCGGCGAGCAAGAAAAAGATGGCCGGGAACCTTGGCGACAAGCTTGCCGCGAATGAAAAAGGAACGAAATCTCCCCGCGCATCTGTATCCCGCGCGGGGAAACGTGGTATAAGCAATTGATAAATTGGAGAAATAAAATGGAATGGTGGGCGGTACAGGGATCGAACCTGTGACCCCTACCATGTCAAGGTAGTGCTCTACCGCTGAGCTAACCGCCCACACCTGACAAGACGAGCGCCCCTATAGCGGGGGCTGGCGGGCCGTGCAAGCCCCAATCCCCTTGCGCCTCAGGCCGCCATCATGCGGTCCACTTCCGCCACGAGATCGCGGAGGTGGAAGGGCTTGGACAGCACCTTGGCATCTTTCGGGGCCTTCGAATCAGGATGGAGCGCCACGGCGGCGAAACCGGTGATGAACATGATCTTGAGTGCCGGATCGAGCTCTGCCGCGCGCCGGGCCAGCTCAATGCCGTCCATCTCGGGCATCACGATGTCGGTGAGGAGAAGATCGAAGGCCGTCTGCTTGATCTCCTCATAAGCGCTCAAGCCCTCGCCGAAAGAGGTGACCTGATGGCCGGCCTTCTCCAGTGCCTTCACGAGAAAGCGCCGCATGTCTTCATCATCTTCTGCGAGGAGTATTCTGGCCATGGCTGTCGGCATGATCATAATCGCCTTTTGCGGGGCTTGTGAACCCCGGCGCTGCAAGGATTCGCACAGTTACGGGGCCGACCGTAAACAGGATATGAAGGCCAGCTGATCGGGCGACTCTGGACAGGGGATATCCCATGGATGATACTGCCCGAGCACCTGATCCGCCGCCCACCGGAGCATGATGACGCGCACGCACCACCTCGGCTTCGAGATTCTGGCCCCGGCCCAGTGGTCGGCGCCGGTGGTGTTCAATTCGCCCCACTCCGGCCGCGTGTTCGACGAGCAGTTCCTCAAACAGTCGCGCCTGGCGCCGCTGTGCCTCCGGAAATCCGAGGATTGCTATGTCGACGAACTCTTCATGGGCTGCCTCGATCATGGCGCCCCCATGCTGCGCGCCCATGTGCCGCGGAGCTTCATCGATCTCAACCGCGAGCCCTACGAGCTTGATCCCCGCATGTTCATGGGTGACCTGCCGGGCCATGTGAACTCGGCGAGCCCCCGCGTGGCGGGCGGTCTCGGCACCATTCCGCGCGTCGTGGCGGAGGGCGAGGAAATCTATCGCGGCCGCCTGAGCTTCGCTGAGGCGCAGGCGCGGATCGAAGGGGTGTATCTCCCCTATCACCGGACGCTCACGGCGCTGGTGGATGAAGTCTACCGCAAGAACGGCGAGGTGCTGCTGATCGACTGCCACTCCATGCCCTCCTCCGCCCTGGGCCATTTGCCGCCGCAGCAGCCCCGCCATGTGGACGTGGTGCTGGGCGACCGTTTCGGCTCATCCTGCAGCGAGGAACTGACGGAACTGGTGGAAGGCCTGCTGGAGGCCAAGGGCCTGCGCGTCACCCGCAATAAGCCCTATGCCGGGGGCTTCATCACCCACAGCCACGGCGCCCCCTTGCGCGGCCGCCACGCGCTCCAGATCGAAGTGAACCGCGCGCTCTATCTGAATGAAACGACGCTGGAGAAGACCTCAGGCTTCGCGGGCCTCAAGGCGGCGCTCGCCGAGGTTACCAGCGCCCTTCTGGCCGAGATCGAAAACCGGCTGGTCCCCAGGCGTCTGGCGGCGGAATAGCGCCAAAAGAAAAAGGGCCGATGCACCAAGGTGGACCGGCCCAAGTCTAGGGAGGAAACGCCCAGGAAGGGCTACACGGCATCGCTGCCGTGCCTGATCTAATTGGCAGCGCAACATGGCTATTTCAAGTGCAAATTGCGAAGTTTTGTCCGGAAGGTAAAATTTTTCACGCCGGGGGCGCCAAGATCTTTCTGTAAGGTTATAAAATATCGACACTTTTTCCTTTCCGTGCAAAACCGACATTCGCCTTCATGCCGCTATGCGCCCCACGCATGTGTAACAATTTTGCACTGCAGCATGAATCGATGGGCTTGAGCCTCCGGAAAAACCGCATTAGAGCCCCCTCATGACCCCCGATTGGCAAGACCTCACGCGCTTCGCATTTTCACTCGCCGATGCTTCCGCCGCAGCCATCCTTCCCTGGTTCCGGCGCAATGCGGCCATCGAAGTGAAGGCAGGGGCCGTGTGGGACCCGGTGACGGAGGGCGACAAGGCCGGCGAACGCGCCATCCGCGCGCTGATCGAAAAACAGTTTCCCGATCACGGCATCCACGGCGAGGAATATGGCGTCAAGGACGGCCGCTCGCCCTTCACCTGGATTCTCGACCCCGTGGACGGCACACGCGCCTTCGTCTGCGGCCTTCCCACCTGGGCCACGCTCATCGGGCTCACCTTCGAGGGCAAGCCCGTGCTGGGCCTGATGAACCAGCCCTTCGTGGGCGAGACGTTCTACGGCAACCCGGACGGCGCCTGGCACCGGCGCGGCGGTGAAACGGAGAAGCTCGCGACGCGGAAAGGCATTGCCCTTCCCGCCGCCACCATCGGCACCACCGCGCCCGAACTCTACAAGGGCGAGGACCAAGCCTTCTTCCAGCGCCTGCGCGCCAAAGCCACGCTGACCCGCTATGGCGGTGATTCCTATTTCTTCGCACTTCTCGCCGCGGGCCATGTCGATATCGCGATGGATGCGGGCCTTCAGGCTTACGACATCGCGGCACTCCTGCCGATCATCAGGGGCGCGGGCGGTGCCACCTGCGAGTGGACCGGCAAGGACCCGGTGAGAGGCGGCAACATCTTGACCGCAGGCTCCCAAAAGCTGCTTGAGGAAGCGCTTGAACAGCGCAGCCTATCAGCCTGAAAAGAATCAGTCTTTGCCGCTCAGTTCAGGGTCCTGCCGCTTCAGCCGCCTGGTGCGCGTCACCATGTTCAGCGCCTCGACGGCGACCGAGAAGGCAATGGCGAAGTAGATATATTCGCGCGGGATGTGCTGGTGGAAACCATCGGCCACCAGCGCCACGCCGATCAGGATGATGAAGGCGAGCGCCAGCATCTTGACCGTCGGATGCGCGTCGATGAATTTGCTGATCGGCTGTGCCGCCACCATCATCAGCACGATCGCCACCACATTGGCGGCGATCATGACCGGCAAATGCGTGGTCATGCCCACGGCGGTGATGATCGAGTCGAGCGCGAACACGAAATCGATCACCATGACCATGACGATCACGCTGAGGAAACTGGCGGCCTTGCTGGCACGGGGCCCCTCATGGGCGCCCTCCATCTCATTGTGGATTTCCATGGTGCCCTTGTAGAGCAGGAAGATGCCGCCAAGGATGAGGATGATGTCGCGCCAGGAGAAATCGAGCCCCGCGGCGCTGAAAACCGGCGCCGTCAGCTTGGTGAGCCACACCAGCATGGAGAGCAGGAGAATGCGCAATCCGAGCGCGCCGCCCAGGCCGATGCGCTGCGCCAGCGGGCGCTGCTTCGGGGGCAGTTTCTGGGTGACGATCGAGAGAAAGACGAGATTGTCGATGCCGAGGACGATTTCAAGCAATGTCAGCGTGGCAAGGCTCAGCCAGCCTTCCACCGTAAACAGCCACTCGAACATCCCCGCTCCCGCTTTATGTCAATCGTTCGGGAGCATGTAGGGTGCCATGCGGCGGAGATCAATCGTCCCGGTAAACTCTTTCGCGCCGTTCGTGGCGTTCCTGCGCCTCGATCGAGAGCGTGGCGATGGGGCGGGCATCCAGACGCTTCAGGCTGATGGGATCGCCGGTTTCCTCGCAATAGCCGTAGGAGCCGTCATCCAGCCGCTTCAGCGCCGCCTCGATCTTGGAGATCAGCTTGCGCTGGCGGTCGCGGGTGCGCAGTTCCAGCGAGCGGTCGGTTTCCGAAGAGGCACGGTCAGCCAGGTCGGGCAGCACATGGTTCTCATCCTGAAGGTGCAGGATGGTTTCCTTGCTTTCCTTGAGGATATCGTCCTTCCACGCCAGCAGCTTGGCGCGGAAATAAACCCGCTGCCGCTCATTCATGAACGGCTCGTCGTCTTGGGGTTTGTAGTCTTCGTCGACTTCAACAGCCATCTCGAACTCTCAATTCACCCTCTCGTGGCGCGGGCTTATAGCGGCGCTGCTGCGCTGCCGCAATAGCTCATAAGACCCGCCGCACAGCCGTGTGAACAACCGTTAGCAGCTTGATTCGGATTGCATTTTCTGACTGCTAGCAGGGAACTATGAACATCTGGCAAATATCGTGCGGGAATAAGGCAGAGGTATTCCATGAGTCTCGCCGCCAGATTCGCCGTCCTGATTTTCGCTTCCGGAGTGGCGTCCTATGTCGCCCATCGGCTTTTCAAGAATCCGCCAGATCCTCATGGCGACGATCCACCCGCTCGTGACGGGGCGAGCGGCGGAAACTTCTCATCCGGCCATTTCGGCAGCGGCGGCGGGCATGATGCCGGAGGACACGATGGTGGCGGGCATTGACCGAGCCTACCTGTCCTTCCGGCTCATCCAGTTGATAGCATGGGGCACGAACCATGGGTTGCCCCAGTAGAGCGGGGTTGAGGGCATGGGCCGGTCGAAGGCGCTCTCGCCGCCGGGTTGCCCGAGAATACGGCGCGCCAGCTTGCGGCCGAACAGCGTGCCCATCGGAACGCCCGCGAAGCAATAGCCCACCGCGTAGTGCAGCCCCTCATGCCGGCCGATGTGCGGATAAAGATCGAAGGTGCCGCCGCATTTGCCGGTCCACACATTGTCGAAGCGAAGATCGGACAATTCCGGGAAGATGCGGAGAATGCGCGCATGCAGACGCTCGGCCATGATGCGGAGATCGGCATTCCGCGCACCCGTCAGCCCGCCGAAGATCAGCCGCGCGGGATCCGTAGGCGCGATCCGCATCCAGTCGACATTGAAGTTCCAGTCGATGAAGGTGCGGTCTCCGGGCAGCAATGATCTGAGCCGCGCCGCATCCATGGGGGCCGACACCGTCTGATAGGCGTCGAAAGGCATGATGCGGCGCTTGAGCCAGGGCAGCGCATCGCCGGAATAGCCATTGGTGGCGAAAATCAGCTCGCGCGCCTCAGCTTTTCCCTTGGGCGTGAGCAGCGCAAATCCCCGCTCCGTTTCCCCAACGCGCCGGACGGGCGTGAAGCCCGCGATGGTGACGCCGGCCGCCCGCGCCGCGTCGAGCAAGCCCTTGTGATAAAGGCCGGGATGCAGCCCCGCATGATCGTCAATCCGCACCCCGCCGAAATAATGCGCCGTAGCGATCTCGTTTTTCTGGTCCGCCCGGCTCACCGTGGCGAAGGGTTCGCCCAGATGTTTTTCACGCAATGAAAACTCGCGCGCCATCGCCTCATACATGGCGGGGCTGGTGGCCATCAGGAAGCGGCCCTGCTGGCGGAAGTCGCAACTGATGTTCTCGCGCATCACGGTATCCTTCACCGCGACAAAGGCGTCCATCAATTCGCTGTAGATCGACGTCGCGAAATCAAGCCCGTGGCTCTCGATCAACTCGCCGAAACCGTGCTTGAGGGTGCGGCCCACATATCCCGCATTGCGCGTCGAGGCGCCGTGCCCCGGTTCCTGCGCGTCGAACACCGTGACGCTGCGCCCGGCCCGCGCCAGATCGATCGCCGCCACCAGCCCCGTGATGCCCGAGCCCACGATCGCCACATCGCTTCTGGGCGGAGCTTGCACCGAAGCGGATGTTTCATGCGGCGCGGCGCGCCACCAATAGGGATCGAAGGAACAATCGGGCGAAAGGACGGAACTGCCGAACGCCATCAGCGGGACGCCTTTGCCTTGTCGGCCTTGAGCCAGCGGAACAATTCATCCATGCGTTCGGCGATCAGCGCCTTGCCGTCGCGCTTCGACCAGTCATGGACGCCGCGCCCATTGGCGAGGCCATTGGCCCCCTCCTCCACCATCTTCTTGATGGCCGGTGAAGGTAGCGGCTCACGATCCAGATGCGGCATCAGCGAGGCGCCGAAATGATACATGGTGAAGAGACCCCCGGCATCCGCCGACTCGAGCGGCCCGGTAATGCCCACGCGGCGGCCGAAACTGTTTTTCACCACCGTGTCGATCGCCTCGGCACTGGCAGCCCCCGATGCCCAGAGCGCCCAGGCCTCGCGCAGCATGGCGAATTGCAAACGATTACCGATAAAGCCCGGAATCTCGCGGTCGATCACCGCCGGCTGCTTTCCCGCCGCTTTCAGCTGCTCGCAGACCCAGCGCGTGACATCGGGCGCGGTCTCAGGCCCGGCGCACACTTCGACCAGCGGAATGAGCTGCGGCGGATACCAGAAATGCGTGGCGATGACGCGCTCGCGGTGTTTTACGTTCTTGACCAGCGCGCTCGCTGGCTGGCCGCTCGAGGAGCCCAGCACCGCAGGCGGCGCACAGATTGAATCGAGCCTGCCGAACAGCTCATGCTTGAGCGCCAGATCTTCCGTCACCGCCTCGATCACAAATTGGGCCGGCGCTGCATCCTCAAGCCGCGTCGTTGGTGCAATGCGGGCGACAATGGCAGGAATGTCCGCGGCCTTCACCAGATCATGCCGCGCGAAGTCGGCGAGGCTGGCCCTGATCTTTTCCATCGCGGCGGCGAGCGATGCTTCGTTGCGCCCCACCATGATGACGCGCTTGCCCGCTGTGGCAAAAATCTGCGCGATCCCGTGGCCGATGATGCCATTGCCAATCACCGCGACGGTGTCGAGTTTGTCCGGCGTCATGCCGCCCTCCGTGATTTCGCCTCATCGATCAGGTCGCGCGCCTGCATCCACCAATAGCCGGCCTGAACGCCGATGCGGCCGAAGGGGCCGCCCGCCCACACCGGCGCATAAGGCGCGAAGCGGCGATACTCATCGTCTCCCGCCGCAATGGCGCGCGCCAGGAGGATGCCGCCCATGGCGGTGGTGTTCATGCCGTGCCCACCGAAGGCGGTGGCCCACCATTGCCCCTGCCCGTCACCGCCGATCAGCGGCATGAAATGGCGCGTGTAGCCCATGAGGCCCGCCCAGGCATAATCGATGTGTGGATTGCCAAGCCGGGGATAGACGGACAGCATGTCGCGCTTCATGCGCTCGGCGAGGTGCCCGGGCTCCGACACGCGGGTGGTGATGGCGCCGCCCCACAGGATACGGCCATCATCCACCAGCCGGTAATAATTGCCGGCCCGCCGCTGGTCCGACGCGGCACTCCGTGTACGGATCGACTCCTGCTGCAACGGCTCCGTGACGGCGACATAGGTGGCGACGGGCAGGATGGCGCGGCCCGTTCCGGGATGAAGCGTGCGGTCAAGCGAGGAGACGGTGTGGATCACATGCGCCGCCTTGACCCGGCCGCTCCCCGTCTTTACCTCCCATCCGGAGGCCTGCCGCGAAACATTTGCCGCGGCCGAATTCTCATGAATCTTCGCACCCGCGGCTTCCGCCTTTGCGGCAATCATCAGCGCATAGCGCAAGGGGTGCATGTGAAAGGCGGTTGTGTCGACGAGGCTTTGATAATAGCGCGCCGTGGCCAGCTTCGCCCGCGTCTCTTCCGTGGTGCAGAACTGCCGTTCATCGCCAAAATCGCGCGCCAGATGATCGCGATAGGCCTTGAGGCCATCGGCATCGTTGAAACGCCGCGCCCCGATCCACCCGTCTCCCATCTTGATCGTAGGATCGGTTACGGCAATTTCGCGCCGCACGAACTCGGTGCCGAAACAGGAGAGTCGGTAAAGATGCCGTGCGGCTTCAAGCCCCACTTTCCTGGTGATCTCGTCCAGCCCTTCGGCAAAGCCGTTCGAGACAAAGCCGCCATTGCGCCCCGAGGCGGCCCAGGCCACCCGCTGCGCCTCGAGCAGGATGGTTTTCTTGCCCCGCCGCACCAGTTCAAGTGCTGCCGTGAGGCCCGCCAGCCCGCCGCCGATCACGCAGGCATCGGCCTCTACGGTTCCCGAAAGCTGGGGCCTTGCGGCGCCGCGATCCACGGTTGCTTCATACCAGGTCTTGTCATGGACGGACGGCATCATCACTCCGGCGAAAAGAGGCCCAGTTGCCGTCGCCCCCGCCGCCGCGCTAAGGAGCGCCATGCGCTTCTCATCAGGCAAAGAATTCCGTGACTGGCCCTCGAAGGCCGTGACCATATTCGGCATGTCCGGCGTGGGCAAGACCACGCTGGCCAAGCTGCTCTATCATTCCGGCTGGTTTCAGTATTCCGTCGATTACCGCATCGGCACGCGTTACATGGGCGAGCACATCGTCGACAATTTCAAGCGCGAGGCGATGAATGTGCCGTTCCTGCGCGACCTGCTGCTGTCGGATTCGATCTATATCTGCTCCAACATCACCTTCGAGAATCTGAGCCCGCTTTCGACCTATCTCGGCAAGCCCGGAAATCCCGCCAAGGGCGGCATTTCCTTTGCCGAATACAAGCGCCGCCAGAACCAGCACCGCGAGGCCGAAATTCATGCGCTGATGGATGTGCCGGAATTCATCGGCCGGGCGCACGAGATTTATCAGTATACGCATTTCGTCTGCGATTCCGGCGGCAGCCTCTGCGAGGTGGTGAACCCCGCCGACCCGCAGGATCCCGTGTTGCAGACGCTCGCCGCCAATACCCTGATGCTCTATATCGAAGGCACGCCCGAGCACACCAAGATGCTGGTGGAGAGGTTCCGCAAGAACCCCAAGCCCATGTATTACCAGCCGGCCTTTCTGGATGCGAAATGGGCGGAATACAAACAGCTGAACGGCATTTCTGCCGATGACGATGTTGATCCCGATGGCTTTGCCGTCTGGGGCTTCGAGCAGCTTCTGCTGCATCGCATTCCGCTCTACGAAAAAATTGCAAAAACCCACGGCTATACCATTCGAATGCGGGACATTCCGTCCATTCAAACCGAGGCTGATTTCGTGAGCCTCCTCACCCGCACCATCGAACAGTAAATATTTCCATGCCCATCCGTATCCCCAACGACCTGCCCGCCCGCCGCACGCTTGAAAAGGAAGGCGTGATGCTGATGACCGAGGAGACAGCGCTCCGCCAGGACATCCGCCCCTTGCGCATCGGCCTCCTCAATTTGATGCCGAACAAGATCAGGACCGAAACGCAATTCGCCCGGCTGCTTGGCGCGACACCGCTGCAGGTGGAACTGACGCTGGTGAAGATCACCAGCCATACGCCGAAGAATACCTCCGCCGAGCACATGCTCGCCTTCTATGAGAACTGGGAGGATGTGGCGGCGCAGAAATTCGATGGCTTCATCGTCACCGGGGCGCCGGTGGAGCTGCTCGATTTCGAGAAGGTCACCTACTGGCCGGAGCTGTCGCGCATCTTCGACTGGACGCAGACCAACGTGCATTCGACGATGAACATCTGCTGGGGCGCGCAGGCGGCGCTCTATCATTTCCACAGCGTCCCAAAGCACGCGCTGCCGGGCAAGGCCTTCGGCGTCTACACGCACAGGAACCTCAGCCCCGCCTCGCCCTATCTGCGCGGCTTCTCCGACGATTTCTCGATTCCCGTTTCGCGCTGGACGGAGAACCGCCGCGCCGACCTTCCGTCAGGCCAGGGACTCGAAATCCTCATGGAGTCGGATGAGGCAGGCCTCTGCATGATCGACGACGAAAGGCACCGCTCGCTCTACATGTTCAATCACATCGAATATGAGACGGGATCGCTCGGCGAGGAATTTGCGCGTGATACGTCAGCGGGAAAGTCGATCACCCTGCCGGCCAATTATTTCCCCGGCAACAATCCCGCGGCACCACCCGAGAACCGCTGGCGCAGTCACGCGCATCTGCTGTTCGGCAACTGGATCAACCAGGTCTATCAGACGACACCGTTTGACCTGGCCGATATCGGCCGCCGGTCAGCGCGAGATGCGCAGGGTTGATTTCTTGATGCGCGTCGTGATGGCGGTGAAAACCGCATTGATCTCGTCGCCGCTGACACTCGCCTCGAAATAATTGGCGGGAGCGCAGGCCTTCAGCAAATCCGTCACGGCGGGATTGGTGATGTCATAGGCGATCGTGAAGATCGTAATGTTCTTCGCCGCCGCGGCCTTGCAAAGGGTGACGAGATTGTCGTTGCCGTTGGTGACGCTGCGGCTTCCCCCGGCGTTATATTCTTTCGAGGTCTGGACGCCATCGGTCAGCAGCACCAGGAATTTCTTGGTGTCCGCATCGCTATAAGGAGCGCCCTCGGTATAGGGTTCGGCGGGATCGAGAAGGTTCCAGCCGAACTCGAAGCCCAGCGGAATATTCGTGTTGCCGACGGGATACATGGCCGAAATGCGCGACTTGACGGTGTCGAGATCGTCGGTCAACGGCACAACATCGAGCTTGTTGGTGCCATATTTCGCGCAGCTATAGTTGGGCGCGGCATTTTCGGAACCGCCCTCGATATAGCCCCACTGGCTGCCGTTGGAGCCGTCAGGCGTCGTCACGCCCACATTCCACGGATTTTTCCGGTCCTGCGTACATCCCGTCCAGGTGGCGGTGGCCGAGGCTTGCGTGACATAGGCCGCGGGCATCGATGCACGCACCATCGCTGAGAATGGCGCCAGGCCCACCTTCAGCGTGCCGCCGCCATCGTCGGACTTGGCGTTGGCGTCGAGGTTGTCGATCATTTGCGTTACGGCATCGCGCATGCGGCCGTATTTGTTGTTGGTGACCATCGAATAGGAATAGTCGAGAACCAGGACGACTTCGGCGTTGCTTCCCTTGCCGCCTTCCACCTGCGCGCTGGCGCCGATGTGCATGGTGTTGATGCCGACGAGCGCCATGAAGGTGGTGGGATAGTCATACCCCACAGAACCGTTCAGCGACGCCTTGCCAATGCTGAAGACGGGCTGGAGATTGGCCAGATCCGTATCCCGGAGATTGTCGTGAAAGTAATTGAGCCCCATCGTCTTGAGTTCGGCATTTGTCGATTTGGTGGTGGACATTGCCGTGGCCACCGCGAGCGCCGCCGAATCGACAGCCGCCTGCAACTGCGTCTGCGCGCGGGTGGCGCGGATATAATCGATGGCGCTTCCCGACGCGACGAGAACCGGGATGATCGCCAGCGCGAATAGCGCTCCCATGTTGCCTGCGGTATTCGAGAGATAGCGGGCTGCGAACTTGCTGCGAATGCTGAAACTCATGACCGGTTCCTGCAAATGTACGGAAAGTTTTATAAAATGAATGGATTTCAGAACCGTTTCCAAATCCAGTAAAAATTGAATGGATTTCGCAAGCCGTCATATATCCGTCACGTCGCCGTGGCTTTGGAAGGCAACAAAATTGGATCATTCACCATGTTGACATTGATGCTGCTCCGGCACGCCAAATCGAGCTGGTCCGAAAAGGGGCTGACCGATCTCGAGCGCCCGCTGAACGCGCGGGGAAAGCGCGCCGCCAAGGCGATGGGGGAGCACATGCAAGCCCAGAAGTGGGTGCCGGATCTTGTGCTTTGCTCGCCCGCCCGGAGGGCGAGAGAGACCTGGGTGATCGCCCAGACAGCCTTCGCCAAACCTCCGGCATGCGAGATCGAAAATGCTGTTTATGATTTTGGTGATGGCTCGGCCCTGCTTGCACTCATCCAGCGCAATGGCCGGAAGGCAAAGCGGCTCCTGCTGGTGGGCCACAACCCGTCGCTGGAAGAACTTGCGCAGCGCCTGATCGACAGCGGCGACGAAACGCTCCGCCACCGGATCGAAAAGAAATTTCCCACCGCCGCACTTGCCGTCATCTCCTTCACCCTGTCCTCGTGGGAACATGTGATCGACCATACCGGCGCGCTCGAAGCCTTTGTACGGCCACGGGATATTCTTGACGGCGAAGACGACTGACAGCTTGTGTTTGCCACCCGCCACCCCCAGATTGTGGGGCGCGGAGGCTGACAGCGACTGTGAACCTTTCTGATCTTATCGACAGCGGGCGCCTCGCGGCAGGCGGCCTCAGGGATTTTGCCGTGGGGCTGGCCAGCCCCTCGCTCCGCCTTGGCGTCACCGGCCTGTCGCGGGCGGGAAAGACGGTGTTCATCACTTCCCTCGTGCAGGCGCTGCTGAAGGGCGGCAGGCTTCCGGCCTTCGAGGCCCATGCAGGGGGGCGCATTTCCCGTGTTTACCTTGAGCCGCAGCCCGATGACGGCCTGCCGCGCTTTCCCTATGAGGATCATCTGGAGGCGCTGTCCGAAGGCGAAACACGCCACTGGCCCGAGGGCACGCGGCAGATCAGCCAATTGCGCCTGACCATCGAATATGAGCCGCGCGGGCTGGTGGCGCGCACGGTGGGCAGCGGCAAACTGCATGTCGACATCATCGACTATCCCGGCGAATGGCTGCTGGACCTGCCGCTGATGGGCATGGGCTACGCGCGCTGGTCGGCGCTCACCATCGCCGCCAGCCGGACCGGCCCCCGCCTCGCCCGCGCCCAGGACTGGCACGCCCATCTCACAACGCTTGACGCAGCCGCCCGCGCCGATGAGGGCCAGGCCATCCGCGCGGCGCAACTCTTCACCGCCTATCTTGCCAGCTGCCGCGATGATGACGCGTCACTGTCGGCACTTCCGCCGGGCCGGTTCCTGATGCCGGGAGATTTTGCCGGTTCACCGCTTCTCGCCTTTGCGCCGCTCGATGTGGCGGAGGATGCAAGCTTCGCATCGGGCTCCCTCGGCGCGCTGATGGCGCGGCGCTATGACTCCTATGTGGCGCGCATCGTGAAGCCGTTTTTCTTCGGTAACTTCGCCCGGCTCGACCGGCAGATCGTTCTGGTCGATGCGCTCTCGGCTCTCAATGCCGGTGCGGCGGCGGTAAACGATCTTCAAACGGCGCTGGCGGGAATCCTCGCCTGTTTCCGCCAGGGATCAAACTCGATCGTCTCCTCCCTGTTTGGCCGCCGCATCGACCGCATCCTGTTTGCCGCCACCAAGGCCGATCTTCTGCATCAGACCAGCCACGACCGGCTGGAGAAAATCCTGCGCCTTATCGTCGAGGAGGCGGCAAACCGCGCGGAATATTCGGGTGCCGAGATTGATGTCGTGGCGCTGGCCGCCATCCGCGCCACGCGCGAGGCCCGCGTGACCCAGAAGGGCGAGACGCTGGATTGTATCGCCGGAACGCCGGAGAAGGGCGAAACCATCGGCAATCAGGTTTTCGACGGCAACACGGAAGCCGCCATCTTTCCCGGTGACCTGCCGGAAAATCCCCGCGCCGCGCTGGATGGCAGCCTTGAGGGGCATCTGAAATTCGTGCGCTTCCGCCCGCCGCTCAAGCGCCTGGAAACCTTCCCGCATATCCGCATGGACCGCGCCGCCGAATTCCTGATCGGAGACCGTCTGGCATGAGCGAACACACCCGCAGCCCCAAAGCCTTCGTGATCGAGGAAGAAGAGGGAAAGACGCAGACGCGCCGCAAGCCGCGCGCCATCACCGATATCGAATTTCCGCCGGAGGAATCGCAAGGCGAGTTGATGGTGATCCCGCCTGCCCTGCCGCCCCGCAAACGCGGCTGGCGCTGGGGCGGGTTGCTGGCGGGATCGCTTGCCAGCCTTGCAGCACTATGGGCCGGGCTCTCGATCACGCAATTGATCGAGCAGTCTTTTGCCCATTCCGCAACCCTGGGCTGGCTTGCCGCGGTGGCGGCGGGGCTGGCCGCATTTGCGCTGGTGGCGATCGTGGTGCGCGAGATCTGGTCACTCGCCCGCCTCGCCCGCATCGAACATATCCAGGAAGATGCGGCAAAGGCATTGAATCTCGACGATCCGGCCTCCGCCAAGCGCGCCATTGCCAATCTCTCGGGCGTATTGGGAGGCCGGGCCGACAGCCTGTGGGGCCTGCAGTCCCTGAAACAGCATGAGAGTGACGTGATGGATGCGCGCGACCGCATCCGCCTCGCCGAGCGCTATCTGGTGAGCCCGCGCGATGAAGAGGCGCACCGCCTCATTGCCCGCACCGCAAGGCGCGTCACCCTCATCACCACCGTCACGCCTACGGCGGCGCTCGATATGCTGATTGTCGCCTCGCAAAATCTGCGGATGATGCGCGAGATCGCCACGCTTTACGGCGGCAGGCCCTCGACACTCTCGACCTTCCGCCTGGCCCGCATGGTGCTGGGCCATCTCGCGGTGACAGGCGGCCTGGCCCTCTCCGACAATCTTCTCCAGCATGTGGTGGGCAAGGGCGTGCTGGGCCGCCTCTCGGCGCGCTTCGGCGAGGGTGCCGTAAACGGCATCATGACGGCCCGCATCGGCATTGCCGCGCGCGATGTCTGCCGCCCCTTCCCGCAGGAACCCAAGGCCCGGGAAACTCTGGGGAGCCTGCTCCGCGAGCTCGTCTCGATGGACAAGGGCGAAACACCCCAATCTTAATCTTTCCCGGCGACGGAATGGCTGATGTGTCCCGTCTTGGGGACAGGAGCGGCATCTCAAAAGGAGACGACGATGCAACGGAAATGGATTGTCACGATCACGGCGGGCCTTGCGGCGGTATTGGTCGCAGGCGGCCTCGCGCAGGCCAACATGGGCGGCATGGGTGGCATGGGCGGCGGCTGGGGCCGCCACTTCGGCATGATGGGCGGCGGCATGGGGCTGCGCGCCCTGCTGGAGCGCTATGATGCGAACCATGACGGCAAGATCACCCAGGATGAAATTACCAAGAACCGCGCCGACTGGCTGGCCGAATTCGACACCAACAAGGACGGTTCGCTGTCGCTCGACGAGTTCAAGAACCTGTGGATGAAGGCCAACCAGGAGCGGATGGTGCGGGAGTTCCAGTTCTTCGACACCGACGGCAATGCCCAGGTGACGCTGCAGGAATATGAAGCGCCCCTCGCCCAGATCGTTGCCGACCGCGACAGGAATGGCGATGGCGCCCTGAGCCGTGACGACATGCGGGGACCCGGCGGTCCCGGCCATCATTGGAAGCACGGCATGGGTCAGGGCGGCGGTGCTGGTGATGGCGGCGCTGGCGATGGCGGTGACGGCGACAGCCAGTAGCCTCCTGGCATTTTAACCAATCCGGCAGGCCCCGGCACCTTTGGCGGCCAGGCCAGGCGGGGTGGCACAAATCTTGGATCATCCCCCCCATGACCAGTGCCGGATTGGATATCACGCCCATTACGATCGCGCGCCGCTCCTCTGCGGCGCGCTTCGCAATCCCCGCATTTGCGCCCCCCCGCGATGCCCGCTTTGGCCTGTCGGCCTCCGTGCAGGGCCTCGAAACGCTGGAAGCGGGCTGGCGCAGCCTCGAACGCACCGGCGTCAAATCCCATGGCGTATTCCAGACTTATGATTGGGTGGCGAGCTGGGCGAGGACCTTCTGCGGCCCGGATTCCGAAGATCAGCCCTTCATCATCAGCGGCTATCAGGGCGATGAGCTGAAATTTCTCTGGCCGCTCATGAAAACCCGGGCGGGCCCCGTCACGGTGCTGCGCTGGGCCTCGGAACCCCTGTCCCAATATGGTGACATTCTGCTGGCCCCGGGCGAGTGTCCCAAAAGCTGGATGGCCGCGGCGGCGGATTTCATCCGCCACACGGCCGGCCTGCATTCGATCCGGCTCCGCCATGTGCGTCAGGACGCCAATTGCCAGCCCTTCCTGCAGGAGGCTTTCCGCGACGCGCGGCTGGTGGAACAGGCCCCCTGGCTTGATCTTTCAGCCTATGCCGATGATGCGGCCTATGAAGCGCGCTATAATTCCAACCAGCGCCGCCGCCGCAAGAAGATCAGGAAAGCCTTTGAAGACGAATTCGGACCGGTGACATTCGAGGTTCTGGACCAGGGCCCCGCGAACGATGCCGCCATGGCGCAGGCGGTGGCCGAGAAGTGCCTCTGGATCGATGAGCGCGGCCGCCAGAACCAGATCCTCAGTGATGAGGCATTGCTGGATTTCCTCAAGGATTTTTCCCGCAACGCCTCAGGTAACGTGCGCCTCATCACCAGCCAGATGAAGGCGGGCACCAAGGTCCTGTCATGGGAAATCGGCCTCCGCTTCGGTACCAGCCATTTCGGCTTCATCACCTCGCATGTGAATGAACTGACCGATTATTCCCCCGCCCGCCTGCACATGGATTTCTCCCAGCGCCGCGCCCTGGCCGACGGCATGACGGTGTTCGACTTGATGGTACCGCATGATGCCCACAAGGAGTCATGGAGCAGTGCGGCGACCGAAACCCGCGACTATCACCTGCCGCTCACCCCCCGCGGCTGGCTCTATGGCCGCGTCTATCTCGAAACCCTGCGTCCCCTGCTGCGGGATGCCTATTACCGCCTGCCCGAGGAATGGCTGCGGCGCCTCAAGCCCTTTACCGGCCACTGAGCCTTCCTCAAACTCCATCGAGACTTGCAACAATGTCGCGGTGACAGCCGGGTGACGTCTGTTAACCTCGCCGCATGACAACCGTTCTCCGCTCCTCCGATCCGCTGCTGCAGCCCTACAAGCTCAAGCATCTCACGCTCAAAAACCGCCTCATGTCGACCTCGCATGAGCCGAACTATTCCGAAGACGGCATGCCCACCGACCGCTACCGCCTCTATCATGTGGAAAAGGCAAAGGGCGGCATCGCCATGACCATGACGGCGGGATCAGCCGTCGTCTCGCGCGACTCGCCGCCGGTGTTCGGAAATCTCATCGCCTACAAGGACGAGATCGTGCCGTGGCTGCGGAAGCTCGCGGATGAGTGCCATGATCTTGGCACGGCCGTCATGATCCAGCTCACCCATCTGGGCCGCCGCTCGGTGTGGAACAAGGCGGACTGGCTGCCCGTGCTCGCCCCCTCCTGCGTGCGGGAGCCCGCGCACCGCGCCTTCCCCAAGGTGATCGAGGATTGGGACATCGAGCGCATCGTGGCCGATTATGCGGCGGCGGCGGAGCGCATGAAGGAGGCCGGCCTCGATGGTTTCGAGTTCGAATGCTACGGCCATCTCATGGATAATTTCTGGTCGCCCGCAACCAATCTGCGTACGGATGAATATAATGGCTCGATCGACAACCGCCTGCGCTTCACCATGCGCGTGCTCGAGGCGGTGCGGAAGGCGGTGGAGCCGGATTTCCTTGTCGGCTGCCGCCTGACCGCGGATGAGGACTGGGATATCGGATTGTCGAAATCCGAAGGCATCGAAATCTGCCAGCGCCTGAAAAATTCCGGCCTTGTGGACTTCCTCAACATCATCAAGGGCCATATCGACCATGATGGGCCGCTGCAGGATGTGATACCGGTAACGGGCACCAAATCAGCGCCGCATCTCGATTTCGCCGGTGAAGTGCGCGCCGCCACCAGATTTCCGGTCTTTCACGCCGCCCGCATCAACGATGTGGCAACCGCGCGCCACGCCATTGCCGAAGGCAAGCTCGACATGGTGGGCATGACCCGCGCCCACATCGCCGATCCGCACATCGTGAAAAAGATCATGGAAGGACGCGAGAGTGATATCCGCCCCTGTGTGGGCGCTACCTATTGCCTCGACCGTCTCTATGAAGGCCAGGATACGCTGTGCATCCACAATCCCGCCACCAGCCGCGAAGCCACCATGCCGCATGTGATCGGCAAGGCAAAGGCGAAAAAGAAGATCGTGGTGGTGGGCGCAGGGCCGGGCGGCCTTGAAGCCGCGCGCGTGGCGGGCGAGCGCGGCCATATCGTGACGGTGCTGGAAGCAGCGCCGCAAGCGGGCGGCCAGCTTCGCCTTGCCACGCAGATCGCCCGCCGCAAGGAACTGATCGGCATCATCGACTGGCGCCTGTCGCAGCTTGAGCGCCTTGGCGTGACCGTCAATTACAACATCATGGCGGAGCCCGCCGATGTGACAGCACTCGAGCCCGATCTGGTGGTGATCGCCACCGGCGGCCTGCCGCAATCGCAAGCCATCCCCGAGGGTGCGGAGCTTGCGGTGTCCTCATGGGATATCGTGTCGGGCGACGTGAAGCCGGCGGAAGATGTGCTGCTCTTCGATGACAACGGCAATCATCCCGGCATGGCGGCGGCAGAGCTGATTTCAGCGCAAGGATCGAAGCTCGAGATCATCAGCCCCGAGCGGAATTTCGCCGCCGACATGGGCGGCCTCAACCTTGTGCCCTACATGCGCCACTTCACGAAGCACGGCGTGACCATCACCACCATGACGCGCGTGCGCGCCCTGAAGCGCGAGGGCAACAAGATCAAGGCCACGCTGTGGAGCCCCTATAGCATGGCCGATTGTGGCGAGCGTCTCGTCGATCAGGTGGTGCTGGAACATGGCACAGCCCCGCTGGACGATCTTTATTTCGCGCTGAAACCACAGTCTGTGAATCTGGGTGCTGTGGATTACGAGGCGCTGGCGGCCGGGCAGCCGCAAACGATCAACACCAACAAGGACGGGACATTCCGCCTGTTCCGCATTGGTGACGCGGTGGCGAGCCGCAATGTGCATGCCGCCATCTATGACGGGCTGCGCTTCCTGAAAGACGTGTGAGGATCAGGCGATCAGCGCGCGGATGCGGGCAAGGACGCTTTCATAATCGACGGAAAAGGGAACGCGGCGGTGCGTCTCCTCGCCCAGCCGGTCGGCAACACCTTCGGCAATCAGCCTTTGCGCCACCGCCCTCATGTTGCGGGGCGGCGTGAGCACGCCCCGCCGCGCCAGAACCGCCATCGGGCCCCGTGCTGCCGTCCATGACAACGCCGCGCGGGATTCCGGCAACTCGAAAATGCTGACGGGCTTTTCCGAAGCGATCGCCTCACCCAGCATCGACATGCTGTCGGACGTGACAACCACACGGTCCGCCAGCTCCAGCGCCGGGCGATAGGGATTGTTTTTGGCGTTGAACGGATAGGCGGTGGCCCCCGGCCCCAGCCGCTCCGCCAGATTTTTCAGGACGTCAGGCTTCGTGCGGGGCGATCCTAGCAGCAGGATATGGCCCGTCTTGGCCAGCATCTTGAGCTGCTCCGACAGTTCCAGCACTTCAAGCGATCCGAAGCGCTGCGGAAAACGGCCAGCCCCCAGGGAAACGGCAATGAGCGGGCGAGGAAAATCTTTCCATGCCGCGGACCAGCGTTCACGCTCTGGATCAGAGACCGCAGCCGCGCTGGTGAAGGGCAATGCCAGTTCAACGACATTGGGCGCCGGAGGCAATTGATATTGCGGCGTGGTGACAACGAGATCGAACAGGTCAAGCGGCGCGCGCGGCCTGCCGATGTGAACGAGCTTTGCCGCCCCGCCGGAGGCCTGGCGGATATGGCGCGCCACCGGCACCGAGCGTTTGCCTACCGCGATCACCAGCCGGGGCCAAGGCGGAACGATCAGCGCGCGCGAGGCGGCATCGAGACTTGCAAGACTCCCGCCCCGCAACGCCGAGGGCAGATGATGGAGCGCGTTGTAGTGAAGTTTCTTGATCTCGTAAGGCAGGCCCAGCGCATCGGCGAGATGGCGCGTCTGCGCATTGTCGCCGGTGCGCGGACCGTGCAGCACCCAGACCTTGGCCGCTTCACTCATAGATGGCGGCTCAGGCCGCCATCCGCACCTCACCCAGAAGCTGCTCCAGCGGCGGCACGCGCTTCATTACCTCGAAGGCATCATGGCGCACATGATTGTCGCGCATTTCCGCTTCGATCTGCGCCTTGGTGATCTCACCACTGTCGAGGCATTCCTTGAGCAGGCCAAAGAAGAAAGCTTCCTGGCGCGGATCGGGATGCTTCTTGTATTTGCCCCACAGCTTGATGCCGTTTTCGGGCAGGAAACGCCCGATCAGCGGTACGCGGTTGGTGAAATCGATGGGCAGTCCCGTCTTCCACGGCTGGGTGCGCCGCTTGGTGTTGTGAATGAGCTTGGTGTCGGGCGCCAGACGGTCGAAATCGTTCCAGTAGGATTCGAGATAGCCGATGTTCTCGCGCGGCTCATTGGCGAGAATGATCCAGTTCTCATAGTCGAGCTTGCCCGCGAACATCTCCTCGAACTGCTTCTTCACGTTCCAGTGCTTGAGCTTGGCGCAATCGAGCAGCATGACGCTTGAGGCGATATAATCATCGCGCCCGTTGTGGCCCGAGCGGCGCTTGGCCATGATGGCCTTGCCGCCCATGTCGCGGGTCAGGAGTTCGTTGACGTCGCCCACCGCGAACACATCGGGATCAATCACCACCGCGCGGCCCTGATAGCCCATGAGTTCCGGCGGCATGAAGCGGGTGGGCGTGAAGGACTGCAGGTCGTCGTTCTTCCAGGTGCGCCAGCCGCCGGCCCGCAGAAACTGCTTGCCCTCGAATTCCTTGAAGAAGGGGAAATCCTCCTGCCGGATGATCTTCACGTCGAAGGCATCGGGATTTTTGGAATTCCGCTTGAGCGAATGGGCCGACGCGATCGCGCCCGCGATCTGCTTGCCATTGGTGTGGATGAACACGGTGTTCTTCATGACAATCTCTCTTTTCAATACCGCCCTGATAATAGGATGGAGAGCGCCCGAATGCCAGTGCCGCCAGCCTTGCACGGGGGATTGACGGGTGCTACCACCACCGCCGTCATGGCGAACCCTACCGCCCCTCAATCCCGGCGCCCGCAGATACTGACCATCCCCGTCGAGACGCTGAACCGCGAATTCGATGCCAAGCTGCACCTGGCCTTGCGCGCCGCGGGCCGTGGCTGGCGCGTGATCTTCGGCGGCCGGACCGCCATTCATCAAAACCTGCCGCGCATCCCGCAGAGCATCTACCTCTCGAAAGGTGTCAGGACCGGCAACCGCCGCATCCTCAGGCTGCTGGAGCAGCTTGGCCATGTGATCGTGGCGCTCGATGAGGAATCGCTCATCCGGCAATCCGATGAAGCGCATCTGATGATGCTCGATGCCGAAACCTTCAACCGGCCCCGCCTGCTCTTCGCGTGGGGTGAGAACAATGCCGAGGTGTGGCGGCGGTTCGAAGGCTACCGGGGCGCTCCCATCCTGCCGGTCGGCAACCCGCGCATGGATCTGCTGCGGCCGGAATTGCGTGAATTCTATCGGCCGGCGGCAGATGCCATCCGCCAGCGCTATGGCGATTTCATCCTGCTCTCCAGCAATTTCAGCCTGGTGAACCACTATATATCCGATTACGTCCGGTTCCGGACCTCGGAGTCAGCAGACCCCAGGCGCCGGGACGAATTGAAAGATGGCCTGCTTGCTCACAAGCGGGCCGTCTTCGATGCCTTCAAGCTCATGGTGCCGGAATTGGCGCGGGCGATCGCTCCCGCTACCCTGGTGATCCGGCCGCATCCCTCCGAAAACGCCAATACCTGGGAGGCGGCTGCCCAAGGCCTGCCCAATGTCCATGTTGTCCATGAAGGGCCAATCGCCCCATGGCTGCTTGCCGCGCGGGGCCTTGCGCAGAATGGCTGCACGAGCGCGATCGAAGCCGCCATCATCGGCACCCCGGCCCTTGCCTTTCATCCCGTATATTCCGATCAGTTTGAAGTGGAAATCTCAGACGCAGTCAGCAGTGGCTGCCGGACTGTCGAACAGGTTGTCAGCACGGCGCGGAATTTCCTCAGCCGGCAAGATCGCGGCGCTTCCGTCCTGACTGCGGAACAGTTCAGGATTCTGAAACATCATATTGCCTCGGTTGATGGCCCGCTCAGCTGCGAGCGTATCCTGAATGCCCTGGATGAGCACGCCGACCGCCTGTCGCCAGACAGCACCTCCCTGCGCCGCATTGCCGGTCTTTGGGGGCACTACAAGCGGCAGGCGTCAAGAGCCGTCACCACCCGCCTTCCGGCGTCGCCAAGCAATGCCCGCTACACCGCACACAAATTCCCCGGCATCACGCCGGACATGATGGAGAGATCGCTTGGCGGACTCTTGCCATTGATCCTGCAAAGCGGCGGGAAGCCGGACGTGGTCCAGCTTGCGCCCAACATATTCCGAATTGAAAACCCCAACACATCGGTGGAGCAATAAATGTCAGACCAGACTTTGGCCTATTGGGAGGCGGAAGGTCTTGATCGCCTTGTGGCGCTCTACGAGGACCCTGCCGCCGCGGACCCCTACCATGCGACCGCCGGCAAGGCGAAAACAGCGTTCGCGCCCCAGGTCGGCGATTTGGTGCGCCTGCATCAGTTAGTGCGGAGCCGCATGGCAGCCACCGTGCTTGAGTTCGGCGTTGGATTTTCAACCGTCGTGCTGGCCGATGCGCTGGCGAAGAACCAATCCGATTTCGACGCCCTGCCCGCCAAACCAAAACTGCGCAATTCCAGAGCCTTCCAGCTGGTCAGCGTGGATGCCAGCCGTCACTGGATTTCCGAAACCAGAAAGCGCCTGCCCAAGGCGCTCGCGGGCCGCGTAACATTGCACCACAGCCCGGTTGAAATCGGCACGCACAATGGCCAACTCTGCCATTTCTACAAGAACCTGCCGAACGTCATCGCCGATTTCATCTACCTTGATGGCCCCTCGCCCAAGGACGTGAAGGGCAAGGTCAACGGATTGGACTTCAGCATTGACGAACGCACTGTAATGTCAGGCGATTTGCTGCTTATGGAATCGACTATGCTGCCGGGAACGCTGATCCTCGTGGATGGCCGGGTGAACAATGCCCGTTTCCTGCAGCGCAATTTCACCAGGCCGTTCCGCCATGACTATTCGCGCGAGGGCGACATCACCACATTCGAACTGGATGAACCCCCCTTGGGCCGCCACAGCCACAATTTGGCGGCTCTGGTTAAGGCTCATAAATCGTCCTGATGACGCGGGCCCGCCAATCGACTAGAACCCGCCGGACATAAACAGGCTTTAACATGCATTCTATCAGGATTATCGGCGCGGGCTCCATCGGCAATCATCTGGCAAACGCCGCCCGTGCCCACGGCTGGCGCGTGACGCTGACCGACATCGACCCCGCTGCGCTTGAGCGGACCAAGACCAGCATTTACCCCCAGCGCTATGGCGCCTGGGACAATGAGATCACGCTCAAGGATTCCCGCGATGCCATGGGCGAAGAAGCCGACGTGGTGTTTGTCGGCACGCCGCCTGATTCCCATATCGCCTTGGCCAATGCTGTCCTCGACCGGGTCACGCCCAAGGTTCTGCTGATTGAAAAGCCGCTGGCAGGGCCTGATCTTGCCGGCTGCGCCGCCCTCAATGACCGGCTGAAAAAGGCGGGCGTCTTCGGGGCGGTGGGTTACAATCATACGCTGGGCAAGAACACGGTTGCCGCCGAAGCTGTGATCGCGAGCGGCAAGTTGGGGCCCATCGCCACCATTTCCGCCCGCACGCGCGAGCATTGGGGCGGCATCTTCAAGGCACATCCCTGGCTTCCCGGCCCCGCCGCATCCTATCTTGGCTTTTCATCCCGTGGCGGCGGCTCGGCGGGCGAACATTCGCACGGCATCAACATCTGGCAGCATTTCGCCAACCTTATCGGCGGCGGCCGCGTGGCCGAAGTGCAGGCGATGCTCGACATGGTGCGGGAGAACGGCACCGACTATGACCGCCTCTGTTACATCACGCTCAGGACCGATCAGGGCCTTGTCGGCGATGTCATCCAGGACGTGGTGACACAGCCCGCCGAAAAATCCTGCCGCATCCAGGGCCGCGACGGCTATGTGAACTGGCTGGTCGGCGCCAAGCCCGGCCATGACGGGATCATCAGCGGCACGGGCGATCAGGCCGAGGAAACGCTGATCGCCAAGACCCGTGCTGACGATTTCAAGGCCGAGATCGCCCATCTCGAACAGGTAATGGCGGGTAAGGTCAAAGCCTCTCCCATCGCGCTCGAACGCGGCCTTGACACCATGATGGTGATTGCCGCCGCATTCAAATCCCACGCCTCAGGCCGCCGCATCCGCATCGACTGGAGCAAGGGCTATACGCCCGAGGCCCTGCAGTAACCCGGAGTTCCCATGCCAAAGACATTCGATTTCGAAAATCTCTTCGTTTACGACCTCGCCAACAATCATCAGGGCGATATCAAGCATGCCCGCAACATCGTCACCGAAGTTGGTCGCGTAAATCGCGCCGGCAAGGTGAAGGGCGCGCTCAAGTTCCAGTTCCGCCAGCTCGACAGCTTCATTCATCCCGATTTCAAGGGCAAGAGCGACCATAAATATGTAAAGCGCTTCTCCGAGACGCGCCTCGAAATGGACGCCTTCGCAAAGCTCGCCGAGCATGTGCGCGCCGAAGGGCTGCTGACCATGTGCACGCCCTTTGACGAGGAGTCGGTCGATATCATCTGCGACATGGGCCTCGACATCATCAAGATCGCCAGCTGCTCCGCCGACGACCGGCCGCTGCTTGAGAAAGTGGCGCGCGTCAACAAGCCCGTCGTCGTCTCGACCGCGGGCCTCCGCACCGATGAAATCGACTGGCTGGTGAACTTCTTCGAAAGCGAGCGGGCCGAATTCGCGCTCATGCATTGCGTGGCGCTTTACCCCACGCCGGACGACAAGCTGCAGCTGAACCAGATCACCGCGATGCGCGAACGCTATCGCGATACGACGATCGGCTGGTCCACCCATGAGGACCAGAATGCCACCGCCCCCATTCAGATTGCCTATGCGCTGGGCGCGCGCATGTTCGAGCGTCACGTCGGCCTCAACACCGACAAGCACAAACTCAATGCCTATTCCTCAACGCCGGAACAGCTTGAGAAATGGATTGCCGCCTTCCATCAGGCGCGCGCCATGCTGGGCAATGAGGAGCGCCCGCCCACCTCTCCCGCCGAACGCCAGACGCTGGTGGAACTGAAGCGCGGCACCTATGCCAAGCGCGCCATCGCCAAGGGCGAAACCATCAAGCGGCAGGATGTGTTCTTCGCCATGCCCGTGCAGGACGGTCAGTTGATCTCCGGCCATTGGCGCCAAGGCCTTGCCGCCGACCAGGACTACGCCGCGAACGCGCCGCTCGATGCCAAGCTTGGCGGCCAGGGTGTCAGCGATGAAACGCTGGTGTACCAGATCATGCTGCAGGTGCGCGGCATGCTGAGCAAGGCGAACATCCACATCAACGAGGACGCCTCGATCGAGATTTCGCACCACTATGGGCTGAGGCGCTTCCGCGAATTCGGCGCGGTGCTCGTCACCTGCATCAACCGCAGCTATGCCAAGAAGCTGGTAATCCAGCTCCCCCGCCAGAAGCATCCCTATCACTTCCACAAGCTGAAGGAGGAAACCTTCCAGCTTCTCGATGGCGACCTCGAGATCGTGAAGGAAGGTGCCAAGATCAAGATGAGCCCCGGCGACACGTTCCTGGTCGAGCCCAACCAGTGGCACAAGTTTGCGACCCTTGACGGCTGCATCTTCGAGGAAGTGTCGACCACCGCCTATCAGAACGATTCTTTCTATGAGGACCCGTCGATCGCCAGCATGCCCCGCGACGAACGCAAGACGAAAGTGGACAACTGGCTCGCCTATTTCCGCTCCAAGCATGCGATTTGACGCGGCCGTCTTCGATTTCGACGGCACGCTGGTGGACTCCGCCGGAGCGAAACGCGAGTCATTTTTCGCCATCTTCCCCGATGACGCCGCCCACCGCGCCATCGTGGAACATGTGCTGCTGGAAGACCCTGACGGTTCGCGCCATCGCGTGATCCCCGAAATGGCGCGCCGCATGGGGGAGCAGAAGATCGGCACCGGCGGACATTCAGATACCGAACTCATCCGGCGCTATGGCGAAGTGTCCTCGGCAGCCGTCGCGGCAGCGCCCGAATTGCCGGGCGCGACGCGGCTTCTTGAGGCGCTGTCGAAACGGATTCCCCTTCATCTCTGCTCCAACACGCCGGAAGATGCCGTGCGCGCGCAAATTGCCCGGCGCGGCTGGACAGGATTTTTCCAAAGCGTCGACGGTTACCCGACCGAAAAGACAGCGCGGGTGTCCGAGATCATCCAAGGCGGCCACTACGACCCGGCACGCGTCGCCGTGGTGGGCGACGGCATTTCGGATGAGCTTGCGGCCAGCGCCAACGCCGCCATCTTCATTCCCATCCGCACCCCGGGCGATCTGGAACTTGCGGGGCGCATCATCACCGGAGAGCAGGATGTTTGAGGGCCGCCGTGTTCTGGCTGTGGTTCCCGCGCGCGGCGGCTCCAAGGGTGTCAAGCTCAAGAATCTCCGCGAAGTGGGCGGCGTGCCGCTGGTGGCGCTGGCCGGCCGCGTGACAAGGGCCCTGCCCTGGATCGACCGCGCCATCGTCTCAACCGATCACGACGGGATCGCCGAAGTGGCGGAACAGGCAGGACTCGCCGCGCCCTTCCGCCGCCCCGAAGATATTTCAGGCTCGATCATCAGCGACTGGCAGGTGCTGAGCCACGCGCTGACCCAAATGGAAACACTGGATGGCGTGACCTATGACGTGATCCTCATGCTCCAGCCAACCTCGCCCGGGCGGAAACCCGAGCACGTCACCGCCACGATGGAGCATCTCGCGAAAGGCAGCTTCGATGCCGTGTGGACGGTGAGCGAGACCGACTCCAAGGCGCATCCCCTGAAGCAGCTGACCGTGGGCGGAGATGGCGAACTCGCTTACTATGATCCCGCGGGCGCGCATATCATCGCCCGCCAGCAGTTGAAGCCCGTCTATCACCGCAACGGCATTGCCTATGCCATCACCCGGCAATGCCTGGTGGAGCAGAAATCCATCATGGGCGCGAAGCCTGGTGCTGTGATCGTTGCGGGCAACCTTCCCAACATCGACACCGAACTTGATCTTCTCTGGGCCAATTTCCTGATCGAGAAAGGACTGGCCGGCTGACGGCGGCCACAGGAGATGACAGCAGCTCCCGTTTCCATTCTCTATATCGTCAGCCATCCGCGCTCGGGATCAACCCTTGTTGGTTCCGTTCTCGGGCTGGCCGATGGCCATATCTATGTAGGAGAGGTGCGGGACGTGTGGCGCGACGGCCTTCTCCGCAACGAGAATTGCGGATGCGGCAAACCCTTCCGCGACTGCCCGTTCTGGACCCAGGTTTTTGAGCGCGCCTTTGGCGGTTTCGAGACGCAGCAGGCACGGCAGGCGGCGGAGATATTTTCACGCCTCGACAGGCGGGGCGAAATGCTGCGGCTTCTTCCGTCAGCACTTTTCTTTCCGTCCGGAAAATCATCCGGCGGCGCCTATGCCGCATCGCTTCTGAGCCTCTATCAGGCGATCCGCGACGTGTCGGGCGCCAAGGTCATTGTCGACAGTTCGAAGACCATGCAATACGCAGCACTCTTGGCTTCCGCTCCCGGCTTGCGCGTCAGCTTGACCAATCTGATCCGCGATCCGCGCGGCATCATGTTTTCCCGCATGCAGCGCGCGCGCTACCGCGATGGCAGCCTGAAGCCTCAGGCGGCTGGATATGGCAGGCCCCGCATCTTCCGCATTCTGATGAAATGGGTCGTGCGCAATGCACTTGCCGCGCGCGCCATGAAGCGCGATGGGGGAATGCGCTTGCTGTACGAAGACTTCACCCGCGCGCAGCAATGGTATCTCGAAGCCGTGCTGGGAGAAAATGGTGCAGGGCAGGTCCTGCAAACACTTGAAGAGGGCGTTCCCGCGGCATTCGTTCAGCATCAGGTGGCCGGAAACTGGGTGCAGGGATTGAAAATTTCCACCGCCGAACGCTGGAAGACCGAGCTTTCACAGTCTTTGCAGGACTTGATGGGACGGCTCTCGGCTCCATTCAGACGGCACTACAAGTCACAAACCTACAAACCCCGGGGAACCCGGCGGCCTTGAGTAGCCTCACCATCCCTTGTATTGAACGTGCCCATTCAAATCCGCCAGCAGGCTTAAGTCATTTCGGATGAAACAGATTTTCAAGGTATTCTGGCGCGCGGAAGGCACGCGGCCGCTTCTTGTTCTCGGAAGCCTTCTGATCGCCGCCCTGATTGAGGCTGTTGGCATTAGCACGCTTCTGCCGGCCGCCACCCTGATCGCCGGAGGCGGGGGAAAGCCCTCGGTCCTGACGAGTTGGGTCCATGCGCTGTTTGAGAAATTTGGCCTTCAGCCGACGCTTGGCCCCCTGCTGCTGGTGATTGCGGCAACCCTGTTTCTCAAGTCCCTCATCGGCTTCGCCGTCCTTTCTTACGCCGGAATCTCCGCCGCCAAAGTGTCGGTGCACATTCGTCAGCGCCTTCTCGCAGCCGTGTTCGGCGCGCAATGGCAGTTCTACGCAGATCAGCACGGCGGCCGCTTCGCCAACGCGGTAAGTAACGATGCGACAAGAGCCGGCGATGCCTATCTCCTCGCGGCACAAACTGTTTCATTTGTCGTTCAGGCAATCTGCTACATCACCATCGGGCTGATCATGAACTGGCGCCTTGCCGCCATGGGCCTGATCGCCGGTGTCGCTCTCGCATTCAGCATGCGGCGGCTGATCCGCATCACCAAGACGACGGGCTACAAACAGACCGACCGCACCTCGGAGCTGACCATCTTCGTGGTGGACATGCTTGCCAACATCAAGGCGCTGAAAAGCATGAACCGCTATGCGCCGATGCAGAAGCATCTGGATCAGACGCTGAAGCGGTTACGCCGTTCGCTCGTGACGCGTGAATTCGCCAAACAGGGCCTCAATCAGGGAAGCGACGGCATCATGGCCGTTCTGGTGGCCGGCACTGTCTACCTTGCCTACACATGGTGGCAGGTGCCGCTGGCGGAACTGCTTGTCAGCGGCGTGATCTTTTTCAAGATCATCGACATCATTTCCAAACTTCAGAAAAATTTGCAACAGTCCGTTCAAGTGGAAAGTGCCTATCTCCGCACGCAGGATCTGATCGCATCGGCGGAGGCGCACCGGGAGGTCCATTCCGGCAAACGGGAGCCGCATCTCACCAAAGCCTGCCAATTCAACAAAGTCAGTTTTGCGCACGGGAAGACCAAAGTGTTGCAAAATGTCGATCTTGTTCTCGCCGCGCAAAGCATCAATGTCCTGATGGGTCCTTCAGGCGCCGGAAAGACCACAATCATCGATCTGCTGATCGGCCTGCATGTGCCTGACAAGGGAACGATCACGCTCGACGGCGTGCCGCTGAATGACATTGATATTTACGCCTGGCGCAAGAAGATCGGATATGTGCCGCAGGAGCTCAACCTTCTTCATTCAACGGTGCGCGAGAACATCACCATGGGAGATACATCGATCTCGGATGAAGATGTGCTCGAAGCCCTGCGTCTGGCGGGCGCGGAATCGCTTGTCTCCATCCTTCCGGCCGGTCTCGACACCAATGTCGGAGAGACGGGCGGCAAGCTGTCGGGCGGGCAACGCCAGCGCATCTCCCTGGCGAGAGCACTGGTCATGAATCCCGACGTCCTCATTCTCGACGAAGTGACGAGCGCGCTTGATCCCGCGACAGAGCAGGAAATCGTCCGCAACATCGCCGACCTACGCGGAAAGTATACGATCGTGGCGATCACCCACAGGCCCGCATGGACAACTATTGCCGACACGCTTTATGAAATATCGCACGGGCATGCGAAGCAGGTTTCGGGCAAGAAATCCCTGCCGTTGGGAAAAGGAAAATCGCGGGCATGAAAGATAGCCGCGGAAACAGGATTATCTGGCTCGTCGATCCCAGCCTGGAGCGGACGCTCAATCAGCTCCGGCTTGCGGTCCGGCGGGCCCGCGTGGTTTCCTTTCCACGTTCTGGCCGCACGTGGCTGCGCATGATGCTGCATGAACTGGCCATTGATCCCAAGTTTGTGCATGTCAAATCGAGGCCCAGGCTCGCCTCGCCGCCCGCCCGGATGTGCGAGGGAATCGAGAGGTATTATTCGCGCCAGGTCCTGTTCCTGTTTCGTGACCCGAGAGACACGGCCGTCTCTTACTACCATCACCTTCTGCTGAAACAGGGAGGTGAAATTCCAGGCGGCATTTCGGCCTTTCTGCGGGAACCCACAACCGGATTCGAGCGCATTCTGGCGTTCAATCTTGGCTGGATCGAATCGTATCCGAAATTCCGCAATTTCAAAGCCATCCGTTATGAAGACATGCGGATGGCACCGGCTGAACATCTTGCGGCGATCGTCAGATTCTTCGGGTGCGGCCGCTCTGACAGCGCCCAGATCGCGCGTGCCGTTACGGGCCACACATTCGATACGATGAAACAGAAAGAGCGAAGTGGCGAACTTCATTCGCGTTTTGGCGACCGGTTCACAAAATCCGACACAGACGATAGCCGGAGAATCGTGAGACGCGGCGCCGCCGCCGGGAACCTGGACGAACTCAGCCAGGCAGACCGCGCATTCTGCGACGACCTCATGGCCCGCTACGACTACGAAAACCGGATGAACCGTGCGATGGCTCAAGCGAGCCTGCTTGGCCGAAACCGTCAAGAAAAATGATTATTCCGGGCAGGCCTCACCCTTGCCCGCCAGAGTGGCGCATCTGCGCCAGCAGCAGATCATGCGGGAGCGCGATGGCCCTATTGCCGTCCCGCCCCACCATGGTCTGGTTAGAGATCATGCTGTCGATGATCGCCTCCTCCACCGCCTCGACAGTTGCCGTGAACAGCGGATCGAGCGCGCCGTTGGGCAGGAACTCCATGGCCCGCTTGTCTTTGCCCGCGCCGAACGCGCCCGCGTTGGCCGTCGAGAAGGCGAGGAAAATATCGCCGGACCCGTTTGATCCCACGGCCCCCGTGCGCGCCATGCCCATGGGCACACGCCGGGCAATGCGCTTCAACTGATGCGGCAGCAGCGGCGCATCCGTCGCCACGATCACGATGATCGAGCCCTGGTCCTTCCAGCGCAGCTTGTCATGCGTGACGGCGCGGCCCACCGGAACGCCCAGCACCATCAACTGCTCGCGCTGGCCGAAATTTGACTGCACAAAGACGCCGACGGTGTAGCCCATCGCCTTGCGCGACGATGAGCCGTTGCCGCCCTTGAAATCATAGCAGATCATGCCCGTGCCGCCGCCCTGGCTGCCAAGCGGCACCGGCCCGCTCCGGGCACCATCGAGCGCCGCGAAGACATGCTCCGCAGTGACGTGAAAGCCGTTGATGTCGTTCAATTCGCCGTCATAGGTTTCAGCGGCAACCGGCAGGCCCCAGTCCTGGCCTGTTCCGAACCGGTTTTTCACCTGCCATTGAATGGTTGCATCCCGAGTCACGCCGCAGGAATGCGTGTTGGTGATGGTGATGGGCGACTGGAGTTCCCCCGCCTCCTCGATCCAGATGGTGCCGGTCATTTCGCCATTGCCGTTGAAGGAGTGATAGCCCGCCGCGCACGCCGTGCCGGCACCCGCCCGCCCGCGCGGCAGGATGGCGGTTACGCCCGTCCGCGCCGGCCCCTGCCCGACAACGAGCGGCCCATCGCCGGAGATCAGCGTGGTGACGCCCACCTCAACGCCCGCCACATCGGTGATGGCGTTGAATGGGCCTGTTTCGCCCGGAAACGGCAGGCCCAGATCGCGGCCGCGGATGAGTGTCATGGGTGTCCCTCCTCGATTTCGGTTGGAATCGCCAACCCGCCTGCAATAGCTTCTGGCGCAACAGCGGAGAACGGACAATGGCATCGGCGGAACATCACGGCGCGGGCAATCCCCTCTGGACCGTCATCTTCCCCGTCCTCGCCGTGGTGATGGTGGTGCTGAAACTCGGCAACTTCGTTCCCACCACCCACTGGGCGGTGGTCCTCATCTCGATCATTTTGCTGATCGGCGCGGTGTTCTCCGCCGTGCATCATGCGGAAATCGTGGCGGCGCTGGTGGGCGAACCTTTTGGCTCGATCGTGCTCGCCGTGGCGGTGACGGTGATCGAGGTCGGGCTGATCGTGGCGCTGATGCTCTCCGCCCCCGATGGCGGCCCCACCATCGCGCGCGATACGGTCTATTCCGCCGTGATGATCGTCCTCACCGGGCTGATCGGCCTCTGCCTCCTCGCGGGTGGGCAGAAACATTATGAGCAGACCATCACCGTGAGCGGCGCCACCTCCTATCTTTCGGTGCTGGGTACGCTTGCGGCAATCTCGCTGATCCTCCCCAACTACACCATGGCCGCCGAAGGCCCCTTCTACAGCAAGGTGCAGCTGACCGCGGTGGCGCTCGTCTCCCTGGCGCTCTATTGCGCATTTCTGTTCGTGCAAACCGTGCGGCACCGCGATTACTTTCTCCCCTCCGGCGATGAAACACCCGGCGCCCATGCCACGGTGACGAAAGAAATGGCAGGCGCCAGCATGATCCTGTTGCTGATCGCATTGACCGGCGTCGTGCTGCTGGCCAAAACCCTGTCGCCGCAATTGAACGCGCTGATCTCAGCCGCGCATCTTCCCTATGAATTCGCGGGCGTGATCATCGCCGGATTGGTGCTGGCGCCGGAAAGCATTGCGGCGGTGCGCGCCTCGCTCAGCAACCGCCCGCAGGTGAGCATCAATCTGGCGCTCGGATCCACCATCGCCAGCATCGGCCTCACCATTCCCGTCGTCACACTCTTCACCGCCTTCTCCGGCCAGCAACTGGCGCTTGGCGTTTCACCGATGAAGACCTCGCTGCTGGCCCTCGCCATGTTCGTGAGCATCACCACGCTGGGCACCGGCCGCACCACGATCCTGCAGGGTTATGTGCATCTCGCCCTCTTCATCATCTTCCTGGTGATGGCGGCCAGCCCGTGATGACTTGAAATTAGAACTTCCATTTCATCCGCCCATCCCACACACTAGAGGGCATGGCGGCGGAAGGATTTGCGGAATACAAGGAATTTCTGATTGTTCTGGGCACGGCGGGTCTCGTGGTGCCCCTGTTTATCCGCATCGGGCTCAATGCGGTGCTGAGCTTTCTCGTCGTCGGCGTGATCCTGAGCCACGATATTCTGGGCAAAGCCGCCGAGCAATTTCCCGCCTTCCGGTTCCTCTCGATTGCTGATCCCCACAATCTTGAATCGCTGGGCGAACTGGGCGTCGTCTTCCTGCTGTTCCTGATCGGGCTCGAACTTTCCTTCGAGCGCCTCAACACCATGCGGCGGCTGGTGTTCGGATTTGGCGGCTTGCAGGTGGTTCTCACCACATCGGCAATTTTCCTGGGCGCAACGCTGATGGGCTTTCCCGCCGATACGGCCCTGATCGCGGGCGCCGCGCTGTCGCTCTCCTCCACCGCCATCGTGGTGCAACTCCTTTCCGATGCGAGGCGCATGGGATCGCAGACCGGCCGAGCCAGCTTCTCCGTTCTTCTGTTCCAGGATCTCGCCGTCATCCCCATGCTGCTGCTCGTCGGCATTCTGGGGCGCGATGACGATGGGCCGGTGGTGGCCGGCATTTTCTATGCGCTGCTGCAGGCACTACTGGCGATCGTGCTGATCGTGCTGGTGGGCCGCTTCGCGCTCCGCCCGCTTCTGCGCCTCGTTGCCGGCACCAACAGTTCCGACCTCTTCATGGCGGCAACGCTGCTCATTGCGGTGGGAACCGGCGTGCTGGCCAATCTGGCCGGCCTTTCCATGGCGCTCGGCGCTTTCATCGCCGGGCTGATGCTGGCCGAAACCGAATATCGCCGCGCCATTGAAGCGATCATCGAACCGTTCAAGGGCCTGCTGTTGGGAGCCTTCTTCCTCGTCGTCGGCCTTGGCATTGATCTGCACGGCCTGGTGATGAGCCCGGCGCATATTCTGGGCATCGCCATAGGGCTGCTGCTGATCAAATGGATCATCGTTTATGGCCTGGCGCGCCTGTTCCGGCTCAGCCGGGGTGCCTCCATCGAGAGCGCCTTCCTGCTGTCGCCCTGCGGGGAATTTGCCTTCGTGATCCTGGGCCAGGCGCTGGCCCTGAAGCTGATACCGGATGAGGCCAACCACGATGCGCTGCTGATCGTGACGCTCACCATGGTGGCGCTGCCCTTCCTCGCCAAGATCGGCAGCCGCATCGCGGGAACCTTGCGCAAGAAATCGAATGTCGCGCTGGCCGCCGCCGACCCGGTGCCCGACGACCATCAGCCGCGCGTCATCATTGCCGGTTTCGGCCGCGTGGGCCATCTCATCGCCGCCATGCTGGATGAGCACAAGATCCCCTATCTCGCCATCGACAGCGATGCCGAACTGGTGGCGCGCGAAAGGCGGAGTGGCGTTCCCGTCTATTATGGCGATGCCGCGAACATCGAATTTCTCAAGAAATGCGGATTGGCGGAAGCCCGCGCCCTGGCGGTCACCATGGATTCACCGGTCCGCGTTGACGATGTGACGCGCAACGCGCGGAGCGCGCGGGAAGACCTCAAGATCATCGCCCGCGCCAGGGATGAAAAACATGCAATCAAGCTCTATGCGCTGGGCGTCACCGAGGCGGTGCCGGAAACCATCGAATCGAGCCTGCAATTGGGCGAGGCATTGCTGGTGGAAACAGGCATTCCCATGGGCCTCGCCATCGCTTCGGTGCATGAGCGCCGCGACGGCTTCCGCAAGCTGCTGGGAAGGCCCAACCGGCGTGAGACGCTGGAAATCGAGCGCAAGCGCCTGCGCCGCAAGCAGACGATGAGCTAAAGCTCCCTGGCCCAGTAGCGGACTGTCTTGTCTCGGCCAGCGAGATGCTGCTCGCCCACGGGCGAAAATCCCAGGGCGCGGTGAAACGCATCCGACTGCGGATTGGGCGGATTGGCATTGATCTCGCACACCAGCCGCTCGCGGCCCTGTGCCCGTGTCTCTTTCTCAAATTCGGCATAAAGCGCCCGCGCCAGGCCCTTGCCGCGCGCTTCCGCGTTCACCGCCACGCGGTCAATATAATTGAAGCGGGGAAACCGCTGCTTCAGCCAGCGAAAATTCGGATTGTCGTAATGGCACGCATCGTGAAATCCGATCAGGAAGGCCAAGCCATCAGGAGCGGCGCGGACAAACGAAGCGGAGGAGATCAATGCTGCAAAACCCTCCGCCGTCTTGAACGACAGTTCTTCCGCGTGGGCGTTGTTCAGACCGAGAAGCTTCGCGGAAAATTCCTCCGTATACGGAGGTTCAAGCCAGGGCATGTCCGGCGGCGGCGCTAGAACTGCTTTTCCGGCACCCGCACCCGGAGGCCGTCCAGCGTATCGTTCACCTTGATCTGGCAGGACAGGCGGCTTTCGTCCTTCACGTCGAAGGCGAAATCCAGCATGTCCGCTTCCATCGGATTGCGCTGGCCCACCTTCTCGCGCCATTCCGGCTCGATATAGACATGGCAGGTGGCGCAGGCGCAGGCCCCGCCGCAATCGGCATCGATCCCCGGCACAAGGTTCTTGACCGCCACCTCCATGACCGACATGCCCGGCAGGCCATTCACGGTCTGCTCGGTGCCATTGTGCTGAATGAAGGTAATCTTGGCCATGGGGCGCGTCCGATCCGAACTCTGGGTTTTACCGCACGCGCCTTCTAGGGGATCGGGCTGCCGAATTCAATCTCCGGGGCTTTCACCCAAAGATGCGCTTTGCCACGGTCCTGAACTGTTCCGCGGCCTCCTGCATTTCAGCCATGAGGGCTTTGGCGCTGGCCGAGCGCCGGTTGGCGGCATGGCCTTCAAGTTCGCCGGCGATGGCATTGATCCGGGTGGCGCCGACCGCCGCCGCGGACCCCTTGACGGTATGGACAGCCATTTTCCAGTCCGTCGCCGTCTTGGCGTTCTCCATGGTGGCAATGGTCACCGGCAATTGCGCCAGGAACAGCGAAACGATCTCCCGCTCCAGTTCCGGGTTGTCGAGGGTGTAGTGAGCGAGATGGGTCCGGTTCAGCACCTCGGCATCTCCCGCGCCGGCTGCCTTCCGCGAGCCTCTATTCCGGGTTGCCATATGGTCACTTCCTCAACGTCAAAAAATGATATGCACTCAGGGCAAGGCTAGGCCCTGCGGCCTAGAAAGTTCTAAAGAAACGCCCCCAACAGAAGCTTTCCTGAATCATTTCAATCCGATCCATAATTTTAACCAAATATTAAATTAGACGGCCGGGTTCGCCAATCCGAGGGTTCAAGCCGGACTCTCAATAGGGTATGGTAAATCAAGGGCTTCCGCCTCACGGCCAGGGGAACGGCGAGAGACGGAATCACTGCGTAAACGGGGTGCGGGTAAACACATGGCAAGCAACACCACAGAGCAGCGTCGCCAGGACAAGCGCGGGGCGGAAGCAGAAGCCCAGCGCCGGGAGCAGGCGCCGCGCCTCGAGGGCCCGTTGCGCGGCCGCCCCGCCAATGAAAACGATCCCGGCACCTCGCAAATGCTGGCAAGGCTGCGCCGGCAGCCCGGTTTCGCACCCTATTTCGGCGCCGCCTTCGGCCTTCTCCTGCCGTGGATCGCCGGCTGGTTCTTCATCTATTCCAACTCGCTCTTTGGCGCGGGTGCAGGCGTTGCGGGGGCGGGCGAAACGGTGAAGGCACTGGCCCTTCTCGTTCTTCCCATCATGCTGGTGTTCGTGGCCGCCTTCTTCCTGTGGCGTGCCGCCCAGATGCGTCATGTCTCGGAAGTGCTGATGCAATCGGCCATGCGCCTCATCCGCCCGCAGGATATCGCCACCGAAGGCCTCACCACCATCGCCCAGGCGGTGCGCTCGGAAGTCGACCTGCTGGTCGGCGGCGTCGAACATGCCGTCCAGCGCGCCTCGGTTCTGGAAGAAATCGTCCACAAGGAAATCGCCGCCATCGAACGCGCTTTCGGCGGCAATGAAGACCGCATCCGCACACTGGTGAGCGGCATCGAGAACCAGCGGAACGCGCTGCACCAGGCGGGCCTCATCATCAACAATGATGCCAACCCCCTCCTCACCCGCCTCGAGGCGAACACCCAGAATCTCGATTCCGTGGTGGGCAATGCCCATGCAACGCTCGCCCGCCTCGAGCAGGGCCTGCGCGAAACCTCCGTCAGTCTCTCCCGCAGCATCGAGGAAGTGACGGACCGCGCCAGCGCCGCCGGGCAGGAAATCGGCAGCCAGACCTCGCAGATGGAGCGCATGACGGGCCTGATCGTCAGCGAGCTGCAGGATTTTTCCCGCGCCCTCGCCCAGCAGATCGACCAGCTCTCGCAGACCACCTCCGTGCTGGGCCATGAGTCCGCCGATTTCGGCCGCAACGTGCAGGGCCTTGAATCCAATGTGGTGCAGGCGATCCGCGACAGCGTCGATCACTTGACGACGATCCATCAGGATATTTCGCGCACCGTCGAGCGCGCCTCCGTCACCGCCGCTGACCAGATGAAGCAGGCCTCTTCCGACCTGACCGAACTGATCGGCCAGTCGGGCACCAACATCACCTATCACCTCAAGGCCACCAGCAATGACGTGACGGCGAACATCGAACGCGCCGGCATGGATGCGGCCCAGCAGGTGGAACAGAGCCGCGTGCTCGTCACGCAAGGGCTTCAGGCCGTCGCCGGCGATTTCCTCGACAAGGTGGCGAAGTCGCGCGCCGAGCTCGTTGGCTATCTCGACAATTCCTCGGATGCCATTTCCGGCAACATCAACAGCGCCATCGAGCAGATCGCCGAACAGATCAACGCGGCCAGCGTGCAGTTCATCGCCGGTTTCGACCAGACGGCCAACGGCCTGCTGCAGCAGCTGAATTCGACCGGCTCGGGCCTTGCGGGCCGCGTGGACCAGACCACCAGCAAGCTCTTCACCGAAATCGGCAGCCGCGCCGAGCACATCATCAACAAGCTCGATGATTCCGCAGGCCTCGTGTTCGGCCGCCTCGACGATCAGGCGGGCCTCGTCTCGAACCGCGTGGAAGAAGCCGCCAACCGGATTCTCAATTCGATCGAAGACCGCACCTCCTCCGCCGCCAGCAAGGTGAGCGATACGGCGACGGAAGTTCTGGCGGCACTTGAGGAACAGAACATCACCGCCGCCCAGCGGATCGGCGATACGGCGGCACAGATGCATTCGCTGATCGGCGATACGTCCAATCTCCTGACCGGGCGTTTCGACGAGACTTCGGCTCTTGTCACGGCGAGACTCGAAGGCGCGGTGAATGCGGCGGCGGGCCTTCTCGATGAAACCACGACGCAAATGCTGGGCCGCATGGCCCGCCACAACGAAGACGCGGCGGTACAGATCACCACCTCCGCCTCCAAGGTGCAGGATGTGATCGGCGAAGCCACCAATATCCTCACCAGCCATCTGGGTGAAACCGCGCACACGCTGATGGGCCGCCTGGAAGGCGCCGTCACATCGGCCAGCGCCACCATGGATGAAACCTCCAACCGCCTCCTGGGCGCGCTGGAACGGCAGGGCACCTCCTCCTCCGCCCGCATCACCGACAGCGCCCAGAAGATGCAGCAGGCGATCGGCGACGCCAGCAATCTCCTCACCCTTCATATCAATGAAACGTCTGGCGATCTCGTCGGGCGCCTGGAAGGCGTCGTCACGCAGGCGACCGGCATGCTCGATGCGACCGCCAATGGCGTGCTCGACGCCATCGACCGGCAGAACGACTCGTCCGCCCAGCGCCTTGCCGATCAGGCGTCGCGCGCCGAACAGGCGATCGGCATCGCCGCGGACCGCGCGCACCAGACCATTGGTGATGTTGCGGAGGCGCTGGTCAGCCGCCTCGATACGACGTCGGCCAGCGTCATCGGCCAGCTTGACAGCGCGGTAAGCCTTGCCGCCGCCAAGTTTGATGACACGCACAGCCGCTTCAATACGCTGATCGGCGGATCGGCCGAGGATCTTGAAAGCCGCATCGATGGCGCGGCGGAACGCCTCTATGGCCACATGAATGCCACCATCAACGCTGTCACCGGCAAGATCGATGACGTGACGGGCAATGTCTATGGCCGCCTCGAACAGACGTCCTCCGGCATCGCCAGCCAGTTGAAGGAGGCCTCGAGCGCCGTCAACGACATGATGGTGACGACCAGCGGCACCATCACCGCGCATCTCAAGGAGACGGCGGACATCGTCAACCGCCAGATGCAGGATTCAGGGCTCGCCCTCGCCGGTAACATCGAAAACACCGGCGGTATCGTCACCGACAAGCTGATCTCGGTCTCTGGCAGCTTCGTGCAGAATGTCGGCACGGCGCGCGAGGAACTGATCGCCATTCTCAACAGGTCGGCGGAAGAGGTGACGACGCGCCTCCAGGATACGACGCTGCAGGTTCACGCCCGCCTCGAGGATACGGCGAGCGGCATGACCGGCCAGCTCGAGGAAACGGCGCAGAAGCTCTACAGCCGCCTCGACGAAACCTCGGCCATGATGTCGGACGAGCTCGAACAGACGGCCTCGCGCATCACCAGCCACATCACCGCTACCACCGGCAATGTGGCCGGCAAGGTGATGACCATCACCAGCAGCCTGTCCACCCAGCTTGAGGAATCGTCCAAGACCATCGGCGCCACGCTGGACAAGACCTCGAACGATCTGAACGCCCTCTTCACCGCCAACACGCGGATGATGATCGAACAGCTCGATGCGACGGCGGGCGACGTGACCAATGCCTTCACCGACACGGCGGAGCGCGTGACGCGCCAGGTGACCGACGCCAACACCGGCATGGCGGAACGGCTGGAGCAGACCTCCGCCGAAGTGACGCAGCAGCTCGATACGGCGGGCAGCAGCATGTTCGCCCGCATCGACCACACGGCGCGCGATCTCGGCACGCGGATGGAGCGCACCTCCGCGTCGGTGACGGCGCAGCTCGAACAGGCGGGCGTCAGCATGTTCACCAAGATCGACCAGACGGCGCGCGATCTGGGCAACCGCTTCGACGTGGCGACCGGCCTTCTGGAGCGCGTCAGCGGCGAGGCGACGAGCAAGCTGGCGGGAACCTCCTCGCGCTTTGCCGATATCGTCAACACCGCCACCGATCACATCTATACGAGCCTCGACAAGGTGTCGGACGCCTTCAGCTCGGGCCTCGACACGACCTCGCTTGCGATCACCGGCAAGCTCGACAATGTGACGGGCCTTGTCGTGAACCGCATCGACCGCGCATCGAAGGATCTGGAGCAGGCATCTACCCTCACCTCCGGCAAGCTGGACGAGGCGCACCGCAAGTTCTCCAAACATGTGGAAACTGCCAACACCTATCTGGCCGAACAGCTTTCCGCCGCAGCGGGTGCCATCGACGAGCGGCTTGAGGGCATTTCGATGAACCTCACCGGCAAGCTCGAAGTGACCGGTACGCGCGTCTCCGAACGGCTGGATGACGTGACCCTTCTGGTCGAACGCTCGCTTGAGAAGTTCAACGGCGAGATGGAGCGCGTGCTGGTCAACCGCCGCGAGGCGCTCGACGGCCTCGTCTCCGACGCCGCCAAGCGCGCCACCGAGATCGACTCGGTGATGACCAGCTACATGAACCTCATCGAGGATTCACTGGCGGCATCGGAAGCCCGCTCGAAAGAGATGAGCCGCATCATCGCCGATCAGACGGCGCAGGCCATGGCGCTTCTCGACAGCGAGTTGCGCAAGCTCGAAACCAATTCGGGTGGCCAGATCACCCAGGCTTCGCGCATCCTGCGCGACCAGCATGAGCGGGCAATGTCGGCCATGAACGAAATGTTGGCCTCGACCGCCAGCGACTTCCAGCAGACGGCGCAGGACATGCGCGTCACCGCCCAGCAGGTGGTGAAGGATATCGATGTGGCGCGCTCTGAACTGAAGCGCTCCATCCTTGAACTGCCGGAAGAAACCAGGAGCAACGCCGACGCCATGCGCCGCGTCGTGGCGGACCAGATTTCGGCCTTGAACGCGCTGGCCGAAGTGGTGCGCCGCCAGACCGGCTCGCTCGACATGGCGGGGCCGGGCATCACGCTGCAACGCGGATTGCGGGAGTCGCCGCCGGGAAAATCTGAGGGCGCCACGGTCCAGGCTCCGACGTTCGGAACCGTGAGCGCCCCGGAAAAAACCAGCCCCCGGAGCTCCGCCCCGTCTCAGACGGAAGAAACCGCCGCACTCCGCGACAGGCTTCTGGCCGAACTCGCCAAGAGCTCGGAGAAGATCACCGAGAAGCCCAAGGCGAAGGCGGCCTCGCGCGAAAGCCTGTCGCGCGAGATGGAAACGCTCGCCGACAAGCTGAACGTGGCGGCGCGTGATCTCGTCGAGGCTCTCGATGGAAGCCTGCCGCGCGATCTCGAAAAGGCCTATGCGGCGGGCGACCGTGGCGCCTTCACGCACCGGCTTTATGAAGGCCGCAAGAAGCTGGGCAAGCAGGTAGCCGACCGTTACGCCAAGGAACGGCTGCTGCGCGGCCGCACCGACGCCTATCTCCGTCTGTTCGAGCGGCTGCTCGATGCGCTGAGCGCAACGCCGGGCGGCGAAGCGATGGTGGATGCCTCGCTTGCCTCGGAACAGGGCCGCCTTTATGTCCTCTTGGGAGAAAGCACCGGCCGCATTCCCCCGCAGTGATGGACAGAGATGGAAATCGAAAAGCCCTATCTTCTTTTTCTTGGTGACGTGCATGATCAGTTGGCGGCCAAGACGGCGCAAGGCGTCGTCGACTGGCGGCCCGAATGGTGTGTGGGCCAGATGCGCCTGCCCGGCTGCGAAGCCGATACGGGCCTTGCCGACCTGACGCTGGACGAGGCCCGGGCCAAGGGCGCGAAAACCATGATCGTCGGCGTGGCCAATGCGGGGGGCGTGTTGCCGCCGCATTGGGTGAAGGAGATTGTCGCGGCGCTGAACGCCGGCCTCGATGTGGCAACCGGCCTCCACAGGCGCCTTTCCTCGATCCCCGAGATCGCCGAGGCGGCAAAGAAGAACGGCCGCAGGCTGCATGACGTGCGCTTTTCCGACGTGGCCTTCGCCACCGGAAAAGGCACCAAGCGCCCCGGCTTGCGGCTTCTGGCTGTCGGCACCGACTGTTCGGTCGGAAAGAAATACACCACCCTCGCCCTCGACAAGGAGATGCGGGCACGCGGCATGAAATCCGATTTTCGCGCCACCGGGCAAACCGGCGTGCTGATCTCGGGCCGGGGCGTTGCCATTGATGCGGTCGTGGCGGATTTCATTTCCGGCGCGGCCGAGTGGATTTCGCCCGCCAATGATCCCGATCATTGGGATGTGATCGAAGGCCAGGGCTCGCTGTTTCATCCCTCTTTCGCGGGCGTCACACTGGGCCTTTTGCATGGCGCGCAGCCCGATGCGTTTGTCGTTTGTCATGAGCCAACGCGCACCACGATGCGCGGCGTTCAGCATCCCCTGCCGACGATCCAGCAGGTGATCGACCGCACAATCATGGAAGGCCGCCTCACCAATCCGGCCATCCAGTGCGTCGGCATCGCCATCAACACCGAACATCTGTCCGAACCGGTGGCGCTGAAGACGCTGGAGGAAACCGCGAAATCGCATGGCCTCCCCTGCGTCGATCCGATCCGCACCGGCGTCGGCCCTATTGTCGATGCGCTGGTGCAGCGCTTCGGAGCCTGATGCCGTTGCAGCTTGAGATCACCCGCGAGAGCTGGCCCATCGCCGGAAGCTTCACCATTTCGCGCGGCAGCAAGACCTTCGCTGATGTTGTCGTGGTGACCTTGCGCGACGGCGGCTTTGTGGGGCGCGGCGAATGTGTGCCCTATCCCCGTTACAATGAAACCCTGCCGCAGGTGGCCGATGCGTTGGAAGCCGCGCGCGCAAAGATCGAAGCAGGGTGCAGCCGTGATGACGTGCCGGGTCTTGTCGCCCCCCATGCGGCACAAAATGCACTTGATTGCGCGCTGTGGGATCTGGAGGCCAAGCGCAGCGGCAAGCCGGTGTGGCAATTGGCAGGCCTTTCGGAACCACGCCCGCTTGTCACCGCTTTCACCCTGAGCCTCGATACGCCAGAGGCCATGGCCGAGGCTGCGGCAAAATCCGCCCACCGCCCTCTGCTAAAACTCAAGCTGGGCCGTGATGGTGATGCGGAGCGCCTGCGGCTGATCCGCAAGGCTGCCCCCAGGAGCCGCCTGATCGTCGATGCCAATGAGGGATGGCAGCCCGATCAGCTTGCCCACCTGTTTGCCGTCTGCGCCGAGGTGGGGGTGGAACTGGTGGAGCAGCCGCTGCCCGCCGGACATGACGAGGCGCTCAAAGGCCTTCCCCGCGCGGTGACGATCTGCGCCGATGAATCAGCGCATGACCGCGCCGGGCTTGATGCGCTATCAGGCAAATATGACGCCATCAACATCAAGCTCGACAAGACCGGCGGCCTGACCGAGGCACTGGCGCTGGCGCATGCCGCGCAATCAAAAGGCTTCAAGGTGATGACCGGCTGCATGCTGGCCACCTCGCTTGCCATGGCGCCCGCGATGCTGGTGGCGCAATTTGCCTCCGTCGTCGATCTCGATGGCCCCCTGCTGCTCAAGGAAGATCGCACTCCCGGCATCCGTTTCGAAGGCAGTGTGATGTATCCGGCCCCGCCGGAGCTGTGGGGCTAGAGCCTCTCTAAACCAAAACTTCACCCTTCCCGCCGATAATCGGGATGAACGCGCCCGTGCGTCATCACGGGGCTTGTGTGTTGGAGTTGCGTATGTCCGGTTCGGAACTGGCCCGCGGAAGCGGTCCCTCATCAGCGACCTTTGAGGAAATCGAGGAAGCGGTGATGGAATCCGAGCGTGGCCGCTGGTTTCTGGAGGAATATGCCAGGCGCCAGCGCGCCCAGGAGACGCAGGCCCTCCTCTCCGCCCTTTCCCGCCTGGAAGCCGCCGTCAAAAGCAATCAGGACATGATTGCCGAGCGGCTCACCAAGACCCTGGGCCTCATCACCACAATGGACGCCAAAATGGCGCAGACACCGGGCGCACCCCCGCAGGCAAGGCCCGCCGGCGAACCGCACCACGCCAATTATTTCGCCCAGGACGAAGAGCTGTTCGAGCCGATGGCCGCAACAGCCCCGGCGCCGGCAAAGCCCGAACCCAAGATCGAAACCGCCAAGGGCGCCACCCTCGTCATCCGCCGCCGCAATGAGGTGGAGCAGGCGCCCGAAGCGGCAGCTCAATCCGGTGTCCCCTCGGAAGCGGAAGCCTTCACGGAAGCGCAGCCGAAAAGCCGCATCGTCATCATCCGCCACAAGGCGGGCGAAGAGATCGACGTGCCGATGCAGGATGAGTTCCGCGAAACCGCCTAAATCTCACCCTTGAGGACGCGGGCATAGAGTGCTGCATCCACATTACCGCCCGACAGGATGACGCCGATGGTCCGGCCTTTGACCGGCAAGCGCCCCTGAAGCACCGCCGCCAGCCCCGCAGCGCCGCCCGGCTCCACCACCAGCTTGAGGTCGTCGAAGGCAAAGCGCATGGCCGCGCAGGCCTCCGCATCGCTGACCGCGAAGGCCCCGGCCAAAAGTTTTCTGTTGATGGCAAAGGTCAGTTCGCCCGGTGAAACCGACATCAGCGCATCGAGAAGCGAGCCCGAGGCGCGCGGGTTCTTTTCCCGCACCCCGCTCTTGAGGCTGCGGGCGGTATCGTCAAACCCTTCAGGCTCGACGGCGTAGACCTTCGTTGATGGCGAGCGCGCCGCGAAGGCCGTGGCGACACCGGCCACCAGACCGCCGCCGGAACAATTCACCAGCACATCATCAAGCACCACGCCGCGTTGTGCCGCGTCTTCCGCCAGTTCCAGCCCCGCCGTGCCCTGTCCTGCAATGATGTGCTCATGCTCGAAGGGAGGAACGAGCACAGCGCCGCGCTCCTTCACCAGAGCGCCGGCAATCGCCTCGCGGTCCTGGCTGGCGCGGTCATAGGTGATAACCTCGGCACCATAACCTTTGGTGTTCTCCTGCTTGATCTGCGGCGTATCGGCAGGCATCACGATCACCGCCCTGAGGCCCCTGATCCCCGCCGCCGCTGCAACCCCCTGGGCATGATTGCCGGAGGAAAAGGCCACGACACCACCCGGCGTTTTCGCAGGATCGATCTGCGAGATCATGTTCCACGCACCCCGGAACTTGAAAGAGCCGGTGCGCTGCAGGCATTCCGCCTTGAACAGCACCCGCCCGCCCAATCGCTGGTTAAGGCGTGGTGACTCCAGAACCGGCGTTTTCACCGCCATGCCCTTGAGACGTTCCGCCGCCCGTTCGATATCTGCAATCCCGACGCTCATGAAAAACTCCCTGCCGCATCGACCATAGCGCCCAAGCCTCTGCTTCTGCTACAGGAACCGTCATCAGCAGAGGTGCCGCCCCATGTCCCGCGATCCCCGTTACGATATCCTGTTCGAACCCGTGAAGATTGGCCCCGTCACGGCGCGCAACCGGTTCTTCCAGGTGCCGCATTGCAACGGCATGGGCCATCGCGACATCGAAATGCTGGCCAATATGCGCGGCATGAAGGCCGAGGGCGGCTGGGCCGTGGTCTGCACCGAGATGACGGAAATCCATCCGACGGCGGATGTCGGGCCTTATGTCGAACTCCGCATCTGGGATGACCGCGATATTCCGGGCCTCGCCCGCATTGCCGAGAAGATTCACGAGCACGGGTCTCTGGCGGGACTTGAGCTTTGCCATTCCAGCTATACCGCGCCCAACCGCTGGTCGCGCGCCGTGCCGATGGGGCCGAGCGCCACGCCGGTGGCCAGCGGCTATCATGATCCGGTGCAGGCCCGCGCCATGGACCTGTCGGACATCCGCGAACTTCGCCGCATGCACCGCAAGGCGGCACTGCGCGCCAAGGCGGCAGGCTATGATCTGGTCTATGTCTATGCCGGTCACGGATTGGGCATTTTCCAGCACTTCCTGTCGCGCGCCACCAATGTCCGGACAGATGAATATGGCGGCTCGCTGGAAAACCGCGCGAGGCTTCTGCGCGAGGCGATCGAAGACACCAAAGACGCGGTGGGCGATACATGCGCCGTGCCGGTGCGGATCGCCATGAATGAATTTCTGGGGGGTGCCGGCCTTGAACCCGCTGAAGTGGAAGACACCATCGCCATGATGGCCGAACTGCCCGATCTCTGGGACCTGTCCCTGTCTGAATGGAAAAACGATTCACAGACCTCGCGCTTTTCCGAGGAAGGCTTTCAGGAGCCCTATATCAAGGGTGTCAAGAAACTCACCACCAAGCCCGTGGTGGGCGTGGGCCGCTATACATCGCCCGATGCCATGGTGCGCGTCATCAAGTCTGGCATTCTCGACATGATCGGCGCCGCGAGGCCTTCGATTGCCGATCCCTTCCTGCCCAAGAAGATCGAGGAGGGAAGGCTCGACGACATCCGCGAATGCATCGGCTGCAACATCTGCATCACTGGCGATTTCGCCATGTCGCCGCTCCGCTGCACGCAGAATACCTCGATGGGCGAGGAATGGCGGCGCGGCTGGCATCCCGAAAAAATCCGCGGCAAATCATCCGACGCCCATGTGCTGATCGTGGGCGCAGGTCCTTCCGGGCTTGAAGCGGGGCGCGCCCTGGGCAAGCGTGGCTATCAGGTGACCATTGCCGACCGTGCAAGAGAACCCGGAGGCCGCGTGGCGCGGGAATGCCGCCTGCCCGGCCTCGCCGCCTGGGGCCGCGTGCGCGATTGGCGCATGGGCCAGATCAACAAGATGACCAATGTCTCCCTCTATCTCGAAAGCGAGATGACCCCGGACAGCATCGCGGAACTGGGAGCGGACCACGTGCTGGTGGCGACCGGCTCCCGCTGGCGGCGCGACGGCACGGGCGCCTATCATTTGCGCCCCATCGCGATTGATGCGGCAGCCGATGTTCTGACGCCGGACGACCTGATGGCGGGTCAGCGGCCCAAGGACCGCAATGTCGTGCTGTTCGACGACGACCATTATTACATGGGCGGCGTTCTGGCCGAGCGTTTGGTGAAAGACGGGTTCGCCGTGACACTTGTCACCCCCGCCGCCGTCGCCTCCGCCTATACCAAATGGACATTGGAGCAGGAGCGCATTCAGGCTCACCTTCTCAATCTTGGCATCACCATCATCCCCAACCAGTCTGTTTCCGCAATCGCACCCGGCGGTGTGACGGCGGTTTGCGTGTTTACCGGCCGCGAAAGCCGGATTGCCGGAGGCAGCGTGGTGCTGGTGACGGCCAGAAACCCGGAAGATGGGCTTTTCCATGAGTTGACCGCCCGGGGGATCGCCGCCACCCGCGCCGGGGACTGCCTTTCGCCTTCCACCATTGCCGCCGCCACCTATGCCGGACGGCTTTTTGCCGAAACCTTCGGAGACCTTGCGCCCGACACGACGGAGGCCTATTTCGGCCGGGAATTCACGGCACTGCAACGGAATTTGCCGCAATGATGACGCGGACCCCTGTTACAGCAGCCTGAATTAAGACAGATTTTACCACGTCCGGAGACAATCCGGTTTTTCGCCAGGGGTTTGCCGTGTCTGAGTTGAAGTTGCGCCGCCGTTCGATCCTCCTCTTGGGGGCCGCCTGGGCGGCTGGCCTTTCCTCTCAGGTCCATGCGCAAACGGTGGAAACCACCTCGTCCATTTCAACGCCTCCCGCCAAGCCGAAACTCAATTCAACGCTTGCCACCCATACCGGCATCGTCGCCGACAAGGGCGAGGCCGCCATGCTGACGCTGGGCTCCGAGGAAGCGCTGAACGGCGCCATCGCGCACTATCAGGAAATCGTGGCGGGCGGCGGATGGCCGACCCTGCCGAACAAGAAGATCGGCAAGACAAGCAAAGGCCCGCAGATCGTGCTGCTGCGCCAGCGCCTCGTTGCCGAGGGTTATTTGCCCTTCGATGCGCTGAGCATCGCGACGCCTGAAGTGTTCGACGACGAGATGAGCCAGGCCATCACCGCCTTCCAGATCAATCATGGCGTGGCGCAGACCGGCACGGTGGGCGACAAGACCCTGGCGGAACTGAATGTGCCCGCCGAGGGGCGCCTCGCCGCGCTTGAGGAAAATCTGATCCGTGTGCAGATTTATTCCAAGGGCATCATGGAACGGATGATCCTTGTGAACATCCCCTCGATGCAGCTGGAAACCTCGCATCTCGACCGCGTCTACAGCCGCCACAATGTGGTGGTGGGCAAGCTCGAACGCCCCTCGCCCGCCCTGATGAGCAAGGTGAGCGACGTCAATTTCAATCCCTACTGGAAAATCCCGGCCTCGATCGTGGCGAAGGACATCGTGCCGAAATATCTGGCCGATTCCAGCTATCTCGCGCAGATGCATATCCGCGTGTTCGATGGCGTTGAAGGCCCGGAAATCGATCCTTCCACCATCGATTGGCCTTCCACGCCGCCCGAACGCTATTTCTTCCGGCAGGACCCCGGCGATTTCAATTCGCTGGGCCTCGTCAAGATCAACTTCCCCAATGAGTTCATGGTCTACATGCACGACACGCCGCACCGCGAATTGTTCGGCGGCAATGCGCGCCTGGAAAGTTCGGGCTGCGTGCGCGTTGACCAGGTGAAAACAGTGGTGGATTGGGTTCTGGACGGCCAGAACGGCTTTGACAGCGCCACCTATGACGCGAACATCGCCAGCCACCAGAATTCGGTGGTGAAGGTCGATGCGCCCATCGGCGTGCGTTTCATGTATCTGACCGCCTGGGCCACCGAAGATGGTGCTGTGAATTTCAGGCCCGACGTCTATGGGCTTGATGGCACCGGCTTTGTTCTCGGCCAGCCGGAGCCCAAGACGAACTGAGTCCGCCTGAAGGCGATCAGGGCAGATTATCCCTCAGGAAAATATCGATCCTGATCCGCTCCTGCGATTCGATCAGCGGCACATTGTCGGCCTTGGCCATCAGCACGCGAACCGCGCTTCTGACCTCATGGCCGGGATCCTGATTGATGATGGCATCAATGGTGCCGCGGATCAGCGCGCGGCGCGTGGGGTCGGTCAACTCATGGGCGATAAAGGTGATGTCGCGGCCCTTGCCGCAGGCCTCAAGGCCCGACACGACGCCGCGCGTGCCGCCGCCCACATTGTAGATGCCCACAAGATCGCTGTGCTCGGCAACGAGCTGCGCCGTCATCTCCTCAAGCTTCCGCCAGTCGTCGCGCGATTCACGCACCGGCAACACTTCCAGATGCGGGAACTCATGCGCCATCACCTGTTCGAAACCGAACTGCCGCTCGATGTGATCGCGGAGCGCCAGTGAGCCCGCGATCAATCCCACCTTGCCGGTGACGCCGCGCAGGAAACGGCCCATCAGGCTTGCCGCCGTGCGCCCGGCGGAGGAATTGTCGATCCCCGCATAATGCACGCGCTTGGAGCCCGGAACATCCGACACCAGCGTCACCACCGTGACGCCTCGCGCCTGCAGCGCATTGATCGCCTCACGCACCGCCGGATGATCAAGCGCCACCACGGCCACGCCATCATAAACGTCCCCAATGGCATCGAGGCATTTGGCCAGCGCCTCGCCATCGAACACATCCGCCTGCTTCGCCGAAATCGCCACGCGCTCGCCCGCCATGCGGTCGGCGACGAGGCGCACTTCTTCAGCGATGCGCTGGAAGAAATCGCCGGTGCGCTCGGGCAGCACGAAGCAGAAGCGGTATTCCCGCGAGCGCGCCAGCCGCGCAGCGATGCGGTCGGGCTGGTAATTCAATTCCCGGATCGCCGATTCAACCTTGTTGACGGTGACGCCGCGCACGCCCGGCCGGTGATTCAGCACCCTGTCGACCGTGGCGACGCTCACCCCCGCCGTGCGCGCCACGTCCTGAATCGTCACCTTGGCCAAGCCACGCTCCCAATTGGATTTTCTTCTGCCAGCTAAACACGGCTGGCGCGCTGTTTCAACGCCGCAGGGTGCTTGCAACTGCCGCCGCGTTGGTGATATTCGCCCCATGGCCCAGCGCATCAAACTGGCCGCCGACATTGGCGGCACTTTCACAGACATCGTGCTCGAATCCGGCGAAAAGCGCTGGAGCGGCAAGGTTCTCACCACCACCTCGGCACCCGAACAGGGCGTGATCGAAGGGATCAGGCTGGTGCTCGGCCAATCCGGCATCAGCCCGGAAGAGGTGGATGTCTTCATCCACGGCACGACGCTCGCCACCAATGCGCTGATCGAGCGCAAGGGCGCGGTGACGGCCTTCATCACCACCGAAGGCTTCCGCGACATTCTTGAACAGGGCTACGAAAAGCGCTTCGACCATTACGACCTGATGATCGACCGCTCCCTGCCGCTCGTGCCCCGCACGAGGCGTTATGAGGTGAAGGAGCGGCTCTCCGCCGATGGAGACGTGCTGCTGCCCCTTGATGAGTCGGCACTTGCCGGACTGGCGAAACAGTTGACCGCCGATCATGTGAAGGCCGTGGCCATCGGCTTTCTTCACGCCTATGCCCATGACGCGCATGAACGCCGGGTGCGGGACGTGCTGCAGGCAGCACTTCCCGGGGATGTCACCATCTGCATCTCCAGCGAAGTGGCACCGGAAATCCGCGAATTCGAGCGTTTCTCAACCACCGCCGCCAATGCCTATGTGCGGCCGCTGATGGCGGGCTATCTGCACCGCCTGCGCGACGAGTTGAAAGCGATGAAGCTCTCGGCTCCCTTGTTCCTCATGATGTCGGGCGGCGGGCTGACGACGCTGGAAACCGCGGCGCGCTTTCCCATCCGGCTGGTGGAATCAGGCCCCGCAGGCGGCGCCATTCTCGCCAGCGAGATTGCAGGTGAATGTGCCCTGCCCGAAGTCCTGTCCTTCGACATGGGCGGCACCACGGCGAAGATTTGCCTTCTGACCGATGGCGAGCCCGAACGCTCGCGCAAGTTCGAGATTGCCCGCGCCTACCGCGACATGAAGGGCTCCGGCATTCCCGTGCGCATTCCGGTCATCGAGATGGTGGAGATCGGTGCGGGCGGCGGTTCGATCGCCCGCGTCGACAGGCTGTCGCGCATCACCGTGGGGCCGGACAGTGCCGGCTCGACGCCCGGCCCCGTCTGTTACGGGCGCGGCGGCGTTGAACCTGCCGTCACCGACGCCAATCTGGCGCTGGGCAAGATCGACCCCGCCTATTTCGCCGGCGGCAAGATCGCGCTGGATGAGGCAGGGGCCAAAGCGGCTTTGCAAAGGAACATTGGTGACCGCTTGGGCCTCAAGGATTTCTGGCCCGCCGCCGGTGTCACCGAAATCGTCGAGGAAAACATGGCCAATGCGGCGCGCGTGCATGCCATCGAGCGCGGCCGCGACATTGCCGCCTGCACCATGATTGCCTTTGGCGGCGGAGCACCGCTGCATGCCTGCCGCCTGGCGGAAAAGGTGGGCGTGTCGCGCATCATCGTGCCGAAGGGCGCGGGCGTGGGCTCGGCCATCGGCTTCCTGCGCGCACCCGTCGCCTATGAAATCACCAAGAGCGCCGTCGTCTCGCTCGAAACCTTCGATGCTGAGCGCGTCAACGCGCTGCTCGAAGGCATGACGCGTGATGCCCGCGCCGTGGTGGAACCCGCGCTGGGTGGCGCAAAACCTCTGATCCACATCATCGCCGATTGCCGCTATGTCGGCCAGGGCCATGAAATCCGCGTCTCTGTTCCCCTCCGTACACTGACAAACCGGGATGGCACGAAGCTGAAGGCGGAATTCGAGCGCCTTTACGAGCAGGTCTACGGCCTGCGCATTCCCAATCAGGAGGCGGAAGCGATCACCTGGTCCGTCACCGTGTCGTCGAAGCCCATCAAGGCGAAAGCGGCCCGCAAGATGACGGCCAAGCCTGCGCCCAAGCCGCGCTCCAAACGCACGATTTACGATCCGGCATTGGGCAAGCAGGTGTCAGCACCCGTCTACTGGCGCTTCGACATGACGCCGGGCAGCCGCATCAAGGGGCCCGCCATCATTGCAGAGGATGAAACCTCAACCATCGTCGGGGCAAATTTCTCCGCCTCAATCAACAGCCTTGGCTATATTGTTCTGGAGCGCGTGTCATGAGCAAGGACGCCCTCGCCGCCATCCGCACGCAGGTGATGTGGAACCGGCTGATCGCCGTTGTCGAGGAACAGGCGCAATCGCTGCTGCGCACCGCCTTCGGCACCATCACGCGCGAGGCGGGTGACCTTTCTGCCGGCGTTTATGATCCCCACGGCAACATGATCGCGCAAGCCATGACGGGAACCCCCGGCCATGTGAACACCATGGCCACCGCCGTCGCCCATTTCTTCAAGCATTTCCCGCAGGCCACGATGAAGCCGGGCGATGTATTCATCACCAATGATCCCTGGCTCGGCACCGGGCACCTGTTCGACTATGTGATGATGACGCCGGTGTTCCTGAAGAAGAAACTCGTCGCCTTCTTTGCATCCACCTGTCACGTCATCGACGTGGGCGGCGTTGGCATGTCGGCCAAGGCCAATTCCTCTTTCGAGGAGGGAACGCTCATTCCGCATTCGCGCATCCGCAAGGAGGGTGTGCTAAATGAGGAATTGCTGGCCGTCATTCTCGCCAATTCGCGCAACCCCGTTGAGGTGCGGGGCGACCTGCTCTCGCTCATCAGCGCCAATGATACGGGAGCGCGGCGTTTGGTCGAGATGATGGAGGAATTCAAGCTCGCCTCCATCGAGCCTTTGGCGAAGCATATTCTCAGCCAATCCGAAAAGGGCGCGCGCGAAGCCATCAAGGCGCTGCCCGATGGCGAATGGAGCTATGAGATGCCGCTTGATGGCTATGAGCGGCCCATCACCATCAAATCCAGGCTCACGATCAGGAAGGGCCGGATCACCATCGATTTTTCGGGATCGTCACCTGCCTCGATCCACGGCATCAATTCGCCGCGCACCTATACCCATGCCTATTCGGTGTTCGGCCTGAAAGCGGTGATCGCGCCTCACGTGCCGAACAACATCGGCTCGCTGTCCTGCTTCGATCTGGTGACGGAACCGCACACCTGCGTCGATCCGATCCGCCCCTCGCCGGTGACGGCACGCCACGTCATCGGCCAGATGCTGGCCGATTGCGTGTTCGGCTGCCTGGCGCAGGCGCTGCCCGGCAAGGTGCAGGCGGAAAGTGCTGGCTCGATCTGGATTCTGGGCCTCAACAGCGCCCATGGCCGCGTTCCGCCAGAACAGACGGCGAAAGCAAAAATGTTCGGCGTCATCAATATTGGTCTGGGCGGCATAGGCGGCAGGCCGGGCAAGGACGGGCTTGCCACCACGGCCTTCCCATCAGGAATCGGCACCATTCCCGTCGAGGTCACGGAAACGCAATGCCCGCTGTGGTTCAGGCGCAAGCACTATCTGGCCGATTCAGGCGGCGCGGGTGAATGGCGGGGCGGCCTCTCGCAGGTGATCGAAATCGCCAACCGGGAAGATGCGCCCTTCACCATTTCGGCCGCCACCTTCGACCGCATCCACAACCCGGCCCAGGGCCGCGATGGCGGCAAGCCCGGCGCCAAAGGCCTGGCACGGCTTGGTTCCGGCCAGGCCATTCCCGACAAGGGCATTCATGTGATCCCGTCGGGCGACAGCCTGGTGGTGGAATTGCCCGGCGGCGGCGGCTTTGGCGATCCCAAACGCCGGGACCCGGCGCTGGTCGAGGACGATCTCAAGGCCGGGCTTGTCACGGCAGACGCGGCACGGCGTGACTACGGCCATGAACCGGCCTGACGCATCGCTTGCCAACTGGTCATCGCCGCAACACCGCGCGCACCGGCGAGGAATCAAGATTTGAAAAGCTGAGCGGCAGCGCGATCAACTCGTAATCGCCCGGTTCAACATGAGAAAGCGCCAGATTTTCCAGAATGCGCATATCGGCCCCGCGCGCCGCCATGTGAGACGGAAGCTCCTTCGACGTCTCGGGGTCGACCGAAGGCGTGTCGATGCCCACCAGCACGACATTCCGGCTTGCGAGAAGCCGCACGGTTTCGGGCGCCAGGGCGCGGAAGCCGGTGGGCCAGACTTTGGGATCAATCTTGTCCACAAGCCGTAGCAGAATGCGCGGCGGCGCGTGTTCAAGCGAAGCTCCGATGTCCTCCGGCAGGCACAAGGGACCGGCGCCCCGCGCATCAATGACCCGGCACGGGCCGAGATAGGGTTCAAGCGGCAGCGCGCCAGCCGCTGCACCCGCCGCATCATAGTGGAGCGGCGCATCGGCGTGGGTGCCGCAATGGGTGGACATGGCCACCTGCCCCACATTCACCGGGCAGCCGGGGCCGATGCGGAACGTCCAGTGCTCCGCATAGGGAGCATCGCCGGGAAACACCGCCATGCCGGGCGACAGTGGCTGGGAAATATCGATAATCACGTAACGGCCTTGCGGGCCAGAAATTCCGGCCGGTTCCAGAGGCCTTGATCCAGAATATCCGCCAGGATTTCCGCCGCATCCCAGGCATCGGCGAAGCGTGTGTAAAGCGGCGTGAAGCCGAAGCGGATCATATCAGGGGCGCGGTAATCGCCGATTACGTTGCGGGCGATCAGCGCCTGCATCACCGCATAGCCGTTCGGGCAGTGGAAGGACACATGCGATCCACGCTGATTCATGTCGTCTGGCCCGGCGAGCGTCACGCCATGACGTGAGCACCGCGCCAGGACGCGCGAGATGAAAAGCCTGCAGAGTTCCACCGATTTGGTACGCAGCTCCCGCATATCCACGCCATCCCACACATCAAGTGCCGCATCGAGCGCCACCACGGAAAGGATCGGCTGCGTGCCGCACTGGTTGCGGAGGATGCCGGGCGCCGGGCGGTACTGGAGATCGAAGGCAAAAGGCGCCTCATGCCCCCACCACCCCGCCAGCGGCGGCTTGACACGGCTCTGCAAATCCTCGCGCACATAGAGAAAGGCCGGGGCGCCGGGCCCGCCGTTCAGATATTTATAGGTGCAGCCAATGGCAAAATCCGCGTCACCTCCGGCAAGATCAACCCGCGTGGCGCCGGCGGAATGCGCCAGATCCCAGATGGTGAGTGCGCCTTTCTCATGCGCGCGCGCCGTCACCTTCTTCATGTCATGCAGCCGCGCCGAACGGTAGTCGCATTCGGTGAGCATCACCACGGCGATGCTTTCGTCAATCGACGTCATCAAGGCCTCGGGTTCGGCAACTTTCAGCGTGTAGCCGTCATCGAGAAGATCGCGCAAGCCTTGCGCGACATAAAGATCGGACGGGAAATTTCCACTGTCGGAGAGGATCACACGCCGTTCAGGCACAAGTTTCAGAGCCGCGCCCAACACCTTGAAAAGATTCACCGAGATCGTATCGCCGGCAATGACTGTTCCGGCCGCCGCGCCGATCAGCGGGGCGATGCGGTTTCCCACTTTGCGCGGCAGATCGAACCAGCCATGTTCGTTCCAGCTCTTGATCAGCGTGTCGCCCCATTGCCGCGACACCGCATCCGCCACGCGCTGCGGCACGGCCTTCGGCAGCATGCCCAGCGAATTGCCATCGAGATAGATCAGGCCATCCGGAATATGAAAAAGCGCGCGCCTGCCGCGCAGCGGATCGGCAACGTCAAGGGCAAGGCAATCATCGCGTGTCATGTCTGTCTCCGGATTTGCCTTTCTGCCATGAAGCTCCACATTCGTCATCCCTGGCGCTGGACCTCGCGTCAAAGTCCCGCCAGATTTGTTTTCCATGCCGATTTGCAAGGGAACCCGCCGCACGATGTGGAAGCGCCTTGTTGTCTCTGCCCTGCTGGGCCTCGCCGGCGTTGCGCCAGCGCAGGCGGAGAATGTCAGCACCGCCGCCATCACGCGGCTAATCAACGCCGCCGAGTTCGTCGCCAATCCCGCCGCGCCAGGGCTGGGGCGGCTGTCTGAAAGGGCGCTACGCGGCAAGCTGCCGGGCGGCGGCGGCTTTGGCGATCCATCGAAGCCCGCACGATCTTCTCGCCGCAGGCCTCGTCACCGAGCAAGCGGGGCGGGCCGACTATGGCAAAGGCACAAGCTGATGCCGTAACCGCTTAAGCTAGTTCACCCGGCCGAACGTAACCAACCTGGAAAAAATCTCGCTTTTTGTCAGTTCATCTTGCTCCGGAATCTGCAGCAGACACCGCGCGGCGTCCATGAAGAGATGGGGGTGAGAACGCTCGCCTTCCGTTCCGATTTCCTCAATGAGAGCTGGAATGGAGCGCCGGTCATTACGCCGCGCAAGCCCATGCAAAGCCTCTGCCCGCACGATTTCGTCTTCGTCATTGATCCGTTTCAAAAGCGCGTCGCGTATTGAATTGCTATCAAGTGCAAGCGTACATCCAATACTTGTTGTCGCCCAATCTCGCACCATTTCATAGCTGTCGTCCATCAATCGGAGTTGAACGGCCACGGTCGAAGGATCGGTTGAGCCATTGAGCGCAAAAGCCAGCCCATATCTGATTTCTTTGTCGGGGTGCGTTTCGAGCGAGAGGAGATCGGATTCATTTTTTCGGTAGCCGAGGTGGCCTAGCGCGAATAGCGCACTTTTCTTTACTGAAATGTCCGGGTCACTCAGCGCAAGACGTGACAGAATAGATCCACATTCGTCGGGGAAAGTGCGGTCGGGATTTCCCAGCTCGCCCAGCACCCGGGCAGCCAATGCCCGCCGCGCGGGATCATCTTCTTCTGCGAGACGGCGCGCCGCGTCGAGGACAGAAACGTCACCGCGTTCCTGCAACTCGACCAGCGCATTGAAGGGCCGCTCGTCATCAGCCGCCAATTCTTCCAATGCCAGTTCAACAAGTTCAGAAATTGATCGGCCGCTCTGCTTGACCATGCATTCACCTCGGCAGATACGATACGGCAGTTTCCGGGACATGATAAGATTGACGCCCTTCTGTTAAAAATCGTAGTTGCGACGTCATTTCCGGCGCTGGACCTCGCGTCAAAGTCCCGCCAGATTTGTTTTCCATGCCGATTTGCAAGGGAACCCGCCGCACGATGTGGAAGCGCCTTGTTGTCTTTACCCTGCTGAGCCTCGTCAGCGCTGCGCCAGCGCAGGCGGAGGATGTCAGCACCGCCGCCATCACGCGGCTGATCCAGGCCGCCGAGCCTGGCCGCAAGGACGCCAACGGCTGGGCGGTGGACCTGTCCGTGGCGCTGCAATCCAACGATCTGCCGGTCACGCGCGAGAATGCCTGCGCAGCGATCGCGGTGATCGATCAGGAATCAAGCTTCGTCGCCAATCCCGCGGTGCCGGGGCTGGGGCGGCTTTCGGAGAAGGCGCTGCGCGGCAAGCTGGCGGGCTATCCCGTCATCGGCGCCAAGGCGGCGGAATGGCTGGACACCAATCCTTCCCCCGGCCCCACCTTCATGAGTCTTATCCGCGCCGCCAAAACCGAGCGCGATCTCGATCTCACCTATCGCGGCATGGTGGCGGCGGTGAGCGCCGAGAGCGGGCTCGGCACGCTCATCAATGCAGGCCTCGTCAACGGCTTCATCGAGGAACGGAACGAGGTGACCACAATCGGCTCGATGCAGGTGTCGGTTGCCTATGCGCTGAAGGAGGAGCGGCGGAACCGCATTCTCCCCATGTCTCTGGCCGATGTCTATGCGGTGCGCGATAGTCTCTATACGCGGCCGGGCGGGCTTCACTATGGCGTGGGCCAGCTCCTGGGTTTCGAGACGGGCTATGACCGCAAGATTTTCCGCTTCGCCGATTACAATGCCGGACGCTATGCCAGCCGCAACGCGTCGCTGCAGAAAGTGGTGAGCGACCTCACCGGCGCGAAGCTGGCCTTCGACGGTGATTTTCTCTCCTACGGCAAGGACGGCAAGGCGTCGTCTTCCGTCACCGACAGCGAAAAGGCGGTGCGCAAGGCGGTGGAGAAGGCAAAACTCACACTCTCAAAGGAGCAAATCCGCAGCGATCTTCTCAAGGAAAAGTCGCCGGACTTCACCTCCACGCGAATATTCACTGCGCTGCGCGCGGCGTGGCAGGCAAAAACGGGAAAGCCGCCCGCCTTCGCGATGATCCCCGAGATCACGCTCAAAAGCGCCAAGATCAGCCATACGATGACGACGCGTGATTTCGCCGAGCGGGTGACGCGCCGCTACAACGCCTGCATGGCGGTGAAATAAATCAGCCCTTCTTCACCGCCGCCACATGCGCCGGGAATTCCGGCGTCGCCATCAGCGCCTTGCAGCGCGCGAAGCGGTTGGTGGCATAGGCCCAGAAATCATCCACCGGATTCTTGTTGGCGTGCTGGATCAGGCCCCACAGCGTCCACAAGAGATCGCACATCGCCTTGTAGATCACGATGCGGCCAAGTTCGGAGGGGGAAGGCTCGCCGCCGAAATAGGCCCGGATCATCTCCTCGTCCTGCGCCGGTGTGAACTGGCCTTCAACCGAAAGATCGCCCAAATCCCACATCGGATCGTTCATGCCGGAATATTCCCAGTCCACCACCCACATGCGTTTGCCCGTATCGAGGAAATTCTCGCACAGCGGATCGCAATGGCAGGCAACGAGCGGCAGCTTGTGCGCGGCAAGCGCCTTGCGCACACTCTCCGCCTGCTTCAGCACATCATGATAGCCCTCGGGCAATTCAACATCCTTGGTGGAGAGAACCTTCAGATACTCATCGATCATGGCAAAAAGTTCAAAACGGAAATTGAACTTGGCACCTGAACTGTGAAGCTTCTTCAGCACCGCGCCCGCCCGCGCGGGCGTGCCCTTGATCGACTTGAAATTCTCCGGCGACATGGTGACGGCATCATCGACGAGCCTTGTCACCATCACGCCGGTCTTGGCATCGGCAACAACCACATCCGGGCTGACGCCCGCCTTTGCCGCCTCCTGCGCCGCCTGCATTTCATTGGCGCGGTTGATATATTCCTCGGTTCCCTTGCCGGGAATGCGCAGCACATATTGCTCGCCATTCATGTCGACGCGGAAAACCAAATTGGTGAGGCCGCCAAGACGGCGAATTTCGAGATCATGCTCGTCAAGGCACCAGAACATCTCCAGCCCATCGAGCACCTTGCGGGCCTCGCCGATTCCCTGATCATCCTTGCTCATGCCTTGAGGCGCTCCATTTTCGCGTCATAGAGGCAGCGGGGGCCGCGCGTGGCGCGATAGCTTGTCCCGAAGGCCTCGATGCCGAATTCCTTTTCGCCCGCAATGTCCGCCGGAAGATATCCAAAGGCAATGGTCTTGCCGAGAGAATAGCCAAAGCCCGTGCTGGAGGTGGAGCCGACGACCTTGCCGTTATGGAAGATCGCCTCGCCACCCAGGAAGGGCGCGAAGCCTTCCACGGTGAAGGCGCAGAGCTTCCTCTCAACACCCTTGGCCTTGATGGCTTTGAGCGCATCGCGCCCGATGAAATCGCCCTTCTCCAGCGCCACGCAGAAGCCGAGGCCAGCCTCATAAGGGTTATAGTCCGGCGTGATGTCGCCCGACCAATAGAGATAACCTTTTTCCAGGCGGCAGGCCTCGATGGCGCGGTAGCCCGCATTGGCAATGCCGAAAGGCTGGCCCGCCACCCACAGCGTTTCATAGACATGCGCGGCAAATTCCTGAGGGATATAAGCCTCAAATCCGAGTTCGCCCACATAACCCACACGCGCCGCCAGCACCGTGGCATGGCCAAGCGAAATCTCCCTGACGCCGAAGAACGGCAGCGCCGCATCGGAAACATCATCATCCGTGGCGCTGGCGAGAATGTCGCGCGACCTGGGGCCGACGATGTTCAACACCGCATAGGCGCTGGTCACGTCGCGGATCGAAACGCCCTTTGGCAAATGCTTCGCCACCCAGCCTGAATCATGGAGGCCAAAGGCCGAGCCTGTGACCATCAGGAACCGGTCCTTCGCCACATGCATGAAGGTCACATCCGCTTCGATGCCGCCCTTCTCGTTGCAAAGCTGCGTGTAGACGGCCTTGCCGGGAGGCCCTGAGAGATCATTGGCGGCGATGCGCTGCAAGGCCGCCTCCGCGCCCTCACCCGAGATTTCAAATTTCGAGAAGGATGTCTGGTCGATCAGCGCCGCGCGTTCGCGGATGGCGCGATGCTCGGCACCCACCGCATCAAACCAGTTGGGCTTGCCCTCGAAAGAGGACACATCGGCAACGCCTTCGGGCGCGAACCAGTTGGCGCGCTCCCACCCGCCGCGCGAGCCGAACACCGCGCCCGCATTTTTCAGGTGATCATAAACGCCGGAACGCCGGAGGCCGCGGCCTGCGTGGCTTTCTTCCGCCGGCCAATGGATCTTGTAATAGGCGGCATAGGCCTCGATCGCCCGGTCTTCGAGATAGCGCGGCTGGGCATGAACTTTCGAGAAGCGCCTGACGTCGAACGGCCAGAGGTCCATGCCCGCGTCGCCATGCAGGATCATGTTCGACATGGCGAGGCCCGCACCGCCCGAGGCCGCGATGCCCGCCGTGAAACCGCAGGCGACATAGAAATTATCAAGCTCGGGCGCCAGCCCCATGATCGGCTCACCATCGGCGGAAACCGGAATGGGACCGTTGATCACAGTCTGGATGCCGACTTCATTCAGAACCGGAAGCCGCGTGGCGGCAGGCAGCGCAAAGAGTTCCAGCCGCTCCATGTTGGGCGGGAAGAGTTCGCGCCCGAAGGAAAACGGCGGCAGCCCGCGATGAAAGCCGCGCGAACCATCCTCCCAGCCGCCAATGGCGAAGGAGCCGGTGTCGGGCTTCAGATAGAAATTATTGTCGGGATCGCGCAGCGTCGTGAGGCCGGGATCGAAGGAGATCGTTTTCTCGGTGAGAAAATATTGATGCTCCACGATGCCGGCGGCCAGCGGCACCCCCGCCATGTTGCCCACCCGCTTGGCCCACAGACCCGCGCAGTTCACAAGGATGTCACAGGAGATGTTGCCTGCGTTGGTGACGACGCCCAGCGCGCGCCGCCCTTCCAGTGCAATCTCCTCGACGCACACACCCTCCTCGATCTTGGCGCCATTGATGCGCGCGCCCTTGGCATAGGCCATGGTGAGCGAATAGGGATCGATATAGCCGTCACCCGGAATGAAGGCCGCGCCCTCGATGCCATCCGTGGTGATATAGGGAAAGCGCTTTTTCGCCTCATCGGCCGAGAGCGAATGGCACTCGACGCCGAAGCTCTTGGCCTGAGTCATCGAACGGCGGATTTCGCTCCAGCGGTCCTTGCTCGACGCGAGGCGCAATGAGCCGACCTTCTTCCACGAGATCGCCTGCTCTGTTTCTTTCTCCAGCCGGTCAAACACGGCCACGGAATTCTGCATGAGCCGCGTGAGGTTCTTCTTGCCGCGAAGCTGGCCGACAAGGCCCGCCGCATGCCAGGTGCAGCCATGGGTGAGCAGCGCCTTTTCGACCAGCAGCACGTCTTTCGCGCCATCACGCGCCAGATGATAGGCAAGCGACGTGCCGATGGCGCCGCCGCCGATGATGAGAATATGAACGTGCCGGTCGGCGCGGAAACTCATGACTTCACCTTCGCATTCGTGGGATCATAAAGCGGCACAAGATGGACCTTCGCTTTCACGATGTCCTTCGCCACCACCAGTTCGTACGTGCCGCTCCGCACATAGTCTTCGGAGACGCCCGCGGCGTTCCGCACATAGCCATAACCAACCGGCAGGCCCACCGTGTAGCCATAGCCGCCGCTCGCCAGATAGCCCGCGAATTTGCCATCCCGGAGGATCGTCTCGCGGCCGACGAGAACGATGTCCTCGCGCTCGGTGGTGAAGCCCGCCAGCATTTTGACAAGCGGCTTGGATGCCACGGCCTCGCACGCTTCACGGCCAAGGAAAGGCTGATTGGATTTGAGCTTCACCGCCCAGCCGAGCCCGGCATGGAAGGGCGTGTCATTGGGTGTGATGTCGCTGCCCCAGGCGCGATAGCCCTTTTCAAGCCGGAGCGATTCAATGGCGCGATACCCGGCGGGCACAATTCCTTCCGGTGCCCCTGCCGCCATCAGCGCATCGAAGACCTCACCAATGGCCGCAATGGGAATGTGCAGCTCCCATCCAAGCTCACCCACATAAGTTACGCGCAACGCGATGACGCCATGTCCCGCGATCTTCACCTCGCGCGCCGCACCGAAGGGGAAGGCCGCATTGGAGAAGTCCTGATCCGTCACTTTTTGAATCACCGCCCGCGATTGCGGCCCCATGACAGACAGCGTGCCCCATTGCTCGGTAATGTCGGTGAGGCGGGCATCAAGGCCTGGCCGGATGTGATCGCTGATCCATGCGAAATCATGCGTACGGAAGCCCGTGCCGGTGACGAGATAGAAATGATCTTCCGCCAGCCGCGCCACGGTGAGATCACATTCGATGCCGCCGCGCGAATTGAGCATCTGCGTATAGGCAAGCTTGCCTACCTGCGGCACGCGGTTCGCCATGATCCACGACAGCGCGTCCGCCGCATCGCGGCCCCTCAAGTCATATTTGGCGAAGGAGGACTGATCGAACACGCCCACGCGCTCGCGCACCGCCTTGTGTTCCTCGCCCACGGCGGAAAACCAGTTCTGCCGCCCCATGGAATAGATGTCTTTTGGTTCAACGCCTTTGGGTGCGAACCAGTTGGGCCGCTCCCATCCGAGCTTCGAGCCGAAACAGGCATTGCGCTGTTTCAGCCGTTCGTAGAGCGGCGAGACAATGCGCGGCCGCCCGCTCTGATATTCCTCATGCGGAAAGCCGATAGTGTAGTGCTTGCCATAGGCTTCGAGTGTGCGGTCCGAGGTCCACTGCCGGTCCTTGTGCAGATCGGAGAAGCGGCGGATGTCGACGACCCACAAATCCATCGGCGCTTCGCCCTTCGCCGCCCAGTCTGCCAGCACCCAGCCCGCGCCGCCGCCCGATGCGATACCGAAGGCATTGAACCCCGCGCCGACATAGAAATTCTTGAGCTCGGGTGCAGCACCCAGGATGAAATTACCATCGGGCGTGAAACTCTCCGGCCCATTGATCATCTTCTTGATGCCGGTTTTCTCGAGTGCCGGCACGCGGGCGAGTGCCTGCGCCATGTGTTGCTCGAAATGGTCCCAGTCATCCTCGAAAAGCTGGAACTCGAAATTGCCCGGCACGTCGCCTTGCGTCCACGGAATGGGATTGGGCTCATAACCTCCGAACACGAGGCCGCCCACCTCCTCCTTGAAATAGGTGCGGCGGTCGGGATCGCGCAACGTCGCCGCATCCGCCGCCAGCCCATCCACCTTCTCAGTGATGATATATTGGTGCTTCACCGGTTGCAGCGGCACCGACACGCCCGCCATCGCGCCGATCTGCCGCGCCCATTGCCCGCCGCAGTTGATGACAGTCTCGCAAGCGATGGTGCCGAGATTGGTGCGCACCGCTGTGACGCGGCCATCCTTCATGTCGAAACCTTCGACGCGGCAACCCTCGACGATCTTGGCGCCATGCATGCGCGCGCCCTTGGCGAGCGACTGCGTGATGTCGGAGGGCGAGGCCTGCCCGTCGGTCGGAAGCCACGACGCGCCGATAAGATCATTGACCTCCATCAGCGGCCACATCTTCTTCACCTCGGCCGGTGAGACGAGATGCATCTCCATGCCGAAACTCTGCGCCGTGGTGGCGAGGCGCTTGTATTCCGTCCAGCGGTCTTCATTGGTGGCGAGTCTCAGGCAGCCCGTCATCTTCCAGCCGGTCTCAAGCCCGGTTTCCTTGTCGAGATTCTTGTAAAGCTCGACGGAGTATTTCAGCACCTGGGTGATCGAGGCGGAGGAGCGAAGCTGCCCCACCAACCCCGCCGCATGCCAGGTGGAGCCGGAGGTGAGCTTGTTCTGCTCAAGCAGGATCACATCGGCCTTGTGGTCGCGCGCCAGATGATAGGCCGTCGAACAGCCGATGATGCCGCCGCCGATGACGACGAATTGCGCGTGCGTAGGGAGATTTGTCATGATTACCCGAAGTTGCTTTTGTAGTCCGCATAGACGCGCTCGAAGCGGCCGAGATATTCGGCGGCATAGGCGATGTAATCGACGCCCGGCGCATTGAGATGAAGTTCCGACACCATGCCCCATGTGGCTTCGCGGAGCGCGCTGGCCGCCTTCATGGCGTGGAAGGCGCGGACAATCTCCTGTGAGGGCGTCCTGCCGAAATAGGTGTCGAGGATCAGCGCCTCACCCGCCGCATCGAAAGAATTATTGGCGGCGATGTTGGCGAGATCGAACATGGCGGTGCCGAATGCACCATACTCCCAGTCGATCAGCCACAGGCGCTTGCCGTCATCCATGAAATTCGAGGGCAGCAGATCATGGTGGCCGAAGATGATGGGAAGCGGCGCCTGTGCTTCTTCAAGCTCATCCACAATCGCCATCCAGCGCGGCAGATCTTTCACATGGGCGTGCTTGCCGGTCTTGAGCGTGAAGCCATAGTCTCGGATGATCTGGAACACCCAGAAGATGGCGCCTTGCCCTCCAATGCGCTTTCCCATCTCGCGGTGGCAGCGCTGCACAATCTCGACACAGCGCTGCGCATTGGCGCGCACATCGGCTTCCGCATAGGTTTTGGCATCGAGATGGCGCACCACCATCAGGCCGGTTTCGAGGTGAACGACCTCCGGCGAAAGCCCGGCCTCGAAGGCGGCGCGGCTGGCAATCGCCTCACGCGCCCGCGACACCTGATGGAAGGGATAATCCTCGCCCACCCGCGCCACATATTTCCCTGCGGCATCTTCCACGGTGAAGCTGGCATTGCTCACCCCGCCCTTGAGTGGCGTGACCGATTTCAGCCCCCGCCAGATCGGCAGGCTGCGCACGCGGGCTTCAGGATCGGGGAAGGCTTTCGGCATGAGCGAAACATGCGACAAAGCGCGATAATTTCAAAGCGGAATGTTGTTTTCTGTTGGAAATAATGCAATGGGGTGTTGTAATTTGTGGTCTAAGTGACAATTCAGCGGCCATTTACGCCCAATCGCAGGAAATTCCCACATGGCGCAGCTTTCGCCCCGCCAGTCCGACATTCTCCGCCTCGTCCGCGAACAGGGCTCCTGCACCATCGCCACCCTGGCCGATACGCTGAATGTCTCATTCGAAACCATCCGGCGCGACCTCAAACCGCTGGCCGCCGCGCGCGAAGTCCTGAAGCGCCATGGTTCCGTGTCGATGCCCTATGAACTTGGCGACGCGCCGATGGAACGGCGCATGCGCGAGAATGCCGAGGCCAAGCGCTTGATCGCCCGCCATGCCGCGAAATCGGTGAGCGACGGCGACAGCCTGATGATCGACAATGGCGCCACCACCTCGATCTTCGCGCGCGAACTTCTGAAGAAGCGCAACCTCACCGTGGTCACCAATTCCTCCGACATCGCCAGGACGCTTGCCACCGTGAACGGCAACCGCGTCTATATGGCGGGCGGGGAATTGAACGGCAGCAATGGCGGCGCTTATGGCCCATCGGCTATCGCTTTTGCAGCGAGCTTCCGCGTGAAGCATGCCGTCATCTCGATTGCCGCACTCGATGCGGATTTTGGCGCCAGTGACCATGATCTGGCGGAAGCGGAATTCGCCCGCATGGTTCTGTCGCGCGGCGAGCGGCGGCTGATTCTCTCCGACTCCAGCAAGTTCGGCCGCACCGCGCTGATCCGCGTCTGCGGCTTTGAGGAGATTGACCGCCTGATCTGCGAAGCCCCGCCGCCGCCCGCGCTGGCTGCGGCGCTCGCCTCGGGCGGTGCCGTGGTCGACATCGCATGACGCGCAACCGCCTGCGCTGACATGGCATGGGCAGGCGGGTTGACCAGATGGGGCGTCGTGGCCCAAAGTAGCCGGTGGAATTCAACGCGGGCCCGGCATGACAGCCCGTGAACTCCAACACTGGTGACAAGGGGACATCATAATGGAATACCAAGCCCCCGACTCAACCCGGGCTGCTGTGGCTTTGCTGGCGAAAGCCAAGGGGAGCGCTTACGTTCTCGCCGGCGGTTCAGATCTGCTCGTTCGCATGAAGGGCGGGTTCATCGAACCCGACCTCGTGGTCGACATCAAGCGCATCAAGCCGATGCGTGAAGTAAAAAAACTCGCAGGCGGCGGCTTTTCGATCGGCGCTGCCGTCTCCTGCGCCGCCATGGGTGAGAATGCCGCGCTGAAGAAGGCATGGCCCGGCGTCGTGGAAGCGGCAAACCTCATCGGCTCAAAGCAGGTGCAGGGCCGCTGCACCGTGACCGGCAATCTCTGCAACGCCGGCCCCGCCGCCGACAGCGTGCCCGCCATGGTGGCCGCCGGCGCCAAGGCAGTGATCCAGGGGCCCAAGGGCAAGCGCACCATTCCGGTGGAGCAGATTCCCGTTGGCCCCGGAAAGAACTCGCTCAAGAAGGGCGAGCTGGTGGAAGCGATTGTACTGCCCAAGCGCCCGCCCAAATCGGGCGATGCCTATCTGCGCTTCATTCCCCGCACCGAAATGGATATCGCCGTGGTGAGTGCCGGCGTGAACCTGACGCTCGATGCCAAGGGCGTGGTGAAGGATGCCCGCGTTTCGCTGGGTGCGGTGGCCCCCACCGTGCTTCTGGTGGCTGACGCCGCCAAGGCCATCATCGGCTCGAAGCTCGATGATGCGGCGCTGGAAAAACTGGGCGCTGCCTGCTCCGCCGCCTGCCGTCCCATCGACGACAAGCGCGGCACCATCGAATTCAGAACCAAGGTTGCTGCCGTTCTCGGCAAGCGCGCGGCGGAAATCGCCTATGCCCGCGCGGGAGGGAAAAAATAATGTCCATACTCGTCAACACCACCATCAACGGTGATGCGGTGAGCTTTGTCTGCGAAGCTGATGAACCGCTGCTCGACGTGCTGCGCAACCGTCTTGGCCTCACCGGCGCCAAGGAAGGCTGCGGCACCGGCGATTGCGGCGCCTGCAGCGTGACCGTGGATGGCCGTCTCGTCTGCTCCTGCCTCGTGCTGGGCGCGGAAGCCGAAGGCCGCACCATCGAAACCGTGGAAGGCATGGCCGATGGCGATGTGCTGCACCCGCTGCAGCGCCACTTCCTTGAGAACGCCGCCCTTCAATGCGGCATCTGCACGCCGGGTTTCCTGATCGCGGCAAAGGCGCTTCTGGCGAAGAATCCCGATCCGGATGAAGAGGAAATCCGCTTCGGCCTTGCCGGAAACCTGTGCCGCTGCACCGGCTACGACAAGATCGTGCGGGCCGTGCAGGCCGCCGCGAAAGAGATGAGAGGAGCTTGAGCCATGGCCAACGACGATTATAACGCCACCGAAGCCGCCCCTCCCACAACCAGCGAACCCCATCACCACAGCCCGCTGCTGGTGAACAGGGAATTCAAATCCGTCGGCAAGCGCGTGCTGCGCCCCGATGGCATCGACAAGGTGACGGGCCGCGCCAAATACGGTGCTGATGCTTTTGCGCCCGGGCAGCTTGTGGGCCGCATCCTCCGCAGCCCCCATGCCCATGCGAAGATCAAAAAGATCGACACCTCCAAGGCCGAAAAGCTGAAAGGCGTGAAGGCCGTCATCACCTCCGCCGATATGCCGGACAAGACCAACGGCGATTCCGGCATGTATGACATCCTCGTCAACTGCATGGCGCGCGACAAGGCTTTGTATGACGGCCATGCCGTGGCCGCCGTCGCCGCTGTCGATGCGAAAACGGCGCGCGAGGCCTTGAAGCTGATCAAGGTCGATTACGAAATCCTGCCGCACGTCACCGATGTGGACGAGGCGATGAAGCCCGGAGCGCCCCTCCTTCGCGATGACGTGTTCACCGATGGCATCGAGCCCAAGCCCACCAAGCCATCAAACGTGTTCAAGCGCGTGGAATATGGCCATGGCGATGTGGAAGCCGGGTTTGCTGAAGCCGATCATGTGATCGAGCAGAGCTTCAAGACCGAGCAGACACATCAGGGCTATATCGAGCCCCATGCCTGCCTCGCCAATGTCGGCCCCGATGGCCAGGGCGAACTCTGGGTCTGCACGCAGGGCCACTTCGTTTACCGCAACCAGTGCGCCCAGCTTCTCGGCATGGACGTGTCGAAGCTGCGCGTGACGTCATCGGAAATCGGCGGCGGATTCGGCGGCAAGACCCATGTGTGGGCCGAGCCCGTCGCACTTGCCCTGTCACGCAAGGCCAACCGCCCGGTGAAGCTGGTGATGACGCGCGACGAGGTGTTCCGCGCCTCCGGCCCCACCAGCGCCACCTCGATTGATGTCAAGATCGGCATCAAGAATGATGGCACCATCGTCGCCGCCGATGCGAAGCTCCGCTATTCCGGCGGCCCCTTCTACGGCATGTGGGCGGAACTGGGCTGCATGACGGCCTTTGCCTGCTATGACCTCAAGAACGTCCGCACCGTCGGCTATGAAGTTGCGGTGAACCGGCCCAAGACGGCGGCCTATCGCGCACCTTCCGCCCCCATGGCGGCCTTCGCGGTGGAAAGCGTCGTCGACGAGCTTGCCGCCAAGATCGGCATGAACGCCGTGGAATTCCGCATGAAGAACGCGGCAAAAGAGGGCACCAAATCGTCCTATGGCCCGGTCTATGGCCCGATCGGCATTGGCCCGACGCTCAAAGCGTCGATGAAGCATCCGCATATGTCTGCACCACTCGGAAAAAATCAGGGGCGCGGCATGGCGTGCGGCTTCTGGTTCAACTTCGGCGGCCAGACCTGCGTGGATCTGAACGTGCAGCCTGATGGCTCGGTCAACGTCGCGGTCGGCACAATTGACGTGGGCGGTTCCCGCGCTTCCCTCGCACTCTGCGCGGCGGAAGAGCTGGGCATTTCCTACGAACAGGTGCGCGTCGTCGTGGCCGATACTTCCTCGCTCGGCCACAATGACATGACCGACGGCAGCCGCGGCACCTTCTCCTCCTCGATGGCCACGGTCTTCGCGGCCCGCAATGCCATCCGGGTGCTGAAGGAACGCGCCGCCAAGATGTGGGACATTCCCCTCGCCGATGTCGTGTGGGAAGACGGCCACGCCAAAGCCACCGGCGAAAGCCACGGCAATCTGGCGCCCCTCTCGATCAAGGAGATCGCGGCGGGTGCGGCCAATACCGGCGGCCCCATCGCCGGCCACAATGAGATCGTGGCCGATGGCGCGGGCGTGTCCTTCGCCACCCATATCTGCGATGTGGAAGTCGATCCCGAAACCGGCAAGACCAAGGTGATCCGCTACACGGTGATCCAGGACGCCGGCAAGGCCGTGCATCCCACCTATGTCGAAGGCCAGTATCAGGGCGGCGCCGCGCAGGGCATCGGCTGGGCGCTGAACGAGGAATATATCTACGGCAAGGACGGCCGCCTGCAGAATGCGGGCTTCCTCGATTACCGCATTCCCGTCTGCTCCGATCTGCCGATGATCGACACACAGATCCTGGAAATCCCCAACCCCAACCACCCCTATGGCGTGCGCGGCGTGGGCGAAACCTCGATCGTGCCGCCGCTGGCCGCCATCGCCAATGCGGTGTCGAACGCGGTGGGCGTGCGCATGACGCATATCCCGATTTCGCCGCCGCGCATTCTAAAGGCGCTGGAGGGCGACAAGATCGGCCGCTGATGGCGGATATCCATCTCTGGGGTGCGCTCCGTCCGGCAGCGGACGGAGCGCATGTCATTCAGGTTGAGGCCGAAACCATCCGCGAGCTGTTCCGCAAGCTGGAGGAGCGCTATCCCGGCATGTCGCCTCACATCGCGCGCGGCATCGCCGTCTCGATCAACGGCAAGATTTTCCGCGACAGCTGGAGCGAGAAACTGCCCGAAGGGGCGGAGATTTATCTGCTGCCGAGGATACAGGGCGGATAATCACCGCAGCCGCTCGATCTCCACGCCCACGCTACGCGCGTTGGGGATGATGTCGGGCTTCTCCACCCGCACCCGCGCCGCCACCACCCGCTTGTCGGTGAGACAGGATGCGGCGATCTTCTCGCACAGCGTTTCAACGAGATTGATGTGCCCATCGGCGATGATCGCCTCGACCTTCTTCACCACGATCTCGTAGGAGACGACATGGCCGATATCGTCATCCTTGGGGCCGGCACCTTCCTTCACCGACAGGTCGATGTTGACGATGATGCGCTGCGGCTCGACCTTCTCATGATCGTAAATCCCGATCAGCGCCTGTAACTCGAGATCGCGCACGAACACATGCCTCAAGCCTGCCGCGCCGCTGGCGACGTGATGACTGATCATCGGTTTCTTGCTCATTCCCTGACCTCCACCACATCGGGCGTCTGCCAGACAAGATGCTGGCCGCCATCGAGCGCAATCATCTGGCCGGTGAGCGCCGGGGCCGACAGTATGAAGCTGAGTGCGGCGGAAATTTCCGCAGGCGACGTGCCGCGGCCCAGAAGCGTCAGCCGTGACTGTTTGGCGAATTCCTCTTCATCCATCCGCACGCTGGGAAGCGCTGGGCCGGGGCCAATGGCATTGACGCGGATGCGCGGCGCCAGCGCCTGCGCCAGTGTGCGCGTGACATTCCACAGCGCCGCCTTGGAGGCGGTGTAGGAAAAGAATTTGGGATTCAGCTTCCACACCCGCTGGTCGATGATGCTGACGATGTTGCCCTCCGCCCCGTCAGGCAATTGCTGCGCGAAGCCTTGCGAGAGAAACACCGGCGCCCTGAGATTCGTATCGAGATGCTGGGCCCAGCTTTCCTGGGTGATCGAGCCCACCTCATCGGGATCGAAGACCGAGGCATTGTTGACCAGGCAGGTGAGCCCGCCCAGCGCCGCCGAGGCCTCGGCAATCAGTCGCCCCGGCACTTGCGGATCGGCAAGATCACCACGCACGATGACAGATCTTCGCCCGGCTTTTCGCACCAGTGCCGCGACTTCTTCCGCAGCGCCGATCGACGTGTTGCAATGAACCGCAACATCCCAGCCCAACGCCGCGAGGTCGAGCGCGATCTGCCGCCCGATCCGCCGCGCCGAGCCTGTGACCAGAACCGATTTTGGCTTGCCGCTCATGCCTTGGGCATCAAAATCACATAGTGCTTGCGCACTTTTTCAACCGTCTCCCACGTGCCCTTGAAGCCTGAGGGAATGATGAAGGCATCCCCGGCTTTGAGCGTCCATCTCTTGCCGTCCTCATTGGTCAGCACCGCCTTGCCGGAGATGAAATGGCAGAATTCCCATTCCTTGTACTCCACCGGCACCTTGCCCGGCGTTGATTCCCAGATGCCGCAATAGAGCCTGTCATCCTCGCCGGTGAAGTGGTTCCAGGTCTTCGTCTTGTATTTGCCCTTGATGAGCTTGGCGGGATCGGGCGAGCCCTCCTCCATGTTCGGCGCTGTCTTGCCGGTGGTCTTCATCACAATCAGATCGGTCATGGGCTGTCCTTCAGATCAGGGCGAGAAGTTCGCCGCGGGTTGGCTTGAAATCGGAGGCGATCCACCAGTCTTCGAGCCGGTTCAGGGTTTCCCCGATCAGCGGCCCCGGCGCAAGGCCATGGGCGATGAGATCGCGCCCGTCGACCGGGAGTTCCGGAATGGCCCAGCGGTCCGGCAGCCGCAGCAGCCGCTTCCAGGCAGGATCGGTCAGTGGTGCGCGCGATCTGGCCCAGGCAAGGTGCACGGCATCGCGCCATGTTTCGGGCCTGAGGTGATAGAGGATCATCCGCTGCTCGCGCGGGCGGAGTGAGGGCTTGGGCGGTGTGGCGGAGAGCAGCCGGGAAATCCGTTTCGCCTCCACATTGGAGAGGCGCAGCCGATGCGCCAGTGTCCTGGGCTCCGCAGCCAGCACCGCGAGGCGCAGCACGCCATCGGCCGGCAGGCGCTCCAGCACGCGCCAGTCCTCCGTATACGGAAGAATGCGTTTGAGGATGTTCTCCCGCGCCATCACCTTGAAGGTCGGGATAGCGCGTGGTGCTTCCAGCAGCTTCAGCATTTCCTGCCGGATGCGCTCCGCCGAAAGCCCATCGATGCCCTTGGCGAGCCTACGGCACGCGGCAAGGCCTTGCTTGTCAGGCGCACCCTTGCCGAAGCGCGCATGAAAGCGGAAGAACCTGAGGATCCTCAGATAGTCTTCGCGGATGCGCTCCGCAGGGTTTCCCACGAAGATGATTCTTTTTCGCAGGATGTCTCGATAACCATCTGTAAAGTCTGTTATTTTTCCACGCGCATCGCAATAGAGCGCGTTCATGGTGAAGTCGCGGCGGCGCGCGTCTTTCTCCCAGTCGTCGTGGAATTCAACTCGCGCGCGGCGTCCATCGGTCTCCACATCGCGGCGAAGCGTCGTCACCTCGTAAGGCTTGTTGAGCGCCACCACCGTGACCGTGCCGTGATCGATGCCTGTGGGATGAACGGCGAAGCCCGCCGCCTCGCACACCTCCGCCACGCGCTTGGGCGGCAGCGTCACCGCCACATCAATGTCGGCAATGGGAACGCCGAGCAGCGCGTTCCGCACCGCACCGCCCGCCACGCGCGCCTCCCCGCCCGCTTCGGCAATGACGGCGAAGATGCGTTGCAGTCCCGGCTCCTTCAGCCAGCGGGCACGCGCGAGGGAGGGTGCCTGTTTCATCGCGGGGCGTAGAGCAGGTTGTAGAGATTGCGGATCATCCCCGCCGTCGCTCCCCAGATGTAACGCTCGCCGAACGGCATGGCGTAATAGAAACGCTCCTGCCCCTGCCACTCCCGCGAATGCCTGAGATGATGCGCCGGATTCATCAGGAAGGCGAGCGGCACCTCGAAAATCTCCGCCACCTCGCCCTCATGCGGCACGAGGCTGAAACCCCGGTGCACCAGCCCCACCACCGGCACCACGCGATAGGAGGTTCCGGTCAGATAGGTGTCGAGAAAGCCCAAAGGTTCAACGAAGCTCCGGGCGATGCCCGTCTCCTCCTCCGTCTCACGCAGGGCGGCCGAAACCGGCCCGTCATCGGCCTGATCCAGCCGCCCGCCCGGAAACGCCACCTGCCCCGCGTGGCGCGCAAGATGGGTGGTGCGCTGGGTCAACAGGACCTTCAGGCCATCAGGATCTGGGATCAGCGGCACCAGCACCGCGGCGGGCTTGGGCGTAACACCTTCGGGGATTACGCGGGCGTCGGGGTTCAGGTCATCATCGCTGAAGCGCGCCACATCGGGCGGCGCGTGATGGAGGCGTTCAGCGCAAAGGGCACGCAATTCAGCTTCATCGTACCGGAAATTCATGCGGAAATGCCGATCTCTTCCGCTTTCTGCATCGGCCAGAACCGGCCTCCGGACCACACGCCAAACCAGCCGTCTTTCACCACGCCTGCCGCCGCCAGATCATAGAACAGCGCGCGCGAGACCAGCGCCTCGAGATTGGCGCGCACCAGCACATAGGGCTTGAGCCCGTCCGTCCCCTCTTCCACGGCAAAGCGGAGCGGATGCTGGGCATCCACCGTTACGGCATCATCCGTATTGGTTTCAAAGCTGATGGACTGCGCGCTGCCCGCCCCTTCAACGCGCATGCGGATCGCCGTGAACGGCGCATCATCCACCCGGATGCCGCATTTCTCGACCGGCGTGACGAGATAATATTGCCCGTCGTCGTCATATCTCAGCACGGATGCGAAAAGCTGCATCAGCGGCTTCCGGCCGATGGGCGAGTTCATGTAGTACCATGTGCCATCCTGGGCGATCCGCATATCGATGTCGCCGCAGAAGGGCGGATTCCACAAATGCACCGGCGGCAGGCCCTTGGCCTGCTTTTGCACAGCCCCGAGGCCCCGCAACGGATTGCTTGCATCCCTTTGATCTGCCGTCATCATGAACCCTTGGACACACTTGGGAATGAGTCGGCCCCCGCCTTTTTTGGGCCACGCTCCTTCACGAGGATGCCGTTAAACATTCGGGCTTTCAGGGCTGCCCCCGGAAGCTTCTTCCAAACTATAGTGAGAGACATGGCAAGCATCAATGAAGCGGACCGTCAGATCGTCAATGACCTCGAGGCGGTGAGCGCCAGGCTCGAAAAGGTGCGCCAGTCGATCGGCCGGGTGATCTTCGGCCAGTCCGATGTGGTGGAACTGGCGCTGACGGCGATTTTGGGCGGCGGCCATGCACTTCTGGTGGGCGCCCCTGGCCTCGCCAAGACCAAGCTGGCGACGACGCTGGGCCGCGTGCTGGGGCTCGCCGAAAAGCGCGTGCAGTTCACGCCCGATCTGATGCCCGCAGATATTCTCGGCTCCGAGGTGCTGGAGGAAAGCGAAACCGGCAAGCGCCAGTTCCGCTTCGTGCCAGGCCCCGTCTTCTGCCAGCTCATGATGGCGGACGAGATCAACCGCGCCAGCCCGCGCACCCAGTCGGCCCTGCTGCAGGCCATGCAGGAACATCACGTGACGGTGGCGGGCGTGCGCCATGACCTGCCACGCCCTTTCCATGTGCTGGCAACGCAGAACCCCATCGAACAGGAAGGCACCTATCCGCTGCCGGAAGCGCAACTCGACCGTTTCCTCGTCGAAATCGATGTGGCCTACCCCTCGCTTGAGGCCGAGCGCCGCATGCTGTTTTCAACCACCGGCACGGAAGAAGCCGAAGCCGACCTCGTACTCTCCACCACCGAATTGATGAATGCCCAGCGCCTCACCCGCCTGATCCCCGTGGGAGAGCAGGTGGCGGAGGCCATTCTCAAGATCGTGCGCGCCGCCCGGCCCGGCCCCGATGCGGATGAATTCGTGAACCGCAACATCGCCTGGGGTCCCTCGCCCCGCGCCAGCCAGGCGCTGATGCTGTGCGCCAGGGCGCGGGCACTGCTGCAGGGCCGCCTGTCTCCCTCGATTGACGATGTGTCGGCACTTGTCGAACCGGTGTTCCGCCACCGCATGGCGCTTAACTTCACGGCGCGCGCCGATGGGCATACCGTCAGCAGCGTCATCGCCCGCTTCCGGGACATGCTGGCCTGATTGATGGCCAACACGTCAGCCTTCTCGCTGAACGACCGCGCCGAATATGCCGCGCGCGCCTTGCCGCCGCTTCTGGTGGATGCGGAGCGCATTGCCGCCACTGTGATCCTCGGCGAACACGGGCGGAAACGCGCCGGCCCCGGCGAAAGCTTCTGGCAATACCGCCCCTATTCGCCGGGCGATTCCACCGCGCGCGTGGACTGGCACAAATCGGCGCGCTCGGACCGTGTCTTCATCCGCGAGAATGAGTGGGAGGCGGCCAATACGCTGTGGCTCTGGGCCTCGCCCGGCCCCGGCATGGATTTCCGCTCGCATCTCGCATCCCTCACCAAGCGCGAGCGCGCCAATCTGATCACGCTGGCGCTGGGAAGCCTTGCCATCCGCGCCGATGAACGTGTGGGCCTTCTGGGCAGCGAACAGGCGCCCGGCCATTCGCGCGCGATTCTCATCCGCCTCGCCGAACGCCTGATGGCGCCCGAAGGCACCAGCCTGCCGCCACGTGCCCGTGTCACGCGGCTGTCCAGCGCTGTGCTGGCGGGAGATTTTTTTGAACCCATTGAGGAGATCACCGCGGCGCTGACCCCCATCGCCGAGGCAGGGGTCAGCGGCCATCTGCTGCAGGTGGTCGATCCCGCCGAAGAAACGCTTCCCTATCAGGGCCGGGTTGAATTTCAGGATGTGGCGGGACCGCTCAAATTTCTGGCCAGCCGCAGCGAAAGCCTGCGCGCGCCCTATCAGGAACAATTGGCGCTGCACCGCGAGGCGCTGCGCGACCTTTGCCGCAAGCTGGGCTGGAGCTTCACCATTCACCGCACCAGTGATGCGGTGGCGCCGCTACTGATGCAGCTGCATGGCCTTGTCGGCGGGGCCTTGCGGGTGCGGGCAAAATGAACTGGCTCGCCAACATCGGCTTCACCACGCCATGGGCGCTGGCCGCGCTTCTGCTGCTGCCGCTCATCTGGTGGCTGCTGCGCGCCACGCCGCCCCGCCCGCAGACGGTGAAGTTTCCGCCGCTCCGCCTGTTGCTCAAACTCATCAACCGCGAGGAGCAGCCGGAGCGCACGCCATGGTGGCTGCTGCTGCTGCGCCTGGCGCTCACCGCACTGGTGATTATCGCCGTGGCGCATCCCTTTTATGCACCGGCCCGTTTGCAGGCGCCCGGCAAGATGCCGCTGCTGCTGATTGCCGATGACGGCTGGGCCTCCGCGGATCGCTGGGACACCCGCCGCGCCATGATGCTGGATGTGATCGACACGGCCCGGAGCGCCGGCGTGCCCGTGACCATCGCCACCACGGCCCCGGCACTCCACGCCTCCGATCTCAAGGCCAGCGATGCGGCAAGCGCCGCCACCCGCGCCGTGGCGCTGGAGCCCAAGGCCCTCGCATCCGACAGGCCCGCACTGCTAGCCCGCTTGAAAGCGCAATTCGCCGATGCCCCCGATCTCCGTGTGGTGTGGATCACCGACGGGCTTGATAGCGGCGACGCGAAGGCCTTCGCACAAGGCCTGCAGGCCTTGGCGAAGGGCAAGGCCTCCGTCGAAGCCATTGTTCCGCCTGCGGAGGATTTGCCGATGGCGCTGGCGCGGCCTGCCATCACCTCCGGCCGCGTGACGGTGACGGCGCTGCGTGTTCCGCAATCCTCCGGGCAAACCGTCACCGCCGTGGCGCGCGCCGCCAATGGCCGCACGCTCGGCGAAACGGCGCTCACCTTTGCCCCCGATAAGGGGAGGGCTGAAGCCGCCTTCGACATGCCTGTTGAACTGCGCAATGAGATCCAGGGCATCGCGCTTGAGCGCCAGCACAATGCCGCGGCCGTGTTCCTGTTCGACGACCGCTGGCGGCGCAAATCCGTGGCGTTGCAGACGGGCGCCACGCTCGACAGCGCCCAGCCGCTTCTCTCGCCGCTCTACTATGTCTCGCGCGCCATCGAGCCGTTTGTCGAGCAATCGCAGCCCGCCGACCAGGCTGCCCTCAAGCAGTCCCTCGACCAGGGGCTGTCCATGCTGGTGCTGGCCGATATCGGCGTGCTACCGCCCGAGACGCAGGTGATGGTGAAGAACTGGGTCGATCGCGGCGGGTTGTTGCTGCGCTTTGCCGGCCCCCGTCTCGCGGGCGCGGCCACCGGCGACGATACGCTGCTGCCGGTGACGCTGCGCGAAGGCGGGCGCTCGCTCGACAGCGCGCTCTCATGGGAAGAGCCGCAGCCCATGCAGGATTTCGCGGCAAAAAGCCCATTCACCGGGCTGGCGCTTGACCCAACGGTGCGGATTTCGCGCCAGGTCCTGGCCGAGCCCGACGTGGATTTGCCCGATCGCGTCTGGGCGGCGCTGGCCGATGGCACGCCGCTCGTGACCGCCAGGCATGAGGGCAAGGGGCTGATCGTTCTCTTCCATGTCACCGCCAATGCCGACTGGTCGAACCTGCCGCTCTCAGGCCTCTTCGTGGAAATGCTCAGGCGCGTTCTTGATCTGGCACCCGCCGCAGGCGGCGGCAACGCGGCACTTGCAGGTGGCGAAGGCCAGGCCTTCGTGCCCTCGCACCTCTTGAACGGCGCGGGCGAACTGACCGACCCCTCGCCCGACATTCAGCCCATTTCCGCCGCTGCAATCGATACGGCAACCGCGACTGCGGAAACCCCGCCCGGTCTCTATCGGCGCGGCGGCGCGGAACGCGCGCTGAACCTTTCGCAGTCCGGCGATGGCCTTGCGGCGATCACCGATTGGCCGCAAGGCGTTACCGTTCATGGCCTGACGCCAGAGCGCCCCACGCCGCTCGCGCCCTATCTCTTCGCCGCGGCCTTCCTCTTCTTCCTGCTTGATTGCCTTGCGGCGCTGTGGGTGAGCGGCGGCCTTTCGCGGCTGCGCGCCAGCCATGCGCTGCCGGCGATAATCCTCCTTGCACTGATCAATCTTCCGCCGCCTGCCCATGCCGATCCGGCGGAGGATTTCGCGCTCAAGAGCGTGCTCGACACGCATCTAGCCTATGTCGTCACCGGCGATCAGGCGATCGATCAGGTGAGCGAGCAGGGATTGAAGGGCCTGAGCGCCATCCTGCGTGACCGCACCTCGGTCGACGCCGCCGATCCGATCGGCGTCAACGTCGACACGGATGAACTGGTGTTCTTCCCGCTTCTCTATTGGCCGATACGCCCCGATGCGCCGGATTTGCCCGACGCCACGCTGGCGAAGGTCGCCACCTACATGAAGAATGGCGGCACGATTTTCTTCGATCTGCGCGAAGACGGCGCCGATGCGCTGGCGGGCGGCGTATCGCCGGCCAGTGCCGCGCTCCGCCGCATGCTGGCCAAGCTCGACATTCCGCCGCTGGAGCCGGTTCCGCCCGAGCACGTCCTCACAAAATCATTCTATCTCCTGCAGAATTTTCCCGGCCGCTATGATCAGGGGCAGTTGTGGGTGGAGCGCTCTGATGCCGATGCGGCCGTCAGCACCTTCGATGGCGTAAGCTCGATCATCATCGGCTCGAATGATTATGCCGCCGCCTGGGCGCTCGACGACAATGGCAGCGGCATCTATGCCATGATCCCCGGCGGCGACCGGCAGCGCGAGATGGCCTTCCGCACCGGCATCAACATTGTGATGTATGCGCTGACCGGCAATTACAAGGCCGATCAGGTGCATGTGCCCGCCCTGCTGGAAAGGCTGGGGCAATGACGGGCTTCGACCTCGCCTTCAATCCCCTGCTGCCCTGGCCGGTGCTGATCGCCCTCGGCATCATCGGCTTGCTGCTGATTGCCTTGCAGCTTTTCGCGCGCACACGCGGCGCGCTTCTGCGCACGGCAGCCCTCGGCCTCCTGTTCGCATCGCTGCTTGATCCTTCGCTCCGTCAGGAAGGCCGCCAGCCCCTGCCTGATATCGCCGTGGCCGTGATTGACCGCACGCTGAGCCAGGAGGCAGCCGAGCGCATGCCGCAGGTTGAAGCCGCCGAACGTGACCTGAAGGCGCAGGTTGCGGCACTTCCCAACACCGAATTGCGCATCGTCGACGTTCACTCCGGCACCGGCAAGGATACCTATGGCACGCGGGCCTTCGAGGCGCTGAACCGCGCCATGGCCGATATTCCGCCGGAGCGTTTCGCTGGTGCTGTGATGATTACCGACGGCGAAATTCACGATGCACCCGCCGATCCGGCGAAAGCAAATCTGCCGGGGCCCGTGCATGGCATCATCACCGGGTCGCGCAGCGAGCGCGACCGCAAGGTGGTGATCGACAAGGCCCCGCGTTTCGGCATCGTCGGCAAAGAACAGACGATCCGCTTCCACGTCGAAGAGGCGAACGGCGATGGTGCCCCCGTCGACGTGACCGTCACGCTGCAGGGCAAGGATCCGGCCATCATTCAGGCGACGCCCGGAGAACCTATCGACCTGCCTGTCATGATCGATCATGCCGGGCAGAACATTGCCGAACTCACTGTGCCGCCGCTCGCCGGTGAAATTTCCGCCGCCAACAACCGCGCCATCACGGTGATCGAAGGCATCCGCGACCGCCTGCGCGTCTTGCTCGTGTCAGGCTCGCCGCATCCCGGCGAGCGGAGCTGGCGCAATCTCCTGAAAGCCGATGCCTCGGTTGATCTGGTCCACTTCACCATTCTCCGCCCGCCCGAGAAACAGGACGGCACGCCGATCAAGGAACTGGCCCTGATCGCCTTCCCGACGCGCGAGCTCTTCGTCGACAAGCTCGACCAGTTCGATCTCATCATCTTCGACCGCTATCAGCGCCAGACGGTGCTGCCGATGGCCTATCTCGACAACATCGCTCAATATGTCGAGAAAGGCGGCGCACTCCTGATCTCATCTGGGCCTGATTTCACCGGTGAGGACGGCCTCTACGACACGCCGCTCGACACGGTGATCCCCGCCGCACCCACAGGCCGCGTGCTGGAAGGCGCGTTCCGCCCGGCCTTCACCGCGGACGGCCGCAAGCATCCGGTGACGCGCGATCTTGCCGGCGGCCAGACCGATCCGCCCACATGGGGCCGCTGGTTCCGCATGGTGGATACGGATGCAGGCCAAGGCACCGTGGTGATGGCGGGCAAGGATGATCGCCCCCTGCTGGTGCTGGCTCATGAAGGCCAGGGCCGCGTGGCGCAGATGCTGTCCGATCAGGGCTGGCTGTGGGCCAGAGGCTATGATGGCGGCGGCCCCCAGACCGAACTGCTGCGCCGCATCGCCCATTGGCTGATGAAGGAACCGGACCTTGAAGAAGAGGCGCTCAAGGCCGCGCAGCAGGGCGGCAATCTGGTGATCGAACGCCGCACCATGGCGGATAAGACCGATCCCGTGACCGTCACACTTCCCTCGGGCAAGACGGAAACCGTTACCCTCGCCGAAAGCGCGCCCGGCCTGTGGACCGGCATGCTGCCCATCACCGAAGCAGGCCTCCACCGGCTGAATGATGGCAAGCTGGAGGCCGTGGCCGCCGCAGGCAATGCCGATGCGCGTGAAGCGGCCGACCTGCTGGCGACAGACAAGATTCTGGAACCCATCACTGAAGCAACCGGCGGCGGCATCGCCTGGATGGCCGATGGCATGCCGCGCCTCATCAAGATCGAGAAGGGCCGCAGCATGGCGGGCGGCAGCTGGCTGGGCCTCAGGGCAAACGGGGCTTACCGCGTGACATCGGTGGCGGAATATCCCCTCTTCGCCACGCTGCTAAGCCTGGGCGTGCTGCTCCTGGGACTCGGCGCCATGTGGCGGCGCGAAAGCCGGTAAGGCCGCAAACTGCTGGGGCGACCGCACCTCGCCTGCCACGCCGTCGAAGGCATGGGGGCTCAGCTCAAGATGGAGGATACGGTCGGGATCGGTGGGGCCGGGCATGATGATCCGCCCATGCGGCACCTGCTGAAAGCCCACTTTGGCGTAGTAGGGCGCATCGCCCACCAGAATGACAAGCGAATGCCCCTGCGCCCTGGCCCCGGCAAGGCCCGCATGCATGAGGGCGAGGCCAATCCCCAGCCCCTGCCGCCGCGGATGCACCGCCAGAGGCCCCAGAAGCAGGGCATCATGGCCGTTCCGGCCGATCTTCACCGGCCAGAAGCTGATGGTGCCGGCAAGGCCAACAGTCTCGTCCCGCACCACCAGCGACAGGCCGGGGATGGCGCGGTTGCCCTCGCGCAGCCGGTAGGAGCTCTTGGTGCGGCGGTCGGGTCCGAAGCTCAGGTCCAGCAGGCCTTCGACCAGATACTGGTCGCCGGGCCGGGCGTCGGTGATGGCAAGGGTGTCGCTCATGCTGCGTCTCGTTCAGGCGGGGCGGAAAAGCCCGGACCCGGGCGCACGCAAAGGCGGTAACGGGAAAGACCGGGCAGGCTCAGGTGCGCGTCATCACGCGCATGTCGCGTGCGCGTCGTCGCAGGCTGAGGCTGTTCAATCCGGTCATGAGCCGCGCATTATAGGGAGAAAATCTTAACGTCAAGTCTCTCACCAATGCCGGGCGGGCACGCTCCCGCTCTCAATCTCGGCCAGGCGCCGCCGCGTGCCGGGCGTTGTCTCATCCGGCAGCGCATTGAGTGGAAAGAACCGTGCCTCGCGGATTTCCAGCGACGGCTTGAAATCGCTCATCGCCAACTGCCGCACCACGAACACGGCCACATGGTCTCCCGGAAACTGCGGGTTCAGGAAGAACCCATGCAGGTGGGGTTCTTCCCGCGCTTCGAGTCCCGTCTCTTCCCGCAACTCGCGCACCGCCGCCTCGTAGATCGTCTCACCGCGTTCGACGCCGCCGCCCGGCAGCATCCAGCCCGGCGCATAGCCATGGCGCACCAGCATGACAAATTTGTCATCCCTGATCGCCGCCATGCGCGTGCCGAGCGTCATGCCCCGCGTCTGGCGGTGATAGGGCCTGAGAAGGAATGCCATGGAAGAGGCAAGAAACGAACGCGCCATGCCTTCTGTTAATGGCTTGCGGCTCGCCCGCCAAGCTTGATAAGCACTCCGCCATGGCCAGCCCCTTAACCGTCCGCCCCATCTCCTTCGAGAAGCCCGATGTACGCGCCTTTCTCGATGTGCCGTTTCCGCTCTACCGCGATGATCCGAACTGGGTGGCGCCGCTCTATCTCGAGCGTTTCGATCACTTCAATCCGAAGAAGAACCCCTACTTCCTGCACGCCGATGTGCAGATGTTCCTTGCCGAGCGCGATGGGAAGCCCGTGGGGCGCATAAGCGCGCAGGCCTGCCGCCTGCGCAAGGAGCGCTACAATGACGGCGTGGGCCAGTTCGGATTTCTTGAAGCGCCCGATGAACCGGGAGCGTTCAAGACGCTTCTCGATGCGGCGGCGGCCTGGCTGAAGACGCGCGGCTACACGCGCCTGCAGGGGCCTTTCAATTTCTCGATCAACGATGAAATGGGCATGCTCATCAATGGCTTCGATACGCCGCCCAACATGCTGATGGGCCACGGCCGCCCCTATTATCCCTCCCGCATGGATGCGCTGGGCTTTGCCAAGGCAAAGGACGTCATCGCCTATGATTACGAGATCGCCAAACCGTTGCCGCGTGCGATGCAGGCCATGTATGAAAAGGCGCTGGCCTCGTCCGATCTGGTGATCCGCCCCTTCGAGAAAAAGCACATGGCGCGCGATCTCGACATCGTGATCTCGATCTTCAACGATGCCTGGTCCGAGAACTGGGGCTTCGTACCCTTCACCCGCGAGGAACTGACCAAGCTCGGCAATGATTTGAAGATGCTGGTGTCCAATGACTACATCGCAATCGCCACTTGGAAGGGAACGCCTGCCGCCATGGCGGTGTCGCTGCCCAATCTCAATGACTGGATCGCCGGCCTCAATGGCCGCTTGCTTCCCTTCGGCTGGGCGCAACTGGCGTGGGGCCTCCTGGCCAAGCCGCCCAAATCGGTGCGCATGCCGCTGATGGGCGTGCGCAAGGAATATCATGGCACGCTGGTCGGTTCAGCACTTGCCATCGGCGTCATCGACACGGTGAAGAAATTCCATCAGGGGCGCGGAACAGCGCATGGCGAGTTGTCGTGGATTCTCGAGGACAACATGCCGATGCGCCGGCTGATCGAGCAACTCGGCGGCAAGCCTTACAAGACCTATCGCGTCTATGAGAAAGCCATCGCCTGATGGTGGCCTATAGCGCATTGGTGCTTGCGGCAGGCCGTGGGCCCGATGATCCGATGGCAAAAGCCTATGGCGTCGCCAACAAATCCACCATTCCCATTGCCGGCATTCCCATGCTGAGGCGCGTGGTGACGGCACTTGAGGAATCAGGCTGCGTCCGCAGCATCGCGGTCTCGATCGAGAAGCCGGAGCTTGCAAAGGCGGTCATCGGTGAAAGCGCCCTAACGCTCGCTCCCGCCGGGAGTGCCCCGGCTTCGGTCATGAAAGCGGTGAAGGATGGCCTTCCCTATCCGCTTCTCATCACCACCGGTGATCATGCGCTGCTGACAGCGGACATGGTACGCTATTTCTGTCAGTCCACGGAGAAAACGGATGCCGGTTTCACCGTGGGCCTCGCCACCGCCGAAACCATTCTCGCCGCCTATCCCCAATCGGTGCGTACTTTTTTCCGGCTGGACAAGGATCGCGTGTCGGGCTGTAATCTCTTCATCCTGCGCGATGCGGCAGGGCTGAAACTTCTCGAGCGCTGGCAATATCTCGAACAGGTGCGCAAGAAGCCCTGGCGGCTGGTGGCGGCCTTCGGATTGTCTCCGCTGTTCCGCTATCTCACCGGCACGCTCGATCTGGCAACGGCCATGCGGCTTCTGTCGAAACGTCTGGGCTGCAAGGTGCAGGCGATCCTGATGCCTTTTGCCGAAGCCGCGATCGATGTCGACAAGCCCGCCGACAAGGAGCTGGCGGAAGAGATTCTGGCCAAGCGCCGCTGATCAGCCCCAGCTGGCCGCGAGCTGACGCGCCTGCTGCAGATCGATGGGAAAATCAACCTCGCCCCAGCGCGTGCCCGTCACCGGAATGGTGGCAATGTCCATCGTCTTGGCCAGCATGCCGATGGCGGCGGGAAACCATTGCTTGAGGCCGGAGGGATCGCGCATCGCCTTTTCAAGAATGTTCACGTAAGCCGAAACGCCCTCGCGCCGGAAAACATAAAAGCCGATGGCTTCCGCATCCACCGTGTCGACGGGCAGGGTCTTGCCGATCTCGGTCAGGCGTCCCCCGTCCAGCATCACCTTCATGTCATCGGGGTCATAGCTGTCCTTGAGATTCACGGCGACGGCCACCGGCACATCGGGCCCCGCCAGCAGGCGCTCCACCAGATCGGCGCGGAACACATTGTCGCCATTCACCTGGATGAAATCGGAGGTCATTTCACCGCGCGCCATCCAGCAGCTCGCCAGATTGTCCGCCACGGCATAGAAAGGATTATAGACTGTCCTGATGCTGACGCCCCGCTGCTTGGCGATCAGAGCCAGCGCTTCGTCCATGCGGTTCGCATTATAGCCCGTGACGACCACGAAATCCTTCAAGCCGCAGGCGGCGAAAGCATCGATCTGCCGCCCGATCAGCGAGCGCCCGTGAATGTCGAGAAGTGCTTTTGGAACTTCCGCGGTCAGCGGCAAGAGGCGCTTGCCCTGCCCCGCCGCAAGGATGATGACGCGCACGATACTTGAACCTCTGTGGCTGGGAACGTAAGGAACGCACTCCATTGCACCCGAAACCCTTGAAGTCAACGACGTCTGGCATGGCCGCCCCCTTCACTCTCGCGCATCTTTCCGACGTTCATCTGGGGCCCATGCCCCCTGGCGCGCTGTGGAAGGATTTTGCCACCAAGCGCATCATCGGCTGGCTGTCCTGGCAGCTTCGCCGGAAACGCCTGCACGATCCGGCGGTGGCCAATCTGGTGGCCTATGACATTTTGGCCGCGGAGCCCGATCACATCGCCTTGACCGGCGACTTGGTGAACATTGCGAGCCCGGCGGAATTTCCGCGCGGCGCCCGCTGGATGGCGCGCCTCGCAGAGCCGGGCCACATGAGTTTCGTGCCCGGCAATCACGATACCTATGTGCCTTTCCCCTGGAACGAGGGATTGCGCCATTTCGCACCGTGGATGGAAGGCGAAATGCGGGTCAGGCAGGTGGCGGCGGACGGCCGGGCCGCCACGCCTTTTCCCTTCGTCCGCCTGCGGAAGAACGTGGCGCTGATCGGCGTGAACTCGGGCGTTCCGCAATCCCTGCGGCGTGCTGGCGGCACGGTGGGGCGGGAACAGATGGAAAGCCTGTCCCGCGTGTTGCGCGACCTCCGCGAACGGGGCTACGCGCGCGTGGTGATGATCCACCATCCACCCTTGCCGGGCCTCGCCAGCCCCCGCAAGGCGCTGACCGATGCCGCCCAGCTGCAGGATGTTCTTGTGGCGGAAGGTGCAGAACTCGTGCTGCACGGCCACAATCATCTGGAAATGCTCACCCCGCTTGAAACCCGCTTTGGCCGAAGCCATGTCTTCGGCGTTCCCTCGGCCTCCATGCAGGCGGGAAGCCCCCACACCCCGGCGGGCTGGAATCTCTACAGCATCACCCGGCAGGACGGCCGCTGGCTGACCGATGTCACGGTCCGGAGTTTCAACCCCGAAACCCGCACAATCTTCACAAAGGCACAGTTCAGCCTTTCTTCCTGAAACGCTCTCCGGGTAGAGTGCCGCCGATGAATGCAACCCTTGAGAAATTCGGCTATCCCACGATACTGGTGCGGGAATATGCGCATTGGTGCGTTCTCCTCCGTCCGGCACAGGCGACATTGGGGGCCCTGATCCTCGGCGCCAAAAGCGATGCTACTGCCTTTTCGGGCCTCCCGCCGGGGGCCTTTGCCGAACTCGCCCAGGTGACAAAAGACATTGAAACTGCCTTGCCGGAACTTCGCCCGTTCCAGCGCATCAACTACCTGATGTTGATGATGGTCGACCCCCATGTTCACTTTCACGTTCTGCCGCGCTATGCAGAGCCACAGGATTTCCATGGCGTGAGCTTTGTTGACCCCGGCTGGCCCGGTGTTCCCGATCTCAAATTCGCCACGGCCGTCCCCGAAGACACTCGCGCCCGGATGCTGCAGGCCCTGCAGCAGGCCTGGCCGAAAGCCTGAGGCCCCTTGCTCCCCCTCGTTGATCGCCATGTGCTGAAGCAGATTGCCACGCCGCTGATCGCGGCGTTCAGCATCGGACTGCTCATGCTGCTGGCCGAACGCATGGTGCGCCTGCTCGATACGACGCTGGGGAAGAAGAATTCGTTTGCCGTGGTGTTCGAGATGCTGGCCTATCTGGTGCCGAACTATCTTGGCACCGCCATCCCGGCAGCCCTGTTCCTGGGCCTTCTGTTCGGCTTCAGCCGCATGTCGGCAAATTCCGAGACGGACGCTTTCATGGCGGCGGGGATTGGGCTCAACCGCCTCGCCAGGCCGGTCATCATCGTGTCTGTGCTGCTCAGCGCGGCGTCCCTCTTCATTTTTGGCTGGGCCCAGCCCTACACGCGCTACGCCTATCGGTCGGTGGTGTTCGAGGTGCAGAACGTCGAATTTTTCTACCTCGCCGAAGAAGGCGTGTTCATGCAGTCAAACAACCGCACCTTCATTCTCGATACGCTGAACCGCAGCACAAACGCGTTCGATCACGTCTTCGTCTATGACCAGAGCATGGGCAAGGATGGCAAGGGCTCCGAAACCGTGACCGCCACCAGGGGAACCCTGGTCGACGTGGCGGGGCAGCCGCGGCCCGTCCTTCATCTGGAACACGGCCACCGTTTCATCTTCGACACGCAACCGGACTTCAATGCGCCGTCTATCGTTCATCCCCAGGCTTCCGAATTCGAGATTGCGGATACGCCGCTTGGAAGAATTTCCAAGGACGCCTTTCGCCCGCGCGGCGAGGATGAGCGCGAGCTCACCCTGCCCGAACTTTTCGCGCAATGGAAAACACCGCCGCAAGGCACCACGGTCAACAGCATGACGGCTGAAATTCATCACCGCATCATCAGTTCGATAGGCCCGCTGATCCTGCCGTTTCTGGCTCTGCCATTCACCATCGGCAGCCGCCGCTCCAGGCGTGCCTATCGCTTTGCGACTGCGCTCGTTATCGTGCTGATCTATCATGAGGTGGTGGAACGGGGCAGCGTCATGGCCGGGGATGGAAAAACCTCTCCTTGGATTGCCATGTGGGTGCCTTTCGGCTTCCTCATCCTGTTCACGGCCTGGCGCTATTATGCGGCCTGTTTCACCGTGGATCGTGATGTCATCGACACGGCAATCGACAATGCCGGGGAGGCGCTCAGCAACATTCGCGACCGCATCCTTAGGCGCGCCGGCCTCGGAGCGCAGCCGTGAAAATCGTCACGTGGATGCTGATCCAGATGATTGCCACACGTTTCGTGGCCGTGCTGTTCGGCATCTCGCTGTTTGTTCTGTCGCTGGAAGCGGTGAGCTACGCGCCCGATATCCTGAAGCTCGACCCGAACCACCCCTCCATCCTGTTGCGTTATGTGCTCTTTCGTTCGCCGGAGGTGCTGGCGACGTTCCTGCCCATCAGCATGCTGATCGCCATGCTTCTGGCGTTGACGGAGTTGAGCTACCGCAATGAAATATCCGCCCTGTGGTCGGCTGGCCTTTCGCCATTCCGCGTGCTGACACTCTTGCTGCCCCTTGCGTTCATTGTCGGCGGCGTGAATTTTCTGCTGAACAACATGGCCGTTCCGGCAACCGATCCCACGCTCAGGGAATGGGGCATCGGCGACTACAGCAAGGCGAAGCTCAAGGTCAACGAGAACGATCCGCTCTGGCTGCGCGCCGGCACCGATATTCTCCGCGCCGAAACCGCAAATGCCAATTCGACCGAACTGACAAATCTCATCATCTTCCGCCGCGATCCCGATGGCCTGCTGCGCGAACAGATCTTCGCCCAATCGGCAAAACTCGCGGAAGGCCGGTGGACGCTCTCCAATGTCATCATCTACTACCGCGGCAATCAGGAGCCCAACAAGCTTGCCACGATGGTCTATTCCGGCGGCCTCAAACCGGCGGAAGCCGGCGTCCGCTCCGGCAACCCGGACAGCATGTCCATCGCCGACTTGTCTTACTTCATCCAGAACGGCGGCTTCGGAATCCGCCCGGTGTGGGTCTATGAAACCTGGTGGCACAAGCGGCTGTCTCTGTTTTTCTCCGGCCTCATCATGATTGCGCTCTGCCTGCCGCTGGCCACGCGCTTCCGACGTGGCGGTGGGCTGGGCGTGCTGTTCGTGTTGGGGATAGGGCTGGGGTTCAGCTATTTCATCGTTGATGGCATCTCCATGACCATGGGAGAATTGGGCTTCGTCACACCATGGATCGCCGCATGGCTTCCGGTTATCGCCTTCGGAATGATCGCAGCCGCCATGTCTTTCCGGGCTGAAACCGTCTGAAGGTTGACCTTCGCCCACCGGCTCCCCATAGAGATGGCATTGTGAAAGACATTCCCCAGACGTCCCCCATCAGCCTGCGTATCGTCGGCGAAAACGGCCCGATTCTGTTTGGCCGGAACACGGCTGAACGCACGCGGCGGCAATTCGCGCGGGCCGGAGTGACGGCCGAAGTTTCATCGGGAAGCGCCGATGCGACGGGTAATATGGTTCTGGTGCGCGGAGACGCAGCCCTCGATCAGCCCCTGATCCCCGTGCTCATCACGACGCCGGGCCTCCTGCTGAAGGGCGACGGGGCATCCCAATCTGTGCCCTTGGCTGCCAATGTGCCAGCCGCTCAAGCGGAAGAAGCGGCACGGCTGCTTTCCGGCGGGTCCGCCCCCGCGCTTAAACTCGATGCGCGCACGCCCGCACAGCTCGATGTCAAATTCTGGAAGGCGCTTCGCAAGCGTGAAACGCCCTATGCCTATGCCGTGTCGGACCAGAACCTCCCCGCCATCGAATGGCGCATGTTCATGGGCACCTACAAGGGTGCGACAGACATCATCACCAAGCATCTCTGGCCGGTTCCCGCCTTTTATGCCACCCGCTGGCTGGCGGCACGCGCCATCACGCCCAATATGGTCACGACGGTCGCGGCGATTTTGACGGTGCTGGCCTTCTGGCTGTTTCTCGGCGGCCACTTCATGGCGGGCCTCGTTGCCGCCTGGGCCATGACCTTTCTCGATACGGTGGACGGCAAGCTGGCCCGCACCACCCTCACCTCCAGCAAATGGGGTGACATCTTCGACCACGGGATCGATCTTGTGCATCCCCCCTTCTGGTATGTGGCATGGGCCCTGGGGCTCAAAACAGTTGGACTTGCACTGTCTCCAGTAACCTTCTGGTGGGTGATCCTTGCTATTCTTGGCGGCTACGTCGTTCAGCGGCTCATGGAAGGCATCTCCATCGCATGGCTTGGTCTCGAGATTCACATCTGGCGGAAGGTCGACACGCTGTTCCGGCAGGTGACGGCGAGACGCAATCCCAATCTCATCTTGCTTACGTGTGGGGCGATCATCGGACGTCCCGACTGGGGCTTGATCGCGGTGGCGGTGTGGACAGTGGCCTGCCTGGTTCTGCACGGGTTGCAGTTGATCCAGGCACTGGCGGCAAGGCGCGCTGGGCCGCTCAGCTCGTGGATGACAAAAGGCTGATGCGCGCGGGCCTCCTCGTCAATCCCCGATCGGGCCAATCTTCCGGCAAGGGGCTGGCGCTGGCGGACAAGCTCCGCAGCACCCGCTCCGTCACCGTGAAAGTATTGGAGCGCTTCGAGCAGCTTCCGCAATTCATCGCCGATATGGCGGGAGAAGGCGTTACCGATCTGTTCATCAGTTCCGGCGATGGCACGGTGCAGGCCATCCAGACGGAACTGGCGGAAAGGCGCCCCTTCGCGAAACTCCCGCGCCTGTCACTTCTGCCGCATGGCACCACGAACATGACGGCCGCCGATCTGGGCTTCCGCCATCGCAGCATCGACGCGCAGGCGCGGTTTATTTCCACGCTTGATCCGGGAGATTTGCAGGCCCGGCCCACGCTCCGAGCCGTGAACCCCAGGGACGGCAATCCCCGCCACGGCATGTTTCTGGGCACAGGCGCCGTTTCAGAGGCCACGCTGTTCTGCCAGCGCGCGTTCAACGCCAAGGGCGTGAAGGGAAACTGGGCCACGTTTTCCACGCTCGCAGGCGCCGTGGGGCGCTCGCTGTTCACCCCGGCCAATCCCGCTGACACCACGCGCTTCGACCGTCCGTTTCCCATCGCGATTGAAGCCGATGGCCGCGTCATCTCGCAAGGCCAGCAGTTGCTGATGCTCGCCACCACACTGGAAAAGCTGATCCTCGGCACCAGGCCATTCTGGGGCGGAACAGGCGGCGCCATCCGCACCACCGTCATCCCCTATCCCGTTCCATCCATACCCCGCTGGCTTCTGCCGATCATGTATGGCGGCGAAACGCGCAAGAGCCCGCCCGGTTCAACCAGCGTCGCCGCCAGCGCGCTGACGATTTCCAGCCCGGTGAGCTACGTCATTGACGGTGAATTTTTCGATGCGCGCGAAGGCGAACCCTTGAGGGTCGAAACCGGCCCCGTCTTCACCTATGTTCGCGGGTGAATGACAGCCCTCGATAGACTTGTCACCGAGACCCTTGGAAAGAACGTTCCGCCGGAAATTTCGGCGATGGCGGATCATGCCCGCAAACAACATGAAGATGTTCAGGCGGTGCTGGCCTATGGCTCATGTCTCAGGGGAGTCTCGACGTCAGACTCGCTGATCGATCTCTATGTTCTGACGGCTGATTATTCAGGCGTCAGCACCAGGCTTATCAGCCGCCTAGGCTCTAGGATTGCGCCGCCAAACGTCTATTACACGGAGATGGAGTTCGGCGGACGCCGCTACCGCGCCAAATATGCTGTCTTGCCGGTAAGCGCTTTTTCCAGCTGGATGACAGCGCGAAACCCTTACTTTTGGGCGCGTTTTTCGCAGCCTTCCGCACTCGTCTTTTCCGCCAGCGAAACGGCGAAGGCAGCGGTGATCGACGCCGTGAAGTCTGCCGCTCAAACCATGTATGCACTCGGGCTTGCGCTTCCGGGCAGCGCCGATCCGCTGGAAGTGACGGCACGAATCTTCGCCATGACTTATGGCACCGAACTCCGCGCCGAAAATGGCCAAGGCCGCGCGCGCCATGTCGTGGAAAGCAACGCGCAATATTATCAGCGCCTCGGCGAGGCCTTGCAGGGAATCGAGCCCCACAAGGCAAACTGGCCGCTGCGCCGCGCCGCCGGAAAATTCTGGTCCGTCGCGCGGCTGCTGAAAGCCGCTTTCACCTTCACCGGCGGTGCTGATTATCTTGCTTGGAAAATCGAGCGCCATTCCGGGCAGAAGATCACGCTCACCGCCTTTCAGCGCCGCCACCCCATCATCGCCGGCATTACGCTTCTGCCGCAGCTTCTGAAACGCGGAGCAGTCCGCTGATCAGGCGTTGACAGCCTGCTTGCCGCGGGTTGACGCAACCACCTCGCCAAAGAGTTCGATGATGCGGTCGATTTCCGCTTCGCTATGGGCAGCGGAAACCGAACAGCGCAGGAGGCAAAGCTTGTTTGGCGTGCCCGGCGGCAAGGCGATGTTGACATAGACGCCCGCAACCAGCAGCGCGTTCCACATGCGGATGGTGCTGGCCTCATCCGGGCATTTGACAGCGATGACCGGGCTGACGGCATCGCACCCCATGTCGAGGCCCAGCGCCTTGAAGCCATTGAACAGCCGCGTGGAATTTTCCCGCAAGCGGTCGCGCCGCCAGGGCTCCGCTGCAAGCTTCTTCACCGCTGCCAGCGACGTTGCAATCGAGGCGGGCGAAGACGATGCGGTGAACATGTAAGGCCGCATCGCATAGCGCAGCACGTCGAACATGGGATGATTGCCAGCGCCAAAGCCGCCGATCGCGCCAACGCTCTTCGAGAATGTGCCGACAACGAAATCGACATCATCCTCAAGGCTTGCTTCATCGGCCAAGCCACGGCCGTGCGGCCCCAGCACGCCAAAGGAATGTGCCTCATCCGCCAGAAGCTGAAAGCCGCGCTTCTTTTTTACTTCCACGAAATCGGCCAGGGGCGCGCGGTCGCCCAGCATCGAATAGATGCCTTCCAGCACCACAAGGCGTCCGCCTTCCTCGCCCTCGGACCGGGCAAGGCGCTTGTCGAGATCGGTCGCGTCATTGTGGCGGAAACGCACGAGCTTCGCGCCAGACAGCGTGCAGCCGTCATAGATCGAGGAATGTGAATCGGCATCAAGGAAGATCGTGTCGCGCGGCCCCGCCAGGCCCGACATCATGCCGAGATTGGCCTGGTAGCCCGTCGTGAAGACGATGCAGTGGCGGCGGTTGAGGAAGTTCGCCAGTTCGCTTTCGAGCGCCGTATGGAGTGAATAGGTGCCATTGGCCACGCGCGACCCCGTGGTGCCGGTGCCGAATTTCGCCATCGCCTCCTGCCCTGCCGCAATGCAGTCAGGATCGAAGGTGATGCCCATGTAATTGTTGGTGCCCGCGAGGATGGTCTCGCGCCCGTTGATGATGGCGCGGGTAGGCGACAGCATCCGCTCATTGGTTACGCCAACCGGATTGACGTCATTGGGCCCGACCCGCGAAAGCCTGTCGAGAATGGGCCGATGCTTGTCGAACAGATCGATCATGGTCAGGCCTTCTTGCTGCGCGCCTCGACAACCTTTGCAAGGTCGGCAACGGTGCGGGTTTCCGAAAGCACGTTGAGCGGAATCTCGATGTCGAAATGATCCTCGACCTCCATCACGAAATCCATGACCGTCACCGAGTCGATGTTGAGGTCGGAGGAAATATCCGTGTCGGCCGAAAGCGCGATGCCCGCCGTGTTGAAGGGGGCCAGAAGCTTGATGATCTGCGAAACTGTATCGGTCATGGGGGCGCCTCGGAGCGGGGTTTGGGCCTGCTTGTATCGGCCCCGGCAGCGCGAGGCAACCACCCCGCATCGCGGTACCATTTCAGCGTTTCGGGAAATCCGCGCGCGAAGGTGATGGGATCGGAAAGCGACAGAGGGCCGGGAGCCGATATCCAGTCGGGGTGATAAAGTTCGCCCACCTTGCTGCGGCTTACCATGCCGGGTTTGCCGGTGAGGCGCGCCACGCCATCCGCAGCCAATGCCACCATCTGCACGAAACCGCGCGGCAGGAAGACCGGCCTGATCGCGCGGCCCTCCACCTCGGATGAAATCCGGATGAGATCGCTCCACGCATAGCCGCCCGGCGTGCCGTCGCTCAACTCGGCCAAGCCGGTGATCTGGTTTTCTGCCGCATCGGCAATCAGCCGCGCCAGATCATGCACATGGATCAGGGAGAACCGTGATTGGCGGGAGGATGGAATGACGGCGGGATTGCTGATCAGCGATTTCAGCAGGGGAAGCGTGGCGCGGTCGCCGGGCCCATAAACCGCCGGCGGCCGGATAATCAGCACCGGCATCTTTAGGCCTGCGCGTTTCACGGCCTCCTCCCCCGCCTGCTTGCTCGCGCCATAGTCCGAGAGGCCGGGTTCGCGCGCCGCCAGAGAGGAAATGTGGATGAAACGCCTCACGCCTGCATCACGCGCCGCCTCCGCCACGGCAGCAGCACCTGCTTCATTGACACGGAAATAATCGGCCCGGCGCACCGCCGAAATCGATCCCGCCAGATGTACCATCACATCGGCGCCCGCAGCCAGGCTGCGCAAGGCATCGGTGGAACCCAGATCGCCCGGCACCACCTGAACAGCAGCGGGCAGCCCCGCACGTGACGGATCGCGCGCCAAAACCCGCAGCGAATGTCCACGGGCCAGCAATTCATTGACGGCAGGGCGTCCGGCAAAACCGGTCGCGCCCGTCATGGCAATCACCCCGGGCATATGCTTATCCTGTTGGGAGTCTGGCCGCGGCTACTGCGCCGCCTCGAGAAAGCGCACCGGCGCCACTTCACCGATTTCGCCCGAAAGAAATTTCTGCTTCGCACCGGCGCGCGACAGTTTTCCCGACGAGGTGAAGGGAAGGCTTTTCGGCGGCACCATCACCACGCGGCATTCAATGCCAGCACTGCGGTGCACCACCGCGGCCACGTTCCGCCGGAGCTTGTCGATCTCAGCCGCATCCTGAAGGCGGCACTGCACCAGAACCACCACATTGTCTTCGCCGTCATCGCCTTCAACGGCAAAGGCGGCCACGTCGTCGCCGCGCAACGGCTCAACCTGTTCGGCCGCCCATTCAATATCCTGCGGCCAGATATTGCGGCCATTGTGCAGGATCAGATCCTTGGCGCGGCCCGTGATGACGATTTCGCCATCCAGCCAGTATCCCATATCGCCGGTGTCCAGGAAACCATCCGAGCCAACGACCGCATCCGTCGCCTCGAGATTGCGGAAATAACCCGTCATCAGGCTCGGCGTGTGGACGAACAGCCGCCCCACGGCGCGCGCCCCAAGACGCGTTCCCTGCTCATCACGGATTTCCACCGTTGTTCCCGTCATGGGCTTTCCGCACACCACGAAGCTGCGGGCGGCGGGCGAAACTTCGGCGGCAACCGCACGGCCCGCGACCTTGAGCGCATGACGGTCAACCGTATCGACGCGAATATGCCTACCGGGCTGCGTGAAGGAAATCGCCAGCGTCGTCTCGGCCATGCCATAGCAAGGCGTGAACGAGCTTGAATCGAACCCCGCAACCGCAAGCGTTTCGGCAAACTGGTTCAGCACATCCGCCCGCACCATGTCGCCGCCGATTCCGGCGATGCGCAGTTGCGACAGATCGAGATTGCTCGCCTCGCCATTAATGCGCCGCGCGGCAAGATCGTAGCCGAAGCTCGGAGCGAAGGTGACTGTCGAGCGGTTTTCCGACATCAGCTTCAGCCACAGCACAGGCCGCCGCGCAAAAGCAGATGTCGGGAGATAATCAATCGTGACCTGCCCCATCATCGGTGCGAGGCAAAATCCGACGAGGCCCATGTCGTGGTAAAGCGGTAGCCAGGAAAATCCGCGATCGCCCGGGCGGATAGCCATGCCGTCAAACAGAATTCCGCGCGTATTTGCCGTGATCGCCCGTTGGCTGATCAGCACGCCCTTGGGGTTTGAGGTCGATCCCGACGAATACTGGATATAGGATTCCTCGTCAGCCGAGAAAGGTTCGAGCTTGGCGGCGGCTTCCGGCTGCGACTGCAAGTCCGCATGTGTCAGCACCCGCACATTGCCAACGCGCGCCGCGCCCTCCTGCATGTGGCCGAGCAGATCATCCGACGTGATCACGACGCAGGCATTGGCCGCCCGGAGCATTCCCGCCACGCGCTCCACGTAAGAATCCTTGCCGCCGATATACATCGTGTACGGCATCGGACAGGGAAGCAGCCCGGCATATTGGCAGGCGAAGAACACCACCATGAATTCAGGGCCGGTCTCCGCAACCACGGCCACGCGGTCGCCGCGCTTGAGGCCAAGCGACAAGAGCTTGCGGGCCGTCATCAGCGCCTCGCGGCGGAGTTTCGTATAGGTCAGAACGGCAGAAAGCGCGCCACGCCCGGAATAGAAATTAAAGCCGGTTTGTCCGCGCGCCGCATAATCAAGCGCATCCGAAAGCGTCGCAAAATCGCCCAGCCGCTGCGGGAGGCTGCGGTTGGCGCGCGGCGTACGGGCAAGTTCATGCTCCCCGGTCTGACCACGCTTCGCAATTCCCGTCATTTCGAATGCCATTCCAAACGCTTCCTTAAGTAATCATCACCAATTGCCATGTGGTGATGCCATGACGATTGGGTAACAGGCTAAAGCACCGAACTTAAATCAAAACCTGTTTCAGTTTGTAACGTCCAGCCGTTCAGTTAAAATCTCAACATATTCAAATAGATGGTGGCACTCGCCAGCGCCAGCGCGCCGATAACAACCCCCGTCAGCCAGGCCATGATCAGCGGAGCCGGCGAAGAGGCGCCATCGCCCGAGTCCCGGAGGGGGGAAGCCATGGAGCGGCGGCGCTGCTCAATCAGAGATATGGCCAGGACATCCTGCACCTTCCCCAGCATGGCCGCGCGATCTTCCGTCTCGAACAAAATCTCCTGTCCCAGCGCCGTGTCGGACACCAGGCGATAGGTCTTGGGGTCCGGCGCCATCACGATGGAAGCCGTCAGATCGAGAAACAGCCGCGGCGGCGGTCCATTGGAAAGAGCGAGATCGAATGCCCGGCGGGCCTCGTCATTGCCCGCATAGCCTGCTTCGATCTCGTCCTTCAGAATGCCGAGCCGCAGCGCCTTCGCATCAGCAAACGCATAAATCGCATCACGGTGCGCGGCTTCGAGCACGCGCGCCTGGCGCAACGCTGCCGCAAATCCATCGCTTCCGCTGGTCACTGTCTGTGCCAATCAACTGCGTCCAATAGGGAACGCCTGTGCCATACCGGCACAGATCGCTCCGCAAAAAATCTCCCGGCTGCAAACCCTGCATGCGCAATGCCAGCAAAGGGAGAAGCGTCATCATCTGGCGCTCAGGACGGCATCCGCAAATTCGGCAAAACCCTTGCCACCCTCAGCCTCCGTCACATAACGCGGCAGATGCGGCATCAGCTTGATCAGGGGCATCACGTTCGCCATTCCGATGCCATTGGGGAAAAAGCCGAACATTGGGGAATCATTGGGGGAGTCGCCGCAATAGGCGATCTTTTCAATATCGTTTTCGACTCTGATATCAAAGGCTTCCGACAATAACCTCTTCGACATTGAGAGCTTGTCATGCTTGCCAAACCAGGCATTCACATGAATGGAGCTGACCTTCGCCGTGGCGCCTTCTTCTGCAAATGCGTCAGCGATTTTTTGCGCCGTGGCAAGCGGCAGTGGCGGTACGTCCTCGCAGAAATCGATTGCCACATCGATCTCCCGGTATGCCTGATCGGACGCTATGGCCGTTCCCGGAAATTCCTTCAGTATACGGAGCGATATGGCCTTGAGGCGGTCGGCGTTCGCTGCGCGCACCTCAGCACTTTGAGAGTAGACACGGATCATTTTTTTGGCCGGCTCGTCGTAGCGGAAATAGAACGCGCCGTTCTCGCCAACAACACCATCCACCGGCCATTGCCGCGCAATGAGATCGCACCAGCCGGCCGGGCGCCCGGTCACCGGAATGATCCTGAGGCCGGCGCGGTGCAAACGCTCCAGCGCGTCATATGCCACCGCGGGCAGGCGCCCATGCAGCGTCAGCGTGTCGTCTATATCGGTCAGAACGGCTACGAAGCCCGCGAGGGTCTGGCGCGGTGCTTGAACGAGAGGCAGAAGGCTCATGAAATCTCCGGACGGTCAGGTGAATAGGGAAGCAGCAGCGGATCACGGCGCCCATCGAGAATCTCCTGCGCGGCGAAAAGGCCGATCGCCGGGGCGAGCGTGATGCCGGAATGGGTGACGGCGGCATAAAGCCCTTCAATGTGCCGGGGACGCCCAACTGCGGAAAACCCGTCCGCAGGCGTGGGCCTGTATCCGATGGTATGAAAATCGAGCTCAAGACGTTCAGCCCCGCGCACGAAGGCGCGTATACCCGCAATCAGTGAGGAGGCCATGTCATCCGGCCGGTCCTCGGGCTCCGCACCCGCGAAATCCGTGCCGGCCACGAGCCGGCCTTCGCTGGTTTGCCGCACGTGCAATCCCGGCGTCATGACGAGGCCATTCAAGACCTTCACCATGGGCTTTGAATGGGCGAGAAGGCCGGCGGGCGCGGCAATCTTGAGACAAACGCCGGCGCTCTTCAGGAGGTCCGGTGATTTTGCCCCGGCCGCAACCACAACCTCATCCGCCCGGGCCATCTCTCCACCAGCCAAGACAACACCGGCGACACGTCCGTTCGCAATCACCAGATCCGCAACACGCGTGTCACAGATGACCTTGGCGCCGAGATCACGGGCCGCAGCCAACAGGGCTAGCGCTGCACCCAAGGGTTCCGCCACCCCTTCGGACGGAACGAAATAGGCATGGTCTGGCACGGTCTTGAGATTGGGTTCGCGCAACAGAATGCCTTTGCGCGAAATCGGGCGGATATCATAACCCCAGCCCGCATGCTCGCGGGCGTAGGCGTCGAGCGCCTCTGGCTCCATGTCCCAGATCAGCCCGCCACACCTCTCCATGGGAATGCCGGGAACATCCCGCGCCAGCTGCTCCCATTCCGCCATCGAGCGGGCACGCAACCTGTAATAGGGCTCAGGATTGCCCCAGCTCGCATTGATCCAGCCCCATGAGGCGCGTGTGGCGAGTCCGCCAGTCTCAGCCGATGCTTCCAGAACGGTTACCGCGGCACCGCGCCGCGCCAGATGATAGGCAATCGAGGCGCCGATGATGCCGGAGCCAATCACAATCACAGTCTTCGCCAACGCCGGGTCCCCTTGAAATTGCCGGACGTCTTAGCAAGGCTGCCACGTTCTTGACAGAGTTTCGGTCAACAGACCTTCTTTTAAGGCTTGCATTTGACGTAAGGGGGCGTTGCGATGACATCGGCAGAGGCAGAAGGCTTGGCGCAAAAGTTTAAGAAGGCGCGGCGCCGCTTCATCAAGACGAGAGGGAAAAAGCTCAGCCGGTCATTGGCCAATTTCCTCGGACGGCAATCCCTGGTGGGCGACACGCCCGTGCTCGACAATGCCAATTTTCCCTTCCTCAAATCTTTCACCGACAATTGGCAAACCATCCTCGCCGAGACGAAGGAGATATTGAAGCACCGCGACGACATCCCCACCTTTCAGGAAATTTCGCCCGACCAATACCGGATCGCCACGGGCAAGAACTGGCGCACCTATATTCTCTACGGCTTCGGATTGAAGATGGAGAAGAATTGCCGGCTTGCGCCGGTCACGACACGGCTTCTGGAGCAGGTGCCGAACCTTCAAACCGCGTGGTTCTCGATCCTGAGCCCCGGCTATCACATCCCGGCGCATCGCGGCGTGACCAAGGGAATACTGCGCGCGCATCTGGGGCTGATCATTCCGCAGGAGGCGGAGAAATGCTGGCTGCGCGTTGATGACACGATCAACGTCTGGCGGCCCGGCCAAATCTTCGTGTTCGACGATACCTATGAACACGAGGTCTATAACAACACGGACGAAGAACGCGTGATCCTGCTGTTCGATTTCGACCGGCCGATGAAATTCTGGGGCCGCAACCTGAACAGCGCCTTCCTGCGCGCCATGAAACTGACGGCCTTCTACCAGGAACCGAAACGCAATCTTGAGACGGCGGAAGCACGCATGGAAGCCGCCATCCGCCGCGCCGACAAGAACATGGAATCGCTGTCAGATCACTAGCGCCTAGAAGCCAACCCTGTCGGCGCCTTTCGTTCCCAGCATGGCGCGGGCTTCCTCGGCATTGGCGACGTCGATCGAGAGCTCTTCCAGTATATGCCTGATCTTGGCGACGAGGGCGGCGTTCGATTCCGCCAGCTTGCCCTTGCTGATATAGAGATTGTCCTCGAGGCCGACACGCACATTGGCGCCCATGGTGGCGGCCATGGTGCAGAAGGGCAGCTGGAAGCGCCCGGCGGCAAGCACCGACCAGTGATATTGGTCGCCAAACAGGCGCTCTGCCGTTTCCCGCATCACCATCACGTTCTGCGGATCAGGCCCGATGCCGCCCAGAATGCCGAAAATGGTTTGCACGAAGAGTGGCGGCGTCACCAGCTTGCGGTCAAGGAAATGCGCCAGCGTATAGAGATGGCCGACGTCATAGCATTCGAATTCAAACCGCACGCCGTGGCCCTTGCCCAGCCTTTCGAGAATCTTCTCGATATCGCCGAAGGTGTTGCGGAAGATGAAGTCCTTTGACAGCTCGAGATGCTGCCGCTCCCATTCATGCTTGAAGTCACTGTAGCGATTGAGCATCGGGAACAGGCCAAAGTTCATGGTTCCCATGTTGAGCGATGTCATCTCGGGAGAGAACTTTTCTGCTGCGGCAATACGGTCGTCGATGCTCATCCCCTGCCCGCCGCCCGTGGTGATATTGATGATGGCGTCACAGGCCTGTTTGATGCGCGGCAGAAAGGCATTGTAAACATCGGGAGACGCTTCAGGCTTTCCCGTTTCCGGGTTGCGCGCGTGAAGATGCAGGATGGAGGCACCGGCCTTTGCCGCATCAACGGCCTGCGTGGCGATCTCATCCGGCGTCACTGGCAGATAGGGCGACATCGACGGCGTGTGGATCGACCCTGTGATGGCGCAGGTGATGATGGCCTTTGACTTCTTCCGCATGATTCACTCCTGAAGATGAGCGGAGGTTAGCGGTCCCGATCAGCCTGCCGCAAGCCCCGCACGCGAAACTTCAGCGGGAGAGCGAATCGCGCAAGGGATGAGACACACGCTGAGATTGGTGATCGCCGTTTTCGCCTGCGCGGCCGCAGCGCTGGCATTTGCCGTCATTATCCGTCCCTCCGGGATCGAAACCTTTATCCCCGCATTGGCCGCCCCGTTGTTGTTGGGGCTCGTCACGGTTCTGCTGGCGCTCACCCTGCTCTCGACCTTTCTCAGCATCCTCATGCCGGAAACGGCCGCATCCCATCCTGCACCGCCGGTCATCGTCGCGGATGAAGTTGTGACGGTGGAGATCGCCAAGGTCGCCAACCAGTTGCGCGGCCATCTCGAAGCCAACGGGCTTTATGCAACGGTCCTGTCAAAAGCCAATACGCAACTTCCGACCGCCACCACGCCGGAACAGCTGAAAGTGATCGTCAGCTACCTGATGGTCGAAAATGAAAACATGCGGGCCAAGGCCAGTTCGCTTCAGGCCAACCTTGAACAGTCGCGCCGTCAGGTGGAGCAGCTTCGCTCCAGCCTCGCCGTCACCAAGGCGGAAGTCCTCAGCGACAGCCTGACGGGCTTGCGCAACCGCCGCGCCTTCGATCTCGCTTTGGCGGGCGCCGTGAGCGAAGCGCGGCATGCCAGCAAGCCGCTCAGCCTCGTGATGGGTGACATCGATCATTTCAAGGCGGTGAACGACAGGCTTGGTCATCTCGCCGGAGATGAGGTGCTCAAAGGCTTCGCCCGCATCCTCGCCTCGAACATGAAAGGCCGCGATACCGTGGCGCGCTATGGCGGCGAGGAGTTTGCCATCATCCTGCCGCAGACGAAGCTGGGTGACGCTGTGACGCTGGCCGGGCAGATCCGCGCGCAGATCGAACAGACATCCTGGAAGGCATCAGGCCCAGCCCCTGCAACCCTGAAGGTGACAGCCTCTTTCGGAGCGGCGGAACTGCAGGAAGGAGAAAATATCGAAACGCTGCTCACCCGCACGGATGAACGGCTCTATCAGGCGAAGCGTCTGGGCCGCAATCGCGTTGCAGGGTGATTTGGTAAGGGCCCCCACCATGGTCTATGCTTCTCCGGCCAGCCAGAGGAGCGCCGATGAAAATCACCATGACAGTGGATTGCACGCCAGAGGAAGCCCGCGCCTTTTTGGGCCTGCCTGATTTCAGCGCCATCCAGCAGCAATTTGTCTCCCAGGTCCAGGACCAGCTGCGCCAGCAGATGTCCACCGATCCCGAGACGGCCATGAAGGCGTGGTTCGGACCGGCCATGCAGGGCCTCGATATGCAGCGCAATTACTGGCAGCAGATGTTCAAGCCTGCCGAGCCCAAAGAACCTTGATTTTGGTATACCATCTTCTTGCCTTTGGCGAGCAGATGCATTAAAGGAGCAGCATGACTGCTGCACCCGATCTCCGTATCAGCGAACCGCCGCGCACGCTGCGTGAACTGGCGCTGGAAAAAATGCGCGCCGCCATTCTCGATCTGCATTTCCCGCCAGGCACGCGGTTGGTGGAGCGCGATGTCGGCCAGAAACTGGGCGTGAGTCGCTCGGTGGTGCGCGAGGTGATCCGCCATCTTGAATCGGAAGGGCTGGTCTACAGCATCCCGCACCAGGGGCCGGTGGTGGCGACTCTCGATGCCGCGACGGCCGCCCAGATTTATGAAATCCGCGCCGCGCTCGAATCGGCCGCAGCCTTCGCAGCGGCAGAAAAAGCCAGCGATCTCGATGTTGCACGCATGGACCGGGCATTGGCGGACATCTCCGCGGCCTATGCCACAGGCGACCACCGTGGTGTGCTCGCCGCCGCGACGCGATTTTACGAAGCCATGTTTCTCTCCGGCGGCAAGACGGTGGCCTGGGACATGGTGCAGCGCCTCAACGGGCGGATCAGCCAACTCCGCGCCATGACCATTTCATCGCGCGAGCGCAACCGGTCGGGCCCTGCCCAGATGCGCAAGATCGTTGACGCGATCCGCGCCCATGACCCCGAAGCCGCAGCCGCCGCCTGCCGCGAGCATGTGGAAAGGGCCGCCGCCATTGCCGCCCGGCTGTTGGCCGATATTCCCCCTTGAACTCAAATTGTAATATGGTATACCAGAAGACAATCAAGGAAATTGCCGATGTTCCCCACCCTGCGCAAGACCGTGACGTTCACCGAAACCACCTACATTGAAGGCGGCAAGGCAGCCGCCACGCCGCTCAAATTTTTTGCCGCCGCCGCGGTGCTGAAAAACCCGTGGGCTGGCAGGGGCTTCGTGGAAGACCTGAAGCCCGAAATCCGCAGCATTGCCCCCGTGCTCGGTGAAGTGCTGACGAAGATGATGATCGACATGGCGGGATCGGGCGAAGCCATCGAAGGCTATGGCAAGGCCGCCATCGTCGGCACCGAGGGTGAGGTGGAACACGCGTCGGCGCTGATCCATACGCTGCGCTTCGGCAATCATTACCGGAAAGCGGTGGGCGCCAAGAGCTACCTCGCCTTCACCAATGTGCGCGGGCCCGCCAATACGCCGATCATGATTCCCTTGATGCACAAGATGGACGAGGGCATGCGCTCGCACTATCTGACCGTGCATTTCGCGATCCCCGATGCGCCAGCGCCAGACGAGATCGTGGTGGCGCTCGGCGCCTCGATCGGCGGCAGGCCGCATCACCGCATCGGCAACCGCTACGAGGACCTCAAGGAACTGGGCGACACCAACAATGTCTGAAGCTTCCACCCCCACCACCTGGATCGAAAGGGGATCGGGTGAACCGATCCTGCTGATCCACGGCGTGGGCCTTCGCGCTGAAGCCTGGGACGCGCAGATCGCGGCGCTTTCCGATACCAACCGCGTGATTGCAATGAACATGCTGGGGCACGGCGGAAGCGCGCTTCCCCCGGCCACTGCCGTCCTCGACGATTATGTCGAACAGGCCGCAGAATTGCTCCGTGATCTGAATGTTCCGGCGGCGAATGTCATCGGCCATTCCATGGGCGGGCTTGTCGCCATCGGCCTGGCGCTGAAACATCCCGCCATGGTGCTGCGGCTGGGCGTTCTCAATTCCGTTTACGAACGGAGCGAAGAAGCACGCGCGGCCGTTGAAGCGCGCGCCAAATCCCTGGGCACATCATCCGGAGACGTGGAGCACCCGCTCACCCGCTGGTTCGGCGAGGATGAGACCGAAGCCCGGCGCAAGGTGAGGCATTGGCTCAAAACAGTCGATCCACAGGGCTATGCCTCAGCCTACCGCGTCTTCGCCACGAGCGACCGGGCCTTTTCCGGAAAGCTCAATGGCCTCGCCATGCCGGCCCTGTTCACCACCGCATCGGGCGACCAGAACTCATCGCCCGCCATGGCGGAAGCAATGGCAACATCAGCGCCGCGCGGAAAGTGGCTGGTGATCGAAGGCGAACGCCATATGATGCCGATGACAGCGCCCGCCGCCGTCAATCATGCGCTCCGCAATCTTCTCGCCGAACCGCTCAAGCTCTTCGATACGCGGGATCTTCGTTCGGCCTTCGGCTCCTTCATGACCGGCGTCACCATCGTGACGACCATCGATCAGAGCGGCAATCCCAGAGGCTTCACCGCCAACTCCTTCACGTCGGTATCGCTCGACCCGCCCCTGCTGCTGATCTGCATCGGCAAGAACGCTGCCAGCCGCGACACGTTTTCCGCCTCCTCCGGCTTCGCGGTGAACATTCTTTCGGAAAAGCAGAAGATCACCTCCGGCATCTTCGCCTCCAAGCGTCCCGACAAATTCGCCGACGTGGCGTGGCGGCAGGCGCCATCCGGCAATCCGCTGATCGACGGCAGCGTGGCGTGGTTCGACTGCACGCGGCATGAGGTGGTGGATGCCGGCGATCATATCATCGTGCTGGGTGCGGTGCGTGCCTTCTCGCATTCCGACGCCAACCCGCTGGGCTATGCGCGCGGGGGCTACGTGACGCTGGGCCTCGAACAGGCGGCGGTGAATGCTGCGACCGGCGGCCACACCATCGTCGGCGCAATTCTCGAAAGTGAGGGCCAGCTCGTCCTCACGCGTGACCAGGATGGAAAAACCGTGCGGCTTCCGGAAGTCGGCCGCACCGGCCATTCCGGCAGCGCCTCGCTTCTCCATGAACATCTGCGCCGCGACGGCATTGAGACCGATCTGGGATTTCTCTTCGCCGTCTTCGAAAATCCGCAGACCAAGGTGCAGTCGATCTACTACCGGGGCGATGCCACGCTGCGCAACGATCACAATTGCATGCTGGCGGCTTTCGATCGCATCCCCTGGGAGCACCTACCCGATGAGGCGACGCGCATCATGCTGAAGCGCTATGCGGATGAGCGCCTGCAGGGCCGTTTCAAAATCTATTCCGGCAGCCACGAGCGCGGACAGGTGAGGCACGTCGAACAATGAAATTCTCGCTTTTCGTTCACATGGAACGTCTCAACGCGCAGCAATCGCATCTCGAACTCTATCACGAGATGATCGATCTCTGCGAAATGGCCGATCAGGGCGGCATGCACGCCATCTGGACGGGCGAGCATCACGGCATGGATTTCACCATCGCCCCCAACCCCTTCATCACCATCGCCGACTTGGCGCACCGCGTGAAAACGGCAAGGCTGGGCACCGGCACGGTGGTGGCGCCGTTCTGGAATCCGATCAAGCTCGCGGGCGAAGCCGCGATGACCGACATCATCACCGGCGGCAGGCTGGACCTTGGCATCGCCCGCGGCGCCTATAGTTACGAGTATCAACGCGTTGCCAACAACATGGACGCGATGACGGCGGGTTCGCACCTGCGCGAAATGGTGCCCATTCTGCCGAAGCTCTGGGCGGGCGACTATGCGCATGAGGGAAAGCACTGGAGCTTCCCGTCCACCACCTCCTCGCCCAAGCCGCTTCAGAACGGCGGCATTCCCATCTGGGTCGCGGCGCGCGATCCCATGTCGCACGACTTTGCGATCGCCAACAATTGCGATGTCCAGGTTACGCCGCTGCATCTGGGCGACGCCGAAGTGGCCGTGCTGATGGAGCGTTTCAAGACGGCCTCCGCCGCCCATCCCGAAATCGCCAAGCGCAAGATCATGCTGCTGATGCACGGCTACGTCGGCGCCGATGCCGCGGACTGCCGCAAGGCGGCGGAAGACCTGCGCCGCTTCTATTGCTATTTTGCGGCATGGTTCAAGAATGAGCTGCCGGTGAAGCAGGCACTGATTCAAGAGCTGTCGGACGCCGACATGGCGGCGATGCCGCATTATGCGGCCGACAAGATGCTCGAAAACACCGTGACCGGAACGCCGGACGAAGTGATCCGGAGGCTGAAGACCTATGAGGCCATGGGTTATGATGAATTCTCCCTGTGGATCGACTCCGGCATGACGACGACGCGCAAGAAGGCCTCACTCCGCCGCTTCATTGATCACGTCATGCCGGCCTTCGCCTGAGCCATGCGCAGCTTCGACCATTATATCGACGGAACATTCAGCCAGGGCACGCAGCAATTCGAAAGCGTGAACCCCGCAACGGGCGAGGCCTGGGCGCTGATGCCGCGTGCGGGTGCGGAAGATGTTGATCGCGCCGTGAAGGCGGCACACCGCTCACTTTCCGATCCCGCCTGGCGCAACTTGACCGCAACGCAGCGCGGCAAGCTGCTTTACAAACTGGCCGATCTTGTCGCCGCCAATGCGCAGATGCTGGCGGAGCTTGAAACCGCAGACACCGGCAAGATCATCCGCGAGACCTCGGCACAGATCGCCTATGTGGCGGAATATTACCGCTATTATGCGGGGCTTGCCGACAAGCTGCAGGGCGCGCACTTGCCCATCGACAAGCCGGACATGGAAGTGTGGCTGAGGCGCGAGCCGATCGGCGTCGTCGCGGCCATCGTGCCGTGGAACTCCCAGCTTTTCCTTGCCGCCGTGAAGCTGGGGCCAGCACTCGCCGCGGGATGCAGCGTGGTGCTGAAGGCGAGCGAAGACGGCCCTGCCCCTCTCCTCGCCTTCGCGAAGCTCGTGCACGACGCAGGCTTTCCGCCGGGCGTCGTGAATGTCATCACCGGCTTCGGGCCTGATTGCGGATCGGTGCTCACGTCGCATCCGCTCGTGTCGCGCATCGCGTTTACCGGCGGGCCTGAAACGGCGCGCCATGTGATGCGGAATGCCGCCGGCAATCTGGCCCATGTCACGCTGGAACTGGGCGGAAAATCGCCCGTCGTCGTCTTCGGCGATGCCGATCTCGACAGCACCGCCAATGCCGTGGTGGCGGGCATCTTTGCGGCGACCGGGCAATCCTGCGTGGCGGGCTCACGGCTCATCGTGGAGCGCCGGGTGAAGGATCGGATGGTGGAAAAGCTTGCCGCCAAGGCGAGAGCCATCCGCATCGGCGATCCGCAGGACCGGGCCACGGAAGTTGGCCCCCTCGCCACCGCCCGCCAGCGCGATCACATCGAAACTGTTGTGGCGCAAAGCCTGAATGCGGGCGCAAAACTTGTCTGCGGCGGAACACGGCCGGAAGGCTTCAGCAGCGGCTTTTATTATTCTCCCACCATTCTCGATTGTGACGGCGTGAATTCGCCTTCCGTCGAGAAAGAGCTGTTCGGCCCCGTCCTCTCCGTGCTGAGCTTCGATGGCGAACTGGAAGCCCTTCGCATTGCCAATGACACCCCATTCGGCCTGGCGTCCGGCGTGTTCACCTCCAACCTGTCACGCGCCCATCGCATGGTGCGTGATATCCATGCGGGCATCGTGTGGGTGAACACCTATCGCGCCGTATCCCCCATCGTGCCGTTTGGCGGCTTCGGCATGTCCGGCACGGGCCGGGAGGGCGGGTTGGAATCGGTGCTGGATTACACCCGCACCAAATCCGTCTGGCTTCGCACCTCCGATGAACCCATTCCGGACCCCTTCGTGATGCGCTGAGCTGCCTCTTGAGTTCCATCCCGCCTTGTTATAGCTCAATGGCTATAACGATCAGTCAAATGGGAGAGGACGAAACTCATGAATCGCAGGCATTTTGGATTGAAACTGGCAGGCGCCATGACGGCTCTTGCCCTCACCTTCTCGGCAGCCCAGGCCGCTGACAAGGTTACGGTGTTTGCCGCCGCCAGCCTGAAGAATGCGCTCGACGCGATCAGCGCCCAGTGGAAGGCCGACACCTCGAAGGAAACCGCCATTTCCTATGCCGCAAGCTCCGCGCTGGCCAAGCAGGTGGAAAGCGGCGCTCCGGCGGATGTGTTCATCTCCGCCGATCTCGACTGGATGAAATACCTCACCGACAAGAACCTTGTGACACCCGGCACCGAGATCAAGCTGCTCGGCAACCAGATCGTGCTCGTCGCGCCAAAGGACTCAACCGCCGAAGCCAAGATCGAAAAGGGTTTTGACCTCGCGAAGCTTCTGAATGGCGGCAAGCTCGCCATGGGCGATGTGAAGGCCGTTCCCGCCGGCAAATACGGCAAGGCGGCGCTGGAATATCTGGGCGTCTGGGGATCGGTGGAAAAAGACGTGGCGATGGCTGAAAACGTGCGTGCCGCGCTGAAGCTCGTGGCCACCGGCGAAGCCACGCTCGGCATCGTCTACACAACCGACGCGCATGCCGAAAAGGGCGTGAAGATCATCGGCACCTTCCCCGAGGATTCGCACCCCCCGATCGTCTATCCTGTCGCGGTCATTGCCGCCTCCAAGAATCCCGATGCGGCGGAATTCGTGAAATATCTCCAGGGCGCCAAGGCGCAGGCGATGTTCAAGGATCAGGGCTTCACCATTCTGGTGCCTGCTGCTAGCAACTGATGCATGAACTGGCTCACGCTCAGCCCTGACGAATGGAATGCCGTCGAGCTGAGCGTGAGAGTAGCCCTTGTCGCCATGGCGGCCAGCCTGCCCTTCGGCATTGCCGTGGCGATGCTGCTGGCGCGTGGAAATTTCTGGGGCAAGAGCGCGCTGAACGGCATCGTCCACTTGCCGCTGGTCTTGCCGCCCGTCGTCACGGGCTATCTGCTGCTCTTGAGCTTTGGCCGCCGGGGCCCCATCGGCCAATTTCTTGACCAGACCTTCGGTATCGTCTTCTCCTTCCGTTGGACGGGTGCGGCGCTGGCCTGCGCGATCATGGGTTTTCCGCTCATGGTGCGCGCCATCCGGCTGTCGATTGAGGCTGTCGACATGCGGCTTGAATCGGCCGCTGCGACGCTCGGGGCAAATCCGCTGTGGGTCTTCATCACCATCACCCTGCCGCTGGCGCTGCCCGGCGTGGTGGCGGGCATGATCCTCTGCTTCGCCAAGGCCATGGGTGAGTTCGGCGCCACGATCACCTTCGTGTCGAACATCCCCGGCGAAACGCAAACGCTGCCCTCCGCCATCTATACCTATACGCAGGTGCCCGGCGGAGACGCCGGCGCGCTGCGGCTGACGGCAATTTCGGTGGCGATTTCCCTGGTGGCGCTGATCGCGTCGGAAATCTTCGCGCGCCGCGTAAGCAGCCAGATCTCGCCCGCATGACGCTGTCGGTCGCCATCAGGCACCAGCTTGGTGCGCTCACCATGGATGTGGCGTTCGAGAGCCAAGGCGGCCTCACCGCGATCTTCGGATCATCGGGCTCCGGCAAAACCTCCGTCATCAATGTCATCGCCGGGTTGATCCAACCCCGCTTCGCCCGCATCATTCTCGACGATCTCGTACTGGAAGATACCGAACGGAACATATCCGTGCCCGTCCACAAGCGCCGTATCGGTTATGTGTTTCAGGAGGCGCGGCTGTTTCCGCATCTCACGGTGGCCCAGAACCTCGCCTTCGGCCGCTGGTTCAGCCCCGAAGCCGAGCGTTATGCGAAGCGAGATCAGGTGATCGACCTGCTGGGACTCGGCAGCCTTCTGCAGCGCAAGCCCGCAGGCCTGTCCGGCGGTGAGAAACAGCGGGTTGCGATCGGCCGCGCGCTGCTCGCGTCGCCCCGCCTGTTGCTCATGGACGAACCGCTGGCCTCTCTCGACCAGCCGCGCAAGGCCGAGATCATGCCGTTCATCGAACGGCTGCGCGATGAACTGCACATCCCGATCCTCTATGTCAGCCACTCCATCAACGAAGTAATGCGGCTTGCCAATACGGTGGCGGTGTTGAATGCCGGAAAACTGGTTGCCTTTGGTCCTGCCGCAGAGGTGGCACAGCACCTCGATCTGCTGCAATCGGAGGATGGAGATGAAGGCGGCACCCTGCTCACCATGCAGATCGCATCCTATGATGCCGGATTTGACATGACCGAGCTGAAATCCGCCAACGGTTCCGCGCGCGTGCCCGGCCATATCGGAAAACCGGGAGAGGCAATGCGCATCCGCATCCGGTCGCGCGATGTGATGCTGGCCACCGAAAGGCCGAAACACATCAGTGCACTGAACATATTTTCCGGAAACATTGCCGCCATGGACAATGTGGGAACCTCCGGTATGGCGGTGAAGATAGATTGCGGCGGCGATATCATCCAGTCCCGCATCACCCGCGCTTCGGCGGCGGCCCTGGGATTGGCGATGGGGCAAAAGGCCTATGCGATCGTCAAGGCCGTTTCCGTGGCCTCAGCCACCCGGGTTTAGGCGTGAGGCACTTCCCGGCTGAGCGCTGCGAGATGCGTTTCAACCGCCTGCGCCGCCGCCCGTTCCATGGCGCGGTAGCGTGTGACAAGGCCAAGCCCGAAAGGTGTTAAGGTGGCGCCGCCGCCCTTTGCACCACCGGTCTTGGAAATCACCACCGGCTGGCCGAAAATGCCGTTGAGTTCCTCGATCAACTCCCACGCGCGGCGGTAAGACATGTCGAGCGCCCGCCCGCCGGCCGAAATCGAGCCCAATGCGGCGATCTGTTCCAGAAGTTGAATCTTGCCCGGCCCCACGCGGGAATCGGGTCCGAAATCGATGCGAATGCTGAGCTTTGCTGAATCGGCCATCTTGCTACCGCTCAAAGATCCGGCGCGCAGAGCGGCGCGCCGGATCTATGCTGCCTATGCCTTGATGACGCCGGAGGCCTTCGCGGCCGCCGTCGCCAGATAATCCATCAGCGGCGGCGACAGGCAATCGAAGGGCGGCAGGCCAACCTGGCGGAGCCTGGCGCGCACGGCCCCCATCTTGGCGGGATCAAATCCACCCTCGATGATCGACGACACGAAAGCCGCGAAGGTGGGCGGCGACCAGCCCTTGTCCTGCGACAATTCGGTATGGACGAAATCAAGCCCATGGAACGGGTGGCCAATCTTTTCCACCCGGCCATACATATGCGTGCCGCAACCGGTGCAGGCATGGCGCTGGATGGTCGCATTGGAGTCCACGATCTGCAGCTTGTGGCCGTTCGCCGTGACCTCGAGCTTGTCGCGCGGGACAACCGCCACCACCGAGAACACCGCGCCACTGGGCTTCCAGCATTTTGTGCAGCCGCAGGCATGGTTATGCGCGGATTGCGCCGAGATGGTCACCACCACCGTATCATCGGCACAGTTGCAGCGGAGCGTGCCGCCGGCAAAATTTGGCGCCGCGCGCCGGAACACGCCGCGGTCGATCATCGGATGCAGCGAAACCGGCGGATTTCCCGCGCGGCGGGCCATCGCGGCCTTGCGCGCCGCCGGGCCCTTCTTTGCCGCTCCCTTGCGGGCGGCTGCTGCTTTCTTTGCAGCAGGCCCTTTCCGGGCCGGTCCCTTTTTTGCCGGGCCTTTTCCCCCGGGTCGCTTTGCTGCTTTCAGTGCCATTCCATTCCTCCTGGATGTTTCGAAACCATGACCGGCGCGCCTCTCGCCGGGCGGACATTCCGCTGGGCAACAGCGACTCCGCGAAACACACTATGCGCTATTTTGCCAGATGCGGAAACCGTTGAAGCGCGGGGGCGAGCGGATTAACCGAGCCGCGCTCAACGACCGGCCCATCCACCCGGAAGACACCGGGCCTGACCGGCTGGCCCGAGGCAACGGCCTCGATCAAGAGCTCCGCCGCATGCCGCCCCATCTCGTAGTTCGGCAGCACCAGCGTGGTGAGAGGAGGATGCGTGTAGCGCGCCAGTTCCTGATCATCATAGCCCATGATCGATACATCGCCGGGGACGGAGAGGCCCAGTTCCGCCGCCGCCTCGATCGCCCCCAGCGCCATCAGGTCATTGGCGCAAAAGATGGCGGTAGGGCGGTCTTCCAATGCCAGGAGTTCGCGCGCCAGCTGATAACCTTTGAGCGGCAGCCAATCGCCATTGCGCACGAGGCCCGGATCGAAGGCAATCCCATGCTTGGCAAAGGCCTTCTCCAGCCCCTTGAGCCTGTCTACCGAGGCATCCATCCACGGTTCGCCATTGATGAACCCGATGCGGTGGTGCCCTTTGCCAATCAGAAACTCCGTGGCCGTGAACCCCCCGGATACCTCTGCCGGGACGATAGCCACATCATCCGCATCGCCGCTGTAGCAGTTGAGCAGAACCGTCGGCAGGGAGCCAGCCACGTCCGGCCGCTTGACTTCGCGCGTAAAGATGGTGGCGTAGATGATCCCCATCACGCGCGGATCATTTTCGATCGCCTTTAGCGTGGCGCGCTCAAGGTCCGGATTTGACCGCGTGACATAGCTGGTGACGAGATAGCCCGCCTCCCATGCCACATCCCGCACGCCATCAAGGCTCACCACGGGATGCGGGCTGGTTGAAATCTCGTCGATCACGAAGGCAATGGTGTTGCCAGCCTCTGCCCGGCGCTCAACGCGGCGCTGGCTTGGCAGCGTGTAGCCAACTTCCTGCGCCGCCTTCATGACGCGCTCGCGCGTCTGGTCGGAGATGCGCGCACCCGTCATGCAATTGAGAACCAGGGAAACGCTCGATTGTGAAACGCCCGCGATCCGCGCCACATCCGTCATCGTCGGTCGGCGCCCTTCGTGGAATTCGCGCAAGTCAGGTGAAGACAACGCCTGCCGCGCCGCACGCGCAGGGTCATTGCGCAGCTTGCGCTGTTTCTTCACAGCCTCCTCCCAAATTGCGCAGTTGCAGCAACGGAATGCTGCGATGCAAATAGCATTATTGCTTGACTGATAATAATCGGCGCGTGCTTATTAGCAAGCAGAAGGGCCCGCGAAGAGGCACTTTGCGCACGGGCCGTGAAGGTGCCGGACGCCCCAAAAACTTTTGTCATACAAATGAGAATGTGGAGGACAGAATGACCTATTCACGCCGCAACATCCTGCAGATCGGCGCCGGCGCGGCCCTGATCGGCGGATTCGGTTTCCGGGCTGCCTATGCCGCCCTTCCCACGCTGAAGAAGAAGGACAGCTACAAGGTCGGCTTCGCGCAGACGGAAAGCAACAACCCGTGGCGCCTGGCCCAGACGCAGAGCATGAAAGACGAAGCGGCCAAACGCGGCTGGCAACTCGTCTACACCGACGCCGCCGGTTCTGCCGCCAAGCAGGTCGCCGACGTGCGCTCGATGATCGCCCAGAAGGTCGACGTGATTCTCCTTTCTCCGCGCGAAGAGAAGCCTCTTATCCCCGCCGTGATGGAAGCCAAGAAGGCCGGCATCCCGATGATTCTCGTCGACCGCAACGTCGACCAGTCCCTCGCCAAGGCCGGCGAAGATTATGCCGCCTTCATCGGCTCGGACTTCATCAAGGAAGGCAACATGGCGGCGGAAGTTCTCACCAAAGCCGTGGGCGGAAAAGCCAAGCTGATCGAGCTGCAGGGCACGGTGGGCTCGTCTCCCGCCAATGACCGCCGCACGGGCTTCATGGACTATATCAAGGCCTATCCGGGCATGGAGGTGATCGCCTCGCAGTCGGGCGACTTCGCGCGCGACAAGGGCCGTCAGGTGTTCGAGACGCTCTACCAGGCGCATCCCGAAGCCACCGCGCTCTATTCGCACAATGACGAGATGACCATGGGCGCCATCGCCGCCATGGAAGCGGCGGGCAAGGTGCCGGGCAAGGACCTCATCATCGCCACCATCGACGGCACAAAGGACGCCGCCCAGGCCATTATGGACGGCAAGGTTCTGGTGTGCGTCGAGTGCAATCCGAAGTTCGGCCCTGCCGCCTTCGCCGCAGTTGCGAAACTGGGCGATGGCGAAACGCTGCCGCCGCGCCTTGTGAACACCGACCGCGTGTTCACCAAGGAAAATGTCGCGGCCTACATGCCGGAAGCCTACTGAGGCTTTCGTTTGGGACAATGTGCTGGCGGGGCCTGTTATGCCCCGCCAGTTTCATCTAAGGATGACTTGATGACGGAAACTGCACCCCTCCTCTCAATGGACAGGATTTCAAAAAGCTTCGGCGGCGTGCCGGCGCTGATTGAAGCCTCGCTCGTGGTGCAGCCTGCCGAAGTCATGGGGTTGATCGGCCAGAACGGCGCCGGCAAATCCACCATGATCAAGATCCTCAATGGCGCTTATCAGAAAGATTCTGGCGCGATCACCTTCGCGGGCGCACCGTGGAACGCGCGCTCGCCACAACAGGCGCAGCGTCACGGCATCAGCACGATCTTTCAGGAGATCAATCTCATTCATCTCCGTTCCGTGGCGGAGAACATCTATCTCGGCCGCGAGATCAAAAAAACCGGAGGATTTCTCGACTGGCACAAGATGAACCAGGGGGCGGCTGCCCTTCTGAAACGCTTCGACGTGGAGATCGACGTCAGCGCCCCACTTGGGAATTATTCGACAGCCATCCAACAGATGGTGGCCATTGCCCGTGCGCTCTCTTTCGATGCGCGCCTCGTGATCATGGATGAGCCTACATCTTCACTCGATGAGGCGGAGGTGGAAATTCTCCTCCGCACCATTCGCCAACTCAAGGCCGATGGCGTGGCCGTGATCTATGTCAGCCACAAGCTCGATGAGCTTTATGAAATCTGCGACCGCGTGACGATCATGCGCGATGGCCGAACCGTCGCGGTGGCCGCCATGAAGGACATGACTAAGCTGCAACTGGTCGCCGCGATGCTGGGCCGCGATCTTGCGGAAGTGCGCGCGTCTGGCGCCACCGCCTTCACGGATGAGCACGGCAAGATCGGCAATACATTGCTGGAAGCCACGCACCTCGCCGAAGGCCGCCGCGTGCGCGACGTGTCGTTGTCGGTCAAAACCGGTGAGATCGTCGGCCTCGCGGGATTGCTGGGATCGGGCCGTACCGAAGCCGCGCGGCTGATTTTTGCCGCTGACCACAAGACCGGCGGTACAGTGAAAATGGCTGGCGCCAAGGAGCATTTTCATGCCCCGCCGGATGCCATCGAAGCCGGGATCGGCCTGTGCACGGAAGACCGGAAGCTTCAGGGCATCATCCCGGAAATGTCGGTGGGCGACAATCTCACCATGGCGCTGATGCCGGCGCTTGCCCGCTCGGGCATCGTCAATGAACAGCGCCAGCGCGAGGTGGTTCTGCGCTTCATCAAGGAACTGGGCATCAAATGTTCAGGCCCTGACCAGCGCATCCGCGAACTCTCCGGCGGCAATCAGCAGAAGGTGCTTCTGGCCCGCTGGATCTGCATGAATCCCCGCCTCCTCATTCTCGACGAGCCGACGCGCGGCATCGACGTTGGCGCCAAGGCGGAAATCCAGTCGCTGATCCGCAGACTGGCCAATCAGGGGCTCGGCGTGCTGATGATCTCATCCGAGCTTGAGGAAATCATCGAAGGCGCCGACCGCGTCTTCGTGTTGCGCGATGGCCGCAGCGTTGCCGAATTGCCGAAGGACCAGATCAGCGAGGCAAATGTGATGCATGCCATGGCGCATGGCGGAGAAACAGCGCCCCATGCCTGACCGGACGAAATTGCTCCAGCGCTACGGCGTTCTGGCCGCCCTCATCCTTCTCATCATCTTCAATCTCATCGTGACGCCGAACTTCGCCACGCTGCAGACGCTGTCGGTGAACCTCACGCAAGTGTGCACCATCGTCATCGTCGGCACCGGCATGACACTGGTGATCGCCACCGGAGGCATTGATCTCTCCGTCGGTTCGCTGATGGCGATCGCCGGGGCGCTGTCGCCGATGATCTTCATGGGCACGCTGTTTCCCATCTCCAACATCTATCTCGCCGTGGCCCTTGGCATTGCCATTCCCATTCTGGTGGCTGGCATCTTCGGCCTGTTCAACGCCTGGCTCATCACCCGATTCTCCATCCAGCCCATCGTGGCAACGCTCGTGCTGTTCATCGCCGGGCGCGGCATCGCCCAGGTTTCAACCAACGGGAACCTTCAGGTCTTCGTCGTGCCGCAGTTCCAAGCCGTGGCGCTGGGGCGAGTGCTGGGCATTCCCTTTCAAGTGTGGGTCATGCTGGCGGTGGTCATTATCGCTGCCTTCATCCTGCGGCGCACCGTGCTGGGCCGCCAGATTCTGGCTGTCGGCGGCAATGAGGTCGCGGCTCGCCTGACGGGCGTTCCCGTCGCCCGCGTCAAATATTTCGTCTATGGCATCTGCGGTCTGCTCAGCGGCATCGCGGGCCTCATCGTGATCGCCATGAACTCGGCGGCGGACGCCAACCTTGTCGGACAGGGCATGGAGCTTGATGCGATTGCTGCTGTCGTGGTGGGCGGCACGCTGCTCACCGGTGGCCGCGCCACCATCATCGGCACATTGCTTGGCGCGCTCGTCATTCAGCTTGTGCGCTATTCGCTGCTGGCAAATGGCGTTCCCGACGCCGCAGCGCTCGTTGTGAAGGCAGGATTGATCGTTCTTGCAGTCTGGCTGCAGCGGCAGGAGCAAACCTGATGTTGAAACGCCTTCACGTCACGCCGACCCTTGCTGTCGTTCTCGTCCTGCTCTTGCTCGTGACGTTTGGCGCCCTGCGCTATGACGGCTTCCTTGGCGCCTATAATGTGCAGTCGGTGCTGCGCTACATTTCAATGTTCGCACTCGTCTCGCTCGGCATGTGCTTCGTCATCATGACCGGCGGCATTGATCTTTCCGTTGGATCCGTCGCTGCCATGTCGAGCGTCGTGGCAGCGCTTCTCAGCCCCTATGGATTGATCCCGGGGCTTCTCGGAGGCCTGGGCGCGGGCCTGCTCGCCGGCACGCTCAACGCTTTCCTCATCACGCGCATGAAAATCCTGCCCTTCATCGCCACCCTCGCCACCATGCTGGCGGCCTCGGGCACGGGTCTTCTTCTGGCCAATAACCAATCCGTCTCGGTTTCCTATGACACCGCCTTTACAACGCTGGGACAGGGCGAACTCCTGAGTTTCATGCGGCCCGATTGGGTGGATGCGGATGGCGCCAGCATCTGGGCCCAGGCCTGGGGCTTTTTCCTTGGCTTCCCCACCCCCGCATGGATCGCCCTTGCCGCCTATCTCCTCGGCGCGCTGGTCCTCAATCACACGCCCTTTGGCCGTCACGTTCTGGCTGTTGGCGGCGGCACCGAAGCCTCGCGCCTGATGGGCCTCCCCGTCGATCGCACCATCTTTTCGGTCTACGTGATTTCAGGCGCCTGTGCGGGGATGGCGGGCGTCATCCTGGCCTCGCAATTCGGCGCCGGACAGCCCATTGAAGGCATCGGCTGGGAGCTCTTTGCCATCGCCTCCGTGGTGGTGGGCGGAACACTGCTGGCGGGCGGGCGCGGATCGATTGGCGGGACGCTGGCCGGGGCCTTGCTTCTGGGACTGATCTTCACCATCCTCAATTTCGAGAATGGCATGGGGTGGATTTCGCTCTCCGCCTATTGGCAATCGGTTGTGCGCGGCCTGTTTCTGCTGATCGTCGTCATCCTGCAATCGCGCCTCACCAAGCTCCCCGCCAAAGCCTGACACAGGAGGCCGCCATGGCGAACACCACTGCCCCGCGCATTCATATCGGCATCGGCGGATGGACGTTCGAGCCCTGGCGCGGCCCCTTCTATCCCGAAAGCCTCGCCCAGAAGCGCGAGCTTGAATATGCCAGCCGCAAGCTCACCTCGATCGAGATCAACGGCACCTATTATGGATCGCAGAAGCCCGAAAGCTTCGCCAAATGGCATGCCGAAACGCCGGACGGCTTCATCTTCGCCGTGAAGGGCCCGCGCTTCGCCACCAACCGCAAGGACCTTGGCGAGGCTGGCTCGTCGATTGAGCGCTTCTTCACCAGCGGGGTGATGAATCTGAAAGAAAAACTTGGCCCCATCAACTGGCAGTTCATGGGCACGAAAAAGTTCGATCCCGCCGATTTTGAAAAATTCCTCAAACTGCTGCCGAAGTCGGTCGAAGGCCATGCCATTCGTCACGCCGTCGAAGTGCGCCATGAAAGCTTCCGCAGTCCCGACTTCATCGCCATGGCGAAGCACTATGGCGCCGCCATCATCATCGCCGGTGATTCAGACTATCCGCAGATCGCCGATGTCACCGCGCCCTTCGTTTACGTGCGCATCATGGGAACGACGGAGAGCGAAGCGAAGGGCTACTCGGGCGCCGCGCTGAAAACCTGGGCGTCCAGAGCGCAGGAATGGGCGAAAGGAGCCGCGCCAAGCCAGCTCAAATCCGTGAGCCCGCATCCTGCAAGCCCCGAGGGCCGCGACGTGTTCCTTTATGTCATCAGCGGCCACAAGGAAAAGAACCCCGCCGCCGCCATGGCGCTCATGGAATTGATCTGAGGACACCGCCATAGCCCCATTGATCGGCTTTCGCAGCGGCGGTAGGAAAGCTGCCGGTGCAGGAATCGGGGGGAATCCATGTTGCTCTCACGCCGCGGGTTGATCGCATCTCTGGTTGCTCTGGCGTCATTGCCGTCCCGCGCCATGGCGCTTTCGGGTGAACCCTTTCCCGTCTTCGATTCGGACGAGCAGAAAATCCCCTACAAATACCGCCGCCGCGACGTGGACTACCCCAGCGGCGAACCGGCGGGAACCATTGTCGTCGACCCCAAGGACCGCTTTCTTTATCTGATCCTCGGCAATGGCAAGGCCACGCGCTTTGGCGTTTCGGTGGGCAAGGAAGGCAAGGCGTGGTCCGGCGAAGCGGTGATCAAGAAGATGGTGAAATGGCCAGTGTGGGTGCCAACGCCGGAACATCTGGCGGCGCATCCCGCGCTTGCCAAATGGATTCACGGCATGCCCGGCGGGCCGCAAAATCCCATGGGCGCCCGCGCCATGTATCTCTATCAGGGCGATGTGGACACGGTATTCCGCATCCATGGCACCAGTGATTTGTCATTTATCGGAAAATACGCCACCGCCGGCTGCATCAGCCTCATCAATGTCGATGTGATCTATCTTTATGACCGGGTGCAGATCGGCACACGCGTGGTGGTTCTGCCGGGCTGAACCGGTCAGGTTCCTTCCGCCAGCACGATCACCTTCGACCCCACCGGAACACGGCGATAAAGTTCGATCACATCCTGGCTGATCATGCGGATGCAGCCTGAAGACGCATTGGTTCCGATCGACATCGGCTCCGTGGTGCCGTGGATGCGATAGAGCGTGTCATTGCCGTTCTGGAACAGATAGAGAGCCCGCGCGCCCAGCGGATTTTCATAACCGCCGGGCATGCCACTGGCCCATTTGGCCTTTTCGGGATGGCGCTCGATCATTTCCTTAGGCGGAGTCCAGCGCGGCCACATCACCTTGCGGCCTACGTCAGCCTGCCCCGCCCAGCGGAACCCATCCTTGCCGACGGCGCAGCCCCAGCGGATGGCGCTTCCGCCCTCCACCACCAGATAAATCTGCCGCGCTGCGGTATCGACGATCACCGTGCCTGGAAATTGCCGCCCCGTATATTGCACAACGGAAGGACGAAATTGCGGCTTGAGCTTGCTATAGTCAAATGGCGGCAGCGGATAGGGATCGTCCGCCGCATCGGCGAGGGCGGGCCGGGCAATCAGGCAGCTTCCAAGTCCGGCGAGGACGGCGCGGCGGCTGAGCATGAGATTCTCCACTGGCAAAACTTCCTCAGCGTATCATATACACCTTGCGGACCGTTTCGTGCACCTTACAAGTGCCGCGCCAATCCTTGGGAAAGAAGGCAACAGTATCCGGAACGATCTCGATCACCTCGCCGCTTTCGTGAACATAGGTCGCCCGTCCAAGCAGAAAATGGCAAAACTCATCGCTCGTCACGTGGCAGTTCCAGAAGCCCGGCGTGCAGATCCATATCCCTGTTTCGCTTTCACCATTGGGTCCCTTGTAAAGCACAATGCCGGAGGTGTGCGACTGCCCCTCGATCATCGTAGGGATGACGCCCCAGTCCTTGAATGGGCCCTGGTGCGTGGACGGATTGCGGAGATGCGGAGCGGATGATGTCATGATCAGGCCAGCATATAGACGTTGCGCATTGTTTCATGAACCGTGCAGGTTCCTGTCCATCCTGCCGGAAAGAGCACCACCGTGCCGGCCGCCACCTCGATGACCTCCCCGCTCTCGTGGGTGTAGGTGGCGCGGCCGGAGACGAAGTGGCACAGCTCGTCGCGGGGAATGGAGAGCGGCCAGGTCCCCGGTGTGCATTGCCAAAGGCCCGATTCCGGTTGGCCGCCGGGGCCTTTCCACAGCAATATGCCGTCGCTCTTCGAACTGCCCGAGATCGGATCGGGCTGGTAACCCCAATCCTTGAGTGGCCCGGCATAGACGGCAGGCGCCTCCAGATGAGGCGCGGATGAGTTGAGGTTATTCGGCATCAGGCAATCTTCCGGCGGCTGACCTTGTCGATCACAGCCGCTGCCTTGGTGGGCCCGTGCTTGGCGTGCATGGCCTTGGACGTCTTCTTCAGCTTTGCCTTCATCTTTTTGTTGCTGACCATGTGCATGATCTTGGACGCAAGCTCTTCGTCCGTCCAGTTGTAGCGGTCGAGCTTGAATCCGTGCCCCGTCTCCTCAACCCGTGTCGCATTGTCGTGCCCATCCCAGACATAAGGCATGACGATGGCGGGCTTGCCGAAATAGAGACATTCGGTGAAGGAGTTGTTGCCGCCATGGTGGATAACGCCATCCACTTTCGGAATCACCGAAGGCTGCGGGAACCACTTGCCGATGACGACATTTGGCGGAATATCCGTATACTGATCGATATACTCGCCGACATTGACGATGGCGCGCACCGGCATCTTGCCCAGAGCGGCGATCAGGCGCTTGAGAAGATCCGTATCGCCCGATCCAAGCGAACCGAAACTGACATAGAGCAGCGGCTCTTTCTGATTTACCGGGAATTGCGGAACTACATAGGGCTTTTCCTTTCGCACGCAGCCCTCGAGATATTGATACTGGCTGGCCGGCAGCTTGTGGCGGCGCTTGAATTTCACCGCGCTCGGATAGAGCAGGATGTTCATGTGCGGCGAGGCTTCGAAAAACTGGCCGAGCGGATATTTCTTCTCGCCCGCCGATTTCAGGAACGCGTTGAAGCCATCATGGATCGGCCTGATCACTTCATTGAAATGCTTGCGGTAGCGCGCCTGCGCCTTCTTGTCATTTGCGCCCGCCCCCGAAAGATGTGGCGGAATATCCGGATCCTCGATCTCGTTTTCCGAGCATGAGATAATGCGAATCCACGGTTTTCCATTTGCCTTGGCATAGCGCTTGATGGCCGGAAACAGGATCACATTGTCGACGCACACCACATCCGGCTTGATCTTGCCGAGCACGGCGGGGAGATCCTTTTCCGCCCATTTGGCGGTCTCCACGATCATGCCCCAGCAATCCTTCACATAATTGTCGATCTGCTCGTAAGGCGTCTTGCGGAAGTTGGCGATATGGCCGTTGATGAAATCGCCCCAGAATTTCGCCATCTCCTCAGGCGGCAGGGGTTCCGAAAGATTGACCGGATGAACCTCGAAGCCATATCCGCGATAGACGTCAGCGAAGCCCGGGTCGGAAAGAAAAATCACCTTGTGCCCCAGCTTCTTCAGCGCCTGTCCGATGCCAACGGAGTTCAGCGCCGGCCCGAACGCCGCTTCCGGGAACAGCGCAATGGTCTTTTTCTTCGGCCTGGGCTTCGCCAGGACTTTCTTCTTCGCAATACGCGCCATATGCACCTCCCGCCGGAATCGCGTTCGAGGCAGTTTCTTTTGGAAGGGAGGTGCAAGTCAATTCCACCGGGAACTGATGCCAAGGCGCGCCAGGGGCCGAGGCGCGGCATGTGGTATTGTTCGGCGCATGACAGAAAAAGTTCCTATCTTCCCGGCCATGGTGGATCAGAGAAAACGGAACGAAATGACAGGTAGGTCCTGACGCCTTTGAGATGGTAGCGGGAGAGGGAGTTGAACCCCCGACCCCAGGATTATGATTCCCGTGCTCTAACCAACTGAGCTACCCCGCCATGTGGGCGCGCTTATAGGGAAAAGGCGGCGGCAAAGTCAAGCCGCGTGGGCCTCGCCGTCATCCTCGTCTTCCGGCCGCTTGAAAAAGGTGCGCCACAGGGAAATCGCGCAGAAATAGACCGATGTCACGATCCACGCCGCGAGCTCCACCTGCTCCACCACGCCCCACTCGCTGCGGTCCTTGGCGCTGAGCACAAGGGCGAGCGACATGGCCGCCCACAGCACGGTCATCAGGATGGTCACTTCGCGCCAGTCGGTCACCCGCAACGGATGAACGAACTTGACGGGGATAAACGTCAGGATCGAAAGCAGCACGATAGTGATGGCATTGGCCACCGGGCCCGATCCCAGCACGAAGAAATACAGCACCACCACATTCCAGATCGCCGGAAAGCCGACGAAATAATAATCGTCGGACTTCATGCCGGTATTGGCGAAAGTATAGCAGGATACGGCCATGATGGCGGCGGCGGCGATCAAGCTCCACGTCTCGGTGGGCAAGAGCCACGGCAGCGGCACCATGTTGAACCAGTAGACCATCAGCGCCGGCACTGCCACATAGGTGAAGAAATCGATCACATTGTCGAGCGTGCGGCCGTCCACATTGGGCGTATATTCAAGCACTCGGGCCTTGCGCGCCAGCGTGCCGTCGATACCGTCGACGAAGAGCGCCAGGCCCAGCCACATGAAGGCCGCCACCGCATCATGCTTCAGGACCGCGACGACAGCCAGGAAGCCCAGGACGATCCCGCACGTGGTGAAGGCGTGCACAGCCCAGGCGATACCCCGCTTCACGTCGCGGTCGATGTTCGGGTGCAGATTCAGCTTGGCCACGGCAGCGCGGTTCCCATGTCGTTATTTTTGGCGACTATAGGAAACCTGAAGCGCAAGGGCAAATCGCCGTCACGAAGCCCGTATGAAATCCATGAGGGTGAAGAAACCAAAGGGCTTCAGAGGTCGGGTTCGCTCCAGTTTCAGATGGGGGCTCACCATCAGCGTGCGCTGCGGGAACTCCGAGCGGAACCCCAGAACGTCGGCATAGTTCGAAAGCCGCCGTTCCATGCGGGACCTCAGCCCCTTCTCCACGCTGAAATGATTGCAGATCAGCACACGGCCGCCGGGCTTCACCACGCGGGCGATTTCATGGATCACCGCAACAGGATCGGGCACCACCGTCATCACATAGAGCGCCACCACCACGTGGAATGACGCATCGGCGAAACTCATTGCCGTCGCGTCCATCTGCGTGAGGGCGGCGATATTGGGAAGCCTCAGTTTTTCCACCCGCTCGCGCGCCCGTGCCAGCATGTCGGGAGAGAGATCGATGCCCGTCACCGAAAGCTGCGGGCCATAATGCGGCAGCGCGAGGCCGGTGCCCACGCCCACTTCCAGCAGACTTCCGCTGAAATCATTGGCCCGCGCTATCGTCTGCTTCAGCGCCGCATCCGCCACCTTGCCAAATGTCTTGTCATAAAAAGGAGCCAGCCGGCGGTAGGCGCGCGTTACAGCGGGCGTGTCCATGGGCGCAAGATGTGGGGTGGGCGCGCTCATGCCGCTTCTCCCTTAGGGAGCGGACGGCGCGCAATGAAGCCGCCGCCCAGAACCTTTGCTCCGCTCCCCTGTTCTTCATAGAGGACGCAGGCCTGACCCGGTGAAACGCCGTACTCCCCGCCCATGATGGTCACGACAGGCTGCCCCGAAACAGAACGGATCGAGGCTGGAAGCGGCTGGCGCGCCGACCTGATTTTGGCATGAACGGCTTGCGGCGCGGCAGAAAGCGGCGTGGCGCCAAGCCAGTTCAGGCCGTTCAACGGCACCTCATGCTGAAGAAGCGCCTCACGCGGCCCCACGATCACGCGTTTTGCCGCTGCATCCAGCCGCACCACGTAAAGCGGTTCGCCGCCCGAAACGCCAAGGCCCCGGCGCTGGCCGATGGTGTAGTGAATGATTCCCTCATGCCGCCCCAGCACCCGGCCATCGAGATGCACGATGTCGCCCTGCTCCGCCGCATCCGGCCTGAGCTTGAGAATGAGATCGGCATAGCGGCCTTCCGGCACGAAACAGATGTCCTGGCTGTCCGGCTTCTGCGCCACGCCGAGGCCCATCTCCGCCGCGATGGCGCGGGTTTCGGCCTTGGACAATGAACCAAGCGGAAATCGCAGGTAATCCACCTGTGCCTGGGTGGTGGCGAAGAGAAAATAGCTCTGGTCGCGCGCCATGTCGGCAGGGGTGAAGAGATCGCGGTGGGGCGAGCCGCCGCCACGTGGCCGGCTTTCAATATAATGCCCCGTCGCAAGCGCCGCCGCATCGAGATCACGCGCGCGCTTCAGAAGATCCGCGAACTTCACCGTGCGGTTGCAGGTGATACAGGGCACGGGCGTCTCACCGGCGAGATAACCGCCAACAAACTCATCGATCACCGCTTCCCGGAAGCGCGATTCGAAATCGAGCACGTAGTGCGGAATGCCGAGCGCCGCCGCCACCCGCCGCGCATCATGAATATCCTGCCCCGCGCAGCAGGCACCTTTGCGCGCGATCGCCGCGCCGTGGTCATAGAGCTGCAGGGTGATGCCCACGACATCGTAGCCGGCCGCCTTGAGGAGACCCGCCACGACGGAACTGTCCACCCCGCCCGACATGGCGCAGACGATCCGGTGCTGCGCGGGCTCCCCGGGCAGCCCCACGCTGTCGCGCACACGATCGAGAATGGCGGGGTCGATGGTCATGGAGAGACTAGATGGGACAGTGGAACCGGGATGTAAACCGCTTTTGCAGGCCCAATTGTCCTGAAATGAGGCAGGCCAGGCGGCATATTTGCCAATCCTTCACATCAGCTTATCCGAATTTTAAACCCGGCGGGCTAGGGTCGGTGCCAGTGAGTACCTGCGTATTAGGTTGAGTTCAGTCAATGAACGGTCAGTTGCGTCCCCGCGTAAATTACGTCATCGGGCCCGATGGCAGCCCTCTTACGATCGCCGATCTACCGCCGCCCGGCAGTCACCGATGGGTGATCCGCCGCAAGGCGGAAGTCGTGGCGGCTGTGCGCGGCGGCCTGTTGAGCCTTGAAGAGGCCTGCGAGCGCTATGTGCTGTCTGTTGAGGAATATCTGAGCTGGCAGCGCTCCATCGACCGTCATGGCCTTGCGGGCCTGCGCACCACGCGCATCCAGAAATACCGTCAGTAAGCGTTGCGTTCATCGAATTCTGAAAGGCCGGACAGCGATGTCCGGCCTTTTGCATTGTGCGCCCGCGAAGATGGCTTTACCTCCCCAGGGCCGTCCGCCACACTGCGCGCATGCATCTGGAAGACCTTCTTGTCGGCGCCTTTGTGTATCTCGCCGCGGCCGTCATCGCCGCGCCCCTCGCCGCACGGGCGGGGCTCGGCTCGGTGCTGGGCTATCTGATCGCCGGCATCGTGATCGGGCCTGCCGTTCTGGGTCTGGTGGGAAGCGAAGGCCAGGACGTGATGCATTTTGCCGAATTCGGCGTCATCGTCATGCTGTTCCTCGTGGGCCTCGAACTTCAGCCCTCCAAACTCTGGTCGCTCCGAAAACCCATTCTCGGCATGGGCGGCCTGCAGGTGGCCGGCACCGCTCTCGTGGTGGGCTTCGCCGCTTACGCATTGGGGGCGGATTGGCGCGCGGCACTGGCGGCGGGCCTGATCCTTGCCATGTCGTCAACCGCGATCGTGCTGCAAAGCCTGGGCGAGCGGGGACTGCTGAAATCCACCGCCGGACAGGCGTGTTTCTCTGTCCTCCTGTTTCAGGACGTGTCGATCATTCCCATCCTGGCGCTGCTGCCGCTGGCCGCCACCGCCGCGGCCGCCACGGCGCAGGAAGGTGAAACAGCCACGCTGATCGCCACGCTGCCCGCCTGGGCGCAGGCACTGGCCGTCTTCGGGGCCGTGGCCGCCATCATGCTGGCGGGGCGGTACCTGATGCGGCCGCTCTTCCGATTCGTGGCGGAAACCGGCATCCGCGAAGTCTTCGTCGGACTTGCGCTGGTGATTGTCGTCGGCATCACGCTTCTCATGCAGTTTGTGGGGCTTTCGGCCGCGCTTGGCACCTTTCTCGCCGGTGTGATGCTGGCGGAAAGCGAATACCGCCACGAACTCGAAATGGATTTGGACCCCTTCCGGGGCCTGCTGCTGGCGGTCTTCTTCATCGCCGTGGGCGCCGGCATAGACTTCAAGCTGATCGCCAGCCAACCGGTCGTGCTGTTCAGCCTCGTTGCCGGCTTCATGCTGCTGAAATTTGCCACGCTGTTCGGGGTGGCAAAGCTGTTTCGCATGTCCCCACCCGATTCATGGCGGTTCGGCCTGTCATTGGCGCAGGGCGGCGAATTCGCCTTCGTGCTGATTTCATTCGCCGCCGGCTTGGGACTGCTGGCGGCGCGGCAATCGTCCCTGCTCGTGGCCATGGTGGCAATTTCCATGGCGCTCGCCCCCTTGCTGATGATTGCCGACGAAAAATTGGTGCAACCGCGCTTTGATGGGGAAGAGGACCGCGAGGCGGACAAGATCGAGCGCGAAGACGGCGTGCGCGTCATTGTCGCGGGCCATGGCCGCTATGGCATGACGGTGGGCCGTCTGCTCGCCGCCAGCGGCTGCCGCGCCGTGGTGCTTGACCATGACGCGGAACAGATCGATGCGCTGCGGAGATTGGGGTTCAAGGTCTATTATGGTGACGCAACGCGCGTTGATCTTCTGGAAGCCGCGGGCGCGCGCGAGGCGGAAATCCTGGTGATCGCCATCGACAACCCCGACAAGGCGCTGGAAATCGTCGAGGCTGCAAAGCTGCATTTCCCGCAGCTCAAGATTCTCGCCCGCGCCTTTGACCGTGTCCACGCCTACCGCCTGATCAACGCCGGTGTGCCCCATGTTTTCCGCGAGGTCTTCGCATCTTCCGTCGATATGGGCGAAAAGGTGCTAGAGCTTCTGGGGCGCAGCGCCCATGACGCGGAGCGGGCAGCAGCCCTGTTCAAGAAATACGATAAAAAAATGATGCTGAAATCCGCCAAACATGCCGACGACACGGACAAGCTGATCGACATTGCCCGCACCGCCCGCGCCGAAATAGCCAATGTCCTGCAAGCCGACTCAAGCGGCGAAACGCCACCCGAATGAACCAACGGAAAGACTCATGAGCAATTCGATTCACGACATCAAGATTGATCCGCGCAATCTCGACATTCTGATTTCCGTCAACGGCGAACTGGTGCCGCGCGCCAGGGCGATGGTTTCGGTATTCGATTCCGGCTTCATTCTGGGAGACGGCGTGTGGGAAGGCCTTCGCGTCGTGAACGGCGGCGTGCCTTTCCTGCGCGAACACATCGAGCGCCTTTATGAGGGCGCGAAAGCCATCTTCATGGACATCGGCCTGACGCCTGGAGAGCTCGTCGCGCAACTCATCGCCTGCATCGACGCAAACAGCATGACCGACGGCGTGCATGTGCGCCTGATGGTCACCCGCGGCGTCAAGGCCACGCCCTATCAGGATCCGCGCGTCACCGTATCACCGCCCACCATCGTCATCATTCCCGAATACAAGATGGCGTCACCCGAAAAGTTCGAACGCGGTCTTTCGCTCTTCACCGTCAACGTCCGCCGCGGCTATCCCGACGTGCAAGACCAGAAGCTTAATTCACATTCTAAGCTCAATTGCATAACCGCTTGTATTCAGGCGGCAAATGCGGGCGCGGATGAGGCCCTGATGCTCGATCCGCACGGCTTCGTCGCCACCTGCAATTCCACCCATTTCTTCATCATCAGGCGCGGCGAACTCTGGACCTCCACAGGGCAATACTGCATTCCCGGCATCACGCGCGGCAACATGATCCGCCTGGCGAAAGAAAACGGTATTCCCGTCTATGAAAAGCCCTTCTCGCTTTATGATGTCTATGGCGCCGATGAGGCCTTCGTCACCGGAACCTTCGCAGGCCTGATCCCGGTACGCGTCATCGACGGAAGGCCGGTGCGAAATCCTCTGTCCACGGAGGAATGGAGTGGCGCCGGGCCAATCTCCCTCAGGCTGTCGGCGCTCTACAAGAGCCTTGCCGCCGCCGATGCGCGGAGGTCGCTCGCATGACCAACATCGCCATGTGGTCGGGCCCCCGCAACATTTCGACCGCCATGATGTATTCGTTCGGCAACCGGGCCGACTGCGTGGCATGGGATGAACCCTTCTATGCCTTCTCGCTGATCCATCACGGCAATGACCACCCGATGCGGGAGGAAATCATTGCCGCGAACTCGAGCGACTGGGATGAGCTTGTGTCTCGCTGCACATCTCCCGCAGCGAAGCCGGTTTTCTACCAGAAGCACATGACCCATCACATGCTGGAAGGATATGACCGCTCCTGGATCCTGAAACTCACCAACGCCTTCCTGATCCGCGATCCGGCGCGCGTGCTCGCAAGCTACACCAAGAAATGGTCGGACGTTTCCCTGCGCGACATTGGTTTCGTCGAACAGGCGGAGATTTTCGACATGGTGGCAAACCGGCTGGGAACCGCGCCCCCCGTCATCGACGGCGATGATGTGCTGAATGATCCGCGCCGGGTGCTGGAAAAACTCTGCGCCGCCTGCGGCATCCCGTTCGATGCGGCGATGCTGTCATGGCCCGCAGGGCCAAAGCCCTTTGACGGGGTGTGGGCGCCGCACTGGTATAATGCGGTGTGGACGTCGACCGGCTTTGCCAAGCCGCCGGCTTCAGCGGTGGAACTTCCGGCGCATCTGCAGAAAATCGCCGACGCGGCCCTTCCCTATTACGAGAAGATGCGGCCGCACCGGATCATTTGAGGCTGTATCAGCGCGCGTGCGCGCCAGTCGCGGATGATGCCGGTTGAGGCGGAAGCGCTGCCGTTCCGGTTTCCTTTTCCACCAGAAGCTCGACGCGGCGCAGTTCCTGCTCTTCCTCGGCAAGCTGCCCCTGCGCATCGGCAAGCTGGTCGCGCAATTCGGCGATCGAGCGCATCAGATTGTCGCGCCGGCCTCGCGCCGCCTTGGCGGAAAGCGAATAGTTGAAATGATTGGGGTCGGATACGCCGTTCCGCCCTTCCTCAAGCTTGACCTGTGCATCCAGATCATCGTACTTCCGCATGAAATCCTGGATCATGCTGTCGATATCGGCCGCCTGGCGGCGTTTTTCCTGGGTGCGGAAGCGATGAAGCCTGAGCAGCGTATCGCGTGAACGCATAATATCCTCACTCATACAAACTATCGGCAGGGAGAATACGCCTCCCCTTTTCACGATTCTCCGAATCAACTACGCAGAAGATTCCGGTCGTCGCAGAGACATGATGAACGGGTAAGCTTAAAGTGCGGTAAACCGGAGCGAAGCAGCGGGATGAGCCGATTGATTGCAGCGATGCCGCGAGAGCATACTGCATTTAGTATGTTTCATAAAACAGCCCCTGCATCTTGTGGTTTCGTCGTAAGAATTGGCGGTAAGGGGATTAGGTTTTGTTAACCTTTCCCGGAGTATCTTAAGCATTACGATTAACGGTTCTTGGCGGCGGGACGGCAACTCCCCGGCGCTGGGCAGACAGATGGACTCCGGGCGGGGTTCGGGACGGATAGGGGATTCGAGATGAGGGTACTGCTGATCGAGGACGATACCGCGACGGCCCAAAGCATCGAACTGATGCTGAAGTCGGAAGGGTTCAACGTCTACACCACCGATCTGGGTGAGGAAGGCGTCGATCTCGGCAAGCTCTACGACTACGACATTATTCTTCTCGACCTCAACCTGCCTGACATGTCGGGATATGAAGTTCTGAAGACGCTGCGTGTCGCCAAGGTGAACACGCCAATCCTCATTCTCTCGGGCCTGGCCGGCATTGAAGACAAGGTGCGGGGCTTGGGCTTCGGCGCCGATGACTATATGACCAAGCCCTTCCACAAGGATGAGCTGGTGGCGCGCATCCACGCCGTCGTCCGCCGCTCCAAGGGCCATGCCCAATCGGTCATTCACACCGGCGAACTCCTGGTCAATCTCGACACCAAGACTGTGGAAGTGGGCGGCCAGCGCGTTCACCTCACCGGCAAAGAATACCAGATGCTGGAGCTTCTCTCGCTCCGCAAGGGCACCACGCTCACCAAGGAAATGTTCCTGAACCACCTTTATGGCGGCATGGACGAGCCCGAACTCAAGATCATCGACGTGTTCATCTGCAAGCTGCGCAAGAAGCTCGCCAGCGCCGCAGGCGGCAAGAATTTCATCGAAACGGTGTGGGGCCGCGGCTATGTGCTGCGCGAAGGAGCGCCCCCGATGCATGATGACGAGGACATGCGCGAAAGCGCCTGATCGTTCCGCATACGGAATTTTATGGCCGGCCTCCTCGGAAGCCGGCCTTTTTATATGCGCATGTGCAAGCGCATTTTGAAAAAGGAGAGGGCGGCACCCGGATTTCTCCAGGAACCGCCCCGCTCTCAACGCCCCCTCAGGCGTTTAGCATTAGACCTTCTTGACCGGCTTCTTGGTCGTCTTGTGGGCAACCGGCTTCACCGGGGTGCAGACCTTGTGGCTCTTGCCGTCCTTGCCCTTTTCCATCTTGCAGTGCTGGGCGGTCTTGGTGGATTTCTTCACAACGTGATGGGTGTGAGCGGGCTTGGCGGGCGCCGTGGCGGCTGAAGCATAGCCAACCATCGGAGCGAGGGCCAGCGAAGCGGCGAGAGCGAGAGCGGAGAGCTTGGTCATGGTAATTCCTTTCAAGGGTTTGCCGGCGGGGCCGGTCAGGGTTTCGGCAGGTTCGGCTGGGCGCCCATGAGATGCAGGCTCTTCACGTAGTAGCGCAGTCCCTGTGCCGGCTTGCCGGAAGCACACAGGCTCCGGGCTTTGCCGAGTTCGGCCTGGGCCTTGTCACCACCGAGATCCGGATGGATCTTCAGCAGGCCAGCGGCCTGGGCTTCCAGGGCCTGACAGCGTTCCACCGGCTTTGTCGGCCGGGAGGCCGCCTGCTGCGCCACCGGCGCTGCAAGAACGGTACACACCGTGAGGAGCAGGCAGAGGCCGGATAGGATCACCGGAGCTGCCTTGCGTTTCATGGATCGTCTCCAAATCAACCGAGTACCGTTCTAGGCCTGCCGTTTTTCTGCCGTTTGTCTGGCGCACCCGGTTTTTGTAACAAAGTGTTTCCACTCACCCCGCCCGTTGACGGGCGAAACCGCCGCAGGCAACTCAAGCCATCATGCGTGATACTCACACTCCGATTCTGATCGTCGATGACGACCGCGAAACCTGCGCATTGGTGCGCCAGTACTTTGAGCGTCATGATTTCGCCGTCGCCGTTGCGCATGACGGTCAGAGCCTGATGCGGGAACTGGAACGCGCCAAGCCTGCGCTCGTGATTCTCGATGTGATGCTTCCCGGCAAGAATGGATTCGATCTCTGCCGCGACATTCGCGCCGCTTCCGATGTGCCTGTCATCATGCTGACCGCGGTCAACGATCTGACCGACCGGGTCGTGGGCCTTGAAATTGGCGCCGATGATTATGTGCCGAAACCCTTCGAGCCGCGCGAACTCCTTGCCCGCGTGCGCGCCGTGATCCGCCGCAAATCCGGCGCCATGTCAGCTAAGCCTGATGAGGACCTGCGCGGTTTCAGTTTCGACGGATTTTCGATCAGCCTCGCCACGCGCGAAGTGAAAGCCCCCGACGGCGTGGTCGTTCCCCTGACCGCCGCCGAATTCGATCTCCTGGCAGCCTTTGTGCAGAACCCGCGCCGCACGTTGACGCGCGACCAGCTGCTGGAGCTCACCACCGGCCGCGAGGTGCTGGCGTTCGACCGCAGCATCGATATTCTGATCAGCCGCCTGCGTAAAAAGCTGGAACGCAACGCAACCGCTCCCTCGCCCATCCAGACCATTCGCGGCACGGGATACTTCTTTTCGGCCTCGGTGCAAAAGACATGATGCGCTTTTGGCCACGTTCGCTGCCGAGCTGGATCCTGATCCTCCTGGTGCTCACGCTCGCCGCTACGCAAGCCCTCACACTGATCACCGTGTCGCGCGAAATCACCCGCACCAACCGGATGCAGGATCTCTTCCGCCTCGGCGAACGCATGATGGTGATTGCGCGCGAAATCGCCGACACCCCACAAACCCAGCGCGATACATTCCTCGAAAACATCGATGGCGTCGGCCTTGAGGCCAGCATCAGCCGCGAACCGGCGGTGAGCGCGGTTGTGGCGCCCGATGACGAATTGGCCGAACTGGAAGATCTTCTGATGGCGCGGTTGTCGAAGGAAGGAATTCTGGACCTGAGGCTCGATGAGTTGAGCCCCGGCACCTTGCCGCCGGCAACCAGAACGGCGCCGGCATCGGGCGATGGCGTGGTGGAACAGGAGCTTTCCGAGATCAATTCCAGATTTGCAGCCTCAAGCCGCCACCTCGTGTCGATGCAGTTATCAGATGGTGCATGGCTCAACATGTCGGTGCCGACGACGCCCGGGCCTTCGATCATCAATGTCAGCAGCCTGCCGCTGTTCCTGGGTCTGCTGGCCGCCATCATTGCATTGTGCATCTGGGGCGTGCTGGCGCTGGTGGCGCCTTACCGCCAGATGGAACGCGCGGCGGCGAAGATTGGCGATGATCTGAATGCGCCGCCGATTGCCGAGAAGGGCAGCAGCGAGGCGCGCGCCGCAATCCGCGCCATCAACGCCATGCAGGAACGCCTGCAGGACTACGTGGCGGACCGTGAACATCTGGCGGCAGCGCTAGCGCATGATTTGCGCACGCCCCTCACTCGTCTCAAGCTACGCTGCGAGCTGATGAAGGACGGGCGCCAGAAGACCCAGCTCCAGGCAGACGTGCAGGACCTCGAAAACATCATCGCGTCGGTCATCGATTTCGCCAGCATGACGCATGAAGCGGAGGCGATGTCGAAGGTGGATGTCATTTCATTGCTGCAAACCGTGTGCTCCAACTATCGCAAGGCGAAGGTGGCGCCTGAAACCGAAGCGCTTGGCCGCCGCGTCGTGCTGGCGCAGCCCGTAGCACTCGGCCGCTGCATCACCAATCTCGTCGGCAATGCCGTGCGCTACGGCGGTTCAGCAGTGGGATCCGTGCATGATCACGGCACGATGATCGACATCTGGATTGAGGACCCCGGCCCCGGCATTCCTGAGAGCGAACTCACCAATGTCCTGAAGCCGTTTAACCGCCTTGATGCCTCCCGCAATCAGGCCTTCGGCGGAACCGGGCTTGGGCTGACGATCGCCGAAACGATTGCCCGCGCTCACAAGGGTGCGTTGAAATTGGAAAACCGCGCGGAGGGCGGTATACGCGCGATCCTTTCTCTCCCCTCGGAGCGCCTGTCAGGCAGCCTGTGACACGCCGCGCGACAGCGGAAACCATGCCGTGAATGTCGCGCCCTTGTTGGGCATTGACGCGATATCGAGCCCGCCCCCATGCAGCTCAAGAATTTTTTCCGTCGACGGAATGCCAAGTCCGGTGGCGAATTCCTTGGTGGTGAACAAGGGCTCCCTGATTTTCTCCATCACGTCGGGGCTTATGCCGGGCCCATTGTCGGCAATGGATATCTCGACGCCGCGGGCCGAGAGGCTGGTCGCCACGCGGATACACGGATCGTTGCGCACCGGCGCATGCGACACCCACAGCGCATCCGCCGCATTGCTCAAAAGATTGTGGATCACCCGCCGCATCCGCGCACTGTCGAATCCGGTCACCAGCCCGTCCAGGGCAAGATCGCATTCAATGCGGATCTGCTCGGGAAGGGCCTTTGCTTCTTCTTCAATGGCCCCGGCAAGCCAGCCATCGACATCGGCCGGCGCCAGATCGGGGTCCTTTTCATAGGCGAAATCCAGCAGCTTCGTGATGATCAGGTCACAGCGGGTAATGCCGCCATCGATGCGGTTGAGATAGGAGTCGAGATCAAGCGAACTGGACTTGAACTTGCGCCGCATGGCGAACAGCGTTGTGCGGACTCCCGCCATGGGATTGCGCAGTTCATGTCCCACGGTTGTGATCAGTGCGCCAAGCTGCGCCATCTTGCCTTTGCGCAGAATATCCTCCTGCGCCTCGCCAAGCTGGCGCATCTTTCCCGCCAACTCGATATTGAGCCGCGTCACATCATCATTGAGATCGCGAAAAAGAATAGCCATCTCGTTGGCGTCGGACTCTGCCCTGACGGCATCATCACGCGCTTTCAAAAGCGCTGAATTGGTGAGTTCGGCCCGCTTCATGCTGCGCGTGATAAAGAACCAGGAGAATGCTGCGGCGAGCGCGAGTGCGATGACAATTGCGGCGGCGCCTGTTTGCAGCGCCTGGGCAGATAGCGCGGAAAGCTTTTGGAAAAGCTGCGTCAGCCGAAATTGCACGGCCAGCAAAGCCGCTGCTGCGGTTGCCGCAATTGCTCCATAGCCCAATGCCAGCAAGCGGCGAGTCATGATATCCTGCCGTCCAATCAGCGGCAGTCCATCATGACAGGGTTAATTTTCTATGAGGGTCAGGGTTCGGCTTTTACCAGGACGTCGGCCCCGTCCATCTCCATGGAGAGCTTCAGCCCCGCCGATTGCGCCAGAAGGCGGGCATAATAAGGCTGCACCAGACGCGCATCGAGCATCGTCAGGTCAGCCGTGCCCGTCACCACTTGCGAGATAGGCTCCGGCACTTTGGCGCGGTCTCCCTGGGCCCGGGCGGTGAATGTGCCGCCGTCCAGCGCCATTGTCACAGTCCCGCCGCGCGGCACGCCTGCCATCGCCATCAGCAGCATGTTGAGAGCGAGTTTCACTTCCTGCTTGGGGCGGTTTTCCCGTGGCATCTGCCAGTCGAGTTTCACCTTCTCCGAGGCAACGAAGCCTTTGGCCATTTCCCCCGCCTCGCCCATGTCGACAATGGCCCCGGCAGAACCCGCCGCGCCAAAGGCGATGCGGCAGAACTTGAGCTTCGCCGCGGCCGTGCGTGCGGAGGTGCGCACCATCTCGAGCGCCGTCGCCCGCGTTTCGGCATCCACCTCCGGATCGTCATAGAGTTCCAGGCCATTGGCAATCGCGCCCACCGGCGAAATGATATCGTGGCACACGCGGCTGCACAGCAGCGCGGCAAGGTCGAGGTCGGAAAGGCGGGGCTCGCTCATGGCAACTCCGGCAAGTGATTCGGAACTTTCCTTCTAGCATCTGGCGTCATGATTTTCCGCATTGACGGAAGGGGTCTTGCCGCCCATAGAGCGCCTGATTTTCACGAACCGAGTAGTGCTGATGACCCCCTCGCCTTCTGCTGCCATGAGCGGACTGATCCGCCTTTCAATCTCTGCCGGCCGTGAAATCATGGCAATCTATGCCGGCGATTTTTCCGCCAAGGCCAAGGGCGACCTGACGCCGGTGACGGAAGCCGACGAAGCGGCTGAAAAGGTTATTCTGGCCGGGCTCGCCAAGATGGACCCCTCAACCCCGGTGATTTCCGAGGAGGCCGCCTCCGCCGGCCGCATCCCCGACGTGGCGGAACGCTTTTTCCTTGTCGATCCGCTTGATGGCACCAAGGAATTCATCTCCAGGAACGGCGAATTCACTGTGAATATCGCCCGGGTGGAAAACGGCGTGCCGGTCGCGGGCGTGGTGTTCGCGCCAGCCCTTGGGCGCCTGTTCTGGGGCGAACGGGGTGCAGGCGCGGCCGAAGGCCGGGTGGATCATGACCGGCCCGGCACATGGCAGTCCATGCATGTCAGGCCCTGCCCCGCGGATGGCGCCACCGTTGTTGCCAGCCGCTCTCACCGCGACGCCGCGACGGATGATTTCCTGAAGAAAGTTCAGGTCAAATCCCTCTGTTCGGCGGGATCATCCCTCAAATTCTGCCTGATTGCGGCGGGTGAGGCCGATCTTTACCCCCGTTTTGGCCGCACCATGGAGTGGGATACGGCGGCGGGCCATGCCGTCCTGCTGGCCGCCGGCGGCAAGGTTCTCACCACCGAAGGCGATCCGCTGGCTTACGGCAAACGCGCCCGGGGCTATGACAATCCGGGCTTTATCGCCAGCGCCTGAGTGGTTTTGAGGAAGCATTAACCATCCCGTAAGCCCCCTTTGTTAGGGTCCAGGCAGGGCGGAGGGCTGCCATGCGGCTGCCACAGGCTTGCGCCATCTGTGTTCAAGCCCATGAACTGACGAGGTGATATCGATGACGAAGAAGCTTCTCGCCGCAGCGTCGCTGGGCCTTTCACTTGCGCTGGCCGTTCCCGTTGCGTCCCAGACCACGGGTTCCATTTCCAGCTCCACGCGCCCAGCTCATTCCACCTATACGACCGAAGAGGTCATGGCGGCGGGCCATCAGTTTTTCGGCAAGACCACGCGGGGGCTTGCGGAGGCCGTGGAATATGTCTTCCAGAGCCAGGGCGAACCAACCGCCTACATTGTGGGTGAGGAAGGTTCCGGCGCCTTTGTCGGCGGATTGCGCTACGGCGAAGGCACGATTTATTACAAGAACGGCACCAGGCAGCATATTTTTTGGCAGGGCCCGTCCGTCGGCTTCGATTTCGGCGGCAACGGCTCGCGCTCCATGGTGCTCGTCTATAATTCGGAATCGCCGAGCGATCTCTATGCCCGCTTCGGCGGCGTTGAAGGATCAGCCTATTTCATCGGCGGCCTAGGCGTGAATTTCCAGAAGCGTGGCGATATCGTGCTGGCGCCCATCCGCACCGGCGTGGGCGCGCGGCTCGGAGCCAATGTCGGCTATCTCAAATATTCCGGCCGCTCCACCTGGAACCCATTCTGATCTGAAGCCTTGATATGGCCTGAATGTCACTGCAAGACGCGCTCTTACGCTGTCTGCTGAAAGGAAGGCCCATGATCCGACTGTCCACTACCGCCGTGGCAATGTCAGTGTTGGTGGCAGGCTTTGCGGTTTCCCCCGCAATGGCATCGGATGCCGTCGGCCTGTGGCGCATGCAGAATGGAAAAGTCACTGTGCGGGTCGTCGATTGCGGCGGCACCATCTGCGGCACCATTGCGGGCCTCAAGGAACCGATCAGCAAGATCGACGGAAAACCCAAGGTGGACCGCGAGAATCCGGATCCTTCCAAACGGACCCGGCCGTTGATGGGCCTTCCCGTTCTGGGCGGCATGAAACCGACAGGCGACGGGCAGTGGAAAGGCACCATCTACAATCCGGATGACGGGAACACCTACAGCGCCACCGTGACGATGAAGGGCGACGTCATGAAAGTGAAGGGTTGCGTCGCCGGATTTCTCTGCAAAACCAATGTTTTCGCCAAAATAAACTAGAATGGCGGTCCGTGTGGTGGCCGCCTTTTTGCAAAGCCGGGCACAATTGCGTTAAGTCTAGCGCATTGCCGGAGGTTTTATGTCTCAAACCGAAACGCTGCTTCTGGTCGTTCTCGGCTTTTCCCTTGCAGCACTGATTGCGCTGTTTGCGGGCCGTTACCTGTGGAAGTGGGCTGTGCGCATCGGCGCACGCCGGATGCAAAGACAGGCCCCCACTACCATGGCGGAACTGCACACCGAGCGTGACAGGCTCCGCGCCGAATACGCGCTGATTTCGCAAAAGCTCAGTTCGCGTCTTGAAAGCGTGAAAGGCCACATGGCTGAACAGACTGCGGAAGTCTCGCGCACCCGCAATCGCATTGAAGCCCTGACGCTGGAATTGAATGACAAGGATGCCGCGCTGGCAACTCTGAAATCCGAGAAGGACGCATTGGCGGAAAAATTCACGGCCGTTGAAGCAGAGGCCGCCAATCTCAGGCGCGAAACCGCGGAACAGGCCTCGCAGATCACAGCGCTTGAACAACGCCTGCGCGAAGCGGCTGTATCTCTTGAACCTGAAACTGCATCCTTCGCCACCCACATGCCGCAGCTGATGGACGTGATACCCGCGCGCCTTGATGCACATGAACGACCTTCGCCCGCCCCCGCGGATGAAACAAATGCTGAGCCGCTTGACCCGCTCGCAGTGGCGGAGCGTGAAACCGAAGATATCCAGCGCGAGCTCGCACGGCTGGACGCGGCATGGAATGAGAAGCTTTCCGAATTGTCCGCCAGCGGTGCCGCGGGAACGCCCGGTGCGGCCAACGTGGTCTCGCTGGCCAAACGCATCAACAAGAAGCGGAAGCCTCACGTCGCCAAGACGTAAATCTCCCATCGGACATGCGCTCCACCAACAGCCCAGCGGGATGCTGCGGCGGCCCTCGCTGATTAACGCAACGTTCCGCGCTGCTACTCTACCAAATTCACGAGCACCCGATAAGCCGCCTCGATGTCGGCGCGCAGCGCCGCTTCCATTTTTGCCTCATCACGCAGCCGCAGCGCGTCGACCATCACTTGATGATAGGTATTTGCCTTGCCGTAAGTGCCGCGCAGCAGATTGAAATAGGGGCTGATCTGCAGCCAGAGATTCTCGATGACGGCGACCAGCCGCGGCGACCGCGAAGCCCGGTAGATCGAGAAGTGAAAGGCATGGTTGGCGCGCAGATAGGATTTCACATCACCATCGCCATCGGCGTTGGAGGCTTCAAGCCGCCCGCACTCTTCCTCAAGGCGCGTCAACTCCGCATCGGTGATATGGCGCACAGCCCATTTCGCCGCCAGCGATTCAATCTCCAGCCTGACATTGCGGAGATCGTCGAGCGTGGCGCGGCTGAGACGGGGAATGCCAATCGAACGGCCGGAGACGACCGTCAGCGCATTGGCCGCCGTCAGCCGCTTCAGCGCTTCGCGCACCGGCATGTGGCTCACGCCGCAAGCCTCGGAAATTGACTGGATTGTCACCAGGCGTCCCGGCGCGATCTCGCCGTCGAGGATCATGTCGCAGATGCGGCGATAGACGCGGTCCTGCAGCGTTTCGCGATTCAGCGGAACCACTTTCAGACTGGTTTTCAGCTCCGCCGCTTCAGCCATTTTCTGTCGCACCTTGTTCACCAAAGCCGTCTCCGCAAATTAATCATTGATCTTTGATCAAAACAACGAGAATATCTCGCAAGCCACCCAAACAAGAACGCGGCATCGAGCCGGAAGGGGGGCGCGACGGCCAATTTCCTGGGAGGATGAACATGAAAATCTCGAATCGACTGAAGAAACTTGCCGCCTGCACCGCGCTGGCGGCCGGGCTGATTGCCAGCGGCAGCGCCGCGGATGCTGCCGGCAAGCACAAAATCTACCTCAGCATGAGCTACATCGGCAATGATTGGCAGGCCGAAGCCGCCAACATGGTCAAGGCCATGGCGGCACACAAGAGCCTCGCCGACAAGGTGGACCTGCAGGTGCAGGTGGCGGGGCCGAACGCCCAGCGCCAGATCCAGCAGATCAACGCCATGGTGCAGGCCGGCGCCGAAGCCATCGTGATCTATCCCATCTCCCCCACCGCCTTGAATCAGGTGGTCAAGAACGCCTGCGACAAGGGCGTCAAGATTTTCGCCTATGACGGCGAGATCACCGAGCCTTGCGCCCACAACATTTCGATTGATCAGGAAGAAGCAGGCCGCGTCACCGCTGAATGGCTGGCGAAGAAGCTCAACGGCAAAGGCAACATCGTGGTTCTGACCGGCGTGCCGGGCACCTCCGTCGACCAGTTGCGCACCAAGGCAGCGAAGGAAGTCTTCGCCAAATATCCTGACATCAAGATCGTTGCCGAAGCGGTCGGCATGTGGAGCCAGGCCGTCACCCGCACCGAACTGTCGAAGATCACCGCAACCCATAGCTGGGACCAGATCGACGGGCTGTGGTTGCAGGTCGGTTGCTACACCGCGAATGCCATGCAGCTTGAAGCCGGCAAGAAGATCGAACAGCTCCTTCCTTGCGCCGGTGAAGGCTCCAACGGCGGCCGCATCCAGATGCTGCCGGCAGGAACCGAGGTTGAAGGCGCCGCATCACCCTATGCGCCACTCGGCGCCCCGCGCATCTCCTACGCCTCTCCGCCCTATTCCGGCGCTCTGGCGTTGAAGCTTGCGGTGGAAGCGATTGAAGGCAAGGACGTGCCGATGCGCGTGACCCTGCCCCTGCCGCTGGTCACCAACGAAACCATCAAGCTCTGCAAGGAAGGCACCTGGGAAGAAATGAAGGCGGGCTGCAATGCCTTCCTGCCGTCTCTCGTGTCGAATCCCGGCTGGTTCGCCTCGATCTTCTCGGACCAGACCCCCGAGATCGGCCTCGCTGCCGCTCTTGTCGGCCAGCCTGAAGAGTGATCACCTGATCGATCGGGGCGGCGCACTGCCGCCCCCATTCGCCACACCTGCCAGGAGAACGCGAGGGGGCAGCCACTTGCGTCCGCGATCGGGGTTGATTGCATGAGCATAGGGAACGGCGTCCCCGCCGTGAGCGTCAAGGGTGCGCGCAAGGCTTTCGGGCCGACTGTCGCGGTGGACGATGTGTCGTTCAACATCGCCGCCGGAAGCGTTCACGCAAGATCGGGCGAAAACGGCGCCGGCAAGTCGACGGTGGTCAAGCTCCTGTCCGGACTCATCCAGCCCGACGCCGGAGCCATTGAGATCGCCGGGCGCCCGGCAAGCCTCACCTCGCCACGCGCCGCGCACCGCCACGGCATCCAGACCGCCTTCCAGGAAATGACCCTGGTGCGCGATCTCACCGTGCTTGACAACATGATGCTGCCTTACGCGCCCCTTGGGTTCACCGGCGCCATCCGCCGCCGCAAGGCCCGCGCCGAAATCATGGCGCATCTCGAGCGCCTGGGATTCTCCGTCGATCTCGACGAGGAGGTGGGCCGCCTCGACCTGGCGCTGCAACAGAAGATCGAGATCGCCCGCGCCATCTACCGCAAGCCGCAGATTCTGCTGCTCGACGAACCAACCTCCACCCTGTCCGGCAGCGACGTCGACTGGCTGGAACGCCTGATCGCCGGCCTCAAGGCGGACGGCAAGACCATCGTCTTCATCTCCCACCGGATGCGCGAGGTGCGCGCATTCTGCGACCGCCTCACCATCCTGCGCAACGGCAAGCACATCATGAGCGGCGCGGTTGCCGGGGTGTCCGACAGCGACGTGATCGAGAAAATCGTCGGGCGCAGCATCGCGCAAACCTTTCCCCCGCGCCCGGCTGACGCTTCAGCATTCGGCCCTCCCGTGCTGTCAGTACGCGGCCTGAAAGCTGGCGCGAAGCTCGAGGACATCAGCTTTGATTTGCACAAGGGCGAGATTCTCGGCATCGCCGGATTGCAGGGCATGGGGCAGCTCGACCTGTTCCGCGCCTGCTTCGGGATGGCGGAAATCGGCGGCGGCCATTTGCTGATCGACGGCCAGCGCGCCAGCATCACATCCCCCGTCGATGCAATGCGGCCCAACGTGTCCATCGGCCTGGTGCCGGAAGACCGCAAGACCGAAGGCCTGTTCCTCAAACTTGACGGGCGCACCAACGCCTCGATCCCGGTGATCGACCGCTTCGCGCCGCGCCTCCTGATCGACAAGCCATCGGAAGAAGCGGCGGTGCGCCGTGCTTTCGAAACCGTCGAGGTCAGCGAGCGCGCGCTATGGACGAGGGCCGGAGCGTTCTCCGGCGGCAACCAGCAGAAGATCGCCATTTCAAAATGGCTGGTGGCGCAAAGCCGCATTCTTCTCCTGTTCGATCCCACCCGCGGCATCGACGTTGGCACCAAGCACGAGCTCTACGTCATGATGCGCGATTTTGCCAATGCCGGAGGAAGCGTACTGTTCCATTCCACCGAGGCGCCGGAGCTGGTGCATCTCTGCGACCGTGTGCTGGTTCTCTATGCCGGGCGCATGGTCGCCGAGATCCCCGGCAGCAAGCTGAGCGAGGGCGCCATCATGCGCCCGGCACTCGGCCATGAGACGGGCGAGAAAGCCGCATGAGCGAAGCAGCCGCCGTTCCCTCCGCCTTCCGCCGCATGCTGTCGACGCATCGCGGCGTGATCGTTGCCGCCGTGGTGTTCCTTATCCTCTTGGCCACGGTTGACTTCATCAACGCCGGGCCGCTCAGCTATTTTGACATTTCGTTCCTGTCGAGCGGTGGCGCCACCTCGGCTCTCGCCTCGATCGGGCAAACCATCGTCATCCTGTCGGGCGGCTTCGATCTTTCGGCGGGCGCGGTCATCTCGCTGGTCAACGTGACCCTGGCCCGCGCCATGGATCCCGCCGACATGGAGGCCAATATCGCGCTGTGGACCAGCGTTGGTATCGGCATCGGCATGCTGACGGGCGCGTTCAACGGCTTCTTCATCGCCGTGCTGCGGCTGCAACCCATCGTCGTCACGCTGTCCACCATGTTCATTATCCAGGGCCTCACGCTGCTGGTGATGGACAAGCCCGGCGGCTTCGTTTCGCCCTCGCTCGGCAATTTCTATCTTGGCGATGCCATACCCGGCTTCCTGCCCATGCCGCTGGTGGTGGTGGGCGTCACCTTGCTCGCCTGGCTGTGGCTGAAGAACACCCGCCTCGGCACGGCGATCTACGCGGTGGGCAGTGACGCCGATGCCGCTGCCGCCGTAGGCGTGCGCGTCGTGCTGGTGCGCTTCATGGTCTATGTGATCGCAGGCGGCTGCTACGGCCTTGCCGGCGTATTCATCAGCGCCCAGACCGGCAGCGGCGATCCACTGATCGGCAATCCGCTGTTGCTGTCGATGTTCGCGGCGGTGGTGGTGGGCGGCACGAGGCTTGGCGGCGGCCGCGGCGGGCCGCTCGGCACGGCCATCGGCGCCTATATCCTGATGATCGTCGTCAACATCCTGCTCGTCCTCAATGTCTCTGCCTATTATTCCACCATCGCCGAGGGAACCATCCTTGTTCTCGCCGTGCTGGCGGGGTCGGTCACCCGCAACTCGACATTGGCGAAGCAGCTGCGTGCGCTTGCCGTGCGCCTGAATGCCAGGCGCGCCGGAACGCTGGTCTCGCAATTGCCGCAGCAAGACCGCCGCATGGCGCTGGTGCGGCAGGCAAAACCCGTCACCGCTGCCGAACGGCCATCATTCTTCGCCCGCAACGCCGAAGTGCTGCGCTATGCGCTGCCCGCCTATGTTTGTTTCGCCATCGTGGTCATCGTCACCGAGGTCTGGCTGGGCGGCGCCATCCTCAATCCGAGTTACTGGAATTCGCTTGTCGTTCTTTCCTGCTTTCTCGCCATCCTGGCGCTGGGCCAGGGCACCGTCATCCTGACAGGCGGGCTTGATCTCTCCGTGCCGTGGACCATCGGCTTGTGCGGCATCATTCTCGCCGGCATGGTGAAGGGCTCGGATACGGCGCTCATCTATGCGCTCCCCACGGTACTGCTGCTCGGCTGCCTCATCGGCCTGATCAATGGGCTGGGCATCGTGTTTCTTGGCCTTTCGCCCATCGTCATGACGCTCGCCACAAACGGCCTGCTGCAGGGTGCGGCACTCCTCTACTCGAATGGCACACCGGATGGCTTTTCCTCGCCGATGCTGCGCTGGTTCATGACCGGCAAGATCGGCTTCATCGCGCCCGTCGTGCTGTTCATGGTGCTGTTTGTGATCGCCGCCGTCACGCTGCTTGGCCGCACGCCCTTCGGCCGCCGCGTCTATGGCATCGGCAATGGCAGCAAGGCAGCTGAAATTTCCGGCATCGCCGTGGGCCGCACCCTGGTGCTGGTCTATGTGCTCTCGGCCGTGTGTTCGTGCCTCGTCGGCATATTGCTCACCGGCTTTTCCGGCCAGGCGAGCCTTGGCATGGGCGATGACTATCTGCTGCCGTCGATTGCCGTCGTGGTGGTGGGCGGCGCCCTCATCACCGGCGGGCGCGGCCACTATCTCGGCATGCTTGGCGGTGTGCTGCTGCTAACCGGCTTGCAAACCCTGCTGGCCGGAACCACCCTGCCCTATGCCACGCGCGCCATCCTGTTCGGGCTGGTTGTGCTCGGTGCCGTCATCGCCCTGCGCGATCGCAAGACCTGAGGAGTGAAGACATGAGCAACAAGGCTCCAACATCAGCCACGGATTTTCTCGGCGGCATCGCCGGCCAGCGCGTGCTTGTAACGGCGGGCGCCGGAGGCATCGGCTTCGCCATCGCCGAAACGCTTGCCGCATTGGGCGCCCGCATCGCCATCTGCGACGTGTCGGACGCAGCCATTACGCAGGCGAGGAAGGCGCTGCCCGGGATCATCGCCTGCAAGGCCGACGTTTCCTCCGATAAGGATGTGGACGCGATGTTCGCGCTGGTGGCGAAGGAACTGGGCGGCCTTGATGCGCTGATCAACAATGCCGGCATCGCAGGCCCGACGGGCGGCATCGACGAGATTTCACCCGCCGACTGGCGGCGCTGCATCGACATCTGCCTCACCGGCCAGTTTCTGTGCGCGAGGCTTGCCGTACCGATGCTGAAAGCGGCGGGCGGCGGCTCGATGATCAACATGTCATCCGCCGCGGGCCGCCATGGCTATGCCTTCCGCACCCCGTATTCCGCCGCCAAGTTCGCCGTGGTGGGTCTGACCCAGAGCCTCGCCAAGGAACTGGGGCCGTCGCGCATCCGCGTCAACGCCATCCTGCCCGGCATCGTCGAGGGCCCGCGCATGGACAAGGTGATCGCCGACCGCGCCAAACAGGTGGGCATCAGCCACAAGGAGATGGAAACACGCTATCTCGAGAAGGTGTCGCTGCGCCGCATGGTCAGCCCCTATGATGTCGCCAGCATGGTCGCCTTCCTGCTGTCGGATGCGGGCATCAATGTTTCGGGCCAATCGCTGGGAGTGGATGGCAATGTCGAAACCCTCTGAGGCGGCCATGAACACCGCCATTGTCGGATCGGGCTTCATCGGCCGCGCCTGGGCCATCAGCTTCGCCCGCGCCGGAGCCAACGTCAGGCTATGGGACCAGGCTGATGGCGCGGCTGAAAAGGCCGTTACTTACATCGCAGGCGTGCTTGATGATCTGGCGGCGAATGATCTTTTGAACGGTCAGGCCACAAGCGCCGTCCTGTCGCGCATCTCCGCCGTTGCAAAGCTTGACGATGCATTGGCGCTGGCGACCCATGTGCAGGAGAACACGCCGGAGATTCTCGACATCAAGATCAAGGTGTTCCAGCAGCTCGACGCGGTATCGCGCCCCGATGCCGTGCTGGCCAGCTCCACCTCGGCACTGCTTCCCTCGCGCTTCACCGAAGGGCTGAAGGGCCGTGGCCGCTGCCTCGTCGTTCACCCCATCAACCCGCCCTATCTCATCCCCGCCGCCGAAGTGGTGCCGGCGCCCTGGACAACACCCGAGACAGTGGAGCGCACGCGGCAGTTCCTTGTCTCCGCCGGGCACGCGCCGCTGGTGATGAAGAAGGAATTGGACGGCTTCATCATGAACCGCATGCAAGGCGCACTTCTGGAAGAAGCCTTCCGGCTGGTGGCCGATGGCTATGCCAGCGTCGAGGATGTCGATATCGGCATCCGCGATGGGCTGGCGCTGCGCTGGTCGTTCATGGGGCCGTTCGAAACGATAGACCTCAACGCGCCGGCGGGCGTGCGCGACTATGCCGAGCGTTATCAGGGCATCTATGAAAATCTGTTTCCGCAAATGCAGCGCCGCGTCGATTGGGTTGGGCCGGTGATGGATCAGGTGGAGCCCGAGCGCCGCAAGCTGCTCCCCGCAACAAAGCTGCAGGAGCGCCAGGTGTGGCGCGACAAGCGGTTGATGGCATTGGCGGCGCACAAGCGCCGTGCCGCAAAGGAGATCGGCAAATGACAGCGCCCACCGGAAAGGTCATCATCACCTGCGCCATCACCGGCGCCATTCATACACCCACCATGTCGCCCTATCTGCCGATCACCCCGGAGCAGATCGCCAGTGAAGCCATCGCCGCCGCCGAAGCGGGCGCCGCCATCCTGCATCTTCATGCCCGCAACCCGGAGAACGGCAAGCCCGACCAGACGCCGGAGGCCTTCTTGCGCTTCCTGCCGCGCATCAAGGCGGCGACCGGTGCTGCCATCAATATCACCACCGGCGGCAGCCCCTACATGACGATCGAGGATCGCGTGAAGCCCGCCGCCACCTTCAAGCCCGAGGTCGCCTCGCTCAACATGGGCTCGATCAATTTCGGCCTTTACCCCCTGCTCGACAAATTCAAGACCTTCAAGTTCGACTGGGAGAAGGCCCACCTCGAAGCCACGCGCGATCTCGTGTTCCGCAACAGCTTCAAGGATATCGAGTACATCCTCAAGACCTGCTACGACAACGGAACGCGCTTCGAGTTTGAATGCTACGATATCGCGCATCTCTATAATCTCGCGCATTTCGCCGCCCGCGGCCTGGTGAAGCCGCCGTTCTTCGTGCAGTCGGTGTTCGGCTTGCTTGGCGGCATCGGCAGCCATCCCGAAGATGTGGCGCATATGAAGCGCACCGCCGACCGGCTGTTCGGCGACAGCTACCGCTGGTCAGTGCTGGGCGCAGGCGCCGCCCAGCTTCGCGTCGCAGCCCAGGCGGCGGCACTCGGCGGCAACATCCGCGTCGGGCTGGAGGACAGCCTGTGGGCGGGCAAGGGCAAGCTCGCCAAATCCAACGCCGAACAGGTGCAACTGGCGCGCAAGATCATCGAAGGTCTCGGCATGCAGGTGGCGACGCCCGACGAGGCGCGCGCCATTCTTGAGCTCAAGGGCGCCGACAAGATTTCATTCTGAGGGCATCTCATGCTGCGCATCGAAGTTTTCAGCGAAGACCGCAACGCCCTTGGCGAGGGGCCATTGTGGGATGTGGAAGAGCAGCGCCTGTACTGGATCGATTCCTATGGCCCCGCCGTTTATTCCAGCGATGTCAAAGGCGGCGATCGCAAGCACTGGCCACTGCCCGAACCAGTGGGCTCGCTGGCGCTCCGCCGGAAGGGCGGCGCCATCGTGGCGCTCCGCTCGGGCTTCCACGCGCTCGACTTCAAGACCGGCAAGGTCACCCTGATCGCCGAAACCCAGCCCGGTGAACTCACGCCGCGCCTCAATGACGGCAAGGTGGACCGTCAGGGCCGCTTCGTTGCGGGCTCGATGGACTTCGAAGAGCGCAACGGCGTCGGCAAGCTGTTCCGGCTCGACCCTGATTTATCTGTGCATGAACTCGACAGCGGCATTATCTGCTCCAACGGCCCATGCTGGAGCCTCGATGGCAAGACGCTCTACTTCGCCGACACCGGTAAGCGTCTGATCTATGCTTATGACTATGACACCGCCACCGGCAATGTGCGCTCGCGCCGGGTGTTCACCAGCTTCGAGAAGCTGCGTGGCCTGCCCGATGGCGCGACGGTTGACGCCGAAGGCTATGTGTGGAGCTGTGAAGTCTATTCCGGCCGCCTCATCCGCTTTGATCCCAACGGCGTCGTCGACCGCATCGTGGGCCTCCCGGTGCAATCAACCACCAGCCTGATCTTTGGCGGGCCAAATCTCGATATCGCCTTCGTCACCTCGATGGCCCGCCCGCATGACAATGCCTATCACCGCGAACGTGAAGCCGGCTGCGTATTCGCGGTGCACGGGCTGGGCGTTCGCGGCGTTCCCGAACCCCGCTTCCAAGGATAGAGGAGATAGACCCATGAAGATCGAAGTCCTGGTGGACGTGAAAACGACGCTCGGCGAAGGCCCGCTGTGGGATGTCGAACAGCAGCGCCTGTACTGGATCGACGCGGCGGGCATGCGGGTCTTCCGGGCCACCGCGCAAGGGGCCGAGATCCGCGCCTGGGACGTGCCATCGCGCGTCGGCTCGATCGCCATCCGCAAGGATGGCAAGGGCGCGATCTGTTCTCTGGCCAAAGGCTTTTACGCGCTTGATTTTATCACCGGCGAAACGTCGCTCATCGCCGAGATCGAGCCCGACCGCCCCACGAACTGGATCAATGACGGCAAGGTGGACCGCAAGGGGCGCTTCTTTGCCGGCACCATGGACAGCCAGGAGTCCGGCCCCAACGGCGCGCTCTACCGGCTTGATCCGGATTTCAAGGTCACCAGGGTGGAAACGGGAATCATCGTGTCGAATGGCCCGTGCTGGAGCCCCGACAACAAGACCTTCTATTTCGCCGATTCATGGTCGGGTGAAATCTGGGCCTATGACTATGACATCGCGAAAGGCACGCTCGCCAACCGCCGTACCTTCACCAAGGTCAACACTACCAATGGCGGCGCTGCCGATGGATCGACGGTCGATGCGGAAGGCTGTGTGTGGAACGCCAATGTCTATGACAGCAAGCTTTACCGCTATACGCCTGACGGCAAGGTCGAACGCATCATCGAGATGCCGGTGAAGAAGGTGACAAGCGTGATGTTCGGCGGCCCCAACCTCGACGTGCTCTATGTGACCTCGATGGCCAAACCGCCACTGCCGCGCTTTCCCGCCGACGGCGTGCTGCGCGGCAGCCTGTTCGCCATCACCGGCCTTGGCATCAAGGGTTTGCCGGAATCCCGCTTCGGCGGCTGAGGCGATAGGCCTGCCGCAGCACCTTGCGTAAAAACAGCTGCGCGAGTTGCGAGGTAAGCGCTGCGGCAGCAACGCCCCAATTTTGGAGAGAGACGCGGGGCAGCGCTCTCTTTAAAGTTTTGATTGGGAAATTTTGGGATGGCGCTCCCGACGGGAGTGCCGAAAATCAATGAAACTGGCCTTTTCTTGCCGAAAAGGTGTACACCCTGCTCCATTGCTTTTCATAGCGTTATGGATCGAGTGCACACCCTTATGAATGTCGTGTGCGATCCGGATGTTCCCGTATGCGGCTGTCCGAACTTGCTGAGCCGCTTCACTTCAAGTTGCCTGGGATTTGAATTTCTCTCTCAGCACGTTCTTCTGCACCTTGCCCATCGTGTTGCGCGGCAGGGCATCGAGGAAGAACACATGCCGGGGGTGCTTGAACTTCGCCAGCCGCGCCGACAGGGCTGCTCCGATGTCCGGCCCTTCGATCTGCGCGCCCTTGGAGCGGACGATGGCCACCGCAACGCATTCCCCGAAATCCGGGTGCGGCAGGCCGAACACCGCGCTTTCGTCCACGCCCTCGATCTGATCGACGGCAAGTTCGATTTCCTTCGGGTAGATGTTGAAGCCGCCCGAGATGATGAGATCCTTCGACCGGCCGATGATCGAGAGATAGCCGTCTGCGTCGATCAAGCCCAGATCGCCGGTGATGAAGAACCCATCGGCGCGCAGCTCGGCCGCGGTTTGCTCAGGGAGCTGCCAATAGCCCTTGAAGACATTGGGCCCACGCACTTCGATGCCACCGATTTCGCCCTGCGGCAGGGGTTTGCCATCGGCATCGGTGATGCGCACCTCCACCCCCGGCAGCGGCAGCCCCACGGTGCCGGGCTTCCGCACGCCATCATAGGGGTTGGACGTGTTCATGCAGGTTTCCGTCATCCCGTAGCGTTCGAGGATGGCGCGGCCGGTCTTCCGCTGCCAGGCCTTGTGCGTTTCGGCCAAGAGCGGCGCCGAGCCGGACACGAAGAGCCGCATTCCCGACAATCTCTCCGCCGCAAGCTCCGGCAGTTCCAGAAGCCGCGTATAGAAGGTGGGCACGCCCATGAGCACGGTGGCGCGGCCAAAATCCGCGAGGATCGCGCGCGCGTCGAACTTGCTGTGATAGATCAGCGATGAACCGGCGATCAGCGTCACATTGACAGCCACGAACAGGCCGTGAGTGTGAAAGATCGGCAGGGCGTGGATCAGAACATCCTTGGCGGTGAAGCGCCACAGATCACACAGGGCCGCGGCATTGGAACTCAAATTCGCATGGGTGAGCATTGCGCCCTTCGAGCGCCCCGTCGTGCCGGATGTATAGAGGATGGCGGCGAGATCATCGGGCCCGCGTGGCACGGGCGCGGTAATCGGCGCACTTGCGGCGATCGCCTCGGCAAAGCTGCCAGCACCCTTGCCGTCCAGCGTGAACATCGCCGCAACACCAGCCTCATCCGCCATTGGCCGGAGCGCCGCCTCCTGGGCTGGATCGCAGACGAATATGCGCGGGCCCGCGTTCTGCAGGAAATGCGAGAGCTCCGCTGCCGTGTAAGCGGTGTTCAGAGGCAGAAACACGCCCCCGGCGATGATGGTGCCGAGATAAAGCGCCAGCGCCTCCAGCGATTTTTCAACCTGAACCGCAACCCGGTCACCCGGCTGAAGCCCGGCGGAGATGAGCGCGCTTGCGGCCTTCTCCGCACTTGTCCAGAGATCGCCGTAGCTCCAGCTTCGGCCACCCGGCACGGCGGTGGCGAAGTGATTGCGCTCACGCCCGGCCGAGCCCTTGCGGAGCGCCGCGGCGAGATGATTTCCTTGATACATTGTTCAGCCCTTTCGCATCATATCGGTGACGAGGCGCCTGACGCTTGCCGAGACGATGATTTCGCCACGGTTCGAATAGGCCTCGTGATTGCGTTCGATGTCCGACGGTTCGTAGAGATAGTTCACCATCACGCCCCACGAACCCTCGATCCCCTTGGCGCTCGTGTCGGCCTGGGTGTGGATCGCTTCCAGCCTTGCGCCGTTGCCCAGATGGAATCGCGCCACCGGGTCGAAAGCGCCGCCGTTCTTGCCTCTCGCCTTGACGAGATACTGGGCCGCCAGTTCGATCAGTCCGGGATTGGCGAGATCGCCCTGCTCCAGGGCTTGCGCGGCCGCCAATTGCCGCGCTGACAGCGCGCCCTCCCTGACCTGCTGGCTCACCCATTTGCGCAGGCCCGGAACCGGCGAGAGGGTGACGAAGGTCGTGATCTGGCTAAACTCCCGCTGCAATTCCTCGACCACCTGCTTGATCAGGAAATTGCCGAAGGAAACCCCGCGCAAGCCGTCCTGGCAGTTGGAAATCGAATAGAAGACGGCGGCGCGGGCCGAGACCGGGTCCAGCACCGCGCGGCTCTCGCTGAGCAAATCCTGGATCCGGTTCGGAACCTTTTCGGTGAGCGCCACCTCGACGAAGATCAACGGGTCGTCATCGAGGGCGGGATGAAAAAACGCATAGAGCCTCCGGTCAGCGGCCGCGACGCGGCGGCGCAGATCGTCCCAGCCGGTAATTTCATGCACCGCCTCATACTGGATGATCTTTTCCAGAATGGAGGCCGGCGTTGACCAGTCGATGCGGCGCAGCTCCAGAAAGCCACGATTGAACCAGGAACTGAACAGGTGCCGGAAATCCGCATCGAGCGGTGCGAGTGACGGATCATCGGCAATGAGCGCCAGCAGATCATTGCGCATCACAACGAGCCGCGCGGTGCCGCCGGGCGCGCGGTTGAGGCGTCTGATCACTTCCTGGCTGCGCGGTTCGGAGGCGAAATGCACGGCCCGCAAGGCCGCCGGTCCCTGGCTCTTCCAGCGCTCGATGGCGTTTGTGACCGCGGCTGGATCAGCACCGAACCGGTCGCGCAGATCGGCAAAGAAGCCGCGCCGCTTTTCCTCGGAGAGTTTGGCATAAGCATCGAGGATTGCCGAGGCCTGCGCCAGCCCCGTGGCTTCGCCCTTGCTCGACAGAAGCCCTTCGCACATTTCGGTCAGGGTGGCCGCTGGCGGCTGCGGCGCAAGCAGGCCACGGCCGGTGTCCGTGATGCGGGCCAGAAGATCGCGTAGAAATCCGATGTCGCGCGTCATCCGATCGTTCCCTTGTCTGTTTCTAGCGGCTATGCGCAGCGCGGGCGTTGCCGCCGTCCTTGCAACGGCGTGGCGAAAGCCTATGGGGTTTGGCGCGCGCCGGTTTTGGCGGTAGCCGGTTGCGGCACCCGCTGGTTCGGCCAATCGGTGGCGCGATGATAGGATTGGCCCATCGCGAGGATCCGCGCATCGGCCCCGGTTGGCCCGAACAGCTGCATCCCCATGGGCAGGCCATTGCCGCCAAAGCCTGCGGGCAGGCAAAGCGAGGGCAGGCCGATCAGCGACACCGGCACCACCACCTCCATCCAGCGATGATAGGTATCCATCGCCTTGCCGTTGATCTCCTTCGGCCAGCGCCAGTCTGCGGGGAAAGGCCAGACTTGTGCGGCGGGCATGGCGAGCGCATCGAAGCGTTCAAAGAGCCGCGCGGCCCCGGCATACCAGCGCGACCGGATGAGGGATGCCTGATAGACTTCGGCGGCGCTGAGGTTCCGGCCGCGCTCGATCTCCCAGATGGTTTCGGGCTTGAGCTGCGCGCGCCTCGCGGGATCGTCGTAATTCGCCTGCATGCCGCTTGCATTCAGCATGGAGCGGAGCGTCAGCCATGCGTACCAGAGTTCCTCCGCGGGGAACGGCGGCGGCAGCGGCTCGATGATCGCGCCCAGTCCTTCCATGGTTTTGAGTGCGGCTGTGCACTGATCGAGAATGCCCGGCTCACAAAGATAGGCGCCGCCCCAATCAGCCACCCAGCCGATGCGCTTGCCGCGCATATCCGCCGTCAGAAGATCGGCGAAGGGCTGGCTTGGGCGCCCGAACGGCGCTTGCGGGTTTGGCCCCGAAAGCGTTTCGAGAAGCCGGGCGAGATCTTCGATGGTGCGCGCCATCGGCCCTTCGGTCGCCAGCGTGTGAAGGAACATTTCGCCATTGGCGTCGGGCGGCACCAGCCCATAGCTGGGGCGAAAGCCATAGACATTGCAGAAGGCCGCCGGGTTGCGCAGCGATCCCATCATGTCGGATCCATCGGCGACCGGCACGAGCCGCGCCGCCAGGGCCGCCGCCGCACCGCCCGACGAGCCGCCGGCACTGCGCGTGGTGTCATAGGGATTGCGCGTCGCGCCGAACACCGGGTTGAAGCTGTGCGATCCATGCCCCCATTCGGGCGTATTGGTCTTGCCGATGAAAATTGCGCCCGCGGCGCGAATCCGCGCGGCGACGAGATCGTCCGTGTCCGGAATGAAATCGGCAAAGAGCGGCGAGCCCCAGGTGGTCCGCAAGCCCTTCGCCGCCACCAGATCTTTGAGAGCAACGGGAATGCCGTGCAGCCAGCCGCGGCGCGCTGAGCGATCGGCGGCCCGTGCCTCGGCCATCAGCTCGTCACGCGGGCGCAACGATACAATGGCATTGACTGCCGGATTGACCGCCTCGATCCGGTTAAGGAACGCCGCCATCACATCTTCGGCGCTGAAGCTCGCCTGTGTAAGGCCGCGTGACAGATCGGATGCGCCAAGCGCTGTAACGTCCACTCGTCCAATCTCCCGCTCACATCATTCAGATGGGCCGGGGGGCGGAAAGCCCCCCGGTTCGTTTCGCCGGGCAAGGCCCGCTTATTTCTGCAGCTCGGTCCAGATCGCCTTCACATATTCCTGCGCCTTGCCGCTGCAGGTCGGGATGAAGTGCGCCTTGGCGGCGAGTTCGGGCGGCGCCGTCAGTTCCGGCGCGTCCTTCATGTCGGCCGGCATGAAGGGCTCCGACCCGTCGATGCCGTTGGCATAATGGGCGAAGGCCGAGATCAGCGCGGCGTTTTCGGGCTGGGCGATAAAGTTGAGGAACTTGTAGGCCTCATCGACATTCTTGGCATCCTTCAGCAGCGCCACGGAATCCATCCACAGCGGATAGCCTTCCTTGGGATAGCCGTATTTCACGTCACCCTTGGTGTTGATGCGGATGCGCATGGTGGAGCCGTTCCAGTTGACCGAGGCCGCCCAGTCGCCGTTCGACATGTGCTCGGTCGCGCCATAGTCCATCGACATCCAGTCGGGCTTGGCGGCGATCAGCGCATCGCGGGCCTTCTTCAGCACCGCCGCGTCCTCCGTGCAGGGCTCGCCACCCGCCCACATGACGGCGAGGCTGACAACGTCGTTCATCTCCGGAACGACGTTGATCTTGCCCTTCAGCTCCTTCGGAACGTTCAGGAAGATGTCGGAGGTGTTGATGTCACCCGAATAGACCTTGGTGTTGACGGCCATGCCGGTCGTGCCCCACTGCCACGGGATCGTGTATTTGCGGCCCTTGTCCCAGGCCACGTCCATCCACTTCGCCGAGATGTTCTTGTGGTTGGGGATCTTCGACAGGTCCAGTTCCTGCAGCAGGCCCTTTTCAACATAGATCGGCACGTAGTTGGCCGAGGGCACGACGAGGTCGAAGCCGGCGCCACCCGCCTCGATCTTGGCCATTGCCGCATCGTTCGAATCGTAATCGGTCACCGTCACCTTGATGCCGGTTTCCTTTTCGAATTTCGCAAGAAGGTCGGGGTTGGTGTAGTTGCCCCAGTTGTACAGCTGAAGCTGGCCTGCGGCATTGGCGAGCGTCGTGCTTGCCAAGAGAACGGCTGCGGCAACGAAGTATTTCCTCATGGTCGTCTCCCTGTTGGTTGTCTGTAAAGGTCAGTCTTTCTTCCGCGTCAGCACGAAGAAGGCGGTGAGCATGGCCACGGTCACGGCCAGTAGCATGGTGGAAATGGCATTGATCTCCGGCGTCATGATGCGGCGCATCTGGCCGAGCATGTAGGTTGGCAGCGTATCCTGCCCGCCGGATTTCACGAATTCGGTGATCACCACGTCATCGAGCGAGATGACAAGCGCCAGCATCGCCCCTGCCAGGATGCCCGGCAGAAGCAGCGGCAAGGTGACAAAGCGAAAGGTCTGCCAGGCGGAGGCGTAGAGATCGGACGCCGCGGTTTCGAGCGTCGTGTCCATGCCCTCGAGCCTGGCGCGGATCGGCAGATAGGCGAAGGGAATGCAGAACGCCGAATGGGCGATGATCAGATAGCCGAGCCCCTGATAGCCGGTGGCGATCTTGATCATCGCGAAGAGGATCAGCAGGGCCACGGCGGTGACGATCTCGGGCACCATCAGCGGCTGGTTGATCATCACGTAGATGAACGTCTCGCCCTTGAACGATTTGCGCCTCGTGGTGCCGAGCGCCGCAAGCGTTGCCGCCGAGGTTGCGATCAGGCTTGCCGAGGCGGCGATGATGAGCGAGCGCATCGTCACGTCCTTCACCTGATCGTTCGCCCAGGCTTTCCGATACCAGTCGAGGCTGAGGCCGCCCCACACCGACATGGTTTCGCTGCCGTTGAAGGAGAAGGCGATCAGCGTGAGGATCGGCACATAGAGCGCGATAAAGACAGCGACGGCCATCACCGTGAAGCCCGGTATATGCGCAATCGAGAAGCGGCGCTCAGCCATTTTGGGCACCCTTGTTCGCGTAGCGGACGTAAATCAGAAGCGCGGCGGTCACGATGATCAGCAGCGTCATCGACAGCGCGGCGCCCAGCGGCCAGTTGCGGCCCTGGCCGAATTGCAGCTCGATGAAATTGCCGATCATCATCTGCTTGCCGCCGCCCAGCACGCGCGGCGTCACATAGGCGCCGAGCGAGGGCACGAACACCAGGATCGAGCCCGCGATGATGCCGGGCTTGACGATCGGCAGGATCACATGCCGGAGAACCTGCCAGCGGCTGGCGTAAAGATCATAACCCGCTTCCAGAAGGCGCATGTCGAACCGGTCGATCGCCGCGAACAGCGGCAGCACCATCAGCGGCAGATAGACATAGGTCATGCCGATGAACACCGCGGCATCGGTATAGATGATGCGCAGCGGCTCGGTGATGATGCCGAGCTTCAGCAGCACCGTGTTCAGCAGGCCCTCGACGCGGATCACCTCGTTGATGGCGAAGGTGCGGATGAGCAGATTGGTCCAGAACGGAATGGTGATCAGGAACAGCCAGAACGCCCGCGCCTTCGGCGGGCGCGTGGCGATGAACCAGGCGGTCGGGAATCCGGTGATGAAGGTGAAGATCGTCGTCAGCAGCGACAGCTTCACCGAACGCAGGAAGATCGTCAGATGCGCGTCGGCCAGCTTCAGTGTGCCATCGAAAATATCGCGGTTGAAGATGATCTGCGTCCAGCCGTCGGTGGAGAAAATCCACTCGACATTGCCATATTGGCCGGGCGTCAGAAACGAATAGACGGCGACGATGAGCAGCGGCCCCGCCGCCGCGATCGTGAGTATTATCAAGGCGGGCGCGGACAACAGCCAGCCGTTGCGCGCCGAGCGGGCGGTCTGGCGTTCTTCGAGGCTCGCCATCTCAGTTCCCCAAAACCTGCGCCGCGCCGGCGGCGAATTTGATGCCGACCTCGGAGCCTTCGCTCAGGCCGATGTCACCGGAGGCCGGGCATTGCAGGCGCGCCATGAGTTCGGATTTGTCGGCGAGCGTCAGATGGCAATGCACGTCGGTGCCGAAATAGACGAGATTGCGGATGGTGGCGGGCAAGGCGCCGGCTGAGCCTGGCGGTGAAATGCGCACCTGTTCGGGGCGCACCGTTACCGTGACATCGCCCGTCTGCCCTTCAGCACCCATCGCATCGATGAGGCCGCCGGCCGCCAGCGTCACTTTGCCATTGGCCACCCGCGCGGGCAGGAAGTTCGTTTCGCCGACGAAGGACGCCACGAAGCGGTTTGCCGGGTGCGTATAAATATCGCGCGGACTTCCGGTCTGCTGGATCTTGCCGGCGCTCATGACCGCGATGCGGTCGGACATCGTCAGCGCCTCTTCCTGGTCATGGGTGACGAAGATGAAGGTGATCCCCGTCTCATGCTGGAGGCGCTTCAGTTCGATCTGCATTTCCTTGCGCAGCTTGAAATCGAGCGCCGACAGCGGTTCATCGAGCAGCAGCACCTTGGGCTGCGGCGCCAGTGCGCGGGCCAGCGCCACGCGCTGCTGCTGCCCACCTGACAATTGGCTGATCTTGCGTCCCGCCAGCGCCTCGAGGCGCACCAGCGCAAGCATTTTTTCGGCCGTCGCGGCGATTTCGTCCTTCGGCTTGCCCTGCATCTTCAGCGCGAAGCCGACGTTCTCCGCCACCGTCAGATGGGGAAACAGCGCGTAACTCTGAAACACCGTGTTCACGGGGCGGTGGTTGGGCGGCAGTTCGGTGATGTCGCGCCCCTCGAGGCTGATCTGCCCGGCGGTCGGGCTCTCGAACCCGGCGATCATGCGCAGCAGGGTTGTCTTGCCGCAGCCCGATGGGCCGAGCAGCGTGAAGAACTCACCCTTTTTGATTTGAACCGAAACATCATCGAGCGCCCGCACGGCATGCTCGCCCTGGCCAAAATGTTTGGCGACGTTTCGAACGTCAATCGCGATGTCGTTGCTCAAATTCTGGCCCCTGACCCGGTTTTCACGATCCACACCCTGATTTTAAAGACGTTTCGCCGCTTTACTGGCGGCCGCCTTCACTTCTTTATTGCATTTCTTGTATACAAACTCATCTGATATGTATACATTAACAGAATGTGAGTAACCACGCAAGCCGAATTTGCAGAACAATGCCTACTGGCCAAAGTCTTCGCCCATCGCCCCCCGCCACGGCCCCCAGTTTCGGGACAGCCCGCACGTGGAAGCACGATCATTTGCTTCATTTGCCGCCGGTTCAAGCCCCAACCCGCCGCGCTCGCATCGGGCGCGTGGCCCCCGGCGGTGCGGTGCGCGCGAACATTCAGCACTTTGAGCCTTGCACGACGGGCCATCGCCTGTTGCAGGCATGGCGCGAACAGGCGATACGAGTGCCTATCCCCTCCTCACATCAAGCACCCGGCGCACCCCTTCCGCTCATGACGGACTGCACGAGATGACGAAGACAAATCTTGCCGTTGAAATCCGTGACGCGATCGAGCGCGACATTGCGACAGGCGGAATCGATCCGGGTTCCCGCCTGGACGAAGTCAGTCTCTGCAGCAGGTTCGGCGTGTCGCGAACGCCGGTGCGCGAGGCGCTGCGCCAGCTCGTCGCCTCCGGAATGCTCGAGATGCACCCCAACCGTGGCTGCTTCGTCCGCAAGATGGACGTCACCGAACTGATCGAGATGTTTGAAGTCATGGCCGAACTTGAGGCGTTTTGCTGCCGGCTGGCGGCGCGCCGGGTGTCGGAACAGCAGCTGGATCAATTGCAGCAGCTGAACGAGGCCTGTGTCGCCGCCCAGCAGCAGGGCGACCCGGATGGCTATTACTATGCCAACGAAAAGTTTCACCGCTACATCTACGAGCTGAGCGGCAATGCGTTTCTCGCCGAGCAGGCGCGGCAGCTGTCGCTCAAGCTCCGGCCCTACCGGCGCCTGCAATTGCGAATCCGCAACCGCATCGCGGCGTCATCGCAGGAGCACGCCGAAATCCTCGAAGCGCTGCGCTCCGCCGACGCGGAAACGAGCGCCAGCCGCATGAAGTCGCATATTCTGGTTCAGGGCGAGAAATTCTCCGACCTCGCATCGCAGCTCAGGCAGCGTCAGGCCGATCAGCAATAGTTCCAATCCAGCGGCAGATATGCCCGCCTGCTTGCCTGGATCAGGCACAACTCGACGTCCTGGGATCGGTCGAGCACCTGGTGGAGCGTGACGTCCTGGAGGATTTGACGGCTCGCCAGGGAAATGCCCTTTGTGCCGGCGTCACCGGTCGGCCGCCGCTTCCCGGCCTCCAGGAACTCCTTCGACCAGCAGTGATAGAGACTCTCAGCGATCCACTCCCGCCGGCACAGTTTGGCGATGCTGCATTCGTTGTGGAGCCCATCCAGCATGATCCTGACGTTCTCTTCGGCCGAACGCTGATTGCGTGTCGCCCGGGAAGCAGGGATAGACAAGAGCGCGCATGGGCCGCGTAAGGCCCGCGCCACCGCGATGGCCCATGCTGGCGCAACCCCTCACCAGATCGCCGTATGGACGGGGCATCACAGCCTTGCTGAAGTGGCGCACTACACGGCGTCGGCGGATCGCCGCCGCGCCGTCAGGGGGACGGAACAGAAACACAATACTGTAAAATCACCGGATCGGGCTGTAAAATCCAATGCAAGAGGCTGCTATGCATAGAGCGATTTTGCGGGATGGCGCTCCCTGCGGGAGCGGCAAAATTTGGCAACTTCAATAACTTAAGCCGCGGGTGGGACAGAAAATCGTCTCGTATGATTTCGGGGGCTTACGTCGAAAAAGTCCCACCGATTTCACACGACAAGATGCTTCATTACTCCAATCTGCCGCACTGGACTGCGTCGTGTTTCAGCAAGCCGAGGATCGTCTCGCCAGATCGTCCTCACTACGGCTCTGTCGTTCCTTACATATGCGTCGCGCGACCTACTCGGTATCGTCCAACTCTTCGTGCACGGCGGCGATGATATCGAGCCGTTCGCCGGCGGGATCGCCAATGAGTTCGGCGTAGGCGATGGCGATCAACCGCATGATGCTCGCCATCGCGGTGTGCGAAGGCCCTAGCACATGGCTGGCGGCATGTGCGGGCAACACAATTTTCGCGTAGCGCTGCGCCCACAGGACGCTGAGCTGATCGGTGATGATGACGGTACTCATGTGCGTGGTCCGCGCATATTCGAGGATGGGCCGCAGGATGCGTGGGCGCGGCTTGAGGGTCACCACGATCAGCGCGTCACGAGGGCCGGTCATCGCCAGATCTTCGGCCCAGGAGAACTGTTGCTGGCCCAGGAGTTGAACGTCGTGGCGGAGCCGCGACAGCAACTGCCGGCCCAGCCGGGCCAGCCCCTCTTCCGCGCTGAATCCCAGAAACCAGACTTTCGGCGCCTCCTTCAACAGCTCCGCCACCTGCCGCAGCCGATCCGGACGCAGTTCCTCGAAGCTGCGAGTGAGGTTCGATATCTCAAGTTCGAGATGGGCACTGATCGAGCGGCCGGACCCGCTCTGCCGGCTGGGGGCCACCGACAACCGGTAGGGCTCGGTGCGGTTGCGCTCTTCGCGCGATTGTTCGCGCACTTCGTTGAAATCGGCATAGCCCAGGCTGCGGAACAGCCGCGCGGCGGTGGCTTTGGAAACCTCCGCCATCTCCGCCATTTCGGTCGCCGAATAGGTGAGAATGTCATCCTTTCGGTCCACCAGCAGACGGGCGAGCTTCTGCTCCGCCGGCGACAGCTTGTCGAAGCGTTCCTGAATGCGGAGGGTCAGGCGGGTCGACATCGTGCGGTCAGGGTTCCTTCGCGATTACGAATCTTAATGACAGAGTTTCGGAACTGTGAAACACTCGTTTCAATAATACGAAACAAGGAAACACAGGAGGCCCGGATTGTCCACGTCCAAGATCATTCGGCAGCGAATCTGGTCCAAGCTGCATGATGTTGCCAAGCCGGACACACGCTTTCACCTGAATTTTGGCGAAGTCATCCCGGATTTCGAAGGGTCCGAGGCGGCCACCGAGAAGATCGCGGCGATGCCAGAATACAAGGCCTGCAAATATGCCTTCATCACGCCGGACAATTGCCTGGTCGATCTCCGCCGCCGGATGATCGCGGCCGGCATCCCCTTCGTCATGTCGACCTACGGAATCTATCGCGGCTTTCTATACATGGAGCCGGGTCGGGTGCCGAAGGGCGACGAGCTTTATGCCGCCTGGCTCGATGGCATGGAGCATTTCGCGCGGCCCATCTCGCTCGCCGAAATCTCCAGGATGGGCCGTTTCGACCTGATGGTGACCGGCGCTTCGGCGGTTTCGATGGATGGCGTGCGCTTCGGCAAGGGCCACGGTTTCTTCGACCTCGAATGGGGCATGTTCACCGATCTCGGCATCGTCGATGAGGCAACGCCCGTGGTAGCGATCGTGCATGACGTGCAGGTGGTGGAAGACCGCCTGCACCCTAGCGCCACCGACATTCTGGTCGATCACATCGCCACCCCGACCCGGTTGATCAATGTCGAGCGCCGCGCCAAGCGGCCACATGGCGTGAAATGGGAACTTCTCGACCCCGAACAGCTCAAGGCCACGCCGCCGCTGCAGGAACTGCAGAAGCTGCACGGCCTTGCCTGATGTCGCAACTCTGACCCCAGCCTGACGGAGATTGTCATGACGCTTACCGTAACCCGCCGCACCTTCCTGTCCGCCGCAGCCGCCGGCAGTGCCTTCGGCCTGATGGGCGCGCGCGCCCATGCCGCCTCGCCCCTCTCGATGCAGGCGTCGTGGATCAACGATGCCGAATTCACCGGCTACTTTGTGGCGATCGACAACGGCTATTACCAAGCCGAGGGCCTCGATCTCACTTATCTGCCGGGCGGCCCCGATGTGATCCCCGAGGGCTCGCTCATCGGCGGCAAGGCCGATCTCGCCCTGACCACGCCCGACACGACCGTGACGGCGATCACCACCCAGGGCGCCAAGTTCAAAATCATCGGCGCGCAATATCAGAAGAACCCGATCGGCATCGTGTCGCTGGCATCGAAGCCGGTCAAGTCGCCGGCCGATCTGGTGGGCAAGACGCTGGCCGTGCCGCCAGTCAACGTGATCTCGATCGAGGCGATGCTGAAGATCAACAACATCGACAAGTCGAAGGTCAACATCGTTCCCTATGCCTACGACCCGACGCCTTTGATCAAGGGCGAGATCGACGCCTCGCTCGATTTCACCACCAACGTTCCTTACACGATCAAGACGCAGGGCGCCGAGGCCACATCCTTCCTGCTTTATGATTTCGGCTACACGCTCTACAACGACACGGTGGTAGTGACCGAGGACACGCTCAAGGCGAAGCGAAAGGAACTGGTGGCGTGGCTGCGGGCCAGCCGCAAGGGCTGGGCCGAAAATCTGAAAGACCCGGCTGCCTATCCACCAAAATTTGCCGACAGCTGGTTCAAGGGCAATGGCCGCAACAACGACAACGAGGTGTTTTTCAACACCGCCCAGAAGCCGCTGATCGACACGCCGGCCGGCATTTTCGCGATGACGCCCGAGGATATCGACAAGAATATCGCGGCGCTAGGACAGGTCGGCATCAAGGCCACCAAGGATATGTTCGACGCCTCGCTGCTCGCGGAAATCTGATGGCCGGTGACCGGAGCATCAGGCTTTCCGGTGTCACCAAGAGCTTTGTCACGCGCGGCGAGCCGTTCGTCGCGCTTGACAATGTGTCGCTCGATTGCGCGCCGGGCTCGTTCACGGCGCTGATCGGTCCCTCGGGCTGCGGCAAGTCGACGATGTTGCGTCTGGCGCTGGGGCTCGATGCGCCGGATCGCGGCACGGTTGAAGTCGGCGGCCTGACGCCGGCACAGGCAATCTCGACAGGAACGACCGGGGTGGCGTTTCAGGACGCGGCCCTCCTGCCATGGCGCACCGTTGAGGCCAACATTGCGCTGCCCCTCGATGTGCTGGGCCAGCCGCGCGGCAAGTTCACAACCCATATTGCCGATCTGATCAAGCTGGTTGGCCTCAAGGGCTTCGAGAAATCGCTGCCGGGCGAACTGTCGGGCGGCATGCGCCAGCGCGTGGCGATTGCCCGCGCGTTGGTGACCAGCCCCGGCGTGCTGTTCCTCGACGAGCCATTCGGGGCGCTCGACCAGATTCTGCGCCGGCAGATGAATATCGAGTTGCAGCGCATCTGGTCGGAAGCGCGCGCCACCACGCTGCTGGTCACCCACGGCATCGATGAAGCGGTGTTCCTCGCCGACCGCATCGCGGTGATGAAAAGCCGGCCGGGGCGCATTGCCGAGGTGATTGACGTGCCCTTCGCGCGGCCTCGCACCAGTGATCTGCTGACCGATCCGGCGTTCCACAAACTCAACGATGTCGTTGCGAAAGCCCTGCATGGCGGATGACAAGCGCCAGCGCTGGCACATGCTGCGCAATGCCGTGCTGGGCCTGGCGCTGTGGGAGCTGGTCGGGGACTTGAAGCTGGTGGCCGGCGGGGCGCTGCCGTCGCCCTCGCAAATCCTGATCCGCTTCTGGGCCGACAAGGCCGACTACCCGCCGCATGTGCTGGCAACCCTGGAAGCGGCGATTGCGGGCTTTGTCATCGGCAATGTCATCGCCATCGCCGCCGGCATCGCCTTCGCGCTGTCCAACACCGCGCTCCGATTGTTCCGTGGGCTGAACGTCGCGATTTTCGCGCTGCCGCCGATTGCCATAGCACCGGTGCTGGCACTCACCCTTTCGGGCATGACCCCGCGTGTGGTGCTGGCCGCGCTCGGCTGCTACTTCACCACCATGACGGCGACGGCAATCGGCTTGACCCAGGCCGACCCGCGCGCCCTCGACGTGGTGCGCGTCTATGGCGGCGGCAAATGGCAGCGCCTGCGCCTGGTGCAGCTGCGCAGCGCCCTGCCGGTGATCCTTTCCGGCTTCCGGGTGGCGGCTCCCGCCGCGGTACTGGGTGCCATTCTCGCCGAATTCGGCAGCGGCGGCCGTTATGGTCTTGGCACATATCTTCTGGGATCGCTCGGCCGCGCCGACCCGGCCCGGCTGTGGGGCATCGGCCTCGTGGCGACTGTGATCGCCGGCCTGGCCTATGCCGTATTTGCGGTGGCGGGCCAGCGCATGCTTGGAGCGTCGCGGGCCGTCACCATCGCCGCCGCACCGCCGAGCCTGCCACCGGCGCGATCGATGATCGGCAAGCTCACGCTGTCGCTCGCCTCCGCCATCCTGCCGCTGGTCATCTGGTGGCTGGTGCTGAAACTGCTCGGCGCGCCGGAGATGATCGCCAAGACGCCGGCCGGACTCTTCGACTATCTGGTTCTCGCCGACAATGCGGCCAACAGCTGGCAAAAGCTTCTCACCGCCCTGTGGCAAACGCTGCCGATCACCGTTGTCGGCTTGCTTGCCGGCCTCGCCTTTGCCTTCCTGCTGGCGATCTGTTCCGATGTTTATCCGGGTATCACCCGCAATCTGATGCCGGTGGCGATGGTCACCCAGACCATGCCGCTTGTGGCGCTCACCCCGCTGCTGGTGCTGCTGCTCGGGCGCGGCACGGCGCTCACCATCTGGATCACCATCTCGGTGACCTTCTTTCCGGCCTTCGTCACCATTGCCCAGGGCATATTGATGGTGCCCCGCGCCGCGCTGGAAGTGCCGCGCGCCTATGGCGCCTCGAAGCTTCAGGAACTGCGGCTCGTCGCCATCCCCGCGGCCCTTCCCTACCTGTTTGCGGCAATGCGCCTCGCCGTGCCGCGCGCCCTGCTCGGCGTGATGATCGCCGAATGGCTGGCGACGGGTAAGGGCCTCGGCAATCTTCTCAACCAGAGCCGCGGCTATCTCGACTACGGCATGATCTGGACGGTGGCGGTGGTCTCGGTACTGCTTTCGATCGCATTCTACCAGGCCGTGGTGCTGGTCGAGCGTTGGACCCTTTCGCGGATGGGCATGGAAACCACGGAATGACGACCACTCAGGTGACACTCGCGCGGCGCATCGCGCAAGGGGCCGGCGATGAGCCGGCGGATCTTGTGCTCAAGGGCGGGCGCTATTTCGATCTGGTGAGCGGCAAACTCGTCGCCTCCGATATCGCCATGTGCGGCGATACGATTGTAGGGGTCGGCACCGCTTATCGGGGCACGCGCGAAATCAACATCACTGGCAAGGTGGTGGTGCCGGGCTTCATCGACACGCATCTTCATGTCGAGTCCTCGCTGGTGACGCCTTTCGAGTTCGACCGCTGCGTGCTGCGCCATGGCGTCACCACGGCGATCTGCGACCCCCATGAAATCGCCAATGTGCTGGGGGCGGATGGCATTCGCTACTTCCTCGACAGCGCCTCGGAAACGGTGATGGACCTGCGGGTACAGCTCTCAAGTTGCGTGCCGGCCACGCATCTCGAAACATCGGGCGCCAAGCTAACCGCCGAAGACCTGCAAGCCTTCATGAATCATCCCAAGGTGATCGGCCTTGCCGAGTTCATGAACTTTCCCGGGGTGATCAACCGTGATCTGCAGTGTCTCGACAAGCTCGCCCTGTTTGCCGGCCGCCACATCGACGGGCATGCACCGCTGCTGCGGGGGCAATGTCTCAACGCCTATCTCGCCGCTGGCATCCGCACCGATCATGAAACCACCACCGCCGAGGAGGCGCTGGAGAAGCTCTCCAAGGGCATGCACATCCTCATCCGCGAGGGCTCGGTGTCGAAAGACCTTCATGCCCTGATCCCGATCATCACCGACAACAATTCGGCTTTCATCGCCTTCTGCACCGACGATCGTAATCCGCTCGACATCGCCGAGGAAGGCCATCTCGATTTCATGATCCGCGAGGCGATTGCCCATGGCACATCGCCGCTCGCTGCCTATCGCGCCGCCAGCATTTCGGCGGCACGGGCCTTTCGGCTCACCGATCGCGGCCTCGTTGCGCCCGGCTGGCGCGCCGATCTGGTGATCCTCGATGATTTCGAGGCCTGCAGGGTCAATGCCGTCATTTCGGCGGGCCGGATCGTTGAAGACAGCCTGTTCACTGCGGTGAAGCGCCGTCCGGCGGTCGGCCGCGGCAGCGTGAAGATCCGCAAGATTTTGCCGGGGGATTTCGTGATCTCCGGCGATGGCCGCGACACCCGGGTGATCGGCGTCAATCCAGGAAAAATCATCACCCAGTCGTTGCGCATGAACCTGCCCGCTGGCAATGGCGTGGTGAATTGCGACCTTGCGCAGGATGCGATCAAGGTCGCGGTGATCGAGCGCCATGGCATCAACGGCAATATCGGCCGGGCCTTTGTGAACGGCTTCGGGCTGAAGCGCGGCGCCATCGGCTCAACCGTAGGGCACGACAGTCACAACATCTGCATTGTCGGCGCCGACGATGCCGACATGGCGCTGGCCGCCAACCGGCTGGCGGCGATCGATGGTGGTTTCGTCGTGGTGCTAGAAGGCAAGGTGCTGGCGGAACTGCCGCTGCCCATCGCCGGCCTGATGAGCGATGAGCCTTATGAATCCGTGCGTGAAGCCCTGATCCCGCTGCGGGCTGCCGCGCAGTCGCTCGGCACGGTGCTGCCGGAACCGTTCCTGCAAGTCGCCTTCCTGCCCCTGCCGGTGATCCCGCACCTCAAGATCAGCGATCGTGGGCTGGTCGATGTGGACCGCTTCGAACTCGTGTGAGTGTGACCTGATCAACATTTCCTGCGAGGAGGAACGGTAGGCAATTGCGCGACGGAGCGCCTACCAGCTTCGCCGCCGCTGCCGTGCCTCTGGCAAAACTCAGGCACGGGCTATCACCTCCATCCAGGTGCAGTATCGAAACAATCCACGCTTCCAGGGATCTGATCTTCCTATGCAGATCCTCCCGTACTCATGTCCGAAAAATTCTATATACGCCCCTCTCCAAGTGGCGGGACTGCCACGCCCGTAACGCACCTGATCATATAAGCGGTCAACCGGATGAGACATTTCAGCTCCCGATTGCGTACAGCAAATCTTAGCTTAATGAGGCCTTCCTGGTCACAAACTGATGCGGGTGCGATTCCCTGAATTGGAAGTGGGACAATTATTCGAATTTACACAATATTATCAATTATTTAGAAGAGGCTTGGCGCTCCCTGCGGGAATCGAACCCGCCTTTGCAACGTGAGAGGCTGCCGTCCTAACCGATAGACGAAGGGAGCCGCGCCGGAAGTCCGCGTCTATAGCGGGCCTGTTCCGGCGGCGCAAGCCGTCAGGGCGCCTTGAGTTTCAGCCGCGAGACAATCTGGTTCTTCTTGAGATCGACCACGATGATCTGGTTCGTTGTGGTCACCGCCAGCCTGTCGCCGTCCAGCGAAACTTGCGAAACGCTTTCGCCCGCCGAAAGCCCCAGATCGAGCGCCGCTTCGGCCGGAACCGGAGGGGTTCCTGCGGTGTGCGAGGCTTTCCAGACAATGCCGATGATCAGCGCCAGAACCAGCAGCACAAGGATCACGCCCATGATATAGACACTGCGCAACAGCATGCGCGCGCCGGGCGGAAGTTCGGCCGCCTGAGGGTTCTCCGTCTCCGTCATGTCCGCATCACCTTCCCAAACCCTTGAAACCACGGCCAGCGCCGGTGAGCGGCTGGATCGCTTTCTCGCCCAGACCTTTCCCGCCATCAGCCGGTCGCGCTTCCAGAGCCTTATTGCGGAAGGCCTTGTGCAAGTCGAGGGTCGCGTCACAACCGAGGGCCGCCTGAAACTGAAAGGCGGAGAGGCGATCTCCGTCGCGATCCCCAAAGCAGCCCCCGCAGACCCTCAGGCCGAGAATATTCCGCTGCCGATCGTCTATGAAGATTCAGACCTGATCGTGATCGACAAGCCTGCGGGCCTCGTCGTCCATCCAGGTGCCGGCAATGAAACCGGCACGCTGGTCAATGCCCTGATCGCCCATTGCGGCGACAGCCTCTCCGGCATCGGCGGCGTGAAGCGGCCCGGCATCGTGCACCGTCTGGACAAGGATACGAGCGGCCTGCTCGTGGTGGCCAAGAATGATGCCGCCCACAAGGGCCTCTCCGAACAGTTTGCCGCCCATGGGCGGGATGGCAGGCTGGTGCGCGCCTATCTGGCCGTTGTCTGGGGCGCGCCGGAGCGCCATCAGGGCACAGTCTCCGCCGCGATTGACCGCAGTTCCGCCAACCGGCAGAAAATGGCGGTGTCGCGCTCGAGCCTGGCCCGCCAGGCCGTGACGCATTATCAGGTGCTGGAACGGTTTGGCGCTCCCCCCGTGGCGAGCCTCGTCAGGTGTGAACTGGAAACCGGCCGCACCCACCAGATCCGCGTGCACATGGCGCATATCGGCCATCCCCTGCTGGGCGACGGCGTCTATGGCGGCGGCTTCAAGACCGGCCTTCACAAGCTGCCGAAACCGGCGCAGGAGGCGCTTAAGTCATTGAACCGGCAAGCCCTTCACGCTGCGGTATTGGGATTTGAACATCCCCGGACGGGCAAGCCCTTGCATTTTGAAAGTGCCCCCCCAGATGATGTCAGCCGGCTTATTTCAGCTCTGGCTCACCCCCTCACGCGCTCGTGATTATCTGTAACCGAACCGGTGTCTTATTTTCGGCGTTATCCCCACATATATAGGTGCCTTAGAACAGGGAGAGGATAAGAACATGGCAAAAACCACATCGCTTCCAGCACTTGCTTCGGGTGAAGGCGGGCTCAATCGTTATCTGCAGGAAATCCGGCAATTCCCGATGCTTCAGCCGGAGGAAGAATTCATGCTCGGCAAGCGCTGGAAAGAGCACGGCGATGCCGAGGCAGCCCACAAGCTCATCACCAGCCACCTCCGCCTCGTGGCCAAGATCGCCATGGGCTACCGCGGCTACGGCTTGCCCATCGGCGAGGTGATCTCCGAAGGCAATGTCGGCCTGATGCAGGCCGTCAAGAAGTTCGAGCCGGACAAGGGCTTTCGTCTCGCCACCTATGCCATGTGGTGGATCAAGGCCTCCATTCAGGAGTTCGTTCTGCGCTCATGGTCGCTCGTGAAAATGGGCACCACCGCCAACCAGAAGAAGCTGTTCTTCAACCTGCGCAAGGTGAAGAGTCAGATTCAGGCGCTGGACGACGGCGATCTCAAGCCCGATCAGGTGAAAACCATCGCCCATCGCCTCGGCGTCACCGAGGAAGACGTGGTGTCGATGAACCGCCGCCTTGCGGGCGACAGTTCCCTCAATGCGCACGTCCGCGAGGACGGCGAGGGCGAATGGCAGGACTGGCTTGTCGATGAGAGCGACAACCAGGAGCAGATGCTGGCCAACAATGAGGAGGCCCACCTGCGCCACGGTCTCTTGACCGAAGCGCTGGACAAACTCACCGACCGCGAGCGCCGGGTGTTCGAAGCCCGCAGGCTGCAGGATGATCCCGCCACACTGGAAGACCTGTCGCAGGAGTTCAGCGTCTCGCGCGAGCGCATCCGGCAGATCGAGGTCAGGGCCTTTGAGAAGGTGCAGAAGGCGGTGAAGAACGCGGCGCAGAAGGCCTTGGCGCCGCGCACCCCGCAGATTGCCTCCTCAGCCGCCCTGTAATCCCCAGGTACCATAAAGGCCTTTGTCGCGGGGCTTGCCCCAGAAAATCTGCACGGCCCATATGTTGCCCTGGCGCTCAATGACACCGGTCGACACAAAGAAATAGTCCAGGCTGCGCAAGGTTCTTGCGTGGCTTGAACTGTTGACCCATTGCTGGAACAGCCGCTGCCCCTTGGCCTGATCGGCGGCCCCGCCCAGCGTATCGCGGGCGGCATTTTCAGCCATCGCCGGATATTTCGTCACATCGCCCACGAAAGCCCGCATGCGGCTGTCGAAGTCCTGTCCCGTGCTGGCCCGGTGGCCCATGAAATTATGCAGCATCATGTCGGCGGCATGGGCGCGGGCGGCCACCAGAAAGTCTTTGGAGGCCGCGAGCGGCCCCTTCCCTTTCTGGGCCCGGTAGCCATTGGCGAGGCCAAACAACTCCGCCTCGAGGTCTGGCCGGTAACGCGATCCGGCCGGAGGATGTGCCGTCAGGGACTGGGCAAAGCTGACATAACCAGCCGCGTATCCCGCGCGGGGAACGAGCAGGGATGCCCCTGCACAACCTGCGAAATACAGAATATGGCGGCGAGAGTAACCATACGTCATCTTATCTCCTTGATGGTCATCAAAAATCAACCAAACCCGGTGTAATTCAGCCTCGGAACAGGAAGATTCACTCTTATTTCCCTAACGGCGCTTTAAATTTCGAACTTGGGGAAATTTGTGAACAGCAGGGTACGGCGGGTGGCTGGCACGTTCGAAAAATTCAGGGGACGGCATTATTTGCCGGTGGGAGCGTTTTTGCTGCTCACCCTTCTGATTGGCCTGGCCGGTGTCGCCTTTGTTCAGCAGGTGACAGGAAAGCTTCTGGAAAATGAGGCCAGGCTCGAGGCCGAGCGCTGGGCTGCGTATCTGTCGCGCAACATCACCGACATCGCCGCCGTTGCCAATGGCTCAGCACCCTCCGAAGAAACTTTGCGGTTCATCGCCCAGGCGCGTGACGCAGGCCGCATCTATTCATTCCGCATCTATGACAATGCCGGCAATCCCATGCTGCGCTCGGACCCGCGCGACCGTCCGCTCGACCGCGGCCCCGCCAAGGATCAGCTCGACACCGCGGTGGCGGAAGCACTGGCGTCGGGTGAGCCTGAAACATTCGTCCGCACGGGCACCCGGCCAGGCGAACCGGCCTACTACGCGATCAGCATCATCCCCATCACCGCCAATGATGGAAAGGTAACGGGCTGGCTGGCTGCCAACATCGACCAGACCACGCGCGAAGCTCTGTTCTTCGACATGGCGCTCCATATTTCGCTGGGCGTCGGATGTTTGCTGATGATCGCCTCCGGATTTGGTTTCTGGTATCGCGCCCGTCAGCGCGCCTTTGTCGAGAAGCAGATCGAAACTTTCTCGGCCCATGACCAGTTGACCGGGCTTCCCAACATGTCCAGCCTTCTGGACAATGTCGGCAACGCGCTGGAAACATCGGCATCCGCCAAGGCCCAGTGTGCGCTGGTGGTTTGCGAAATTGCCGGCTTGAGCGCCAATGGACAGCTCGACGCCGACAGTGTTGTGCTGGCTGCATCCCGGATTTTGCAAACTCTTCAGCCCGCAGGAAGCTATGCCGCCTATCTTGGCCAGGGACGTTTTGCCTTGTTTCTGGAAGACGTGAGCGATCCCATGACGGTTCTGAGCCTTGCGCGCAATCTCACTGTCAAAATCGGCAAAGCACAGCAAGCGCTGGGAAGCCCTGTCGCGGCACCGGTCTACGCGGGTATCGCCCTGTCGGCTTCAGACGGGAACACTGCGGCAGAATTACTGCGGAGCGCCGAACTCGCCCTGCAGGCAGCGCAAGAGCAGGAAACGCCGGGCTACGGCTTCTTCAATCCCGACATTGCCCAAACAGCGCGCCGCCGGAGCGCGGTTCAGCGTGCTCTGACCGAGGCGCTGGCGAATGAAACATTCCGCCTCGATTTTCAGCCCGTTTATACCATTCGCTCGGGAGAGCTGAGCGGCTTTGAGGCGCTGCTGCGTCTGCATGATCCTGAACTCGGCAATGTTTCACCCGCCGAATTCATTCCCGTTGCCGAGCAGATGGGAATTATCAACCGCATGGGCGGCTGGTGCCTGTCGGAAGCCTGCCGGATCGCTTCGCAATGGCCTGCCCACATCATCGTGGCCGTAAATCTTTCGCCCTTCCAGTTCTATTCGGGCACGCTGATTGGCGACGTGCGCCAGGCGCTGGAGCAGAACCGCTTCCCCTCATACCGTCTCGAAGTCGAAATCACCGAGGGAACACTGCTCAAGGATTCCGAACTCGTCCTGCACCAGCTTCGCGCCTTGCGCGACATGGGCGTGGCTGTGGCGCTTGATGACTTCGGCACCGGCTTCTCGAGCCTCAGCTATCTCTGGAAATTCCCCTTCTCGAAATTGAAGATCGATCGGAGCTTCATTTCCGCTTTGGATGAAAGTTCAAGCGCCCGCGGAATCCTGCGATCGATTATCAAGCTCGGCCATGGCCTGGGGCTTTCCGTGACAGCCGAAGGCATCGAGACCACGAAGCAGATGTCGACGCTGCGCGAACTCGGCTGCGATCTGGCGCAAGGCTTTCTGCTTGACCGGCCGGCACTTGTCACCGATCTGGCCGCGATCATCCTCAGGAATTTTGCCAGCGGGCTGACGCGCCGCCAGACAAGGGCCGCCGTGACCACGCCAAAGGATTTTGCGCAAGGCTGAGGCCCATTGCGTTTGACCGGCGTTCGCGTACCATCGTCTTGAGAGGCGGGCCAGACTTCGGAGGAAACAATGTATCGAACACTCTTCGGCGCCGTCGCATTGGCTGGCACGGGAATGGTTTTTATTGCTCAGCCCGCATCGAGCGCCGATCCCGTCTTTTGCGCCCTTTATGCCCAGAAGGCCGTGAAACAGCAGAAGAAAAACATCAACATGGATTGCGGCTTCTTTGGCCCGCGCTGGCAGATGAACTATGATGCGCATTTTGCCTGGTGCCTCGGCGTGCCTCCCGGCGCCGCGGAAGCGGAAACCCAGGCCCGCATCAATCAGCTCGCCGCCTGCACCGCCGATTCGGGCGGCGGCGGCCCGCCTGCACAACAGACCTTTACCGACCCCAAATACCAGGGCATGCGGCTGGATTGGTGCTTTGTCTGGGGCAACCAGTGCGGCGCGCCTGCGGCCAATGCCTATTGCCAGTATCGTGGCTTCAGCAGCGCCATGACGTTCGGCGAGGCGCAGGATATCGGCAATTTCACCTCCACGAAGGTAATGAGCACGGGCCAGGTCTGTAACGGGCCCTTCTGCGACGGTTTCACCTTCATCACCTGTCACTGAATTCTCCAGCCCCGCCGGTTTCCGAGATCGGAA